>Ga0180215_1000558_pt1 | contig 46457 bp, 41 predicted proteins | sample eDN3rd37CBELigBY_FD_128871 | JGI IMG/M metagenome (GOLD analysis project Ga0180215, IMG submission 128871) | Enriched backyard soil microbial communities from Emeryville, California, USA - eDNA 3rd pass 37_C BE-Lig BY (version 2) (version 2) | ecosystem: Environmental > Terrestrial > Soil >... | reverse complement strand
TGATACAACAAAAAATGCTGTAAAAGCAATTAAAATGGCTATCCAAACCAAGTTAAATATGTCCAAATAGATCCCTTAGCCTGTAAGGATTTACAGGTAAGGAGTCACCTCCCAATAAACTAAGATTAAAGCCTGTAATCCGTAAAAATGTACAATAATTATAGAATGCTAATGTAATATATTACCTTTCTGCCGTTTCCGAGTGCATTCTTCTTCGGCAGAGGAAGGAATAATGTTAGTTCCAACTCAGGACCGAAGCTTTTGCTGCTAGGACAACGATACGACAAATTACCCCATCCTATCACCTCAGCTTTTTTATTTTACCTATAATTATACCACATTTTGCGGTATCTCGCTTATTTATAATATTGTATGTGTTGGGAGCATAGTATATGAAGCTTCAGTGTGAAACTGCCTGGAAAATTCTTTCTTTTTTCTTTTTAATGATTGGGTGATATTAGGTTATGCCAATCTCTAGCCAACATTCCATAAATTGCTAAATCATGGAATTTTCCATAGAGATTTTCTCCGTCACGGATAATCCCTTCCTGAGTAAAGCCAAGACGTTCAGGGATAGCTCGGCTTTTATAATTGTGGACTCCACAGCGAATTTCTACTCTATTTAAGCCTAAACTGAAGAAAAGATGATTAAGTAAAGCTTTAACAGCGCGTGTCATAATGCCCTTTCCTTGTGCAGAATGTGCTAGATAGTATCCAATACTTGTTTGTGAATGGTTCCAATCAATATGATGTAAGCCGATACTTCCTACCAACTCTCCCTTGTAGCGAATACCAGCATTAAAGCCATTGTTTTCGGCAAACTGCTTTAACCATAATGGGATAATGCTATGGTAGGAAGCGGGGGAGACCATATTATCTACCCAAGGAAGCCATTCACGTAAATACAGCCTATTTGAGTCCACAAGCCAATAGAGTTCGGTAGCGTGCTGGAGTTCAAAAAGTTGAAGTTCAATTTCATTATCTACTTTTAAGGTAAACATCGTTTGGTCCTCCATATTCTTCATAGCATTGATGATTGTTTTTGAATCAAGGTACTTTTAATATGCATATTCCTATTGTATGAGATAAGCAATTAAACCCGTGAATCCAATTCACGGGTTTTTGTTCATTGAGGTTTCGCCAAGGGGAGAAGAATGACAAATTCCGTTCGGTCTTGGATAGAAGAACAAGCTAAAAATCCTTTATGTTTCTCAATAATTTCGCGTGATACGAATAATCCTAAGCCTGTTCCTAGTTTCTTTGTGGTCACAAACGGTTCAAAAATCGATTTAACCATATTGTCTGGAATCGATGGTCCATTATTGGCGATTTCTAGCTTGATATGTTCTTGATTGATTGTATAAGCACGAATTTCAATTTTTGGATCTTCTCGATATTGGCTTAGAACATCAATGGCATTAAAAATTATATTAATGAGTACTTGTCTGATCTCGTCTGCATACCCGACTAATTCCATTTCTTCAGGTGTTTCTTTTATGATTTTCACGTTTGTGTCGAGAATACTTGGGTAGAGGAAGTTTAACACTTCATCAATCATTTGATTAAGGGAAAATTGGGTTTTTTCTTTCCCAATTAACTCTTTCTTAGATAAAAGCAGGAATTGAGATATCCTGAAATTTAATTGGTCTAACTCACTTTTTATAATATCAAGATACTTCATTTCTGGGTGGTCGGCCTTTAGAAGTTGGATAAACCCCTGGATGGAAGTAAGTGGGTTGCGAAATTCATGAATAAAGCTTGAAGTCATTTGTCCTAGGAGTGTCAATCTGTCTTTATGTGTTGAGTTGATAAATTCTGTTTTTTCTTCAATGATCTTATTTTTATGTTCGGAGTAATAAGAAACTGCGTAATATAAGAAATGGTCAAAGCAATAATTTATTCTGTTAATAGATTCCTGAAGAAGTTCTCCATCCAGATCTAGTTTGTTTAAATTTGCATAAATCAAGGATCGACCGAGATTCACATTATACACAAAATTTCCTATATTACTACTTGCTTGTACACGTTCGTCACCAATTTTTACTGCTAAGTTTTCAATATAAGGCGTTAATTCTTGGTCTGTTTGTGAAAAGATCCCTAAGATGATTTGGAACATTTGGGTTGCGTTCCCTTTCATGTCATCTTTATATGGATCATCTCCATCAACCTTTATCTTGGAATTCCACTCAAGGAGTAGATTATCTTTTTCTAACTCAAGAAATTCTTGCAACCTTTTTTGAGTTATTGCATGCATGGCTTCCTCCCTCACTTCACCAAATACGGTATTCTACTTTATTCTGCCTTTATTTAAAAAATCCTTTAGTAAATATTGTAAAAGGAGTGATTAAAATAAAAATACTGCCAGAGTCCTATGGCAGTATCTTCATTATGACCTTGTACTGACAGCGACAGTCACTTATTCAAGCGTGAGTGGTTCTATATGGATCGTTGCACTCTGGACATTACATTCTTTCTCAAGTCGATTCTCTACTTTTTCCGTAATACTATGGCTTTCGATCACATTTAACTCTGGGTTCACGCGGATGGTTGCTTCAACTAGGACTTGATTCCCGTGCATCCTTGCTTTAATGTCGGTAACTTCATGGACACCGTTAGTGGTTTGGACAGTGTCCTTAATTCTATCCAATGAATGGGTATCAAACCCATCTGTAAGGGTATGGGTAGATTCGTAAAAGATGGACCAAGCTGTTTTACAAATAATTAAACCAACAATAATAGCTGCAATTGTATCAATAACTGGGATTCCGAATTGAGCACCCATAATCCCAACAAATGCCCCAATGCTAACAAGGGAATCTGAGCGATTGTCATAAGCAATGGCCCGAATGCTGGAACTATCAATTTTTTTACTTAAGCTTAAGTTATAGCGGTATATCCCGTACATCGCTGCCGCGCAGCCAAGGGCAACCCATGCAGAAACGAGATCAGGGGTTGCAGTTTGTGCAGTAAAGATTGACTGCACGCCATCCATAATAACTTGTATTCCAACACTTACCATGATAAAAGAAGCAACGAGGGAGGCAATCGACTCTGCTCGGTAATGCCCATATAAGTGATTTTGGTCTGCAGGCTTTCGGGAAATTCTTAAACCAATTAAAACGGCTACTGAAGCAATAATATCCGTACTATTATTAAGGCCATCTGCCCAAAGAGCATCAGAATGCCAGATTAATCCGGCTGTAAGTTTAACCGATGCAAGAACAAGGTATGCTAAAATACTAACCCATGCACCTTTTTCCCCAGATTTTATTTGATCATGTCTGTCCATTTATATTTCCTCCAACTATGTATACACTTTTCAAATCTATCAAACCAAGGTCATGTGGGTCTACAGAAACATTGTGTGAGCCAGGAAGAAGTTTTGTCCTAATGAAATACTTTTTCACTGCGTCCACAATCCGAATAGATTCTATTTTTCTCTGTCCTGTGCCTAAACATACCTTTATTTATAGATTACTGAATTAATCTTTGGTAAACAGTTGCTTTATATTCATGCTTTTAGTTATTTGGTTCCTTGAATCTTACTTAGTTATTACTGGGTAGAAAACTTGGGCTATATGGCATGCGTTGTGTTTGTTATGGATTTTTTGAGGTAATAGGGAGAGGAAGGGATAAGCCTTAAAGAGGATTGGCTTGACCCGTGCTAATGTCATGCATGTTTTGCTAGTTATGCTTGTCATTGCTTATATCTTGGATTTGGTTATGTATCAGGGGGGATAGATAAGCGGCTGCTTATATGAGGAGGAAATATCTTGTATGATTGCAAATTTAAAAAGGAAAATGTGCGACATGTTCAATAGAGAGTACTTCCGTCGCAATCTGTAGGAGACAAGCAACCATGATAATCAACCTGTAAATGGGAAGGGGACATTGGCCTTCCCATTTTTATGAGGACGGTCTAACTCGTATAAATTAGAATGTATCGGAAGATTGAATGAAGGTGCGAGAGTATTTTTTGCATGGTGTTTCATTTCCTAGCATCTTTGTTAGTTGTGAAACATGAAGTTCAATATAGGTTCCTTCAATGATCATTTTCAAGTGAGTTTGTGGATCAATGGTTAATAAAAAGGAAACGAGCTTAGGAAGGGAAGACGCATCAACAACCTTCTGTTTGCTAGATAAAAATACTGTCCCGTTTACCTTTTTTACAACTTGGTGGATATCAAGCATATTCCTGAAGGAAAACCGGTTCCGGACAATTACTGTGGATGAGAGGATCTCATTCATTATCTTTAGCTCCTTTTATTCGATATATTGTTTTTTACCCCTGAATGAAAACCCTAAACTAGGCCAATGGTCGTAATTCATGAAGGATTTTTTCATCTCATTAAGGAATATTTACGGGTGACTATATCCATCCTTAAGGAAGAAGCTTAATGAGGAATAGGGGGGCAGAGGATGCTAACAATTATAAAAAATGGAGAAGTGTATGCTCCGAACTATTTAGGGAAAAAGGATCTTCTCCTTGTTGGGAACAAGATTGGCTTTATTGAAGATTCCATTGAAAAGCCTTCAGGTTTTGTTGAGGTAACCGTCATTGATGCAACTGATAAGCTAGTTGTGCCAGGATTTATTGATGCACATGTTCATATTATCGGTGGGGGAGGAGAAGGAAGCTATAAAACAAGAACGCCTGAAATGCAATTAACAGATGCCACGTTGGCAGGTGTTACGACTGTTATTGGCGTTATTGGGACAGATGGAACAACTCGTTCCATGGCCTCGCTTATTGCGAAAGCCCGAGCACTTGAAGAAGAAGGACTTACCTGTTATGTACAAACGGGTTCTTACCAAGTACCAGTAAAAACGTTAACAGGAAAAATTGAAGACGATATTATCTTAATTGATAAAATTATTGGCGTAGGAGAGATCGCCATTGCAGACCATCGGTCTTCCCAGCCTACATATGAAGAGTTGGCAAAGATTGCTTCAGCTGCTCGAATTGGAGGAATGCTTTCTGGAAAATCAGGAGTTGTGAATATCCACGTAGGAGATAGCGAAGACCACCTTCAGCTGATTGAAACTGTTGTCGAAAAGACAGATATTCCTCTTCGGCAATTCTACCCAACTCATATCAACCGCAATCAGTCATTGTTTGAGGCAGGGATTCGGTATGCGCAAAAAGGCGGTTATGTTGATTTCACGACAAGCTCTATTCCAAAGTTTCAAAAAGAGGGTGAAGTGAAGTGTAGTATCGCGCTTCGGCGGATGCTAGAAGCGAATGTTGATGTTTCAAGAATTACGTTTACCTCAGATGCTCAGGGTAGCTTGCCAGATTTTGATTCATCTGGGGAGCTTATTGGATTAAAAATTGGTCGGATCTCTTCCTTATATAAGGAAGTGCGCGATAGCATTTTGAAAGAAAATGTTCCAATTGAACTCGCTCTCCGAGTCATCACCCATAATCCAGCTGAAATTTTAAAATTAAAACAAAAGGGGAAGGTTGAAGTTGGCAGAGATGCAGACCTTGTCCTTTTAAGAAAAGATGACCTGAAAATTGACTCGGTCATAGCTCAAGGACAATTAATGGTCGATCACGGAGAGGCTATTGTAAAAGGTACTTTTGAAGTCTAAGGAAGGAACCGTAAAGATGTGTTAAACCTTCTTAAAAAATGTCACATAATTGTCCTATTCAAATGCTGATTCCCCCTTATAAATATGATAATTTTAAGGAAAAGAAGGATGAATGGGGGCCTACGTAATGGAAGAGTTTTCTATTACATTAAGCATTGCGAGTATCATGGTCTTAATTTATTTTATCGGCTATACGATTGCCGACAAACCAGAGGAACACAGAAAGAGCTGAAGCCTAAAATGGTTTCAGCTTTTTCTTTTATCTGAGGCAAGTTGGTTTTAATGGGAGAAAGCTGGACGGGGCAGGGGAGAACCCGATGTCATATAAACATCGAGTTTTTAAAAAGAATCGTGGAGCTAGGCACTGGAGTTAGCTAGGATCTCCGGCACGACGGCTAAATCAACCAGCTAGTTATAAACTGTAGAAATAACTGGGTATGCTTGAGAATAGAGATACTTAAAAAGCAGAGGAGGAGTTCTTTTGACCAACTTCCGCATTGAAAAGGATACAATTGGTGAAATCAAGGTTCCAGCGGATAAGTATTGGGGGGCCCAAACACAAAGAAGCAAACAGAATTTTAAAATTGGGGAGGAAACCATGCCCCTAGAAGTGATTTATGCTTTTGCTCATATTAAAATGGCAGCAGCTAAAGTCAATAGTCAGCTTGGTCATTTATCCGAGCAAAAGAAGAATGCAATTATCCAAGCTTGTACAGAAATCCTAGAAGGCAAATTAGATGAACATTTCCCGCTTGTGGTTTGGCAAACCGGAAGTGGTACTCAGACAAATATGAATGTGAATGAGGTTATTGCCAGACGAGGAATTGAAATCCTTGAACAAAAAGGGTTGAAGGAAAATATTCATCCAAATGATGACGTAAATATGTCGCAGAGCTCAAATGACACCTTTCCGACGGCCATGCATATTTCAGCTATAATTGCCATGATAAATACCTTATTGCCTTCTCTTCAAGACCTAATGTTAACGTTTAAAATGAAGGAAGAAGAATTCGCTGATATTATCAAAATTGGTCGAACACATCTTCAGGATGCGACCCCTTTAACCTTAGGGCAGGAAATTAGTGGGTGGCGGGCAATGCTTGAAAAGAATGGAAAGATGATTAAACGTTCATTGGTTTATCTTCAGGACCTTGCGATTGGTGGTACTGCAGTAGGGACCGGCATAAATGCGGATAAAAAGTTTGGAGTGTTAATGGCAAAAGAAATATCCAATCAAACGAACCTAGAGTTTCAATCAGCACCTAATAAATTTCAGGCCTTAACTTCTCACGACGAACTAGTTCAAATGCACGGTACGTTAAAAGCATTGGCCGCAGATTTAATGAAGATTGCCAATGATGTTCGCTGGTTAGCAAGTGGTCCGAGAAGTGGGATCGGAGAAATTAGGATACCAGCCAATGAGCCAGGGAGCTCGATCATGCCCGGAAAGGTAAACCCGACGCAAAGTGAAGCATTAACGATGGTGGTTACTCAAGTTTTTGGAAATGATGCGACAATTGCCTTTGCAGCTAGTCAGGGGAATTTTGAATTGAATGTCTTTAAACCGGTCATCATTTATAATTTCCTTCAAAGCGTAAAGCTGCTTGCTGATGGAATGAAAAGTTTTAATGAAAATTGTGCAGTAGGGCTTGAAGCGAATCGTGAAACCATTCAAAACAATGTTGATAACTCTTTAATGCTGGTAACGGCATTAAATACCTATATTGGGTACGAAAAGGCAGCGGAAATAGCCAAACTTGCCTTTAATGAAAATACAACGTTAAAAAAGGCTGCCCTTAAAACCGGTTATTTAAGTGAAGAAGAATATGAACAATGGGTGAAGCCTGAAAAAATGATTTAAATAAACGCTGTTTCGGAGGGAGTTAATTATTAACATTCAAGGGTGAATTTTTGGGATCTTTTATACCGAGCCGAGGATCTAGCGTGTTCAGGTCGATTGTCTTCATTAAAGGCAAAAGACAAATGAAAAGCCTCCTTCCCGAAGGAAGGAGGCTAGCCATTATATAAAATTGTACTTTGCCGAACTTATCTTGCTATTAGCGTTGTGACCCGCTCATTTGTTGTTGCGCCATGCTTACAAGACGCTTTGTGATTTCGCCACCAACAGAACCGTTAGCACGAGAAGTTGTTTCTGCTCCAAGGTTTACACCAAATTCAGAAGCAATCTCATACTTCATTTGCTCAAGAGCTTGCTCAACACCAGGAACCAATAATTGATTAGAATTGTTACTTGCCATTAATGTTTCCTCCTTTGTGTTTTCACTAGTTGTTTTTGGGTTAGTATGGACTTGAACCAAGATGACTTATATTTAAGTCATTGCACCTGCCTAACCCTCGATGTGAATGATGTTTCTGGAGTAAAACGGCTTGCTTTTTTAAAAGTGTGTTGCGCTGTTTTGTTTTGTTGATGTGTTGTTAATTGTATTATGAGTCGATTATTGCACTTTTATGCGATTGATTTTTATGGTATTTATTTCCTGTTCAAATTCCCTGCATGTACATATCTAATCTTAGTAAGTTGCAGAATAAAGGTATGTAACGAAAGTAGGAGGAAGGAATATGGGGATATGTCCAATTTGTAATGGGTTTGAGCAATACGTTACTCAGTGTCAAAACTGTGGAAGTAAAATGGAGAATAAGGGACGAGAAGCAGAGTATTATGATGACTACAGCCCTTATATGCCAATCGATGAGATGAAACTTGAAGATGGATATCCTAATAACTTTCAAAATGGCGAATGTCCACATCTTTTTGTCTGTCCGAATTGTGGACAAGATCAAGTCATGATGATAAAAGAATAGACCCCATTCTTTGGGGTCTATTTCTTTCATATATGCTTTAATTAACGAATTCTTAATTCAGATTCTTTATCAAAGAAGTGAACTTTGTTCATGTCAAAAGCAAGATCCATTTTTTCGTTTGGCTTGATGTCTGTACGAGAATCAATACGAGCAACAAAATTCTGTCCTTCAAAAGAAGAATAAACCATTGTTTCTGCTCCTGTTAATTCTGATACATCAACATTGATTTTAATTGTTGCTCCCACAGATGCATCAAGCATAACTTGCTCATCATGTAAGTCCTCTGGTCTGATTCCAAGGATAATGTCTTTTCCAACATAACCTTGGTCACGAAGGACTTTCATTTTTCCTTCTGGGACAGCAATAGTTGATTTTCCTGCAACAAATTTTCCTTCTTCAAGCTTTCCGTGGAAGAAGTTCATAGAAGGAGATCCGATGAAGCTGGCAACAAAGACGTTTTCTGGCTTTTCGTAAACATCTTTAGGTGCTCCAACCTGTTGGATAATTCCATCTTTCATAACAACTAGACGAGTAGCCATTGTCATCGCTTCAGTCTGGTCATGGGTTACGTAAATTGTCGTAGTATCAAGACGACGGTGAAGCTTAGCGATTTCAGCACGCATTTGTACACGTAGCTTTGCATCAAGGTTAGATAACGGCTCGTCCATTAAGAATACCTTAGCATCACGTACGATAGCACGTCCAAGCGCAACACGCTGACGCTGACCACCGGAAAGTGCTTTTGGCTTACGTTTTAAATATTCTTCAAGACCAAGGATTTTTGCTGCCTCTTGAACACGACGGTCAATCTCATCCTTTGGAAACTTACGAAGTTTTAAACCAAATGCCATATTATCATAAACAGTCATATGTGGGTAAAGTGCATAGTTTTGGAATACCATTGCGATATCACGATCTTTAGGTGGAGTATCATTTACGCGCTTTCCGTCAATCATGAAATTTCCTTTAGAAATTTCTTCAAGACCAGCGATCATTCTAAGTGTAGTAGATTTCCCGCAACCAGAAGGACCAACGAAAACGATAAATTCTTTATCTTGGATATGCAAATTGAAGTCAGTGACAGCGGTTACATTGTTATCATAAATTTTATAGATATTTTCTAATTTTAACTCAGCCATGATTATTGCCTCCCCATGTAGTGGTAATGTGATAACCTAATTCTACCAACTGAAAGCGTTTTATTCATCAGCAAAGTGCACAAATATAGTTTGTGCACTTTTATGCATTTTGTAGAATTATGAGGAAGGTCTTTCTGCTAGTAAACAGGCAAGATAAATCGTGATGGCACTGTTAAACGTTTTAATATTCATTCCAGTAAGGTCTGTAAATTTTTCTAACCTATATTGCAGAGTGTTTCGGTGAATGTAAAGCTTTTTAGCTGCTAGAGAAGTATTTGAATTGTTTTCAAGGAATACTTTCATTGATTCCAATAATTCGGAGTCTTTTCGTAAAATATCAATTACATCTGAATCTAGAAGCTTTTTAGGAATTGCTGGAAGACTTGCAGCAGCCAGTGATGGAAAAATCTTTTCATAAGTAAAGATTCTTTCTTTCGGTAAGAGCGAAAGACCCTCGATAAAGAGCTCTCTTTCGAGGAAGAAGGCATCGCGAATCTCCTGAGCTGTATTTCGCTTTTTCCCTATGTAAAATTCTAATCGGATAAAAAAATCATTTTCAAGAGTTGAACTAATAGAATAGAAATCGTCTTCACCATAGCCAAGATCTATCTGATCAAGAATAATGATTCCACTTTTTTCGTCAAATTGGATAAACGGTGAATCAAGGAAAAACTCTCTTAGGGCTTTGACCCATTCAGTGGAATCCGCTTTTTTAGTACTGATATGGAAATGGATCAATCGAATCTCTTTCCCAATGTTTGTCGGAGGAGTCCCTTCGTGGAAAAGGAACTTTTGCCATTGCTTTTCTCCCTCTGTTAACTGATAAGAAGGCTTGGAGTCAACAACCTCAAATAAAGTACTTATTAGCTCTAATTGCTCTTCTTGAATATCATTCTTTGGAATTCCAAGCCAAACAGGCTCACCCTGAGTATCTTTTATCCAAAAGTACTGATCAAAAGATGATTGTGGAGGTAAATTTAATAGTATGGATGTTGGAAAATAGGATTGTAATTTCTTTAGCATTTTTTCATTCCTTACTCGTAATGTATAGGGTTTGTATGATTTGCTACATTTACTTATAAATAAGGTAAGGCTGTGTTAAATGGGCTGCCCCAGACACTAGCGGTTCATGGGAAGTTTAGGAGCCAGGAGTTGCGCTGATAGTCATTGGTTTTTACAAAGTATGGTAAGAGAGCAGGCCACTCAGTGCCGAAAGTCGTTGATTGTTAAAGAGTATGGTAAGAGAGCAGGCCACTCAGTACCGAAAGTCGTTGATTGTTAAAGAGTATGGTAAGAGAGCAGGCCACTCAGTACCGATAGTCGTTGGTTCTTAGAGAGTAAGGTAAAAGAGAAGCCCTCTCAGTGCCGATAGTCGTTGATTGTTAAAGAGTATGGTAAAAGAGCAGGCCACTCAGTGCCGATAGTCATTGAATCATAAAGAGTATGGTAAAAGAGAGGCTGTCTCAGCGCCGATAGTCATTGAATCATAAAGAGTATGGTAAGAGAGCAGGCCACTCAGTGCCGATAGTCATTGAATCATAAAGAGTATGGTAAGAGAGAAGCCGTCTAAGTGCCGATAGTCCTTAGAATTTAAAAAATATGGTAAAAGAGGAGCCATCTCAGCTCCTATAGTTACTTCTATTTATCATACACATGGTACAACATGAGTTCATGTATTTGGGTTTCAACCTTTTTCAAGTCTTCTTCGTTTGGTTTTGTTTCAGACCATTCGATCGCACCGTTTTGATGGTAGATTCCATTATATCTTTGCTTAAGGTAATAAAAAGAAAAATGCCATCCTGGAATATCTGCGTTCTCATATAGCGGTTTATACTGAAAATGAGTTAACATATCTGATTCCCCCTTACCATACATTGTAACTTTTTTAGGGAGAGGACGGCAATTAGTATTAAAGTCACTAGTAGTTGGCTTTGCGAAATAATAGTGCTACCATCTGACGAATTCGTTCACTTTCGATTTTCTTTTCATCAAAGGCCATCGGTTTTGAATTCACTTCATACAATATATATTTTCCTGACTCTGTCAGACCTGCGTCTATAGAAAATTCACCGAAATAACCAAGTTCCTTTGTTAGCATATGGCCAACGTTTTTCACTAGCTCTTGAAAAAATTGATCGTGTTCTTTTGTTTGAACCCGCTCATATGGAAGCAACACGCCGCCATTAGGAACATGGGTTGTGATATTTTGCTTTTGCGACTGACGCACGCCAATTCCAGTTATCTTATATCCATCAAGGCTATCGTGAGCATGAATTCGAAAATCAAACCTGTGGCCATCCAGTTTCGCTGGAATGATTTCCATCTGCGCAATATAGCGCCGGTTTAATAATTGGGCGCTTTTTTCTTTCCAAAACTGATGGAAGGAAGGGTAAATCGTTTGTTGGTTATGACTTTTGAACTCAACCTCGCCTTCCTTAGAGCGAATTAAAAATATTCCTTTTCCACGTGAGGAAAGTGCAGGCTTTAAATAGACGCCCTGATGTTTTTCGAAAAAATCCTTTAACAGATCCTCCTCATTGACAACGATGGTTTCAGGCATTAAAGGTTTTAAAAAGGGATGATTGCTACCAAGTTCAAATAGCGTTGATTTATCAATAAAGGAAGGATTAAAAAAGGGGATTTTCCATTCTTCAAACAAAGAAGTTGCCTGAATGAACGCAGTGGATTCCTCAGTCTTTCTTAACGGAACCCGGTTATATACCACATCGGGGAGTGGTGTGATAACCGGATACCAAGATTCTGTTTTAGGGATAAAGATAAAACCTGATAAACGTTCATTCTTAATTTCCTCTGGAGCAAAAACGACCGAGACACCGCCATTTTTCATTGCTTCCTGCTGGAGCGTTTTAAAGAGAGGGATATTCCCTAAAACTGCACCATTTTTAGATAAAGACGCCATAATGCCAATTAACGGTCCAACACTGCCATTTACTAGATTTAAATCAAAGGAAAACAAATCCTTGCCATCATTGAAGGTAGGAAGGGGAACTTTGTTCTTCCCAAAGCTAATGCGATCCTTTGATTCTCTTTGGTACCATAAATCATGCCAATGATCATAGTACAACCTCATTTGAAAATTTCCTCTGGTTGTGTTATTGCCTTTTCAGCCAAATAAACACCGAACTCAATGGACAACTTTCTACTTAACAGTTCAAAGTCACGAAGGTCGGGATGCTTAAAAATAGAGCGCCCAGGTTTAGAGTTTGCCTCAAATAACCAGACCTTTCCACTCTTATCGATCCCGAAATCAAACCCAATTTCTCCAACAATGCCTTCAACCTGTGTCTCTAGAACCTTACTCAAATAAAGTGCAGCATCTACTAGCTTCTCTTTGTACAGCTTTTGCTCCTCCGAACTTGGGAAAATCTCTTCAATGGTTTTGACTTCGCCTCCATAGCTAATATGGGTTGTGGCGCTGCCACTACCGCCAATTTTTGCTGCAATCGCGGCCATTTGCCATTCACCATTTTCATCCTTGTTGGTATGAACGCGAAAATCAACAATTCTGCCGTCTACCCTCATTAAATGAATCCCCTGTTGAACAACCATGTTGGAGAGCTTTCGCTTACTAAATAATTGATGAAACATCGACTCAAGGCTTTGATATTTTCGAAGCCTTTGAATTCCTTCTTCATCACGATACCGACAGAAATAATCTCCTTCATGTCGATCAAAAAGTATTTGATGAATCCCCAATCCTAGGCTGCCGTTTTCAGGTTTAAGGTATATATGCCCATAGTCTGATAGCATTCTTTCAATGATTGAAAACGAAGTAAACGGATGGGTTTCAGGTAGAAAAGCATTTGCGCCTTCGTCCTGCTGTAGTCTCTCAAAAACATCCATCTTACTAAAAAAACCAGGGTTATACCATGGAATAAGATAATCAGATTGAAGACGTTCTTTTAGCAAAAGATTTGTTTTCCTTTTTTCACTTCGCCGATTAGGAAGGCGATCATAAACAACATTTGGAAAAGGAACATGAATGGTTTTCCAGGATGAATTTTCATAGAGATACCCTCTAATCAAACCTTGATCCCAATCGATATGTTCCTCAGCAAACAGAAAAGGAAGTGCCCCGACCATTTTGTTTACGGATAGTAATTTAGAAAAAAACGTTGTTCGTTTTCCAAGTGGTTGTAATGGATAGGACGTGAATCCTGAAGTAAGGATTCCAATTAAAGGTCCAAAAAACATCGTATCTTTGTCGGTAAATACGTGAAGCGAAATATCGAGTTCTGGTAAAAAGAGGGCTTTCCGAATGGCTTCACTTATAATGATTTTTCCTTTTTTATGTGGGACAAATTGGACTTCTACGATTTTATTGCCGAATGCAACTTTTTCAATTTGTGAAGTAGCTATTTCTATCGGTAAAAACACTTTATCGTCTGTGCTTTGTTTATTGATTTCGATTCGAAAACGTTTTTTCATAACTTTTCCTCCCGTGTTCATGCTGTCCTGCAAGCATTCTCCCATATTCGAGTGGGGCCGTATAAAGGGATTCCTGGGCATAAGGGGTCGTTTCTAGAACTACTTTTCTTCCTGGTTTTGAATTTACATCAAGAATCCATAGGGAAAGATCTAGTGCGACCCCAATATCAACGCCAATCTCGAATAGGGGAGGGTATGTTTCTTCGAGAATGATTGGAAGCTGAGTCGTGATTTCATTGATTTCCTTTTCAAGAAATTCAATGTTTTTAGGATTTATTGAGTTAAACCAGTTGTGAAAGGGCACGGTTTCAGCACCCGCACTAAGATTGGAAAGGACTCCATTCGCTTGACCGGTTCTAATTCCGCGGCCTCGTTCAACCCAATGTCCATTCCCATCCTTTTGGAGCAATATGCGGATGTCAAAAGGACGATTATCTTGATCTACTAGCTTAAGATACGGCTGGGCAAGATACTCTTTCTTTGTTCTTATGTTATCAATCCATTTTTGGGCAACGCTGAGGCTAGGGAATGTAGACCGTAGAATCTGCTGCTGTTTTTCAACAATGACGGAGATCGCATCCTCTTCTTTTTCAAGGCAGGCAATTCCCATTCCCCCTGAGCCAGAAGCAGGTTTTAGAATAATCTTCTTTTCCTTTTCAAGAAAAGAGAGCGTTTGGAAGGCATCTGTTACAGAAATTGTTTTAACCACATACGGACTTAGGTTTGAGTTCGACAGCGTCTGATATAATTTCCACTTGTTAGGTAAGCCATGCCCGATAAAAAGTAAATCTCCTCTATTTTTTAACCACTTCATAATGGCAAGCGCATTTTTGGCAAGGGGATGTTCACTATAAAAACAGCGATCATAGAGGATGTCTGGTAACTGAAATCTTTGAGGCTGCCATTCCTGAAGGTCAGGGTGAAATTTTTCTCCTGTAACTAGGTGAGTAACAGGGTTAATTTGGGTTGGGCTAAATCGATAGCATTCGATATTGAAGTCTGAAGCGCGCTTGGCTACTTCAGTAAAATAGCTGTTTTCTAATTCTGGATTTAGGGAAATAAAGCCAAAGCTGTACATTTAGATTTCTCCTTCCGACACGGAATCGATAGTAGTAAAACAGTAGTCGATTATCGCCCTAGCTGATGGACGAATCCTTCCACTTCGTTCGCCAAGGTTTTTAGAAGGCTTAGAGTTTATCTCTATCAGCCAAAGGTTTCCTAGCACATCAATTCCAATATCGATGCCCAGTTCTACCATTAATCCGTCAACGTGTTTGCTAACGCAAGCTGCACTTTCTAAGGCAAGTTCTTTCATTAATGCTAGTTTAGTAGCTGCCATTTCCTTGCCAAAGAATGAAGATAGAACCATATGGGGACGGAGAAGTTTTCCGCCTAGAGCGAGATTGGAGGCGAAGTGCCCTTCTGCTGAGGACCTAGCAACAACAGATGTAACGTCCCATTCTTGTGTATTTTTTCTATGACAAAGAACCCTGAAATCAAGATTGTTTTCCTCCCATTTAAGCAGGTCAATGCCCTGTTGAATGAGATGTGGCTTTGGTCCAATTTTCTGTGCTAAAGCAGTTTTTAAATCATCTACTTTTGTAAAGTGTTGCTGTTTCATTCCTTCCTTTCCTGAATAAGCAAGAAGGAAGGAGCCTTGTTCTTTTTGAAGCAGGTAGATTCCTCGTCCCTGGCTTCCGTTTAAGGGTTTGATATAGAGAGCGTTATACCTTTCAAGTAACTCTGAAAGCAAAGCTTCTTTATAAAAATAGGTTTCTGGTAAAAAAGCATGAAGATGTTTTTTCTGTGATACCCAATTATGAACTTCCCACTTTGAAAGAAAGCGGTGATTGAAAATTTCTACATTGAACTCATATGCAAGTTCCATGAAGCTAGTAAACTTTTCACTCACTTCCGTTCTGCGAGAATGGATACGATTGTAAACAAAGTTAGGGAGCGGCAGACTGGCCATTTGCCAATGTGTACCGTCAAAATAATAGCCAATAAAAGCTTTCTTTGAAGTGTTTCTTAGAGTAAAAACATAAAAGAAACCTCCGTTTTTGGTTACATACTCATTCAGTTCCTCACAGAAGGTATGGATATTTCCAAAGGACGGCCCTTCAGCATCCTTTTCGGAGACTTCAGTAAGAACGGCAATGATTGGTTTTGTGTGATCAATGACTGGGTGGGTCAAGTACAATTCACCTCATTTGTCCCTGCTTTTAGGCATAGGCAAAAGCTGATATCGTATCGTATGAAATCGATGATTAGAATGTGCCTTGGCGCACACTCCTCGCAATCGCATCAATAGTCTGATATAGTGGAGGGGATTCCGAAAAGGAAAAGGAGTGTATAACATGGCAGTAAATATTTATGATTCAGCATACGAAATGGAAAAGGCGATTCGTTCAAGTAATGAATACGTAAATTTAAAAAGATTATATGATGAGGTAAATGCAGATGAATCTGCACGAACAATGTTCGATAGCTTCCGAAATATTCAAATGCAGCTTCAACAAAAACAAATGATGGGTGAAGAAATTTCCCAAGAAGAAGTTGAACAGGCTCAGAAAACAGTAGCACTCGTCCAACAGCATGAAAAAATTTCGCAGTTGATGCAAGCTGAACAACAAATGAGCGTTGTTATTACTGAAATCAATAAAGTAATCATGAAGCCATTAGAAGAACTTTATGGTGCACCTGATCAGCAATAAGTGATAAAAAACTCTCGAATCTAGATTCGGGAGTTTTTTTATGTCTCATGACGGAAGTTCTATTTTGTCCTCACAATTCATAAAAATCAGGGTAAGACATGAACATCATGAAATGGGGGCAAAAATATGATCTATCGTCTTTTAGCCTTAAATGTGGATGGGACCGTTCTCCAACCGAATGGAAGAATTCATAAATCGACCAAAGAAGCAATTGCTTATGTTCAGCAAAAAGGAATATATGTCACGCTTGTAACTTCCCGGAGCTTTCCGGCAGCAAAAAAAGTTGCAAAGGCGCTTAAAATAAACTCACTTCTCGTCACACATCAGGGAGCATATATAGCTGATCATCCGGGAAATCCCATTATGAAAAGAATCATTCCAGAAGAGATTACTTATGATATCATTCGTTTTCTTGAAGGCTTTCCTTGTCAGATTCGAATCGTTCAGGATGAATTTTCGCTCGCGAATAAATACAAATTAAATCATAATCTTTTAGCAAAGACGGTCTTTACGACTGGAGATCCGATGTTTTATTCCCAGCAGTTTGTTGATTCTATAAGCGAAACATTACGCGATGACCCAATTACTGCACCGAAAATAGAAGTATACTTTGAGTATGAAGATGACTTAGAGGATGCCAAAGAGGCGCTTTCTTCGATTTATCCAGAAACCAATATGACGAAATTAAATGATTTTCGCTTAGATATCCTTCCACATGACGTCTCTAAACTAAATGGCCTTCGTTCTTTAGGGGATCATTTAGGGATTAGGTTAAAGGAAATGGTTGTCATTGGAGATGGAATGGATGATATTGAGATGATTGAAGCCTGCGGACTCGGAGTGGCAATGGGGAACGCTTCTCCAGAAATCAAAAAGGCTTCGGACTGGGTAACAAGGTCCAACACCCAACATGGGGTTGCCTATATGGTAAAAGAGCACTTCCGCAAGCAACAACCAATTGAGTTTTTGCGGAAAATGAATATTATAAAAAGGTAATGTTGAAGGACCTTGGGTGGGATGATCCATCTGAGGCCTTTTTTCTGTGGATAGAAAGGGTGTTAAGTTCAATTTCGAGGATATATTTGTATACCCCGTACCGTATTAACCTCAAAACTCAGCAAGTCTAAGTTGCTTTTTATCTGAAAATCGTCATTAAAAGCCATTTTAGTTCAAAAACCAATCACGATAATAGAAAAACACTAAATACGGAGGGTATTTTTGGCCTGGTTGGCTTGTTGAAGCAAGGAGTTCACTGAATAATACCCCTCATAGCGCCCAATTTGGTGTTTACCTTTCGTTTTATTCCCCATTAGGAGCAATATATTCCCTGTAAGGGATGATATATTCTCTATTGGGGAATAAATACTGTACGGAGTAGGGTATACTCACCCACTTATCCGTTACCCCTATCCCCTAAGTAACCCAAATCCACTAGCTCTCTGCTGTGTGCACACCCCTACCAAGCTTTTCCACTATATTGACCTTGCATGTGTGAACCAGTAAACTAAAGGAAGCAAATTTGAAAAAGGTGATACGAATGTATATTCATATAAAAGGTTTGAGTGATGAACGATACCACCGGCCTCTACAGTTGATTGCAAACTTATTTTTTGAAGAGCCAGAGGTTTCATTTTTACCATCTGAACATAAGATTGATGCAACCCTAACTGTAGATTTAAACATAGCTACCAGCGTTATTGCCAATGTCCAAATGGAAGTTCACGATGGCGCAAGGTTTTCATCTTCCTATGAACGAGAGTTACCAGAAAACATAACAGAGAAGGAACGTTTCCGTCTTATTAAAAACGCACTTTCACACGCTTATTTGACGGTTCTCCAAGATTGGACTGGAATTACCCAAAAGTGGGGGATTTTAACGGGAGTGCGTCCTACTAAACTTCTACACAAGAAGTTACAAGAAGGAACAGACCGTGAGACTGCTCACCGCGAATTAACAGAGGAATATTTAATTACTCCAGAAAAAATTGAGCTTATGCAGCAGATTGTTGATCGCCAGCTTGCGGTTATGCCTGACTTATATGATTTGCGCAAAGAAGTTAGTATTTATATTGGGATTCCATTTTGTCCGACGAAATGCGCTTATTGTACGTTCCCTGCCTATGCCATTAATGGGCGTCAAGGTTCTGTAAACAGCTTCCTTGGAGGGCTTCATTTTGAAATGCGCGAAATCGGTAAATGGTTAAAAGAAAATAATATCAAAATTACAACTGTTTATTATGGGGGAGGCACCCCGACTTCCATTACAGCTGAAGAGATGGATATGTTGTATGAGGAAATGTACACATCATTTCCAGATGTAAAAAACATCCGAGAAATTACCGTTGAAGCTGGCCGACCAGATACCATCACACCAGACAAACTCGATGTCTTGAATAAATGGAATATCGACCGAATTTCAATTAATCCGCAATCATATATCCAAGAAACACTGAAAGCAATTGGTCGCCATCATACGGTAGAAGAAACCATTGAGAAATATAAGCTAGCAAAAGATATGGGCATGAACAATATCAATATGGACTTAATTATTGGTCTTCCTGGTGAAGGGACGAAAGAGTTTACCCATACATTGAACGAGACAGAGAAGCTGATGCCTGAATCTTTGACTGTTCATACGCTAAGCTTCAAACGCGCATCAGAAATGACAAAGAATAAAGAGAGATATAAGGTTGCAGGTCGTGAGGAAATTGAGGATATGATGGAACTCGCGGAGAATTGGACAAAAGACCATGGATACGCGCCATATTATCTATACCGTCAAAAAAATATTCTCGGAAATCTCGAAAATGTAGGCTATTCTATTCCAGGTCAAGAAAGCCTCTATAACATCATTATCATGGAAGAGCAGCAGACAATTATTGGTCTTGGGTGTGGGGCATCAAGTAAATTTATTGACCCAGTCACTGGTAAAATCACACACTTTGCGAATCCAAAAGATCCTAAAACGTATAATGACAGCTTCTCTCACTATACAGATCAAAAGATCGAGATATTAAATGAGTTATTTGGTAAAAAAAGCACAGTGACTAAATAGAAGATAAAAAAACAGGACTGAGAATGAAAACTCAGTCCTGTTTTTTTACAAACCTTGGTTATCACGCAAGATGACAATATTTACCCGTCTGTTTTCTTGACGGTTTTTATCGGAATCGTTAGGAACCAGTGGTTGGAATTCGCCATAACCAGTGAATCCTAAACGATTTTCTGGGATATCTTTACTAGCAAAATACTCAAGAACGCTCAGGGCTCGTTCGGAAGAAAGTTCCCAGTTTGAGCTGAAAGGGGCATTGCCAATGGGAACATTATCGGTATGGCCTTCAATGCTAATATTATTGGGAACTGATTTGATTAATCCAATCAGTTTATCCATCGTCTTATATACTTCTTTTTTTAAGTTCGCTCTACCAGAATCAAATAAGATCACATCTTTAAAGGCGATTTCAATACCGCGTCTCGTATCCTGCAAAGTAACCATGCCTTCTAGCTTATTGTCTTTGATATAACTTTCAATTCTTTGTTTCAGTTGGTCTAGTTCCTCATCTTCCTCAGGATCCGGTGTTGCAGGAGGAGTTTCGGGTAATTCAGGAGGCAATTCCGTTTCAATGGTACTGTTTAAGGCAGTCGTCGTCGTCATCGCTTCTTTTCCGGTAAACTCCGATTGGAAAGTTTCCATAAGTGCCTGGAATTTCTCTTTATCAACAACACTCGAGGCAAATAAGACAATAAACAACGCAAGTAAAAGGGTTAAAATATCTGCATAAGGCAGAAGCCAGGATTCTGGTATATGTTCTTCATGTTCATCATCAAAACGTTTACGCGATTTTCTCATTGGCTACGTCCTCATGTTTCTCTGAAAGCTTTATACGATCTTTCGGTGATAAGTAAACCGCAAGTTTTTTTTCAAGATTACTAGGTGTAACCCCTTTGTATATTGCAAGCAGCCCTTCAATGATAAGCAATTTTAACTCTTGCTCTTGTTTAGAAAGTCGTTTTAGTTTATTGGCGATAGGGTGGCAAATTACATATCCTGTAAAAATCCCTAGCAAGGTAGCGATAAAAGCAGCTGAAATGGAATGCCCTAATTGCTCCACATCGTTTAAATTTCCTAAAGCAGCAATTAGTCCAACAACCGCTCCAAGGACTCCAAGTGTAGGTGCATATGTCCCAGCTTGTGTGAAAATAAGAGAACCTACACTGTGTCGTTTATTCAGTGCGTCCACTTCATCTAACAAAACTTCCTCAATAAACTCTGGATCATTTCCATCGATAATCATTTCTAATCCATTCTTGTAAAAAGGGTCTTGTATATCAGCTGAAAATTCTTCTAATGCTAAAATTCCTTCTCTTTTAGCAATTTCAGCGCAACTAACCAAACTAGTAATTTGATCTACTTTCGAAGTAATTTTTGGGTCAAGCATTGAAATCTTAAGCAGTTTTGGAACCCTTTTAAATTCACTAAAGGGGAAAGCAATCAAGATTGTAGAAGCGGTTCCGGCAAAAATAATTAGAAAGGCTGCAGGATTATTTAGAGCGGTTAAGGATGTGCCCTTCATAATCATTCCAAGACCAATTGCGATGAAAGCAATTATTATTCCTATAATACTAGACATCTTTCTCTCCTTAATAAAAGTTTATTATTACACTGTATTTTACTCTAATCAAAATAAAACAACAATGGATTTTCAATAACTACCAAATACAATTATCAAAATAATAGTATAATAGGAGAATCAATGATTGTATTTCAAAGTCAATCAAAAAATGTGACTGTCATGATGTACTCAGTTCTCTTATAATGACATAGGTAAGACAAGAGTATTGTTTCATGAAAACAAATAAGGTTAAATCAAATAAAGTATATTTCCAACAACGTATCAAAAAAGCGCTATAACGAAAGGAATTTAATGGAATGGGACAGTATGACGTATTAGTAGTCGATGACTCAGCTTTTATGAGGAGGGCAATTAGCCAAATCATAGAAAGTGATCCTCAGTTTATAGTGGTTGGGATTGCAAGGGATGGGGAAGAGGCAGTTGAAAAGGTAAAGCGCCTTAAACCTCATGTTGTTACAATGGATTTAGAAATGCCCAAAGTCAATGGACTTGAGGCACTGCAACAGATTATGATATCTTCACCCGTTCCTGTTATGATGCTGAGTTCACGTACAGGGGAGGGCGCGACCGAAACATTACAAGCCCTTGAGAACGGTGCCGTAGACTTCTTTTTAAAAGACACTCTTATTAGAAAGGACGGAGACAACAAGCAAATAGCTGAGTTCTTAGAACGCTTAAAAGGAGCGGTACAAGCAAAACTCCCTTCCACTGGTCAGTTCATGCAAGCTCCGAAACCCCAAAAAAGTGTAAAACCAAGCAACAAAAAAACCGAGCTATTGTTTATAGGATGTTCAACGGGTGGCCCTTCGGCTCTTCAAGCCATTTTACCTCACTTTCCAAAGGATTTTCATATCCCAATTGTCGTCGCACAACATATGCCCCCTGGCTTTACAAGACATTTAGCTGAACGATTCGATTCTTTGTGTAAGCTTAAAGTACAGGAAGCCCAGGATGGACAAATGCTCCACCCAGGTACAATTTATATCGCCCCCTCGGGTTATCAAACAATGTTTGAAGAGCAACGGAATGGAAAGGTCAGTTTCAAAATCCACAGTGAAGAAGGAAGTCGAGCGCTATATAAACCATGCATTGATCTAACACTTAAGTCAGCTGCCCCAATTTTTTCAACTAAGCTATTATCTGTCATTCTAACAGGGATGGGAGTGGATGGAATGGAAGGCTGTGGGCTTGTAAAAGAATATGGTGGCCATGTATTTGTTGAATCAGAGGAATCTTGTATCGTATATGGAATGCCTAGATCTGTAATGGAAGCGGGTTTCGCAGACGCTCAATATTCTTTAGAAGAAATGTCCCAAGAAATCATGTCGTATCTATCGTTAGCATAACGCTGTAGGCTATTTTCATTGTATGGGTAGGATGATGGGGTCCCATCATCCTATTTTTTATAGATTAGTAATTTATTCCACTCAGTCAAAAAAACATAAAAAACACTCAACAAATACATCAAAATCAACAAAAAATAGGACGAAGAAAAATGATTTTCTCAGTGGAAAACTTCATGACGAAATAGGCCCTATGGGTTATACTGTAAAAGTATTGTAATTTTTGATAAACAGAAAGGAGGGTAGCATATGGATGTTACCCAAATCCCTCTCAAAATAAATCAAACAATTCAGTCTGATGGAACGAAATTGAATGTGGAAATCCGACCCAAGTTGACTTCCTTTTTTGATATTTTATCTGGACAGTTTCTGAAATCAAATTCAGAGGTAACCCCTAAGCAAGATTTGGATCTTCAACCTTCCCAATCACCAACGGTAGAAAATTGGCAAGAGCTAGAAGAGATGATTGTAGAAGTTCTTGCAATATTTAAGGATATAAAGAGTTTAATAGGAACATCAACGGATCCTTTAACAACCCCGGATGAGCCTCAACAATTAGTAAATGCATCCTTAAATCATCTACACTCTAACATGACAGTAGAATTGGTGAAAAGTAATGTGAATCCAATAAACCTGCAACTAAATGTGGAGAAGCAGGAACTGAATGGGGAGCTTGCTGGGAAAATACCTTCATTGAAGGATGAATTAAGCTTACCCAATGAGACTGTTCCTGTGGCTGGTGAAGTTCAAACATTCAAAAGACCGTCGGATTTAAGTGTTCGAAATGAAGGCGTATCTCCCTTCGAGAGCTCTGGTTTTCAACAATCTAACGAGGACTTGGTACTAAAGATAGAGGCTACAAATACCGTAAATACAATAGCAACGAAGGAACAACAGGTCCTGGGTGCAACTTCAGGAGAAATAGTTGATCCATTATTATCAAACAATAATCAAACATCCGTAATACCCTCCTTTATAAATATTCAGCATGAAAAGGTAGATAACATTGAGCAAAGAGTGATTCATTCTGGCTTGCAAGTGCCTGAGGATTGGATTCAGGGGATAAATGGTAAGAGTGAGGCAACGAAGGATCAAACAAACTTAAAGTCGACTTTATCAGAAAATGATGTTCCTTTTACCTCAATCAAAAATCAAACTTCAGAGAGGCCTACCTTGTTAAATGGCCGGTTGAGTCAACCGAATGCCATCGAAGGCAATCTTGGTTTCCAACCTATAAATGAGAAGGCATCTGACCGAATTGTCAACGAAGTGGAAAAGCCTGTAGTAAAAGGGCAAGAAAATGTTGTTGTTAAATCCACCGATGCGCCAATATCTGATAAATTTGACTTCTCGAAGGTTCAACAAAACAAAGGAAATCAAAATTTCGAGTCCCAAGAGGAACCTTCAGGGTTTTATAGGAATCTTGTTGCCAATGTGGTAACACCGAATGAACAGGAGCAGGCATTCACAAGTTTGAATCCCAACCAGAGAGTGAGTGGTCCTGGTTCAAGTGAGGAACCAATTACACAAAGTCAAAACATTTTAAAGGGTGAGCCTGGCAAGGTAAGCCAAAATCAATGGGATAATCGAGCAGTGAATCTAGGTTTCCAGCATACAAATGTTGAACGTTTACCAATTAATAGAGAAATGTTTAACAATGTAATGGGATCTAACGAACAGGAGCATGCAACTGCAAAACTAGATGGAAGGCAGATAGTTGAAAGTGTAAAACCAAGCAACGTATCACCTACCGAAAGTTTCTCCTTTGCCGAGCGTGTATCGGTTAACCCTAATGTAAAGATAGATTTCCAACCACAAGCAAATGTGGAACCGGGCGATAATGTAACCGCACCGAATGACCGGGAGCCAGTGATTACAAGTTTAGATTCAAGACAGAAAGTAAATGAGCTTAGTTTCAGTGAAGAGGGAACTACAACAGGGTCAACCATTGGTGAGCATGACAAGGGATTTCCAAGTCAAAAAGATATCCGAGCAGTAAATACAGGTTTTCAGCCATCAAATGTGGAACCGTTGCAATCTAATAGCGAACCTGGAATTAGGATTGCAAACAATGAACTGAATCAAGCACCCACGAGTCTAAATACCAGACACCAAGTGAATGATTCTGACCCAATTGGAGTACCAATCCCGGACCGAGTTGTAGATACAAATTTTCAGAAGACTAAGGTAGAAACTATATCATTTAATAGTGATTCTGGAACGGCGATGACACCGAATGAACAGAATCAAGTCATCAAAACTCTAGATTCTACACACCAAGTGAAACCACCTAAGGCAAGTGAAGCACAAATACTTGAGAACGTTTCATCAGCTGAACCTGAGAAGCAAATTCAAAGTCAACCAAATAATCGCGAAATGCAGCTAGGTTTCCAACAGGTGGATGGGGAACCAATTGAGTTTGATAGAAAATTTGGTAGCGATATGACGAGGCCGACTATACAGGAGCAAGTGGTCAGGAGCAACGATATCTATCAGCGAGAAACTGTAGCGAAAGTAAATGAAGCACCAACTACTGAAAGACAAAATTTATTTATTACCGAAGTTGACAAAATAAGTCAACCTGAGAGAAGTGCTGTACATCAGCCTATGGCAAACCAGGTAGAGGTAGACGGGAACCCGGTTGCAAATATACTAGAGACCGAAGTACAAAAGCATGCTAGTCAAAGCGTAGGACCAACAAGGAGTTTGGAGTCACCAGAATTATATCAAACTCACACTTTTGAGCAGTCTGCGGTGATAAATTCTGATGAAGGCAAGACCGTAATATCTCAAGAATCTCAATCGCTTAACGAAGAAACTCTTCAGGAGTTTGATTCAATGATTGAGCCAGTTATGAAGGCAATTAGAGAACTACAAAGCTTATCTGCCTCATCAACTGAACATTTAAATAGTGCGAATTCAGAACAATCAAAGACTTTTATTATGAACTCTGTTTTGACTCTTCAGGAGGACATGGTAGACCTTTTGAATAATTTGGGTCATTGGCTGCAGAACGTAAAAGGCCAGAGTCAACCAGCCAATATGGATTTTAAACAAATTATGGAGGGCTTGGCTCAATTTATTGCCATTCAGCCAGTCAAAGAAAATCAAAAGTCCTTTTCTGTGCCGGAGCAGGTAAAAAATAATATCCAACAACTTTTAGAGGAATTTGATTATCAGGTTGATAGTCAAAAAGTTGATAGACAGGCGTTTAGCTTTGATAAGAATCAAGTGTATGTCCCAACAAATCAGAAGTTCAGCTCTGGTGTTCCTGAGGAAAAACAGAAACAAAACCAGAATTCCGAGTTAAACGGAATATCCTCAATAACGAATGAAGCAATTCATCTCGTTCAGCAGGAACCTGTGCAGTCCGAGGTAGTGAGTCAACCTAGACCACCAAGCATTCCCGTTCCTGAATTTGCTGGAAGGATGAGCGAATGGGTTGGACGCAATCTCAACATGCATACTGGCATATCAGGAAATGCTCAAACAAGATTTTTATTAAATCCTGAGCATTTAGGTCCTGTTGAAATAAAAATTAGTTTTGATGATCAAGGGCAGCTATCAGCTCAAATAATGGCAGATAATATGCCGGCAAAAGAGATCCTCGAGACACAGCTGCAACAACTGAAACAAAGTTTACAGCAGCAAGGGTTAGTTGTTCTAAAGCTAGATGTGATCCAACAAGGGCAAATGCAGGATTCGAATCAAGCTGAAATGATGTTTCATGAGGATGGGTCAAATTCTTCACAGGATCATCAAAATCCACAACAGCATGAAAATCTATCGAAAAATCAAAATGAAGCTAATCAAAAAGAATTAGAATCAGATCCGGCAGCTTTTACATATGGAGCAGCCTCCCGTAAGTCATCAACACAGATAGATTTTACTGCATAGAAAGGAGTTTAGATGGATGAGTAGTTGGATCGATATTTCAAACGTTTCTCAGAATAAATCAGTCTTTCAAAATCTTAAGTCACATGAAGATAAAAGTAGTCTTGGAAAAGATGACTTCCTTCGTATATTAACAACCCAATTATCAAATCAAGATCCTTCTAATCCTCTTCAGGATAAAGAGTTTATCGCTCAGATGGCCACTTTCAGTACACTTGAGCAAATGACAAACCTGAATAAGAGTTTTGAAAAATTTACTAGTAGCCAAATGAGTCAATATACCAATGCCATTGGCAAAGACATTACCTGGACTCCTGCTGACACCTCGACTCCAGTTACAGGAACGGTTACCGGTGTTTCAGCTCAAGAAGGAAATTTTTATTATATGGTTGGCGAAGAAAAGGTCCCAACTAATCTAGTAACAGAAATCAAACAAAAAGAAGAAGCAGCAAATTAAGTCTACCTATATTTTTAAAATCAGGAGGAAAATAGCATGTTAAAATCACTCTACTCTGGTGTTTCAGGAATGAAAGGGTTCCAATCAAAGCTTGATGTCATTGGTAATAATATTGCGAACGTTAATACAGTAGGTTTTAAGAAAAGTAGAATTATGTTCCAAGACATTATCAGTCAGAACTTGTCAGGGGCAACAGCTGCTACACCACAAACAGGGGGAAGCAACCCTAAACAAATCGGACTCGGTACAAAAATTGCTTCTATTGATACGCTTCATACACCAGGAAGCCCAATGACTACAAGTGTTGCGACAGATTTGGCCATCGATGGTGACGCCTACTTTGTCGTGCGTCAAATGCAAGGTGTAGGCTCAGCTCTTTTAACAAAGGCAGGAAACTTCACACGTGATAGCGATGGGAATTTGGTTAATGCAAATGGATTTTTTGTTCAAGGTGTCGTGGAAGATGCAGCAGGGGTACCTCAAGAAAGGAAAATCAATATTTCTACTGATGATGTATTTGTGCCGACACCTCCAGCTTCAGGTCCATTGAAATTCACTTCCTACTCAATTGATACACAAGGGTATATTAATGTTGTACGTGAAGATGGCGCAAGTGGAAAATTAGCTGTTAACGCAACTGGTCAATATTACATGAATACAGCAACTAGTCCTGCGAATGAAATTATTTCACTTGCAACATCCGTTGTGGACAACCCAAGCGGATTAAAGAAGGTTGGCGGCACATTATTCGAAGAAACTTTAAACTCTGGGTTCAATGATTTTGGCCGAATTGCTGACAATAGCGGTGGTCAAATCAATGCAGGGGTACTAGAAATGTCCAACGTCGACTTAACCGAAGAGTTTACAGAATTAATTGTTGCTCAGCGTGGTTTCCAGGCAAATGCGAGAACCATCACAACGTCTGATTCAATTCTTGAAGAAGTTGTAAACTTGAAACGATAAGATAGGTAAATAAAGAGGGGGATGAACATCCTCCTTCTTAAGTAATTCAGGGAAGAGTAGGGGGATGCCGTCTTGGCAGATGTATTATCGCAAAAAGAAATAGATGCGCTATTGTCCGCCTTGAATAATGGCGAATTGCAAGCTTCGGATGTAACCAAAGAAAATTCTAAAGTAAAAGCTTACGATTTTAGACGGGCCATGCGCTATTCGAAGGAACAATTGCGTAGCATAATGCGGATTCATGAAAACTTCACCAGCTTACTCACTTCCTATCTCTCAACACAGCTTCGAACGTTCGTTAAGGTAGAAATTGATTTGGTTGACCAAGTGAATTATCAGGAATTTATTGCTTCACTTCCATCTAGGACAATCTTGAATGTTTTTAATGTGCATCCAATGGATGGGAAAATGGTCATGGAGATGAACCCTCAGGTTGCTTATGCATTACTTGATCGTTTGCTTGGAGGCCAAGGAGAAAATTCTTCGTACAACGGATCGCTTACTGAAATTGAAACCGTGCTAATACGAAAGATATTTGCCCAAATGGCTCAATCTTATCAAGAGGTCTGGAAAAACATTGTAAACATGCAAGTTCGATCAGGTGCGATTGAATCGAATCCGCAATTTCTACAACTTTCAGCGCCAAATGATACAGTCATTATTATCGCTCTTCGAACGACGATTGGAGAGACTTCAGGGATGATAACACTTTGCTTGCCACACCTCATTGTTGAACCAATCCTCCCAAATCTGTCTAGCCATCAGCTATTATCGGCGATGTCTCAGACTACGGGTCTCCAAAATGAAAAATTAATGAAAAACCTTGATACCGTCAAGATCCCTGTTATTGCTGAATTAGGGAGAGCTACTTTGCAGGTTAGTGATTTAATTAATTTACAGGTTGGCGATGTGATTGGGATTGAAACGGGAAGATTGCAGGTAAAGGTAGGTCATTTAACGAGATTTTTAGGAAACCCAGGTCAGCAAAAGGGTCGATATGCAGTTCAAATTGACGAAGTCATCCAGACGGAAGGAGAGGAAAGCTAAATGAGTGAAGGAGCATTATCACAGGAAGAAATCAATGCGCTGTTTAGTCAAATGGAAGAGAAACCGAAACTATCCATTGATGATTTCTTAAGCGCCATGGAACAAGATGCGCTAGGAGAAATCGGCAATATATCATTAGGAAGCTCCACCACAGCTCTTTCTACCTTGCTGAACCAGAGGGTTGAAATCACTACGCCTGTTCTTAGCGTGATTGAGCAAGAGCGCATGGAAGAAACCATTCGTGAAAATAAAGTGGCGGTGCATGTGGATTATACCGCAGGAATCCGTGGGAAAAACCTCTTAATGATTAAAGAAAACGACGCGAAAATCATTGCCGATTTAATGATGGGTGGAGCTGGGACAGCAATGGATGGGGATCTGTCCGAGCTACACCTTAGTGCTGTGCAGGAAGCGATGAACCAAATGATGGGTTCTGCTGCTACCTCCATGTCGACGATGTTTAATCAAAAAGTAGATATTTCACCACCGAGCATTGATGTCCTGGGTTTTCCACCGAAAAAATTGGAAGACCTTGAAGATGAAATCATCATTGAGGTGTCGTTCCGTCTAAAAGTGGGAGCATTAATTGATTCCAATATGGTTCAATTTATTCCACTTTCCTTTGGAAAGGAAATGATTCATAGAATTCTTAATCCCGCCGAAATAGAATCGAAGCCTGTTCGGGAAGAGCAAATTTCTAGTACACCGACTCAGGATAGCACGGTACGAAGAGCGACTGTCCATGTACCAGAGCCTGAGCCAAAGCCAAAGCCAGTCGACAACACAGCAGAGGTTCCTCAACCTAATACAAATATACAAAAAGTTGAATACAATAAATTTCCTGAAAATGCTACAACAGCGAGTACAACTACAGCGAATCTCGACATGTTATATGACATTCCATTGGAAATTACGGTTGAACTTGGACGTACTAAATTACCGATTCGTAAAATTCTTGAATTAGGACCAGGGTCAGTCATTCAACTGGAGAAATTAGCGGGGGAGCCTGTTGATATTTTGGCGAATCATAAGCTAATTGCTAAAGGGGAAGTAGTCGTCATTGAGGAAAGTTTCGGCGTTCGAATCACCGATATTATTAATCCAGTGGACCGACTAACCCAAATGACAGGGAAATAAATCAATTGTGGAGGATAAGGCAATGACAAAAGTTTTAATCGTTGATGATGCGGCTTTTATGCGCATGATGTTAAAAGATATCTTAACTAAGAATGGAATTGAAGTGGTTGGTGAAGCGGTAAATGGATTTGAAGCAGTGGACAAATACCGTGAATTGATGCCAGATATCGTCACAATGGATATCACCATGCCTGAAAAGGATGGAATAACAGCAGTGAAGGAAATTAGAACAATGGACCCAAAAGCGAATGTCATCATGTGCTCCGCGATGGGACAGCAGCCGATGGTGTTGGAAGCCATTCAAGCAGGTGCTAAAGACTTTGTCGTCAAACCATTTCAGGCTGACCGCGTCATCGATTCCATCAACAAAGTATTAGGAAAATAGGATTCTATCACTAACGCAAAAGAGAAGGTGAGTTTTCCTTGAGTACACCCAAACTAGGGAATTGTCCAAATTGCGGGAAGTTATTCCTGCGCATTCGAAAGCTTTGTGATGCTTGCATCCAAAAGCAAGAAGAGGATTATCAAAAAGCCGCCGCGTATCTTCGCGAACATCCAGGATGTACGATTCAAGTATTAAGCGAAGCAACTGGGGTTTCGATGATCCAGATTCGCCAATTTATCCTTGCAGGGCGTATTTTGGCGGATCATTTTCCTAACCTTTCATATCCTTGTGAACTGTGTGGAAGTCAAATTAATACTGGGAAAATATGCGGGAAATGCATGAAATCCGCTCATGATTTAAAGCTACAGGTTCAGCGTGGAGCTGAGGATAATCGTAGTGGAAAAGGTCGTAATACCCCAGGATATATCTCAAAATATTTATAAAGACAACGAGTGAGAGATGTTATATTGGTAGTTTTACAAGCTCTCACTCGTTTCATGTTTATAGTAATCTAATAAATCCAAAAACAATGAAGTTTATGATGGATTTTTTATAAGGGGGGGTATCATTGGATCTATCGAGTTATTTAGAGATTTTTATTCAAGAATCGAAAGAGCATTTGCAGGCGATGAACGAGGAGTTATTAAAGCTTGAAGCAGAGCCTAAAAACATTGCCATTATCAATGAAATTTTCCGTTCCGCTCACACCCTCAAAGGGATGGCAGGATCCATGGGGTATGAAGACCTAGCTTCGTTAACACATGAAATGGAAAATGTACTCGATCTTCTTCGCAATTCAAAATTTACAATTACCTCCGCCATCATGGATGTAATTTTTCGGTGTGTAGATTTTATTGAAAGAATGGTAGAAAGCATTGAAAATGGCGGCGACGGAAAAGAAGATGTCAAGGATATCGTTCTTCAATTAACCCAGATGCAAGATTTATCTTCTTCCAATCATACATATGGCGAAGAAACTTTCAATGAAGTAGCGGCAACTGCAGAGATCGTTCTTGATGAGTATCAAACTTCAGTGATCAATGAAGCTCGTAAAGAGGGAAATCAACTGTTTCAGATTACGGTTACTCTAGAAGATAACTGTTTGATGAAGTCTGTACGTGCTTATATGGTTTTCCAAGCGGTAGAAGAGTATGGCGCAATTATCCAGACCGTTCCATCTGTAGAGCAAATTGAAGAGGAAGACTTTGGTGAATCATTTACCTTATTCGTGCTTTCGGTAAATGAAGCAGCAGAGATTCAAAAGCGAATTCTTACGATTTCAGAAGTAAAAGAAGTGTTGATTGACGTAAGGGAAGACGCAGGATCAAGTGAAACAAAAGATGACTCCAAAGTATCGAAAACAATCGAAAATGCCGAATCAATCAAGAAAGAAAATGTTGATTCTACGAAGAAAAAAACAAAATCAAAATCGATTCGCGTGGATATTGAGAAATTAGATCACCTCATGAACCTATTTAGTGAATTAATTATTGACCGCGGAAGACTTGAGCAAATTGCGCGCCAGTCCCATCTTTCTGATTTGACTGAAACGGTCGAGCATATGACACGAATTTCAACCGATTTACAAGGGCTGATTCTAAATATGCGAATGGTTCCTGTTGAACAAGTATTCAACCGTTTCCCACGGATGGTGCGAGATTTAGCAAAAGATTTAAATAAAAAGATTCAATTGGTGATAGAGGGTGCCGATACAGAATTAGACCGAACGGTCATTGACGAAATTGGTGATCCATTGATCCACCTGTTGAGAAATGCTTTAGATCATGGGTTAGAGTCTCCAGAAGAAAGAGCGGCCAACGGGAAAGCCGAAGAAGGAACACTTCTATTGAAAGCACATCATGGTGGGAACCATGTGTTTATTGAAGTATCTGACGATGGCAAGGGAATTGACCGAGACAAGGTCCTCGCAAAAGCGATTGAGCGAGGAGTGGTACAACAGGAGGAAGCGAGCGCTTTAACCGATCAACAAGTCTTTAGTTTGCTTTTCTCTTCAGGTTTTAGCACTGCCAATGAAATATCTGATATTTCCGGTCGAGGCGTTGGTCTTGATGTAGTGAAAACGAAGATCGAATCATTAGGTGGAGTCATTACCATTGATTCGATTCCTGGCGCTGGATCAACCTTCCGCATCCAACTGCCACTCACGTTGTCGATTATCTATTCGATGTTAGTTAAAGTCGAGGATGAAACATATGCGATTCCATTCAATTCAATTGTGGAAATTACTACCATCCAAAGTAAACAAATCTCAACGCTTCATGGCAAAAGGGTGATTCAGTTCCGTGGCCAGGTTGTACCGTTAGTTTATTTAGCTGAGGAATTCAGGGTCCCGCCTTCTGAGGATGTCAAAAAGGATACTGAGCCTCTGCATTTAGTTATTGTCCGCAAGGGGAACGAGACACTTGGCTTAGTGGTTGATACGGTGATTGGGCAGCAAGAAGTTGTTTTGAAATCCTTAGGTGGATTTTTAACGAACTTATATGCCATCTCAGGAGCGACCATCCTCGGCAATGGGGAAGTTGCGTTAATCATTGATTCTAATCAGTTTTTTTAAAAGGGAGGGATGAACGGTTTCATGGAAACTTTTAAAATCGTCGCCTTTACATTAGGAGAAGAAGAGTATGGGATGGATATTGCCTATGTGCAGTCAATTGAACGCATTAGCCCGATGACAAGGATTCCGAATGCACCGCAATATGTAAAAGGTGTCATCAATCTGCGTGGAAGTGTGATGCCGATTATTGATCTTCAAAACATGCTTGGAACGGGTGAAACCCAGTATACAGAAGAGACACGAGTCATCATTACGAAGCATGATGAAATTGAACTAGGCTTTATCGTGGACCGCACGAATGATGTCTTGGATGTAAATCCAGTTGAAATCGAAATGACGAACTCAAACAATTTAGATCATGACTTATTCAGCGGTGTTGTGAAACATAATGGCCGCTTGATCATCCTGATAAAATTAACCAACCTATTACAACTCAATACTTGAATAAGCCAGTCGGAGAATAGGAGGGGAAGAATTGAGTGAGCAACAGCAGGATAAAACGCTTGTTTTTAAAGTAGGGCAGGAAGAATATGGGGTACAAATCAATCAAGTGGTTTCGATTGAAAGGATGCAATCTATTACGCCTTACCCTAACCGGCCACCACATGTGTTAGGGGTAACGACGATTCGCGATATGGTGACACCTGTCGTGGACTTACGTACGGCACTGACTGGGAAGACCATGGAACTAAGTGATAGTGCACGAATCATAGTCGTTCAGGCCAAGGATAACGAAATTGGACTTGTGGTCGATGCTGCAACTGATGTGATGGATATTGATGTAGCAACAATTCAACAGCCGAATCTTATGGAAATAAACCATATTTCTTATTTAAAGGGTATTTCCTATCTTAGTGAGCGGTTAATTATTTTATTAGATATTGAGAGATTGCTAGAAGACACCACCAATCTAGATGAATTGAAAGAGATTAAAGAAGCATTATAGTTCCTGAAATAACAAACGAATCAAAAGGAGAAATACATAATGTGGAAGAAGTTTTCCAATAAAGTTTCGATGAATGCGAAGCAGTGGGGCAGTTATATTATTATTATTCTATTTTTTATTGTAGTAACTGAATTTTCCTATCTAAATTCAACTGAACAAGCTGAGCAGGTACAGGATATACAGGAGAACCAAATGCCAAAAGTGGAGATTTCAGGCGATCTAAAAGAAGGCATTGCCTTAGTTCGAATGGATGCACTGAAACTAGCATATACCGCTACACTCGAGGAACGTAGTGCGATGGAAAAGGCCTTGAGTGCAAGTATTGAAGGGGTTAGCCAAAATATTGAAAAGCTAGGGAAGTTAGAGGCTACTAAAGAGGAACAAGCTGTATTTGACGACTTTACAAAAAGCTTTGAAGAATATACAGCCATCCTCCAATCTTTTATAAAAGAATCCGAAGGAGCTGGACTCGACCCTGACGTTACTCGTGAAAGAATGGCCGTACTAGCACCAATTGGGGAAAAAACGCTAGAGTCTCTTGATGCTTTAGTTTCAACCGTTTCAGAAAGCACAAGTACAACGATTACGCAAATTGAAGAAGATGCGAACCAATACAATTTGCAATTCTTGATTCTAACAGTTCTAGGATCTTTGTTTAGTGTATTAATTGCTTATATCATGACAAAGGTCATCCGACGTTCTGTTAATCAAGTAGATGAAAATGTTGCAACTGCGACACGCTCTGTTGATGAAATAAAAGAGACTATTACAAAAACAGCCACTAGTGCTAGAGTGTTAGATTCTTCGATGAACAATGCGAACGATTCTGTAAGCGAGCTTGTTGCCTCAATCCAACAAGTTGCAGGCAATACGAATCATACGGCAGCTGGTGTTGATGAGATTTCTGCTGCCGTTGAGCAAATGAGTGCTTCCATCAATTTGGTTGCAGGAAGTGCTGACCAATTAACAGCTGCTGCAGAAGAAACATCCGCTGCAATTCAAGAAATGATGGCATCGATTGAGCAAGTTGCTGGAAATACATTCGATGCAGGGGGAAGTGTTGAACAAATCTCTGTTGCTATTGAAGAGATGAGCTCATCCATTAAAGGGGTTAGTGAAAATGCCCTAAATCTCACAAATACAGCTGAACATACCTTTAATACTGTTCAGGAAATGCTGACTTCCATCGAACAAGTTGCTGGTGCAACACAAAAGGTAAACAAGTTGAGCAATGAAGTTAAGGATGATGCGCTCGAAGGAAGTGTTACTCTCCAAGAAACGTTGACTGGAATGAAAGAAATTGCTCAGGTCATTAACCAGGCAAGCAAAGTAATAGAGAACTTAGGTCGAAGCTCAGAGGAAATTGGCAGCATTATAGAAGTGATTGATGATATTGCTGACCAAACCAATCTATTAGCCCTTAATGCAGCGATTGAAGCAGCTCGAGCTGGAGAACATGGCAAAGGGTTTGCGGTTGTCGCAGAAGAAGTACGTAAACTTGCTGAGCGTTCTGCCCAGGCGACAAAAGAAATTGCAGGATTAATTAAGGGAATTCAAGATGAGACAACGATAGCGGTTACCTCCATTAAAGATGGCGCCGAGAAGGTTGAGGCAGGGAATGTACTTGCAGATAAAACCAATCTTGCTTTTAAGAAAATTGTTGCAGGGATAGAGCAAGTAACCGAGGAAATGGAACAAGCTTCTCAGGCAACTCAGGAACAAACCCAGAAAAGCGAAATTATTTCCAAGGCAGTTGAGAACACTTGGAAGCAAACATCCGAAATGACTCAAGCTACAAAAGAGCAATCTGTTACGGCTGAAGAAATCTTTAAGGGCATTTCAGAAGCAAAAGCTCAGGTCCAGCAAATATCGATTGCAACGGCTGAACAAGCGAAAGGAAGTCAATCAATCGTTACCGCCATTGAAAATGTCGCAAACCAATCTAGCGCTGTAACAAATGCTACCAAAGAGCAGGCGCTTACCGCTGAAGAGATTGTGAGAAATGTGAACCAAATCAAAGGCATGGTTGAACAAATGACGGTTGCGACCAATGAGCAAGCTCTATATGGCAAGGAAATTGCTACAGAGATTGAAAACGTCAGAAAGCAAACGGACGAGTTGAATGGAAGCATTGAAACACAGACAAGTGAAGTGGAAGAAGTTGTCCATTCCGTTACAAATGTTCGTGATGGAGTGAAGAATTTAAAATAAAAACCTGTTTAATTTTTAAATGACCACTTTCCCAGCGTTCGCTAACAGGGGAAGTGGTTAGCTTTTGTAGCAGCTAGCAGAAGAAGTAATGCTTGCGGTTCTAAAAGTGAATACATGTAGAGAAATTAAGATAGAATACTGCTCGTAAAGCTTTCTCCTTTAGATAAAAGGAAAACTACATAACAAGTTAATCCGTCAATCTGTACGAGCTTTCATGTATCTATTGGCGGTAAGAAAAGATTTCAATTTATGAAGGAGATTCTTATGTTTAAAAATATTGCAGCATGGTTCAGCAAACTTCGATTATCTTTAAGGAAGTCCACGAAAAAGTCATTAAAAGAAAGTAAAGAGCCGACAATTGAAAGAGCTAACTCCAACATGCTCAACCTAGTTTCGTCAAAATTCAATAAAATTTCAATGAAGGCCAAGTTATGGTCTAGTTTTATTTTCATTGTCGTATTATCATTGATTATTAGTTTCGTATCTTTGATAAATATCAACAGATTGTCAGACTCTGTTGACGAAGTTGTTAATGTAGAAGTGGTGAAAGGAAATGCCATTCAGAAACTATCACTACAAATGACACAACTTAGGTTATATCTTGCCAATCATGGACAAGACGGATTATTGATCCGCAAAGCGGAGAAAGAAGAAAAGATAAAAAAAGAAATAAGCCAAATTAATAAATCAGTTGAAACCTTAAAATCACTGCTCGTGGTTCCGGATAATATTGAGAAATTAAGTGAATTCGAACGGCGTTTTAACGAATATCAGGAATTGCTTCCGGCCGCATTAGCTGAATCAAGAAGAATGGATATGGATGCCTTTCAAACTGAGTTTTCCAAGCTTGATCGAATTGCTGAAGCAGGGGTTGCGAATTTATCTGTTATCCAACAAGACCGTGAAAAAGCATTAGAAAAAACAACAGCTACCGCAACTCAATATACGAAAACAAGCAATATTGTCATTATTACTGTTGCTGGCTTCTCACTTTTGTTAAGTATCATCATTGCCTTCTTTGTTACTCGCGCAATCGGTCGTTCTGTCTCACAAGTGGTAAAGAATGTGGACATCACAGCGGGTTCTATTGATGAAATTAAGCAGTCAATTAATAAAACGGCCTTGAATGCTAGTGAACTGGATGCTTCGATGGATAAAACCAATGATTCTGTAAATGAACTCGTTGCTTCGATTCAACAGGTTGCTGGAAATACGAATGTCACATCCTCTGGAGTTGATGAAATTTCGGCAGCCGTTGAACAAATGAGCAGGTCGATCTATTTGGTTGCTGGGAATGCCGACCAACTTTCGGCTGCCGCTGAAGAAACAGCTGCTGCGATACAAGAAATGATGTCAGCCACTGAGCAAGTAGCTGGAAGCGCTGGTGGCATGAACAACATGATGGAGGAGTTTTATGAGGCCATCAGTAAAATGAATCAGTCTATCGTTGGTGTAAACGAAAACTCCAAGGTGTTGACGAATACGGCAATTGAAACGTATGAAACGGTGAAAGAAATGGTTGCTTCCATCGAGCAAGTAGCAGGAAGCGCGCAAACCGTGAATCAGCTGAGCACGCTTGTTAAGAAGGATGCGATTGAAGGAACAGTTTCTTTACAAGAGACCTTAAATGGAATGAAGGATATTTCAGTGGTGATTAATAAAGCCAGTGATATGATGGGGCATTTAGATGATAGCTCCAAGGAGATTGGCAGCATTATTGAAGTCATTGATGACATCGCTGACCAGACGAATCTCTTGGCTTTAAATGCAGCGATTGAGGCAGCTAGAGCAGGAGAACATGGGAAAGGCTTTGCTGTCGTTGCAGACGAAGTTCGTAAATTGGCAGAACGCTCTGCAAAGGCAACCAAGGAAATTGCCACACTGATCAAGGGGATTCAGAGAGAAACAGCTGTCGTTTTAGATTCCATTCATGATGGGAAACAAAAGGTGAAAATAGGGAATGAACTCGCAGAAAAAACAAATGAGGCGATTCACAAAATTTCACAAGGAATTACCCAGGTGACCGATGAAATGAACAAGATTGCCATTTCAACCGAACAGCAAACCTTAACGAGCGGAATGATTACGAAAGCGGTTGAGAACGTCAGACAGCAGGCAACAGAAATGACCTCTACAACACAAAGACAGTCGGCAGGTGCCGAAGGAATTGTTAAGGGGATTAATGTGGCAAGAGACATGATTAAGCAAATTAGTTACGCCACTGCTGAACAAGCGAAAGGCGGACGTGAAATTGCAACAGCCATTGAAAATGTCGCCAACCAAACCGTCTCAGTGACAAATGCAACGAAAGAACAGTCGCTTACTGCAGAAGAAATTGTTCAGAATATCAATCATATTAAAAATATGGTGCAACAAATGACCGTCGCCATCAATGAACAAGCACAGTATGGTCAGGAAATTACCATTGAGGTAGGACATGTTCGCAAACAAACGGAAGAGTTAAATTCTAGCGTTGCCACCCAAACAAGTGAAGTAGAAGAGGTTGTTAAGGCAATGTTTGACGTTAATACACAAATTGAAAGAATAAAGTAACGCCTTTTAGGAAGATGCCTTCGCAAACCTAGAAGGCGTCTACCTATTCCAACCAAAAGGAAGAGATCATGTGAAAAATGGATCATTGGACTTGGCATTGAACATTAGGGAGCATTGCGGAATTGATTTCACAAATAATCTACCTAATTTAGAGTTGAAATTATCTAGAAGATTAACAGAATTGGAAATTCCCCTTGCAGATTATCAATCCTATCTACAAGAAAATCCGAAAGAATGGGACAAGCTTATTGAAGCGATTACCATCAATGAAACCTATTTTTTTAGGGAGTTCTCTCAACTGGTCGAATTTCAAAACCTTCTGAAGAAGAAATCAGGCAAGGTAATCAATGTCTGGAGTATTCCGTGCTCAACAGGGGAAGAAGCCTACTCGCTTGCCATTCTTGCGAAGGAAATGGAGCTTCTCACAGGAAACCGAGTCAGAATTATGGCTTCAGATTTAAATAAAAAAGTATTGGAACAGGCGAAAAAAGGCATTTACTCCAAAAATTCATTGTCGTTTCGTAGGCTACCTGAAAACAAGGATTATCTTAAAAGGTATTTTAAAGAAACCGAACAAGGCTATGAAGTGAAAAGTGACATCAAACAAATGGTCACGTTTGAGCCTTTTAATTTAACAGATTATCATTCTTACGCTAAATATAATCAAATGGATGTGATTTTCTGCCGAAATGTTTTGTTTTACTTTAACGAGGACATTACCAAAAACATCATTGAAAACTTCTATTCTATTTTAAAGGATGATGGTCATTTATTCCTCGGTCATGCGGAGTCCATTTCTAGTATTAAAAGCAAGTTTGTCCCCGTTCATACAAGAGATACTTTCTACTATATAAAAAAGGATTAATTTACCACCACTTCAAAAAAGCTCTTGGTACGTATGAAAGAGCTTTTTCTCTTTTTTATCGCTTCTTTTATTTATTAGCACTAATGAAAACTCTTAAAATTTACGGTATAATAGCTACATGATTTTGATAGATTTTGATAAAGTTTTTTCTAGTTAATGAAGAAACTTTTTAGGGGTGACACCAATTGAAAATACAGGACCAAGTGAGGATCAATATTGGGGATCCCCGCCAGAATACAGTGGAACGATCATCTACAAACACAGCTTCGTTTCAGCAAATTATGAGCTCACATTCGAAGGAAATAACCCAAGACCATCTGCAAAGGATGTTAAAGGATATTGATAGCCAAGGCCTTCAGTTAAGTGAGCACCCAAATTTTCATGAACTGAGGAAGTATAAAATACTTGTGAAAAAGTTTATGGAAGAGGTCATGAGTAAAGGAGTTGGACTTTACCAGACTGAAAGCTGGGACCCATATGGCGGCAATAAAACGTTGAAAACCATACAGGTTCTGGATAAAAAGCTAGTAGAACTAACGAATACTGTTCTACAGCAGCAAAATGAAGGGCTCTCCGTTCTTGAACGAATTGGCGAGATTAAAGGCCTATTAATTAACCTCTATATGTAAGCTAATGCTTACGTTGGAAAGGGGAGCAATGATTGAACTATCTTATTCTCACACTATTAAGTGTAAATTTACTAGGTGTTTTTTATATTATCTATAAAATATCAGTTCAGAAAAAATCTGATTCCAACCAGGAATTGAATCAAAAACTTATCGAAAACTTGATAAAAATCAAACGTGAAATGAGTGATTTGAAAACGTTTGTTGATCAACATACTCGTTTGGTTCAAGTCGAAATGGCACGGTTCAGAGCAGAACAAGAAAGACCTTCGGTGGTAGCGCCCACAACTGAGCAAAAAGTAGAGCGGGAAACTCTTTTTCTTAACGAGCGCTATAAAGAGGTTTTTGAGTTGCAAGATCAAGGTCTTTCCGTGAGTGAGATTGCAAAGAAGCTTGAAAAAGGCGATACCGAAATTCAGTTGATTCTCCAGCTTGCAGGCAAACAAGGGTAAGAAAGGTGACTGACAATGATAAGAGGTCTATATTCAGCCGCTTCCGGTATGTTTACCATGGAGCGGAAGCAAGAAGCATTATCGGATAATCTGGCAAATGTGCAAACACCGGGTTATAAAAAAGATGAAACAGTTCTTAGGTCCTTTCCGAATCTATTGCTTCAGCGCATCAATGATTTTAATGAAACAGGAAATGTGACGCCTGCAGGGATGCCGCAAATTCCACAATCCATGACAATCGGTGAACTGTCAAATGGCGTCTATGCCCAGGAGCGAATCCCTAGCTTCCAACAAGGAACGCTTGTACAAACAGAGGGAACCTTTGATGTTGCGATTGAAGATCAGTCCATCCCGACTCAACAAGTAAATGGTCAAGACGTCAAGCCGACAGCCTTCTTTGCGGTCCAGCTTCCTGATGGTAGTGTAGGTTATACACGAAACGGAAAATGGGACTTAGATGCTAATGGGAACCTTGTTACGTCTGAAGGCTATCGAGTCCTAGGGGCGAACGGTGAGCCGATAGAGGTAACATCTAGCATTCGGAGAGAAGATTTGCAGATTAATAGTAATGGACAGATAATTGCGAATGGCTCTGAAACTATCGGACAGATTGGTGTAGCGGTAGCAGACAACCCACTCGAGCTTCGTCGTATTGGTGGAAATGTCTACCAAGCAGATAATCCGCTTGCTTTTATGCAAGATGGAAATAATCCTGGTGTTACTTTGCATCAAGGGTTCCTTGAACAATCGAATGTAGACTCTGGGCAAACGATGACGGAAATGATGATGGCGATTCGTAGCTATGAGGCCAATCAGAAGGTGATTAGTGTCTATGATAAGTCATTAGAACAGCTATATTCTGTTGGTCGGGTGAACGGGTAATAGCAAGCTTCTAGTAGCATTGAATCGTGAAATTGTCATGAATAGGAGATTAGTATATTGAATACATCACTCTATATTTCTTCTGGTGCATTGCAAGCCTACCAACAGAAGATTGATACAACAAGCAATAACGTCGCAAACGTGAATACAACAGGATATAAACGCAGAGACCATACCTTTTCTGAGATCCTTGCTTCGCAAATCAATAACCAAGGTCGAGGAAATGAAGGGGCTGGACGGCTCACCCCAGAAGGTTTGCGAGTCGGTTATGGCACACGAACAGGACTTACCCAGCTCAATATGACCCAAGGATCAGCAACGGAAACCGGAAATCCATTTGATATGATGATTTCTGGCAATGGCTTTTTTCAACTAGGAAATGGCGCGACTGATGAAGTAAGCTATACACGCGACGGGAACTTCCATTTAAGTCCAAACCCCAATAATGAAGGAAGCTATCATTTAGTGCATGCCAATGGCGGTTTTCTTCTTGACCAAAATGGTAACCGTATTGAATTAGATGCCGAGTATGAAGTGAAAATTGAAAACAATGGTCAGCTTCAGTTCAAAGCAAAGAATGGACAAGGCGAGGCATTTCTATCTGATCAAAGAGTAGGGATTGTTGACATTCAAAATCCTTCTATGCTTCGAAATATTGGCGAGAATCAGTTTGCCATTGATCCTGACACCTTACCTGCAGGCACTAACCCGGCCGATTATGTGAGAATGATGCAAGAGGGTGAAGCGGAGCTTAGCTCAGGCTTCTTAGAAGGCTCGAATGTTGATTTGATGAAGGAAATGACCGAGCTCATGACCTCACAGCGGTCTTATCAATTGAATGCGAGAGCAATTTCCTATGCAGACCAGATGGTCGGGATTGCGAATAATATTTTAGAATAAATGGATAGGGGGCGCTTTCTACAGCGCTCCTTTTTAGTACATAACACTAAACTTTTTCTGTAAAAGGTCGATAAAAAGAAAATATAACCTAGTTAATAATCGAACGAGGGGGAAACACCTTGGTTGAACTAAATAATACGATGAGAGTCAGTGGACTCGCTTCAGGAATGGATACGGAATCGATAGTAAAAAGCCTTGTGCAGGTGCAAAGTGCCCGTTTAGATAAATTGCAACAAACGAAAACCCTAACCACATGGAAATCGGATGCTTATCGCGATGTAAATAAAAAAGTAGATGAGTTTCGTAAGGCAATGGAAGGCCTGCGGTTGAACTCCACCTTTAATAAACAAACTGTTACTTCCAGTGATTCTCGGGTGGCGGTATCTTCTGGGGGAACAAGTACTCGGACGGACTTTGTTATTTCTGAGGCGAAGATTGTGACTTCGGCAAAGCCGGCGATGGTGAGTATTGATAATAAAGGAGCAGGTGTAGGCAGCACCGGCTTTACGTTTAATCTTACCACCCAGGTAAGTGGCGGGGATCCTTCGACCAAGTCGATTACTCTAACGGCAAACAAGACGCTTGATGAGGCAGTTGCTGAAATTAATAAGTCAAGTAGCGAAACAAATGTCCGTGCTTCGAATGTTGGTGGTTCACTTGTTTTTACTGCAGTGAATGCGGGTGAATCCACAATAACAATAGAAGGAGTACCAACCTCTTTTGGAACAATCAATAGTACTGAGGGAGCTAAAGCTGAAGCGGGTAGTGTTACAATCAATGGCATTCAAATTGCTATATCCTCCAATAAGTTTACTTATGAAGGAGTCACTTTTGATTTAAAAGGGAATATTTCAGCAACGACCGACACCCCAATTGGCATTCAGGTTGGTAGCGATACTGATGCGGCCTTTAATAGCATTAAAACATTTGTCGATAAGTACAATGAGTTAATTGAAGATTTAAATGGTCAATTATCGGAAAAGCGTTACCGTGATTACCAACCGCTTTCAGATGAGCAAAAAAAGGAGTTGTCTGAAAAGGAAGTTGAGCTTTGGGAGGAAAAGGCGAAAAGCGGATTGCTGACGAATGATTCGACGATTCGCAGTTTTTTAACAGAGACGCGGAACAGCCTTACGTCAATGGTGGAAACAGGTGAGTTTAACTCACTAAGAGACATTGGAATTACGTCGTCTACCAATTACCGGGACAACGGCAAATTAGTCCTGAATGAAGATAAATTAAAAGGTGTGCTGCAAACGAATTTAGCTGATGTGAGGACACTGTTTGCCGGCAAAGCAACAGGAGAGACAGACTCTTCAACAACGGTTACGGATAAAAATATGCATGCAAATAGTGGCTTTGGCTGGAGAATGTATGACCGAGTAAATCTAGCAATTAAACAGCTTGGAACACTAGCAGGCTCTCCTAATTCAGCAGTCGATACTCAGAGTACCATTGCGAAACAACTAAAAAATATTGATGCAAGTATCGATAGAGAAACACAAAAGGTTCAAGCCTATGAAGAAAGAATGTGGCGACAATTTACCGCAATGGAAAAGGCGCTAAGCCAGATGAATTCGCAAAGCTCGTGGCTGTATCAGCAGATGGGGATGTAGGTTTTTATAGCACTGTAAGTTTAGAGAGGACGTCTCTATGCTTACAGTGCTATTTTATTGGACAAACACAATGTATGAAAAACTCAAATGCTATAATAATATTTTGGTTTATCCATAATAGAGATCCCAAAAGGCTTAATAAAAAAGTTTCAAAATGGGCTAAACAAAATCCTCCTATTTCCGATAATGGATAATACCAGGGAGTACCTTGGTATGAATAAATCGGAAACAATAGAAATTTTTTCAAAAAGTGCTAAACAGTTCAAACGAACATCCGATAATAAGAATTGTAAGGCAAAAGAACCACTGGAGGATGGTAACGTGCTCATTGTTGGCAGAGAAATTGGACAATCCGTAATCATCGGGGACGTCGTGAAAGTTACTGTTTTACATGATGGTTCAAAGCAAAGATTGGCAATTGATGCCCCGGAGCATATTCGGATATCCCGAGACAAGGAGTATCAAAATCCCAACTCCTGTAAAAAACGAGTAAAAAAAGTTGTGGACAGTATCCGAATTGGAAATTCAGTCAAAGTATCCGTTCTTCAAACAGAAACAGGGCTATTGCGCTTTGCAATTGATGCCCCAAAGGAAATAAGCATCTACCGTGAAGAACTATACAAAAACCAACCACCAACGGGAAATCAAAATGTCGTTATGATCTAGCTTTACACAGCTTTATCAAAATCTTTGGATAATAGACCCACAGGGTTTGTTATAAATAAAATTTTAAAAGGGACAACCCTTATAAAATCAATACATCTATAGGAGGAAACATGAAATGAGAATCAATCATAATATTGCAGCATTGAACACCCATCGTCAGTTGAACAGTGCATCAAATGCTCAAAGTAATTCCATGGAGAAATTATCTTCAGGTCTTCGTATTAACAAAGCTGGAGACGATGCTGCAGGTCTAGCAATCTCTGAAAAAATGCGTGGACAAATTCGTGGATTAGACATGGCTTCTAAAAACGCACAAGATGGAATCTCCATGATTGCCACTGCTGAAGGGGCTTTAAATGAAACTCACGATATTCTTCAGCGCATGCGTGAACTATCTGTTCAAGGTTCCAATGATACAATGCAGGATGCTGATAGAAAAGCTATTGGCGATGAGTTATTGGCACTTAAGGATGAGATTGATAGAATTGCAACCACTACTCAATTTAATGGAAAAAATTTATTAGATGGCTCTTTATCTACTACACAAAAAACAAGTACTTCAACTTTAAAGGTGGGTGCAACATTAACAACAGCGGATGCTACAACTGTATCAAAAATTGATGTTTCTGGAGCAGATGCGAACAAGACATATACCTTTGGAACCACTGCTAATGCTGATGAGTTAACCCTTTCAGATGGTACAAAAACTCAAACAATTAAAGTTAAAGATATGACAGCAAATGGTAATCAAACCTTAAACTTTTCAGAACTAGGTGTGTCAGTTGAATTAGTTGCCGGAGATACTGTTACAAACGATACAGCAGCAAATATTATCAAAGATTTAGCTACTGCATCTTCTGAATTAACAATCGATACAAACACAGGTGATACAGCTGCTAAATTTGCTATAGGTGCAAACGCTGGTCAGACTATGAGTGTATCTTTTAGTGATATGTCTTCCAGCCAATTAGGTAAAAGTTCAAATCTTGCAGCATTAATTACTGACAATAATGCGGTTTCTACTGTCGCTCAATCACAAACATTAATTACTGAAATTGATGGAGCTATTGAAGATGTATCTACTCAAAGAGGAAAGTTTGGGGCAGCGCAAAACCGTTTAGAACATACCATAAATAATTTGAACACATCTTCTGAAAACCTAACTGCTGCGGAATCTCGTATCCGTGACGTTGATTATGCTTTAGCTGCTTAGGCAGTAACAAGCACAGTCGTCCTAGCTGGTAACGGCTAGTGAGTATTATCGGGTGAATTGCTGGAAACCCCTTAGAGCTTTTCTTACCACAACGTAGTTGGAAACGACATGCGTGATGGTTTGAAAAAAAGAAAAGATATGGGCAATCAGCAGCCAAGCTCCTGTCTCGAAAGAGTGGAGAAGGTTCAACGACTAGGATATACCATCTAAGGTTTAGGCTATGATGATGAAATCCGTAGGTGAAGCAATGTACATCAGCATTGTGAATCCGAAGTGCCCGACCCCTACTAGATTACTAGAGGGTGAAGATATAGTCTGGTCATTTATGAAAGTAAATGTTCGCACGATGGCGAAAGAAATGATGAACCAAAC
>Ga0180215_1000554_pt1 | contig 46846 bp, 38 predicted proteins | sample eDN3rd37CBELigBY_FD_128871 | JGI IMG/M metagenome (GOLD analysis project Ga0180215, IMG submission 128871) | Enriched backyard soil microbial communities from Emeryville, California, USA - eDNA 3rd pass 37_C BE-Lig BY (version 2) (version 2) | ecosystem: Environmental > Terrestrial > Soil >... | reverse complement strand
GGCTGGTTGGAGGAGGCCCCGATCTACTGCACTTATGCAGTAGATTCCGCCCGGCTGGTTGGAGGAGGCCCCGATCTACTGCACTTATGCAGTAGATTCCGCCCGGCTGGTTGGAGGAGGCCCCGATCTACTGCATTTATGCAGTAGATTCCGCCCGGCTGGTTGGAGGAAGCCCCGATCTACTGCACTTATGCAGTAGATTCCGCTTTATTGGACAGCCCCTTTTTTGTATTACAGTCCATTATCCCCCGTTATTCCCTAACCACCCGGAATTCAACCAATCTCGATGAGAAAAATAGAGAATGGCTCCTGCGACCTACGAACCACCGTCATGCAGCGAGCAACTGCGCTCATTCCTAGACATAGCGTTGGACCCTGCGACCTACGAATTCCTAACGGAACAGTAGTACGCTATTCAGCTATTTATCGTAGAATCTCAGGTCTTAACGGAACTAGAGTGCGCTATTGCATCATTTTAAGCTATAAAACTCCCCATATGACCCAAATAAGGTACTGGAGTTCCGTTAAGGTGTGGAAATAGTTTGATTTACGCATAATAACGCACTGGAGTTCCGTTAGCTCCTCAACCGACTCCACCCTTCTGCGAATATAACCCCACCGGAGTTCCGTTAGGGTGCGAAAAAAGGTCGATTTGCGCATATTAACGCATCGGAGTTCCGTTAGCTCCTCAACCGACTCCACCCTTCTGCGAATATAACCCCACTGGAGTTCCGTTAAGGTGCGAAAAAAGGTCGATTTGCGCATATTAACGCATCGGAGTTCCGTTAAGGTGCGAAAAAAGGGCGGTTTACGCATAATAACCCCACTGGAGTTCCTTTAGCTCGTCGACCGACTTCATCTTCCTATGAAGATCCCGATCCCCATGCGACAAAACATAATTGGGGTGGAAACCTTCCACCCTAATACTTATAAATTCAAAAAAAATAGCGGAAGTCTCCCTTCCGCTATCATCGGTGTACGCTTTTATAACTGAATTCTCTTATTCCCCTAACAAGATCCGCGTATATGGCGAGTCGATCGGCATCATGATGACCGGCTGGCCTTCGAACGTCTTCACGTACGATTGCAATGTTCGGTATAAGTTATAGAACTCCGGATCCTTACCATATGCTTCGTTATAGATCTTCGCTGCTTCTTGCTCACCTTCCGCGATGATCATCTTCGAATCAGACTCCGCCCTCGCGAGTAGCTCGATCGCTTCACGATCTGCGTTGGACGTAATCTTCAGCTTCTCTTCTTCACCTTCGGATAGATAACGTGTCGCGATCGCTTGGCGGTCGGAGATCATCCGATTATAGACGCTCTGCTTGTTCGTCTCAGGCAAGTCTGTCCGCTTGATCCGAACCTCTCTAACCTCGATACCGAGTTGCTCAAGAGCAGCTGCTACTTCATTCGTAATCTCCACGTTGAGATCGCCACGCGCTGTATTCTCACTGATGATCTCGCCATATTCGATCTGCGAGAGCTTCCGCTTCACCGTACTGTATACAGCGTTCTCGATCCGCTGAACCGCGATACCTACCTCGCGGACATTACGCAAGAATTGATTCGGATCCTTGATGCGCCATACCGTATAGTTATCGACCTTGATCGGCTTCTGATCCTTCGTCAAGATATCACTCGGACTGCTATCGTACACCATCTGATACTTCGGCAGCGACTTCGTCGTCTGAATGAACGGAATCTTAATATGAAGTCCAGCATCTGAGACGATCTTCTTCGCTTCACCGAACTGCATGACGGCCCGATGCTCATTCTCTTTCACGATATAGAATGTTCCACCTGCGATCAATATTCCAAGTAGGACGACGATCGCGCCTGGTATTAACCATTTCTTCATTGACCGCCACCTCCTGTCTGGCCCTTCCGCATCAGCTCATTCAGTGGTAGATAGCTGACCGTATCTCCCCCAGAATCCGTGATGAAGATCTGAGCACTTGGTAAGATCTTCTCTAGCGTCTCGAGGATGAGACGATCTCGGGTTACAGCTGGGCTGTTCGTATATTCGGCATACATCGCGTTGAATTGTGCGACATCCCCTTGCGCGTTCAAGATACGGGATTGCTTCTGCGCCTCTGCTCTCTCGAGGAGCGCCTGAGCCTCACCGCGTGCTTTAGGGATCCGTTCATTGCGGTACTGATTCGCTTGGTTGATCTTCGTGTTCTTCTCTTCTCGAGCGTTCGTCACTTCTGCGAATGCTGCAGCTACTTCACCTGGTGGCGGCTCGATATCTTGGAACTTCAAGTCCACGATGAAGATACCTGTATCATAAGCATTCAGCGTCTCCACCAGCTGATCCTTCGCTTGCTGTTGGATGACGGTCTTACCATCTGTGATCGCGAAGTCTAGCTCATTCGCCCCCATGACTGAGCGAATCGCGGCTACTGCGGTATTCCTAAGAAACTCTTCCGGATCAGAGATGTTAAACAGATAGTTGCGAACATCGTTAATCTGCCACTCGACGACTGCATCAGCGGATACGATATTCTCATCGCCTGTGATCATATAAGCTTCATCTTCTACGACTGTGATCTGGCCATTGTGATCCCGATACCCGATCTCCATACGCTGCAACAGCTTCGCTGGTACGAGCTCGACCTCTTCGATCGGGTAAGGCAGCTTGAAGTGCAGACCAGGCTCCTCCACTGTCTTCGTATATTTGCCGAGAGTTAACACAGCAGCGTGTTCATGCTCTTGCACGGTATAGAACATCGTCGTCCCCCATAGCAGAACCAGTAGCATGATCGCCCCTGCGACGATAAGCTTGATCGTCTTCGGCGACAACTGTGGAATCTCTTGCTTAGGTCTTGATTCGAATTCCATGAATTGTTTAACTCCTCTCTCTTTTCGTTGATGCTTACATATAAGCATATGCACGGTAATACGTACTTAAGGCCCTCGCGTTTCAATCCATATGCAGGCATTAGCTCATACTTATGCTATTCCTTACTTCGCGATTGCCTCGTCTATTATCTCGCACTCTACATAGATCGACAAGGATTATTTCTTCATACCATGAAACGCTGGAACGATCACGATCTGATGATCTGATATTCATAAAGTACGAATAATGAATCCCTCTCGATGTATGACATGACAAAGAGGGGCAGAAGAAGTGTCCCAGCACCTTCGCCCCTCGCAATATGTCTAATGACACTTATATCAGACGAGCAACTTACAGGGAATGGATCGGACGGCCGAGTGCTACTTCGGCAGCTTCCATCGTCATCTCGCCCAATGTTGGATGTGCATGAATCGTGAGCGCGATGTCTTCCAGCGTTGCGCCCATCTCGATCGCCAGCGCCATCTCCGCGATCATGTTAGACGATTCTGCCCCGACGATATGTGCGCCAAGCACAAGATCTGATTCCTTCGCCGCGACGATCTTCACGAAGCCATCCGAAGCATTCATCGTCTGTGCACGACCGTTCGCGCCGTACATGAACTTGCCAACCTTCACCTGGATGCCTTTGGCCTTCGCTTCTGTCTCGCTTAGGCCTACACTAGCGATCTCTGGATCAGAGAAGCAGACGCTAGGTACGACCTTGTAGTCCACTTGACTCGGTTCTCCGGCGATAGCCTCAGCAGCGACTTTGCCTTCGTAGGATGCTTTATGAGCCAGCGCAGGCCCCGCCACGATGTCACCGATCGCATAGATATTCGGGATGCTCGTACGACCCTGCTGATCGACTTCGATCAATCCGCGATCCGTCATCTTGATGCCGATCGTGTCTAGACCGATATTGTCTGTATTCGGGCGGCGTCCGACTGTGACAAGCAGATAATCTGCCGTTACTTGCTTCTGTTCGCCATTCACCGTGTACGTAACGGTTACTTCGCTGTCTGTCTGGTCAGCCTTATCCGCCATCGCATCTGTCACGACCTCGACACCTTGCTTCTTCAGGTTCCGTGCTACGAGACGCGTGAGATCCGCGTCGAAGCCTGGCAGGACAGATGAGGAGCCTTCAAGCACGGTTACTTCTGAACCGAACTTGGCGAATGTCTGACCGAGCTCGATGCCGATATATCCGCCGCCGATGACGACGAGACGCTTCGGCACTTCCGCCAGTGCGAGCGCTTCTGTCGATGACAGGATGCGACCGCCGTATGGGAATGCCTTGAGTTCGATTGGTCTTGAGCCTGTTGCGATGATGCAGTGATTGAACTTATAGCGATGTCCTTCTTCTTCGTTCGAGATACTGACCACATTATCACTTACGAAGAATGCTTCACCACTTACGAATTGCACTTTATTCCCTTTGAGCAGCGAATTGACGCCACCGATCTGCTTGCTAACGATGTTATTCTTGAACTCCTGAACCTTCGCATAATCCAGCTTCACATTCTCCGCGATCACACCCATCGCTTCGCTTTGCTTCGCTGCTTCATAGTGATGGGCTGCAGATATCAGCGCCTTAGACGGGATACAGCCGCGGTTCAGACAGACACCACCGACCTGGTCCTTATCGACACAGATGACGGACTTGCCGAGCTGTGCAGCGCGGATCGCTGCCACATACCCGCCTGGTCCGGCACCCACGACTAGTACGTCTACCTCATTCACGAAATCGCCTACGACCATGGGTTAACCCTCCAATGCTAACAGTCCTGGCTCTTCCAGCAACTGTTTGATATAGTTCATGGCGTTCTGTGCAGTAGCTCCATCGATCAGACGGTGGTCGAAGCTGAGAGAGAGTGCCAGGACTTTACCTGGTACGACCTGCCCACCCCGGACTACCGGCTTATCACTGATGCGGCCGACACCTAGTATCGCAACCTCTGGATGGTTAATAACTGGTGTGAAGAACATACCACCCGCTGAACCGATGTTCGAGATCGAGATCGTGCTGCCTCTCATCTCGTTCGCAGCAAGCTTGCCTTCACGTCCTCGAATCGCTTTATCATTAATCTCTGCTGCGATCTGCCAGATCGACTTCAGATCGGAATCCTCGATAACTGGAACGATGAGGCCGTTATCTGTATCCGTTGCGATGCCGATGTTGTGATATCGCTTGTATACGATCTCGCTCTTCTCATCATCGATCGATGCGCTGAGCACTGGGAACTGCTTAACAGCAGCGACGAGCGCCTTCACGATGAATGGCAAGTAAGTAATCTTGATGCCTTTCTTCTCCCCGATCGGCTTCGCTTTCGTGCGCAGCTCGACAAGTGCGGATACGTCGACTTCATCCATGATCGTCACGTGCGGAGCCGTGTATACTGACTTCACCATAGCACTCGCGATCACCTTGCGGATTCCCTTCAGTGGTACTCGCTCTTCGACGCGTTGTCCAGGAGCGATCGGTGCGAACGTAGGAGCTGCTGTCGCGCCACCTGCTGCAGGTGCTGCCGCAGCTGGGGCCTTACCACCACCTGCGAGGAATGTATCCACGTCTTCCTTCGTGATCTTACCGTTCTTACCCGAGCCTTGAACATTAGCCAGCAGAACGTTCTTCTCACGCGCATACTTGCGTACTGCTGGAGTAGCCAGCACCGCACTGTTATCCGCGAGCGCTGCTGCAGGCGCCTCAGCCGCTGCGGGTGCTGCAGCAGGTGCAGGTGTAGCAGTAGCAGGCGCTTCCGCCTTCGCTGGTTCCGATGCGACTGCTTCAGCTGCACCGCCATGCGCAGGCTCTGCTTGTGGCGGCAGTTCGCCTTCAACAGCGAACGTAGCGACAACATCACCAACCGTCGCTACTGTTCCTTCGCTCACCTTCACTTCTAAGACTTTACCGGTGACCGGGGACGGCACTTCGACGACAGCTTTATCGTTCTGAACCTCCATGATGATATCGTCTTCTTGCACCGTGTCTCCCGGCTTGATATGCCAGGCGACGATCTCCCCTTCGTGTAACCCTTCTCCGAGTTCGGGGAATCGATATTCGAATGTTGCCAATTTGCACTACCTCCTTGGTATCCCTAAAGTCACCTGCTTAGAAATCCAGAACTTGCTTGAGTGTTCCAACGATACGCGCAGCGTTCGGCACCCATTCGTCCTCGATCTGACCGAATGCGATGACGGTATCTGGAGGCGCGCAACGCAGAACTGGGGCTTCCAGATGCAGGATGGCTTTCTCATTAATCTGTGCAATAACCTCTGCCGCTACACCTGCCGTTCGTTGAGCTTCTTGTACGACGATCGCGCGGTTCGTCTTCTGCACGGAGGCTATTACGGTCTCCATGTCAAGCGGACTTAACGTGCGGAGGTCGATCACTTCGGCCTTCACGCCGCGTTCTTGCTCGATCAACCGAGCTGCTTCAAGTGAAGTGTGGACCATCGCACCATAAGTGATGATGGTGACGTCTTTACCTTCTTGTACGACATTCGCCTTGCCCAGCGGTACGGTATATTCGCCTTCAGGCACCTCGCCCTTGATCGAACGATATAGCTTAAGGTGCTCCATGAAGAAGACTGGATCGTTATCACGGATCGCCGAGATCATCATACCCTTCGCATCATATGGGTTAGAAGGAACGACGACCTTAATGCCCGGAGATTGAACGAGCAAGCCTTCGAGTGGATCCGAGTGAAGCTCTGGAGACTTCACACCCGCACCGAAAGGTGTACGGAACACGATCGGGCTGTTATATCTGCCACCGGAGCGATAGCGCATGCGTGCCGCCTGTGCGATGATCGAGTCTAGCACTTCGAAGATGAAGCCGACGAACTGGATCTCCGCTACCGGACGGAATCCTTGCACACCCAGACCGATCGCTAATCCGCCGATACCCGATTCCGCGAGCGGTGTGTCGAACACACGATCTTCTCCGAATTCCTTCTGCAATCCTTCCGTTGCACGGAATACACCGCCAACCTTACCGACATCCTCACCGAACAATAGAACGCTCGGATCGCGCTTTAACTCTGTACGCAGCGCATCGGTGATCGCTTGGATCATCGTCATTTGTGCCATGATTAGTTATCCCCCTTAGCTGCGAATAACGCTTTCTGCTCTTCCAGATCTTGCGGAGTAACCTCGAACATGCTGTCGATCAGACCTTCGATCGTCATCTTCGGAGTCTGTTCCGCCTTCTTGATCTGCTCATTCACAGTCGCTTTCGCTTCTTCCATCACTTGATTCTCTTCTTCTTCCGTCCATAAGCCCTTAGATTCCAAGTAACGACGCATGCGGATTAACGGATCGATGTCTTCCCACTCGCCCTGCTCATCCTTCGTGCGGTACTTGGTTGGATCGTCACCGGACATCGAGTGCGGTCCGAAACGATAGGTGACCGTCTCGATCAGTGTTGGGCCTTCACCGCGACGTGCGCGTTCAGCAGCTTCATATGTCGCTTTATACACTGCGAGTGCGTCCATCCCGTCAACCTGGATGCCGTGAATACCTGCTGCGATAGCCTTCTGAGCGAGTGTCTCGGCAGCCGTCTGCTTCGAACGCGGTGTGGAGATTGCATATTGGTTATTCTGTACGACGAACACGACAGGTAGATTGAACGCGCCTGCGAAGTTCATCCCCTCGTAGAAGTCGCCTTGTGAAGAGCCCCCGTCACCTGTGTAGGTGATAACAACGTTCGGCTGCTTCTTTAGCTTGAAGCCCATCGCGACACCGGATGCCTGCACGATCTGCGCGCCGATGATAATCTGTGGCAGCATCACGTTCACGCCCTCAGGAACTTGACCTCCATGCTGATGACCCCGCGAATATAAGAACGCTTGGTACATCGGGTAGCCATGCCATACGATCTGCGGCATGTCACGATAACCAGGGCAGACGAAGTCTTCCTTCTGTAGGGCGAACTCCGATGCGATCATCGAAGCTTCTTGGCCGGATACCGGCGCGTAGAATCCTAACCGTCCTTGACGTTGAATACTAACAGCTCTCTTATCCCATGCACGGGTAAATACCATGCGCCGCATGATCTCACGCAATTGGTCATCTGTTAGATCAGGTACCATGTCCTCATTGATAATCTTACCTTCTGGAGAGAGGACCTTCAGCATCTCAACCGGCTCCAATCTGATGCTGTAATCCTTACTCGTTACCGCCTTAACCATGTGATCACCCCTGAACAATATTTTCCTATCCCTTAAACTGTTATAGTAATTTAGTCGACCTGTTACAAACTGTTCTGATTAAATATCGTTTATTTTTCTGCGTTTTATTATAAAATGGGATTATAACAGGTACAATAATTATATAATACAGCTTGAAAATAATCTATGGTTTTTTCAGTGAACACCATCTAATATGCCGAAGAACGCGAGGGAGCATGTATGAATAACAATAAATACTATAAACGGACCATCATGAAGGAATCGATCAACTCCAAGATCTTGGGCGAAACACGGACGATGCGTGTATATCTGCCACCCGGCTATGATGAACGAATGACTTATTCGGTCGTATATTGTCAAGACGGCGAACAATTCTTCAACTTCGGTCGTATCGCAACGACTGCCGCACACCTCATCCTAGATGAAGGCATCGAGCCGTTCATCATCGTCGGCGTCGATGTGAACATGGATAGAAGGACCGACGATTATGCACCGGAAGGAGCTCGGCATATCGCCTACAAGCAATTCTTCACGGAAGAGATGATGGGGCATATCGAAGCGCAATATCCGGTCCGAGCTACACCCGATGAGCGAATCCTCGCAGGTGATTCACTTGGCGGCACCGTATCCCTGCACTTGGCACTCGATCATCCCGACCGATTCCATAACGTACTCTCGTTATCCGGTGCTTTCTTATCTGGAACCGAACAAGCGCTCTCCGCCGCTTCGGATCTGTCATGGCTTCACATGTACCAGTTGATCGGCTCAGATGAGACGGCTGTCCGTACAGATCGAGGAGTATTCGATTTCCTTAGTGCGAACAGAAGCGTCCGCGATCAACTGGAGAAGAGATCGGCCGAGCTGCTCTATGTAGAGAAACCCGGCGAGCACCTATGGGGCTTCTGGCAGAACGAACTCGCTCATGCCCTAAGATGGTTCCTGGGATCGAATGTTTAGACAGCACGGCCCCTAACGGTCATATCGGTCACGCATCAGCTCGATCTGCTCATGGATGTCGCCCTCATATCGTGCAGGTAAGTCCGCATCCTCTATGCCACCCCAAGCACGGAGGCGATCAAGCAGACTATTCACGAACGAATTCACGGTCATATGTCCTGTGAGCTGCCGCAGACTCGCCATCCTTGCGGGTTCGACCTGTGGCGATCCTAGGTTCGTCCTGCCACCCGTAGCATGCTCGTAGAACTGCCTCGCCTGTTGTCCCGTGCTCGTACCATCGCCTTCCACGATGACGAATGCTTGTAAGCTGTAGGCATCGATGCGGCGTCGCTGCGCGATCCCACAAAATTTGCGTCCACCGATACTCAGATCATAATCCCCCGGGCAGTACGATCCTTGTACTTCTCCACGATCGAAGCTCACACCGAGCGGCGCCAGCACTTCTGCTATGAAGTCCGCCATCCATGCAAAATCCTCATATATATCTAACAATCCTATAGGCTTGGGAAAAAGAACCGATACATTCACTACGCCGTCATGGAGAGGAACTGCTGCCCCTCCTGAATTTCGGACGACTGTTGCGTACCCGCGACCCCTTAATTCCTGCAGCGCTTGTTCAGCGTACGGTAGCCTGCGGTCACGTAGTCCCGCGATGAATGCACACGAATGTCTCCATATATGAACAACAGGCAAGGTAGACACGTGACGCATTAACACCTCTTCAAGAGCAAAAGGCTGCCATGCATCTCCGTCTACTATTCCCTGATTCACCACAATAAATGATGCCTTCTGCAGCCGTTTCACCCTCATCCTTCCTCTCGATCATATCGTGCAAATCCGATTATACCGTATCCACGCATGGCCGCCCAAATCCTTCCTCGCCTTGATTTCGACATGTAAAGCAGGAATCATTCGGTCAAGCATCGAATACGTATACAGTCAAATACCTTTTTATTGGAGTTGATCACAAACATGAATTGCCCACAATGCGGTTCCGCACTAGAAGCAGGTGTTAAGTTTTGTGCCAATTGCGGAACGAAAGTCCACACAGAAGCAGAATCTGCCGCTGCAGTCGCTGCTGAGCCGGCGAAGCAAGAGCAAGCACCTGCGTCGCAGCCCGTACAGCCTGTCCAGTATGTATCAACAGGCAACCATCAAGATCAGACATCCGCTGGAAGTGACATCAAGATGAAACGTATCGCGAGCGATTACTTTACGTTCTTGTGGGATTCGCTGAAAGCTCCAGGTCTGACAGCGTCGACCATCGATGCCTCACATAAGCTTTATGGTCTCCTCACGATGGGGATTCTCGCACTGATCGTACCGCTCCTTGAATTGATCAAAGGTCTGATCTATGACGCGCCTCGATATCGAGATCCATTCGGTCTATTCGGAGATGTCATCGGTGATATATACTCACGAATTTTCGTTCAGGGATTCTTATTCTCGATCATTACATATGCGTCATCGATGGCACTTATCGTCGTCATCCTGTTCCTTACCGCGAACCTACTGAAGATTAATATCGGATTTATGGATATCACGGCTCGCTTCGGTGCCTTCATGGTCATCCCGACGGCGATCTTCATTCTAAGCAGGTTCGTCGCGTTATTAAGCTTATCGTCACTCTCATATTACATCGGCTATTTCGCGATGCTGGCGATCGCTGCCGCTATCATCTATACGTACAACACGTTCAAGGCCCAGGGATCGAAGCTTGATACCTATTACATCCATGTCATCTTACTGGCAGCGTCGTATCTCGTCTATCGGATCGTCAACATGATCTTATACTAGGCTCGATCTACCTATATTCCATTACCGTATGATGCAGCATATACACACCGAACTCCCCCGGGCTCGGAAGTATAGGCTGCATTTTTTCATGAAGAGACAAAAGGGCGCTCGGTGATGTCACTCACCCAAGCACCCTCTCATTCCTATCCGTTATCCGATCCCAACCCTATCCGATCAACTTACTCATACGTATATGCCTGCGTGTTCGAGAAGTCGATCTCGTCGAGTCCGGTGAAGTAGGAGATTACCCATCGCCCTGCTATATCGTCATAGACAAGCTCATATTCGATGAATGAGACCATCTCTTCAAGCTGCGGTTCCTCATCGAGATAATACCATGCAGCTTCACCCAGGATATACGCAACATCGATCACAGCGCTATATGGATAGCCATCATACCCACCATCTATCATGAAGCTGTTCAGATCGAACTCCGTCCCTACGATCTGTCCTGTGAATCGTTGACCCGTCTCTAGCATCCACTGGAAGTCTGAGGCGAATAAGGATCTTCGCTCTTCTGTAATATTCGTGAACAGTGAGATATCCATGTTCTCATAGGCTGGCGCCCAGCTCGCCAAGAATTCGTTCACCGCATCCATCACTTGCTCCTGCGCAGTTATATATGCCTCTTCGAACAAGAACGGCACAAGTGCATTCTCCAGTTCGGCTGTTAGCTCGATCGGTTCACTCTGGAACGTTCCCCACGGGAACTCCGCTTCCGCATGCAGCGTGATCTGCCCATCGAATGTAACAGGGCCGATGATCCCATCGAAGTCGGATACCGTGCGCCCGGTCGACTCTCCATTCACATATACGATCGCTTCATCAATCTCTGAATCGATCTGAACAAAGCCCGCTTCGATCTGCAGGACAACGTCTGTCTCCCGCTCATCATACAGCTTCACAGCCTGAGACTGCGTCAGGGTCGTATATTCGCCGGCGAATACCGCCTTCACATCGTACTCTCCAGGCCAGTATGGGCCGAATCGTTTGCTGTATTCGTCCTCGCGTGCTACCGCTACTTCATCCCCGTCGATGAGGAGCTCCGTCTCGGCTAGATTCGTATGCAGGGTCATGTAATAAGCCTGCACCTCGATGATATATCGATCGAACAGTAGGAATTCCTTGCCATCCTCAACGAGCTGCAACGCGGCTTTACGACTTACACTGCCTCCGTCTGCTTGCGACTTGAGCGAGTCGACGGCGTCTTCTAGATCGGATTCATGATCCCGATAGTACTCAGCTAATCTTAGGATGTCTTGCTTCGTGACGCTCATGTCATCATCACGAGGACGAACTAGCTTCATCAGCTTATCGACATCCTTATCCTCAACCGCTTGTCGGAATGACTCGATCATACGATCAGGGCTGAACACCATCGTTCCAGCTATGTATCCGCCCGCTAATGCAACGACGACGATCACCGCGAGTGCGATCAGCAGCTTGGCAACGCCGGACATTCTCCTTCGGGGTATAGGGAGCTCGCGAGCAGCTTGGGGCCCTTGGGGCTCCGGATCGCTAACGACTGAGTGCTCAACAGGCTCGGCCTCACCAGGAGCTTGAACAGCTTCCTCCCCAGTTGCTGGCGATGCACCCGCTTGTCCGCTGTCTTCATCCGAGACCGCAGGTGGTTCCGTCTGCTGTGGGCGGCTCTCCTCTCGAACCGGCTTCTGAACTCTCTCTCCGCACTCGGAACAGAACGAATCACGTTCATTCAGTTCATGTCCGCACTTGCTGCAAAAATTCATCTGGTATCCTCCTGTGCAAATCAGTTAAAATAAATGAATATGAACATCAAAATAAACATTCGACTTCGCCACCAGCAATTCCTGCTGCACCCCTTCAACATGAGCCAGTGCAAACGGAACATGCGAAACAAACATCGAAGCCGTGTATAAGGAGTGTATGTAGCAAGATGACAACGATCAATCATCGTAAGACTCAGGTTCTAGACTGTACCATCCGGGATGGAGGATTGGTGAACAATTGGGACTTCAGCATCCCATTCGTTCGCGAGCTATATGATGCGCTGAATGAGGCAGGCGTCGAATATATGGAGATCGGGTATAAGAACTCACCTAAGCTGCTTAAGAGTGATGGAGCGGGCCCGTGGCGGTTCCTCGACGATGCGTTCCTGAAAGAAGTGATTAGCAAAAAGAGGACTAAGCTCTCTGCGCTGGTCGATATCGGCCGTGTGGACGAAGATGATATCTTGCTGCGGGAGGACAGCATGCTCGATCTCATCCGCGTTGCCTGCTATATCAAAGATATCGATAAGGCGCTCGATCTGATCCAGACCTTCCATGACAGAGGCTACGAGACGACGCTAAACATCATGGCACTGTCACATGTGATGGAGAACGACTTGCACGAAGCGTTCCGGCTGATCGCCGCCAGTCCCGTGGATGTCGTATACATCGTCGACTCATACGGGAGCTTGTTCCCTAAGGATATCGAATATCTAACAGACAAATTCAGCAGCATGCTACCGAACAAGCAGCTTGGTATTCATACGCATAACAATATGCAGCTCGCATTTGCCAATACGATCACAGCGATCAACCGAGGTGTGACGTTCCTAGATACGTCGGTATATGGTATGGGACGAGCTGCAGGGAACTGCACGACGGAACTGGTCGTCAGCTACTTGAAGAAGTCTAACTATAAGGTAAGACCGATCCTAGAGATGATCGAGAAGCATATGATCCCTCTGCGTGAACAGGTCGAATGGGGATATATCATCCCTTACATGGTGACAGGTCTCTTGAATGAGCACCCTAGAACGGCGATGGCTCTACGCAACAGTGCTGACAAAGATCATTATGCTGATTTCTATGACAAGCTAACTTCAGCAGAAACATCTTTCATAAAATAATCATCGCCGGATATGATACAATAGCAGTAGTTCAGCCTAATGCGGGCAGAAGGAGAAAATGGCCGTGGAAGAGAGGATATTCTGGGGATCCTTACTGGGTGTCACCATCTATATGTTCATCCCGTATATCCTTACCCGAATTATCGGGTATGGGGTCTTCAGAGAAGCACACACGAAGAACGCACTGGCCTTGACATTCGATGACGGACCTCATCCGAGATACACGCCCCAGCTCCTCGATCTACTGAAGAAGCACGAAGCGAAGGCTACATTCTTCGTATTGGGATCGATGGCTGAGCGTTACCCTGATCTCATACGCCGCATGCATGAAGAAGGACATCTTATCGGGATCCATAACTATACACATAAGACGAACTGGCTGCTGTTTCCGTGGTCGGTTCGCACCGACCACATCCATCGTTCTGCAGATATCGTGGAGAAGATCATCGGTGTTCGGCCGATATACTATCGCCCACCCTGGGGAATCATTAATTTCTTCGATCTGTATCTTCGGAGAAGATTCCACATCATCCTATGGTCGATCATGGTGTCCGATTGGCGGAGTAAGGAGCCCGCCGATGCAGTCCGGATGCGGGACCGATTGCTACGTGAGAGCAGCGGTGGCTCCGTCATCCTCTTACACGATAGCGGCGAGACGCTAGGCGCGGTCCCGGAGGCGCCGATCTATATGCTGCAGGCGTTAGATGAGGTTCTGACCCAGCTCAGGCCACAAGGTATGCAATTCGTAAGGGTGGATGATCTGATGATGATGGAACAGAAGCAGACATCGAAGCGGTTATCTCTTGCCAAGCGAATGCTTGTAAGAGGATTCTTACTGTATGACAAGCTTGTGCATAAGCTCTTGGGGATTCAGACAGTCGATGCGAACGATCCGTTCCTGAAGATACGCATCCGTCCGTATCATGGCAAGCAGGTCTTACATCTGGATGACGGTCAGACGATCAAGCACGGAGATGCGATCATCGAGCTTCATCTGAACAACGAGCTACTATACAAGCTCGGTCTAACAGCACGATCGACGACTCAGCTGTCTGTGCAGATGATCCGCAGCATGCAGCATCTGATGCCGAAGATCAGCGAGAAGATGAAGTACGACCCGTCCTTCCAGCAAGTGAAGGGCATATATGGTGTATCGATCATCCATCGCGGTACGCAGCGCTTCGGCTTCTCCATCGTCGACTTGCCGCGCGGCCTGCTCACCTCGATGACGAGAGCGTATCTGCGCTTCTTGATGTACGCCGTACATCCCAGCGGCAAAGAGCGGATGAATACGAAGGCCGAGCTACTCGATCCGAAGATTATCGCCATCTCGCGCGAAGAGGTTCTGAAGCGATATCTAGCATCGTAATTCACGTTCGGAATGGCTTACACGAAGCTTAGCAATCATGCGCCCTGCGATTAAGCTCGAGAAGTACGCACTTCTAAGAAGACCTGGCACGGGGATGGTATAAACCTCCCTATGCCAGGTCTTCTCTATCTAACTTCTCACATGTGTTGGATTCGCTATTCCCTTGATCGGAACGAACAGGTAGAAGATACCGATGAACAAGAAGATCGCCGCCGCAATCTCGATCGGCGCAGCCACGGTGAACAGACTGCCGATCGCCCCGCCTAATGAAGGTCCGATCGCGATCCCGATTCCTTCCACGGTATTCAGCAAGCCCCAGCCAACTCCCTCTTGATTAGGGGGGACATAATAGGATAACAATGCGTTCCAAGCAGGAAGCACCGCGGAATAGGACAGACCGAGGATGACCGCCCATAGCAGGGCGAACAGGATCGTATCCGTCTGCGTCAGAACATACAGTGCTAGTGCCAAGATGCAGAATCCCGTCACCAGGAACGGCTTCTTCCCATACTTATCGGATAGCCTCCCCATCGGAATGAGTCCGAGTGCGGCACATATGCCACCCGTCATCAGCATGAATGAGTACTGCGATGGTGTTAGACCCACCCACCGCTGAGCGAAGTCGGGTAGGATCGGAAGCAGCATGCTGGCTCCCAAGGTCTGTAGGATCATCCCTGGAACAAGTATTTTCATCGCATTCATCTTATGGACTAAGATCTGGAGCTGTTGACGTATCGGCATGATATGTAGATCGGTAGCTTGTGCTCGTTCGATCCCCAGCGAGATGAGGAATCCGATCCCAAGCAAGATAGCCAGTCCGAGGAATGACATCGTATGACCATAGGAGACGAAGAAATTCATGATGACCGGTCCTCCGCCCATCCCCGCAAGCCATAAGGTATATAAGAACCCCATCTGCGTCCCTCGCTGCTCATCTCTCACCGTAGCCAGACAAGCGATCCATACAGGAGATATCCCTAACCCAAGCATAGCCGCAGCAGAGATCACGACCCATGGCAGTGGGATGTATACCATCAAGAACAAACTGATGATCGCCAGTAACAGGCCCAGACTCGTCATCAATCGTGGAGAGAAACGGTCCACCAGATAACCGACACCAAGCTTGGAGATCGTATCTGTGGCATAATGAGCGGTTACCGCGACACCCACGACCCAATAATCAAGTTGGTACAGAGGCAATAGCGATAAGATGACCGCTCCGCGAACGAATTCCCCGATGAATAGAATAAGCGAATACCGAAGTAACTTCTTGTCCTGCAACAGTCGATTGAGAGTCTCCACGATTCCCCTACTTTCTATATCCCGAATATGTGCAGTCCGTCATAGGCTAGACTTCGTGCAAGGCTGCATGCTCACGATCATTCAGATAAGCGAATACATCGTTCACGATCAGTGAGGCTGAGTGTGGAATGCGTAAATGAATAAGTGCTTGCTGCATCTGCTCCAGATGAGTAGGGTCTTGCAGCAATCGGAGAATATGCGTCTCTAACTCCTTCGGATCATAGGAGATCTGGGCGGCACCCTGATCGGCTAGATAGACGGCGTTATCCTTCTCTTGACCGGGAACCGGTCGATAGATAAGGATCGGCAAACGCATCATGATCGCCTCAGAGAGTGTGATCCCCCCGGGCTTCGTGACGATGCAGGTTGACATTCGCATGAGCTCATCGATATGTTCGACGTATCCCAGTATTCGCACATTCGTTCGTGAATGAAACTTGTCCTCCATCTCTTCCCTTAACGTGTTGTTCCTACCACACACCACGATGATCTGTACGTTCTCTACGTTAGATAGCCGCTCACACATGCCGGCTAGACCTTGCATGACGCCATAGGCCCCAGCCATGATAAGCACCGTGTGCTTTGCTCTCTGAAGACCATATCTGGCTATCGTCGATTCGTGTTCAGTGGGCAGCTTCTCGAATGCAGGCTTTACAGGAATGCCACTCACTGTGACACGTTCCTCCGGGATACCAGCCTTCATGAATTTTGTCTTAAGATCCGCTGTCGCTACATAGTAGCGATCGATCCCAGGGTGTAACCATCTGTGATGTAGATCGAAATCCGTGACGACTGTCATGCTTGGGATATAAATGCCTGTCCTCTTACATAGCTCCGGGACGACCGACATCGGAAACGTATGGATGACGACATCTGGTCGGACTTCATTCAGCATCCCCATCATCGTATGGATACCATAGGATTGCAGCCATTTCGCAAGGAATGAGTGCCATCTGATATGCTTCGTTCCATAGTAGAGCCATCCGTATACCGCCGGCATGACGTTATATGATTTGATGTAGAAATATTTTGTTATCGCATTTACAGTGGGATTCGCTTGTTTGAACAGGTCGACCAAGACAATCTCATGATCCCCATTCTCTATAAACTTCTCACTCAGCGCTTTCGCTACCTGATAATGTCCGTCACCATAGCTGGCATACAGGATCATAATCTTCTTGTGGCGCTTCTCCGTCATGCTCCCACTCCCTGAGTCGTATGGTCTCTCACTCTCTATGTCTATCTTGATTAAATCTCTCCTACCCATCATATTGCCTTCTTTTCTTTCATGCAACATTTTCACATTCTGTAGTTTTCATCATATCTATTCACTATCATAACCCTTCCCTTACCCACTTATCTTCCTGTCATGTCAGATGTCGATCGATCCCCGATGACCTCGGGCAAGATATCTGCTACGATAAGGATACTGGTAAAAAGTCCAACTGAAGGAAAGGTGATTCGATCATGAACAAGTTACGTTGGGGCATCATCGGCAGCGCGAATATCGCCAGACAAGTCATCCCCGCCATCAATCAGTCCCAGACAGGCACGGTAACGGCGATCGCCAGCCGCAGTCATGAGAAAGCCGCTCAGACAGCATCTCGCCTAAACATCCCGACCGTGTACGGGAGCTACGAGGAACTGCTCGCTGACCCTGACATCGATGCCGTCTATATCCCGCTACCTAATCATCTGCACGCAGAATGGACGGTACGTGCGGCACAGGCAGGCAAGCATGTGCTCTGTGAGAAGCCGCTCGCGTTAACCGCCGAGGAAGCATCACGTATGGTCGATGCCAGCCGCGAAGCAGGTGTCCATCTAGCAGAAGCGTTCATGTATCGCCATCATCCGCGCTACGCAGCGATCCGCAAGATCATAGCTGATGGCGGGATTGGCGAGGTCCGTGCGATCCACGGCGCCTTCACCTTCCATAATCCGGGTGATCTAACGAATGTTCGCCACCGCGCGGAGTATGGTGGCGGCGCTCTGTATGATGTGGGCTGCTATCCGATCAGTGCAGCTCGTATGATCTTAGGTGAGATGCCTGAGGCCGTCACCTGTCACGCCTTCTTCTCGGAGGAGCATGACAGCGTCGATATGATGATGACCGGACTCTTGGAGTTCTCGGGCGGCAAGGCTATGTCCTTCGACTGCGGCATGTGGGCCAGTGGCCGTAACAAGCTGGAGATCCTCGGCAGCACAGGACGCATCGAAGTTCCCTCACCGTTCGTGAATCAGCCGGGACACTTCTATGTAACGGATGAAGCCGGACGGACGAGAGAGCACTTCAGCGGCCAGTATAATCACTACTCCCTACAGGCTGATCAGTTCGCACGTGTCGTCTGGGGACAAGAGGCACCGCTATATCCAGCCGAGGACGCCGTGAGTAATATGCGCATACTCGAAGCCTGTCTCATGTCTGCCAGGGAGCGTGCGCGTATCATCTTGTAATTATGAGTAATCAGCCTAGAACATCTCAACTGATTGTCATAATTACAAGCATTAAAGTGGAGAATTGTCGATCCATCATTCATTTCCTCAGGGCGACGCCATTCGCATGAGTCATGCTGTGAACTCGCCATATAATTCTGCTAGTATAACACAAAAACGTCCTCTGCCATCCGGTTTAATCATCGGATGTGTAAAGGACGTTTTGTCTTTAAAACTAGCCTAACCAAATACCTCACCCTAATTCCGTAGGTGTACAAGGTTCCCATCCAACTACTTCCGAAGTTACCCAACTTAATGTGTAAGTTTTACTTACGTCCACTTGCCAGACAGCTTTACCAGTCATCCTGTCGAACTTATACTCGTATAAGTAATCCTTACCTCTCACGTTCGTATACAGAGTTTCTCCTGTAGGAATACCTTGCGCTACATTAAACCTTTCACTACCCCTACTGTCTGCTCCAATAACCCCTGTTAATGTTGGGTCCATTGTTGCTGGGCTGCTTACTATACTCTCTGCTACGCTAGGAGCTTGTGGTCCTCCACTTCCCGCATTAGGTGTCGGAGTTGGATTAGGCGACGGTAACGGTGCTGGTGCGTTGCTGTCATCGTCGTCAAAGATCTCCCTATATTCTGCTACTAGATAGGTGTCTCCTGCCCATACATTTAGAGGTCTGGAATAAACGCCACTACCTGACGTCACTGTTCCATACCTATTAAACCTACCCATAGTGTCCATTACATAAGAGCTAACGATCTCGAACTTCCTGCCAGAGACATCAATCTCCCTGTCTAAGTTAACGGTGGTAGAGTGACCTGGTTTCCACTTACCTGCAGCTGTCCTACCAGAAGACCCAGGAGGAGGGAGCACTTCGTATGTAGGTTTCAACTCGTTTCCCATACTAGTCTCAGGATGCCAATATTCCCCTTCTTCTACAGTAACAACGTGCAGCTCGCCTGACATAACAAAATTAGTATGGTGGTTATAAAAGCTCTTAACGTCTTGTTGGGTCTTTGCAGACCAAGGGAATCCGTAAGCATCTATTGGGGCTCGAATAAAGTCATTGTATGAAATAATGTCCGTCCCACTTCCAACAAAAGATCCGTTCCTATCTGACATCTCAAATATGGGACTCACATAGAACGGATCCCCCCAAGCTAGGTTTGATATCCCAGCATCCGACAAAGCTCCTAGTATATCTACCTCTCCGAATTCACAGGAAGTTCTGATATCTCCACCTCCGGCTGGGGTACTGTGGCAACTATCTTCACTTATTGCTATTCTTCCTGTGGGGGTGTTACTTAGGTTCAAATCATGTACTGGGAGAGGATGCACTAAAAATCCGGATATCCTATATCTGACTCCACCTGTCCACTTTTTTGCACTTACTTGATAAATGTATGAGCGAGCTCCCTCTACCGGCTCCAGTCTAAACCCCTCATCTGCTTTTATTCCAGGAGATAATATTATCGCAACAATTATAAGAAAAGCAAATGACAGTATTGCCCTTCTCATCGATAACCCTCCATATAGTTTCTAAATAGCTCACTGCCCGCGGTAGGGCTATACCAGGAATAGTCAGGTGATCCGGGGGTGGCAGTAATTCCGACATCCACATAATATTCGCGGTCATTTCCTATATCTTTGTAAAACTCCTGTCGGTTAAAGGACTGCCAGAATATCGGAGTCTCCTCCTCTTTATCAACGCCATCTCCCAAAGACTCAATTCTGAACTCTAGTACGCCCCGCATAGTAGCTAGTGGACTTGCATAGAAAGCTGATGGCTCAAATGTTACCTTCCCTACTACCTTTATCTCATTCTTTTTAACCCAATCTACATATTCCATGGCCCTCGAAAGCAAAAGATCCTTGCTACCTGAATAAAAGGCATTTTCCACAAACTTCTCAGCCCAGGTATAGTCGATAGTATTATAATCAATATTCAAGAGATGATGATAGTGACCCTCCAACTTGTCGGCTAACTTCCTAACTGCTTCTACACTATACAGTGGACTAGTGGTCACTTCTACAGGATCTCTGAACTTATTGAACATGGATACGAACGGCATCTCATAAAACTCATTAGGAAGATCCTTCAAAATATACGGAAACTGATCTGCATTCTTCGGAAGATCTGTTTTCCTAATTTCTCTACCCCAAGGGTCTTGCTCAATAGTTGCATAGTCCCTGGCGTTCTCTACAGCTTTCTCGTCCCTCGGTAGAGTTTCACCTGCCCGCACCTTTAACACACGTTCTACAATAGTTACGGACTGCGCTCTGGTAGTAGTTCCTTCTGGCCTAAGACTTCCGTCCCCAGTACCCATAATAAGTCCATTTTCCGTAGCTACTAACATAAAAGCTTCGTCATAACTTGCGTTCTTATTTACTGCTCTTACTGCTACCTTAGCCATTTCCAACCGTGTCATAGGCTGAGTGAAATTATCATTCTCATACTCATTATCACTAATAAGTCCGTACTGCCTTGCTGCTGTTGTATACGGCATATACCAAACAGTTCCTGGCTTAGCTTCGCCTACGGGAATCTTCATAGCAGCTACAACCATCTTAATAAATTCTGCTCTACTTACAGGCTTGTCCGGTGCAAAAGTTCCGTCAGGCAACCCGTTCACATAGCCTCTTTCTACTCCCTTTACGATATCTGCATATCCCCAGTAACTTATTGAAACATCAGGGAACTTAAGCTTGTGCTCTATCAAGTTATCATCAGCTTCCGAAATGTCACTTAATGTAATAATTGGTGACATAAAGAACAATCCTACTAAGAACAAAACTAAATTTCTACACAGTCGTCTACTTACCATTACTTATCACTCTCCATCAGTATGATCGGAATCTCGGTCCTCCTATTATTGTGAATGGTCCTATATCACGCTAGTGAAACTCGGTACTTCTACCTATAGTCGACAAATAATAGGATAAATTTACTTCGTATATTACTCAAGTATACATAATATTCATTTCTAATTAAACAGGGTATTACGAGTCAAACTTTCGCATAAAAAACAACGTCCTCCTCCATCCGACTTTATACTCGGATGGGAGGAGGACGTTGTTCATATTCGTTCTGAACTACATATACAGACTCGCTAGTAGAATTCCTAGGCTCTCTTGATAGATCTCCTCGAACTGCGTTAGAGGCAGAGGATTAACCCCCATGCCAAGCTCGAGTGTGAAGCCAGGGCGGCGCCAGTCTTGGATGAACCAGTCCTTATACCCCGCATGGCTGTCGACGTAGCGGATCGGCTCATAGCCGCTTACTCTGGCGAATTCGTTCACGATCACCTCCGACTCCGGTGGCTCCAAGTTCTCATAGCCCCAGTAGATGACCTCGCCTTGCGTATGGAACGCGAGCACTCTCGCGAAGTCGCTGTTCCTCGTCAACTCAGCCATCGCCTGTGCTTCCGGCTCAGACAGCGGTGATGGACCCGGGTAATCACGTGGTGCAGGCGCTTGTTCTCGACGCTCCGCTTCGATCTCCCAGTTGGCTGGGAACTGATCGTTCAGATCGACGCCGCGAATACTGGCCTTCCAGCCGGAGAAGTCGGTATTCCCGCTGTTCAGCCGCAATACTTCGGTGCGATATGGCTCTTCCTCCGGTGGTCCGTTCAACACGAGATTCACACCATCCGGATTCACCATCGGTACGAGGGATAGTGTCGTACTCGTATAGTAAGGGGCCATCAACAAGCCGCGGATCGCCCAGCCGTTCGTCAGTGCCAGTACGTAATCATTCAAGAATCGCATGATGACAGGGGTCGTGATCCATTCGTTCGCGTGGAACGAGCCATTCGCATGTACCTGCTTCGGTCCGATGCCGACCCGCACCTCCGGGATCGACTTTCCCATCACGGATGATCCGATCGAGCGCATACGGATGAATGGATATACTTCCGCTAGTCGGTTCAACTCATCGATCATCGTCTCGTACGAGTACAGACGCTCGCCGCGTACGATCGACCACGTTACTCTTACCGGTAACACGATGGTCTGACCGATGTATAGCACGTTCGGGTTCAGCTCTGGGTTCAGGAGCAAGATCGCATCCAGAGGCAGCCCTCTATTCGCTGCGATCTGCCAGATCGTATCACCTGGCGCGATCGTATAATCTCCCGCGATATAGCCCGGTATAAGTATCGTCTGCCCGACAGTCAGTTGGTCCGGATCGACGGCCTTATTCGAATCGATGATCAGCTGAAGCGGCACTTGAAACAGCTGGCTATATCCCCATAACGTATCACCGCTGCGTAAGACTACTCTCACCGCAAGCACCTCCCATTAGACGTGTCAGGATATCTGTTACCATCCTATGGGGAGGGCTTGGGCGATGTGCCTAGATTACTTCTTGACGAGCTGCCCGCGAGTAACGCCTAGCTGATTCGTCGCTTTGAGCGATTTCCATACACTCGTCCCACTCCGCTTGCCTTGTAGGGCTTCGCGATATAGCTTCAGCACTTCCTGCACCTTACGTCCATCCTCTTCGAGGAACTCGACGCGGTAGCTCCGTACGCCAAGCTCGAGGAAATTCGACAGATATTCGGCGCCTGACTGCTCGATCGCGTTGTATACGGTGTTCCGACAGCCGATATCGACGCGAACCGGATGCAGCATGCCGATGCGGTCTTGTAGCGAGACACGATGACTCTCACACGGCCTACCGCAGTTCGTGAAGTCGGTGCCTTCACTTAAGAATGTGCAGTATACACAATGCTCTGTATGGAACATCGGGAGATGCTGCTGGATGACGATCTCGATCTGCTCCGCTCGTGAACGCCCGAGTAGGTCGACCATCTGCTGGATGTTCAGATCATATGACGGGGTGACACGTTCCAGCCCGCGCGCGAGGAACAGATCGACAGCATGATGATTCGCGATATTCAGCGAGAAGTCCCCTCGGAGCGGTATACCTGCACCGGACTCCGCATAGTAGTGAAGCGCCCCAAGGCTACGCACTAAGACGGCATCCGGAGATGCTTTCAATATCCCGTTCAAGATCCCGTTCTCTCCCGGCATATGGATGCGTGGCGTGGCGAGCGCGATCGGCTTGCCATATCGGCGTGCTGCCTCTACCGCTTGCGGGTAATCCGTCGTGAACTCGAAGTCCGCATAGATCCAGTCCGCATCGCTCTCACATGCGGCGACGATCTGTTCAACAGACCGGCAGAGCGCGATGAGCTCCGATGCGTTCACTGCACGAGACGGCTGTTCCGATGATACCTCCGTCGTTGAAATGCGCTGCGTCTGCACACCAACCGTAGCATGAGGTTGCTCCGACTCTTGCTTCACTTGAAGCTTCGTATACTGCACGGGCTTCATACGCAGCTCGATCAGCTGGTCTACCGCTTCCCGCCTCATCCGGTTCAGCTCCTTGACCGGTACGATGAGATCGCCTGATAGATATACGTCGATCTCAGCCAGCTCGAACATCGTCCCGCCGAGTCGGCCCAGCTGCTCGGATAGATAGTCTGCTGTGAGCGGTCTCTTCATCGCTAGCTCTAACAGCTGCTCGGACAAGACCGTGACCGCCTGTCCGGTCACAACGTCTGTCCAGACTAGCTCCAGAGGTTGCCCTGCCTTACCCTTCGCGATCACGCGCAGCGGGAATAGGCGGAATGCCCGCTCCTCCTCATAAGTGCTGCGCAGCCGACGATCTAGCTCCTGATCGCTCGTCTTCCAGATGCGGTCTCCGACATGCACCTTCGTCAGATTCACATCATGCCGACCGGGTACGATCTCGATGATCCCTGCCTGCACTTCACCTTCTACCTTATGACCTTTCTTCCTGAGATCGTAGATGCGTCCGCCTTCTTCTTTCTCCTCAGGCCTTCCTGCATCGAACACGATACCATCCCCGCGCTTCAGAGGAGCTTCGATCTCACAGACGACAGCATCCCGGAGTACTTGCTTCACCGTGCCGACGTAGACGCCGCGGCTCTTCGGGAACGTTCCGTCTAGGAGCTGCTTATGATTCGTGCCCTTCAAGAAGCCGTGCGTGAAGCCACGGCTGAAGCTCTGCTGCAGCTCGCGCAGCTCCTCCTTCGAAGGCGTGTACGATCTGCCCGCCATATATTCGTCGATCGCTTTGCGATACTTGCTGACGACGTTCGCGACATACTCCGGCGACTTCAACCGACCCTCGATCTTGAACGACTTCACGCCCGCTTCGATCAGCTCAGGCACGAGGTCGATCGCTGCGAGATCCTTCGGGGATAAGAGGTAGGCGATGTTGCCCATCTCTTTGCGCTCGCCGTCCACGATCAGATCGTACGGGAGACGACAGGCCTGTGCGCACTCCCCGCGATTAGCCGAACGTCCTCCCCACATCTCCGAGGTCAGACACTGACCGGAGTACGACACACAGAGCGCTCCGTGTACGAACACCTCTAGAGGGGTCTTCGAGCGATCAGCGATCGAGCGGATCTGCTTCAAGTTATTCTCTCGGCCAAGCACGACGACCTCGATATCATAGGGAGCGAGGAATTCTACGGCTTCTGCTGACGTGACTGTCATCTGCGTCGAGCCATGGATCGGGAAGTCCGGCGAGATCTCGCGGATCAATCGCACGAGTCCCATATCCTGTACGATCAGGGCATCGACACCCGCATCGATGCACGCTTCTACTAACCGCCGCGCCTCTTGTAGCTCGTCCTCGAAGATCAGAATATTCAGCGTGACATAGCCACGAACATGGTATTTATGCAGGTAGGCCATTATCTCTGGAAGCTCTTCCGCTTGGAAGTTGTCCGCCCGTACCCGCGCATTATATCGTCCCACTCCGAAGAATACCGCATCGGCCCCATTGGCGACTGCGGCACGCAAGCATGCCCAGTTACCGGCAGGCGCTAGCAATTCTACGTTCGTCTTCAACTCTATTCATCCTTCCGTTGCTTGCACATATATACGATGTTAACCTCAACATTGTACCTTATAACGATGCTCCATGGTAAATGCAATTGCTACTAGCTGCGCGACCTGCGACCTAACCCTCCAACGAGAGGGCATAGATCTCGCCACCAAGCGTGAGCACATATAGCTCGCCAGCACGATCGCGTCCGAAGCTCGCGATTTCTTTACCTGTCGTCATCAGTAGCGTGTTCTGCACCTCGCCTGCCTCCGTCACTTCCAACGCCCAGATGTTGCCGTTCGTAAAATCTCCGTACACATACTTGCCGACCAGCTCTGGTAGGTTAGCTCCTCGGTATACATATCCACCGGTGATCGATCGGCCGTGCGAATGCTCATATTCGAATACAGGGTCGATCAGATCTTCACGCTCGCAGCCCTCTCCTTCATAACAACGCGAGCCTTCCTTGATTCGCCATCCGTAGTTGCCACCGCTCTCGACCAGATTAATCTCCTCAAGCTCCTCCTGACCGACGTCGGCCACCCATAGATCACCCGTCTCCTGATCGAAGCTGAAGCGCCACGGATTACGTAGTCCATAGGCGTAGATCTCAGGCAGTGCATCGGCTTGCCCGATGAACGGGTTATCCTCCGGAATCGCGTACGGCCGGCCATTCTCTTCCCGATCCACATCGATACGGATCAGCTTGCCGAGCATCGACTGTAGGTTCTGCGAATTATTATAAGGGTCCCCTGCATCTCCTCCGTCACCTGAAGAGATATAGAGCATACCATCTGTACCGAAATGCATATCCCCACCGTTATGGTTGTCGAATGGCTGCTCATAGGTGAGTAAGATCTTCTCTGAGCCCGGATCCGCCATACCATTCGCCGTGAGATCTGCTGCGAAACGGGCGATGTGCGTATGCGTGCTCGTCGTATAATTCACATAGAAGTAACCGTTGGTCGCATAGTCCGGATGGAAGGCTAGTCCGAGCAAGCCTTGCTCCCAGCCTCTGTCATGCACACGGTCCGTGATATCGAGGAACACTTCCTTCTGCTTCGTCGCCGGATCCACCCGAACGATCCGCCCGGGCTGTTCGATGATATACAGGATGTCCGATCCTAACGGATCTGCCATGAGTGCTAGTGGCTTCTGAAATCTCAAGCTTGCGAACTGCCGTAGCAGCTTCCAGGTCGGCTGATCCGCTTCCTCAGCTTCTCCTGACGCCTGTTCTGCATCAGCATCCTCCTGATCGTCCTCGCCTGGCGCTTCGGCATCGGCGTCTCCCTCGTCGGTTGCATCAACAGCAGCTCCTGCGCCTTGCGTGTCTTCCTGTTGCTCTTGTTGCGAATTCGTATCATTCCCGTTGTTTCCATTGTTCCCGTCACCTGAGCATGCTGCGACGAACACCGCAAATACAAGAGCCATGATATAGAAACCCATTTTTCTTACCAACATAACCAACTCCCACATATCATTACATTCGTTTTTCTATCTTAGCATATAATGGGTATCAGATTATACCATATGATCTTCCTATATATGATCCCGATATCCAGAGCTGCGTTCCTATCTTATAACCAAGAATACGATAACGTAATATGTTGAAATTTGTGTTATTCTATCGAATCACATGATAAGATAGGATTAGCTTAGGTATGTCGCTACCCTGACGAGAAGTGTCAGTTAGCGAGCAATTCCATCCATAGGATAAACGGAGGAGTGCAAGCATGAATCAATATCAGCCTTATCCCAACCATCCGCCCCATCACCCCCAAGAGAAGTCAGGCTTGGCGATAGCCAGCATGGTATTAGGTATATTGGCGGTTATCATCCCTTATGTCGGCTTGATCCTAGGGATCGTCGCGATCGTCCTAGCCGTTAAAGCTATGAAACAGATCCCCGCCCATCAACCCGGAGCAGGACGAGGCATGGCCATCGCCGGCCTTGTATGTGGCATCGTAGGGGTAGCCATCTATGGATTTATCCTGCTGATGGTACTCATCGTTGGCTCCATCGCATCCAGCTTCTACTGGTAATAGGTCTAATGTATCAGAAATTAGAAACCCTCTGTCACGGATGACAGAGGGTTTCTTCCGTCGCAGAACGACGTTCTGCTAGGTCTATATCATTATAGAGAACCGAGGATTGCAGCGCCTACGATCAGCGGCCATAATCCGAGCACGAACGCTAGGATACCTAGTACGATCCCCGCGATACCCATACCTCTCTTGACTGGCTTAGATGCACCGATCGCACCGAAGATGATCGCCAGTATTCCCAGCAGTATGCCCATCCAGACTGTCCAGAAGAATACTAAGCCGATGATCCCCAGCACTAATCCAGTTACCGCCAGTCCGTTACCAGGCGCTTGCTGATAGATCACCTGTTGTGGTTGGCCGTTTCCAGGAGTTTGACTCATATTAATCACCTCGTCTCATTCCATCGTCATTTCATTACCACTAGATATTAGGACAATTTTCATATTCAAGATTACGTGTAATCCGTCTATTTGTCAATGAATTTGTCGAAATCACCCGAATCATCCACTTGACACTATAAGGGGATTAGATTACATTATGAATAGATGATTAGTTTATTATCTAAATATCTAATTCAGCTCTTTATCTTAGAGACAGGAGGTTGAGATGGACACTATGTCTTTAAACGATACGTTTAAAGCATTATCCGACCCGACGAGGCGTACGATCTTAGACCTGCTTAAAGAAAGAGACTTGACCGCCGGAGAGATCGCTGATCACTTCACGATGAGTAAGCCGAGCATATCGAATCATCTCAATATTTTGAAGCAAGCCGATCTCGTCACTGACGAACGACAAGGACAGCATATCTACTATTCACTCAACACGACGGTGTTCCAAGATGTGATGAGATGGATTCTAGGACTACAAGCCTCCACACCAGAAAGGAATGATGGATTATGAAAAGATGGGTTCTACCCTTAGGGATTATCGCCGCAGCAGTCATCATCAGTATCATCGTATACGGACGCATGCCGGAGCAGGTCGCCATCCATTGGGATATTCAGGGTAACGCCGACCGCTATGCTTCGAAGCCGTTAGCGCTGTTCATGTTACCCGTGGTGATGTTGGCCGTACTGATCCTGAACAAGCTCGCACCGATCATCGACCCGCGCAAGGCGAATCTGAAGAAGAATCGCGGCGATATCGACACGATCAACTTCTTCTTGATGTTAGTCTTACTCGCTGTGCATGTACTGACGATCGTCTATAGCTTAGGCTATGAGTTCGACATGTCGATCATTGCGCCATTGCTCGCGGGAGCCATATTCGTCGTCGTCGGCAACTATATGCCGCGGTTCAAGCATAATTATTCATTCGGACTCAAGACAGCCTGGACACTCGCTAGCGAGAACGTATGGCGGAAGGCGAATGCGATCAGCGGAAGATTCTTCTTCGTCGGCGGACTCATCATGATCCTTAGCCTCTTCCTGCCGCGTATATGGATGCTTGTGGTCTTCTTCGCCACGCTCATCGTCTGTGCAGTCGTACCTGTGCTCGTCTCGTTCCTCTTGTACAAGAAGGAGCAGGTTCAGTCATAAGGCATGTTGAAAGCTAGACAAACAATAATCCTTTCCTCCTTTTGACAGGTTCAGCAATCCCGTATACAATGATGGGTATGAATAGAAAAGACGATCCACTAGGGGTGCCGCTAGGCTGAGACAAGGAGCTATCCTTGATCCCTTACAACCTGATCTGGATAATGCCAGCGTAGGGAAGTGGAGTTGACATATGCCACCGGGAGATTCCCATCTCATCCATACGCGAACGACGGCGAGTTAAGCCCATCATCGCGTAAGAGAATCGGCATACGAGTCGCTCCATGGGAGCGGCTTTTTCTATGTCTAGATGTATGTGTAGATTCATGTGATGCAAAGGTGGTTGATTACCGTCATGAGACGCCAACCACCGCGCGCTGAGAGATTAGCGGATACATTATGAAGGAGGAATGGATAATGAGCAAGACGTTTAGCGAACAGCTACGACATGATGCTAGTCATATCTTGGAGGCAACATATGGTCACCCCTTCGTACAGGGGATCGCGAAGGGAGAGCTACGAGCGGAGCAGCTGATCCACTACGTGAAGCAAGATTACGAATATCTGAATGCGATGATCCGCTCGAGGGCTCTCGCGATTGCCAAGTGTGACACGCGAGAGGATATGGAGATGTTCCATCGGAGCATCGAATATGTCTTATACAGTGAAGGGTTGGCCCATGAAAATCTATGCCAGGTTGCAGGTGTGCCTTATACCGATCTTCAAGGCTTCCGGCCTTCACCGTCGGCGCATCAGTATATCAGCCATATGATCGCCGCTGCTGCGACTGGTACAGTAGGCGATATCATCGCCGCGACTCTGCCTTGCCCATGGGTATACCTTGAGATCGGCCAGCGTCTCGTACGTGAAGTGAAGCCCGATGCTTCGCATCCGTTCTACGACTGGATCACGATCTACGGCCATGACACAGGTGAAGCGATGAACCGTTACTTCGAACGATTAGATCAGCTTGCCGCCGAAGCAACACCAGCAGCGGCCGAACGAATGCGGGAGCTATTCTTCACGAGCTGTCGGATGGAGTATATGTTCTTCGATATGGCGTACCGCGTCGAAGAGTGGCCGGTGTAACTGACGTATCGAACACCGTCCTGATCGCGGTGCGACGCCCGTCTCTTAACATGCACGGCGCGGGTCGCTTCCGCTTTCCTGTTCCCGCGCGGGGATGATGCTGTGTGGTCGACCGTCCGCCGTCATGCAGCGAAACACCGCACGCTGGGAGCTGTGCGCGTTGTGGAAGAGTCCGCACCTTGCTGCTGACCTTGTTGCGGATCATTTCCTGTTCATGCGGGGATGACGCTGTACATCCGCCGCCTTGCTGCTGACCTTGTTGCGGATCATTTCCTGTTCATGCGGGGATGACGCTTACGGAACTACAGTTCGCTATTTAGCATAAAACTGCCGTTTTCCTTAGGCTAAAGGAACTGGAGTGCGCTATTGATGTCAAACTGCTGCTCTAGAAGCCCATTTCGGCACAATAACGGAACCACGTTCCGTTAGCAACTGAAAAATGCCCGATTTCAAGTAAATAGAGGAACCTAGTTCCTTTAGCACACAGGCACTCATGATCAACCGACAAAAAAACAGGCGATCACCCCGCTTCGTCTTGTACAGCTACTCTCTGATCCTTCGAGAATGCTGAGCCGAAGAAGCGGTGATCGCCCGTTCCATATAGGTTTCCCAAGATCCTATCCTTGAGACGCCCACCCTACGCCACGTGCCTTATGCCACGCCTTATGCTATATACCTTATGATAATTGTCAACCTCTGATCGACTTATCGACTTATCAACCTCTGATCGCCTCATCGACTGATCGCCTTACTTCGCCTTATCCACTGATCGCCTCATCGACTGATCGACTTATCGCCTTATCGACTGATCGTCCAATCTTCCAATCGTCTGATCGCTTGATCGACTGATCGACTTATCGCCTTATCGACTGATCGTCCAATCTTCCAATCGTCTGATCGCTTGATCGGCTTACCGACTTATCGCCCTGCCGACTGATCGCCTTACTTCGCCTTATCCACTGATCATCTGATCGCCTTACATCGCCTTATCGACCTCTGATCGCCTTACGCCGCCTTATTCGCCTTGCAACACTTATATCGCTTGACGCTCCGACCGGGCCATGAACTGACTGTTGTACAGGTCCGCGTAGAATCCGTTCTGCGCCAGCAACTGATCATGCGTGCCCGTCTCGATGATGCTGCCCTTGTTCATGACGAGGATCATGTCGGCGTTACGTATCGTCGATAACCGATGCGCGATCACGAAGCTCGTGCGGCCTTCCATCAGTGTGGCCATCGCGCGCTGGATATAGATCTCCGTACGCGTGTCGACACTGCTCGTCGCTTCATCGAGGATCAGGATACGCGGCTCCGCGAGGATCGCTCGTGCGATCGTGATGAGCTGCTTCTGGCCTTGCGAGATATTCGACGCTTCTTCATTCAACACCGTATCATACCCGTCCGGTAACGTGCGGATGAAGTGATCGGCGTGCGCAGCGACAGCCGCCTGTACGACTTCCTCTTCGGTCGCGCCTTCCCGTCCGTATGCGATGTTGTCACGGATCGTGCCGTTGAACAGCCACGTATCCTGCAGGACCATCCCGAATATACTACGCAAGCTTCCTCGCTCGAAGTCACGTATATCCCGGCCATCCACCGTGATCTGGCCTCCGTTCACGTCATAGAAGCGCATCAGTAGGTTGACGATCGTCGTCTTCCCGGCTCCCGTCGGTCCGACGATCGCCACCATCTGCCCTGGCTTCACGTCGATATTCATACTCTCGATTAGCACTTCATCAGGTTTATATCCGAACTGCACGTGGCGGAACTGAACAGCCCCTTGGATATGCCGCCTCAGAGAGCTATCGCGCGTAACAGCAGCTTCTACCGCCTTGCTCTGAGACGCAGCACCGACTCGCTCGTTCCCTCTGCTTGCAGCTATAGCCCCATGGTGCTCATCTGCTTCATTCAGGCCAGCGGTCACACTTCCTCCAGTAGCGACATCTTCCTCCGTCTCTTCCTCCTCGTCCAGCAGCTCGAACACCCTCTCTGCCGAAGCGATCGTCGATTGGATGACGTTCGCGATATTGGCCGCTTGTGTGATCGGATGTGAGAACTGCCTAGCATACTGGATGAAGGCTTGCACATCGCCGATCGCGATGCGTTCGCGGAAGACTAAGATACCGCCTACGACACTGATCAGCACATAGCCGATATTGCCGATGAAGCTCATGAGCGGCATGATGATACCGGAGATGAACTGTGCCTTCCAGCCCGTCTCGTACAGCCGGTCATTGATTGCATCGAACTGCTCTACAGATTTCCTCTCGTGGCCGAAAACCTTGACGATCTGCTGACCTGCATACATCTCTTCGACATGCCCGTTCAGCTCACCAAGCGCCTTCTGCTGACCTTTGAAGTAGCCTTGGGAGCGCTTCGCGATCAGCATCGTCACGACCGCACTAAGCGGCAATGTTAAGAGGCAGATCAGCGTTAAGAGCGGACTGATCGACAGCATCATGACGACGACACCGACGATCGTGATCAGCGCTGAGATGAGCTGCATCACGCTCTGCTGCATCGTATTGCTAATATTGTCGACATCGTTGGTCACCCGGCTCAACGTCTCTCCGTGCGTCCGTGAATCGAAGAATTTCAGTGGCAGTCTCGACAGCTTCGCATTCACCTGTTGTCGCATATCGTAGACCGTGCGCTGTGCGACGCCGGCCATGATGAATTGTTGTAGATAAGCGAACAACGAACTGAATACATATAACCCGATGAGTACGAGCAAGATGTTGCCGATATAGGCATAGTCGATCAACGTGCCCGTCGCACCATCCAGCCTATCCTTCACACTAGCGAACAACGCAGTCGTTGCCAGACCCATGATCTTCGGCGATAGGATGTTGAATAACGTGCCGCATATCGCCATCAAGAAGACGAGGATCAGCTGCATGCGATGCGGTCTCAGATATGTCAGCAGACGCTTAAGCGTCCCTCTGAAGTTCTTCGCCTTCTCCACCGGCATGCCGAAGCGCGGTCCATGAGGGCCTCCCATCGGGCCACGCGCACCACCACCCGGACCGCCGTGACCGCCATGCTGTCCTCCGGCTACCCCTCGTCCGCCGCCAGATGTGGAGCCCGCACCATGCGCGCCTTGGCTCATATGACGTTCATCCTTGCTCATGCGATCTCCTCCTCTGACAGCTGTGACGATACGATCTCACGATATACATCGCAAGTCTGCATCAGCTCTTGATGTGTGCCGTTACCGACGATCTGCCCTTCATCCAGGACGATGATCCGATCGGCATCGATGATCGTACTAACCCGTTGTGCGACGATGATGACGGTCGCCTCACCGGTCTCTTCGCGTAGCGCTGCCCGCAGCTTCGCATCGGTCTTATAATCCAGTGCAGAGAAGCTGTCGTCGAACACATAGATCTCTGGCCGACGAACGAGTGCGCGAGCGATCGCGAGCCGTTGTTTCTGTCCACCAGACAGATTGTTACCTCCCTGTGCGATCATCGTCTCGAATCCCGCTTCCATATCCGAGACGAACTCGATCGCCTGGGCAGTCTCCGCCGCATGACGAATCTCCTCATCATCAGCATCTTCTCTACCATAGCGGATATTATCCGCGATCGTACCCGTGAACAGCACAGCCTTCTGCGGTACGAAGCCGATCTTATGACGGAGCACTTCCTGTGGCATGTCACGCACATCGACACCATCGACCCGTACGGATCCGCTCTCGATGTCATAGAAGCGTGGGATCAGGTTGATCATCGTTGACTTACCTGCACCCGTTCCTCCGATGATCGCCGTTATCTCCCCTGGGCCGGCTTCGAACGATATATTCCGTAACGCAGGCGCCTCTGCACCTGGATAGCGGAAGGTAACGTCGACGAACTCAACGTAACCCTTCGCATGTGCTTGTTCCTCGTATCTCGCTGACTCCGCTTCGTCGCGGATCGTGGAGTCGCTTTCGAGCACTTCGTTGATCCGTGCTGCCGATACTGCGGCGCGCGGTACCATGACGAAGATGAATGATACCATCATCAGGGAGAACAAGATCATCATCGCGTACTGGATGAATGCCATCAGCTGTCCGACCATCATATGTCCATGATCGATGCGGATGCTCCCGAACCAGACGATCGCGATCGTCGAGAAGTTGAGAGTGATCATCATAGCTGGCCACATCGACGCCATGATCCGGTTCACCTTCAGCGCTGTCTGCGTAAGGTCACCATTCGCTTCCTGGAAACGCTGCTGCTCATGCTTATCACGGTTGAAAGCACGGATGACACGGATACCAGTCAACCCTTCACGCTGCACTAAGTTCAGCTTGTCGAGCTTCTGCTGCTGCACCTTGAATAACGGCATCCCCTTCCGGACGATCAGGAAGATCACCAGCGCCAACACAGGCAGCGCCGCTACGATGATGAGCGCTAAGGCCGAATCCGTGAGGATGGCCATGATGATCCCGCCGATACACATCATCGGCGCTACGACCATCATCCGCATCATCATGATGAAGACTTGCTGCACTTGGTTAATATCGTTCGTCGTCCGCGTGATGAGCGAGGCCGTGCCGAACTTATCGAACTCCTGTTGCGTGAAGCTGCTGACATGACTGAATAGCTTGCTGCGCAGATTACGCCCGAAGCCCGTCGCAACCCTAGCCGAGAAATAACTGGATGCGATCGTACAGCCCATGCCGAACATTGCGATCAGGAGCATGATGCCACCAGACTGTAGGATGTACGGGATATCACCCTCCATGACGCCAACATCGATAATCTGCGACATCACCGTCGGCAGATATAGCTCGGATAGCACCTGCATGAAGAGCAGGACCAACACGACTGCGACCAACCCGCGAAATGGAAGCATATAACGGAATAACTTCTTCATGAATCCTCTTCACCGCCTAATCCGGACTGTTTCATCTGTTCTTGCCGATCTCGTAAGTACTGAGTCGACTTCTTAAGTAAGCTTGCTAGCTGTACACTCTCCTCTTCACCGAGGTGCTCCATTAGACCATGGAACGAACTGAGCGCTATTTCGCTAGCCTTCGCTATGACTTCTTGCCCCCTATCACTAAGGTGAATGCGCACGACTCTGCGATCCCTAAGATCGCTCTTTCGCTCGATCAGCCCGTTATCCTCCAGCTCCTTCAGCAGCTGCGTCACGGTCGGTGACGTCACGTGCAGCAGCCTGCTGATCTCAGATACCATCAGACCAGGCCCGTCATTCGCCGATGCCCGCTTCAAGCAGTACAGCAGCTTGATCTGGCTCGGCTTATACCCTTGGAAGCCATGCCAATTCGTCCTGCGAACCTGCATGAATGCTTCCATCAACAGCTTCGCGGCTGCTGGTTGCTGTTCTACTGACATAGATGCTCTCTCCTCCCCTTCTTACCATCGATCATTTACCCGTATAGATTAGGATCTAATTATTTAGGTAACCTAATTATAAAACGGTCATAAAAGTGCGTCAATATGTAGAGACGTGTTTTTCTGATATCTAGGCGGACGGGTTGCTCGCCTAGATACAGATGTGCTGCGTATCACGGTCATGAGACTGCCGCCTTACTGATGAGCTCGAGCTCGATGAGTGCGCCCGATATCGTATGGTCCATATCATGGATCGGTACGATATGGATCATGTACGGCTCCCCGGTGGTCTCCAGCCTCACTTGTTTACGAAATTTCGGTATATCTCGGTTCAACACCTCACGGATTCCGATCCTAAGTTCAAGATCCTCGCCCAGTGTGGACAACTCTTCCTGATTCCTCTTCACCATATCTGCCCAAGCTGCATTCGCATCGATCACACGACCGGACGGATCGATGATGAGGGTGGCGCCTTCGATCCGTTGATACGCCGATTCCTTCATCGTACTAGTCGGTTCCCAGATTCGAACCATCTGCCGCTCCTCCTTCATCCTCATTCACTAGACATGCCATCTCCAATTCCGGATGCTTACTCAGCTCGATGAAGGTACCGTTCACTTCGACGACAGGTCGCATCGGAGCATGATACGGGAGCATGACGATGCGTCCGACTACTCCGCTTGATAGCATGACCTGTTCACCGATCAGGAGCGTCATCACTTTGCGTTGTATGCAGGAGACCGGATCTGCTGCCAGCGCCCCGAAGTCCTCGTCAGACATCGCCCGCAGAACCTTGAGCACGGAGACTGGTGCCTTATAGACACGTGTCGAGATCATCGCATGGCATACATCCGCGACCGCCACGATCTTACTCCAAGGATCGATCCGTTCACTCGTTAGATTATAAGGATAACCACTACCATCTTCTCGCTCGTGATGCTGAAGGGCAACGTTGGCGATCCGCTCATCGGCAGATCTCAACAATTGATGTCCATATTCACTATGAAGTCTAATCTCACAGAACTCATCTTCGCTCAGCATACTCGGCTTAGTCAAGATAGCTGCTGGAACGTTAAGCTTACCAACATCATGCAACAGAGCAGCTTCTGTAAGCTGCTTTAGCTCCGCCCGACTCATATTGCTCGCTTGGCCGATCCAGCGCGCTAAGATCGCGACTCCGATACTATGCCGATACGTATATTCGTCGTGCGACCGCAGCTGTTCCAAGATCGACCCGTATACGGGATGTGCACTTATTCCCGCTAACACGACGGTCATCTTGCCGCGCAGCCGGTACAACGATGATGCGTCTCGGCAGTTTCCATCACCTTTGGCGAAGGCCTTCCTAATCTCTTCTAGCACTTGATCGACATCATCATTCGTATAGAGCATCTCACACACCTTACTTTCCATCGTTTCCATCTCCTGCGTTCAACCTTTATATCAGTCCGCTTAGATACCGTTGATTCTCTGGTATGACATAGCGGTATACGATCGTCCGTTCATCCTGTAACGACTCTAAGATGTTCATCTTGCATAAATCATCTAGTACATGCCTCACAACACACATGCGCATCCCACAATACCTTATGATCTCCTCCGCGGTATACGTCTGTTCCGCATGCTGCTCGAAAAAAATTGTGCATCGTATCTGATGAATAAGTCTATAGCTGTTCATACCGCCTCACTCCTTACTGCACAGGGCTATTATCTCGTATCCGTCGCCACACAGCATGACCCGCCTCTCCTAAACATGCGCCTCTACGCAGTTTAGGAGCGTACTCCTAGTACGCCCCTAGGATGCGAAAAACCCCTCTCCTTAGAGGAGAGAGGTTCACCATCTGCATATTCGTCAACGTCCAGATCGTCGGAACTACCAACCGACCACCATCGTAATCTTCGCAATCACACTTCTGTTCTATCGCTTCCACTTCTTTGCGTCTTATCGAATTAGCTTATCGCTTACTTCCCAACTGATCCCACTGATCGTTTGCCGCTTGCGTCATACGACTATCGTCATCAAGCCTGTCCGTTACGCGTGTGCGTCATACAGCCTTTCGTTTGCGCATATGCGTTATACAGCTATCGTCATACACCTATCGTCCTTCACCTTGCGTCCTAGTGCTTATAGATAACCTTCGCCATCAGCTGGATCCGATCGGACACGCCCGTCTTGTTAAAGATGCTCGTAATATGATTCTTCACTGTGTTCTCGCTAATATAGAGGGCTTGGGCGATCTCGCGGTTATTCTTGCCTGCCGCGATCAGCTGCAGCACCTCGCGTTCACGTGGAGAGAGGGCTGCCACGCGCGATACCTCATCCAGATCAACAGACATAAGCTGTTGCGCCGCTTGCTCCTCTTCAACCGTGATGCGGATCTCCGTCTGCTTGCGCTCGTAGTAATCCAAGAAGCTGCGAAAGTCCGTCACACATACATCGGACGATTGCACACAGCCTAGCTGTAGTGTGCGATGTTCCGCATAACGTGCGATCAAGTAGACGAGCTTAGCATCATACGTATAGGAGCTGTCTCCTACTCCCATCGATGGCATCGATCTCGTTTCTCCGATCAGTCGGAGTATCTCTTGCGGGATGTCCGCCTCCTTCAACAACCGTAGTTCATATTCGAGCAATTTGCATGCGCCTGTGACCACTTGGATCCGCGCATGATCCCATTGCATATACTTCCCATATTCCTCGGCGATACGCGAGCTATCCCTCGTCCGTTTATACTGGCTATGGTCCCACTGCTGAAGAAGCTCGTGTAATAGACTGACTTGCTTATGCATACGTTCTGCCTGACTGCTATGATGCTTCTTCACCGCTGCACTGCCCATATACGCCAGTGTCGCAAGCAACTCCCGAGAGCCGCTTGGATAACGTTCAGTAGCCCCAAGCTCAACTCCTAGCACACCGACAACTTCACCCTGCACCGTTAGAGCGTAATCGAGATACGTCGCATCATCAGCATACCCTTCGCCGATAGGAGGCGTCGGCTGTTCATGTCGCCAATACTTGTGCGCAAGATACTTACTATATCCGTCGGCGTGCTCCTTCGCGAATCCGCGCGTCACTAGCTCGACCATCCCCGGCTCCTGCGGCTTGCTGACCATCGTCAAGGCAGCTCTAGCATCCGGGATTAGGTTCAGTGTCATATCGACTAGCAGGAACATGACGCGCCGTAAGTCCCGCACCGTCTCTAGCACCTTAGCGACCTCGATCAGGATCGTCAACCGACTGCGCTGCAAGTCCAGCTCGTCGAGCAGGTACTGCTTCGTGAGCCAGCCACCCCATAGGTGAGCGATCATCCGTCCGAACTGCATCACCTCGTGATGGTCAGGCTCCTCTATCGTACTACCACAGAATAATACGCCGATCAGCTCATCGTGAACTCGGACCGAATAGCCGTATAGGTGCTTCGGTGTCATGTCACGCGAGGTGAACAGACGCAGTCTCGGATCATGGGTCAAGCAGTGCCAGTGCGTATCCGTTTCGGTAAGAGCTACTTGACCTAAGTATCCTTCTCCGATCGAGAACGTCAACCCTCGAAGTGAAGGACCACATTCGCCATCAACATGCTCGATCCTTAACTGTTCGCCTTCAGCCTTCTTGGCGAAGCCAGCGAATGCGATGTCTGGCATGACCTCAGTGTATAGCTGCAGGATACGATCGATGCCGCCTTCGAAATCTACGAACAGCTCCAGTAAGTTCGTATATATGCGTGTAGAGTTACCTGGTTGGTGCGTGCTGGAGCTTGATTGGTTCATATATTCTCCCATAACAACACTTCACCCGATACATCTGGTTGATTGTACTTATAGTATGCTTCATGACCGACACCGAGCCGCTGCAAGATCGATAGCTCGGTTAGTCTCTCTAACACCGGGGACAGATCCTGCAGGCTGCGCCCCAGACGGATAGACAACCCTTCTTCATTCTCGATGGTATATGGATTTTGTTCGAAGAACAGCAGACATTCAGCTTGTATGGATAATAATCTCGCCTGACTCATCGATGCTCCTCCTTATACCAATCGGATGAATGGACGTTGCTGGATACTCTCGATCAGATACGGTGGTGACATATTGCCTGTCGGCGACTTCGTCACCTGTACATATTGATAGTTGCCATCTACCCAAGTGCGGATGACACCGTTGCCGAGTCTCTCGAGGAACGACGAGGTAGTGCTTGGGATCTCCATAAAATTGCATAGCGCAAGCACCGTGATCCCGACCTGCCTCGCACTGGCAACTTCTTCAGAGAATGCCTTCAGCACGAACTCCAGACCGCGGAATGTAAACAGTGTACTAAGATCGATATGTAAGAACACACGACCATCTCCGAAGTCCGGCGAGGTAACCAACGCTGACAGCTTCTCGTGGATCGTCCGGCGGAATGTGTCGTTATCCATATCGCCGACGCACATAAACCCTTTCTCAACCCCGGGCGGCACTGGCCGATCATAGTGATCGATGAACAAAGCTCGGCCTGCCTTAATCTCCTGCTCTAGATCAACATCGAATAGCCGCGCGAACCGACTTAGTGAATCGAAGTGATTCATGCCGGATAATAACGAGATCGCCCGCTCTTTGCGGCGTAATCTCTCGAAGAAGACAGCGTTTAGCAGATAGTGATAATTCGCCTGACTATTCGTATCGAGGATGAAGGCAGTGCCTTGCGGCAATCCCCCACCTAATAACACATCGAGGCTTGGAATGCCCGTTGGAAGGGAGGAAGCAGCTTGAGCCAACACCTTATCTTGAACCATCCGGAACAGCGGAGCTAGATGTAGACCATCCTCCATGAATTTGATGATATGCTCGCCCTCGATGATGCTTGTCCCGCGCATCTTTAACACTTCGAGCGTACGCTTGCGATATTTGTCCATTAGTGGCTTAAGTGCGAGACGGATGACACCGTCGGACACGTAGTTCTCATATGGCATCTGATCTGCCAGGTCGTCTGCCTGCTCTCGAATAAGCAGTGACGTAATATTCCACTTGCGCAGGATGATGCGTAGCCGATATAGATTCTTGCGAGCGGCTTCATCTGACTGCGCTGCATAACGAAACAAGCTGATGCTATCGATGACGAGTCTCCGGCATCCGATCTCCTCGATGATCCTCTCGAACAACCCTTCTGGCTTCGACATCTCCTGCATGAGTAGCTCAGGCGAGATACAGACGATGCGGAGTAGGTTTTCCTTCTCTAGTCGTCGCAGATCCCATCTGAAAGCAAGTGCGTCCTTGTACAGCTGATTCGGTAATTCCTCGAAGGTGATATAGATTCCACTTTCTCCAGCTTCTACAGCCCCTTCATATAGGTACTGTAGCCCCAGTGTCGTCTTACCTGTACCAGGAGCCCCTTCCACTATGATAACGGAGCCTTCCGGGATACCGCCGTTCAACACATCATTCAGTCCAGATATACCTGTGGACACATAACGACTCACTCGTCATCCCTCCCTATTCATCGATCGACAGATCGGCCATAGATTTATATGAATTGGTGTCCTTCATTATATCATATGCGCTGTGATGAAAGTTACAAGATCTTGAAGGAAACGGATGAATAAGACATCGATAGGGGAATATAGACTTGACCGGACTAGGATGATTGATGATCTGAATGAGATGATGAAGTTAGTTGATATTGGGTTGAGTTTGGGCACATTTTTGATGATGAAGGAAGGATTTTGGGAGATTGATGATTTTTGGATATAAAAGGAGACCACACGCATGAAACACCCTTATGAGCATACTTTCTTCCCACTTACCACCATTACGAGCGGGGATGGCTCGGAGATCACTTCCGATGTCTGGTGTCTGCCTGTACAGATCGTGAATGTGATCTTCATCGGCCATAGTAACCGTGAGTGGACACTCATCGATGCCGGCATGCCACGATCTGCGGGCATGATCATCGAAGCGGCTGAGGAGCTCTACGGTGAAGGCACTCGTCCCCGTGCGATCGTCCTGACACACGGGCACTTCGATCATGTCGGTGCGATCACCGAGCTGATCCGCCACTGGCAGGTCCCAGTCTACGCCCATGAGCTAGAGCTCCCTTATCTAACAGGGAAAGCGAACTACCCACCTGGAGATCCGACGGTAGATGGCGGACTCGTCAGCGAGATGTCTCCACTCTTCCCGAATGAAGGCATCGATCTTGGGTCACATGTACAGCCGTTACCTGCCGATGGGAGCGTGCCTGTGCTGGGGTCAGATTGGCGCTGGATTCATACTCCCGGCCATACACCCGGTCATATCTCGCTATATCGCGAACGTGATCGAACACTTATCGCAGGGGATGCCTTCGTCACGGTCAAGCAGGAATCGCTCTATAAAGTGTTCACCCAAGAGCAAGAGATTAGCGGACCGCCGAAGTATTTCACACCCGATTGGGCGGCTGCTGAGGCATCCGTGAAGAAGCTAGCTGATCTACAGCCTGATGCTGCGATTACCGGACACGGACGGCCGATGACGGGCGAACGGTTGAAGCATGATCTAGCGATGCTTGCGAGAGATTTTCAGCGGATCGCCGTGCCGGACGACGGGAGATTCGTTCAAGAATAGATGTAAGACACTATGTTGCTGTGTTGCATCCCGAGCCGCACCGTGCGAAGCTCCCTTCGCACGGTGTTCGGCACATGCGTTGTTCGTTCGAATATTCCGAAAAGCCCTCGCATCGAGCCCTCACGCCGAACCGTTACATGTATGATCGACGCCTATCACCAGTCAGTCCTAAATCTTATGGACGTGTATACACGCATCTTCCTCTAACATAAGTAGCTGCCACCTCTAGCTGCTGATCTAGCACCACGAAGTCCGCATCCCACCCGTTCGCGATCGAGCCCTTATAACGGTGCATCCCTGCCTGTCTAGCTGGATTCGATGTCATGGTCGGCAAGATACCTTCCAGCTTCCGACCTGTATAGCGCAGCGTCCTGTGCAGCGCTTCATCCATCGTCAAGCAGCTACCGGCCAGCGAGTTATCGGACAGCAGCCGTACCTGTCCATCCTGCTTGTAGCATACCTGTCCGGCTAGATGATAGCCATCTCCATCCGGCATCCCTGCAGCAGCCACAGCGTCTGTGATCAGCACGATCTGACCCGGCCGCTTCACGCGGAACACGAGGTCGATGATATCCCGATGCACATGGTGGCCATCGCAGATCAGCTCTACAGTCAGCTCATCCAGCATGAGTGCACTGCCCGCTACACCGGGTTCTCGATGATGGAGCGGCCGCATGCCGTTGAATAAGTGCGTCACATGGGACGCGCCTAGCTTCACCGCTTCGCGGATCTGATCCGCTGTCGCCTCCGAATGGCCGATCGATACGCATATGTCGTGCTGCACAGCATAGCGGATCACCTCCAGCGCGCGCGGCTGCTCTGGGGCGATCGTCATCAGCCTGATGCGGTTGTGGGAGCGATCGATATACGAGGCCAGCTCCTCGATCGATGGTTCACGGATATGAGCCGGATGTTGCGCACCGCAGCGCACAGGGTGAATAAACGGCCCTTCTAGATGAATGCCGACGATATCCGCACCTTCCGTACCTTGCTCGATCGCTTCGGTGATTGCCGATACTGCCCTATCGATGCTGTGCCGATCTGCCGTCCATGTCGTCGCCAGCATCGCCGTCGTGCCATGCTTCGCATGAAACACACTAACCTCCTGGACCTGCTCAGCCTCGCCTTGCATCACATCATATCCACCACCACCATGTACATGAAGATCGACGAAGCCCGGTACTAGCGTCATACCCTCTAGATCCACGATCTCATATCCCACCCGATCTGTGTTCGTCAATCCGTTCGTATCCGCGATGATCTCTACGATCTTTCCGTTCACGACTCTCACAGCACCGTCTGGTAGGATATTGTACTCTGTTGCGTCTGTCGAACCTTCTGTCTGATCCACCCCTCTTCCGTCACCAGTCGATGTTGAAGCATACACCACTGCATGGCAGAACAGCTTCTTCAAGAGCGCCTCCTCCTCTCTATCACACATCAGCTCCTCTCCATGTACCTATACCTATTACCATGTGGTCGACCAACCGCCGTCATGCGGAGAAAAACCGCTGCGAGGTGCGAAAAATAGAGCAACGTGCTGTTTCACTTGTCATGTAGTGCCTGCCGCAGCTTCGATGTCAGCGATCCCGCCGATCGGAAGAACATGCTGCGGGGACTTGAAGACGCGAATTGCTTACGACAGTTGCCGGATCATTCTACGATACAGGCAGTACAGGCGACTTGCTTCTGACACTTGCAGGATCATTCTACGGGACGCGAAGTACGCGACTTACTTCTGACACTTGCCGGATCATTCTACGGGACGCGGAGTACGCGACTTACTTCTGACACTTGCCGGTCTCCCAACACGACTACCATGCAATGCCAACGGAACTGTGGTACGCTATTTCGCTCAAAACGGCTGTTTTCTAAGGGCTTACGGAACTAGAGTACGTTATTTGCTCCAAACTGCCGATCTAGCAGCCCATATCGATGCAATAACGGAATGTATTTCCGTTAACATCTGAAAAAGGCCTGATTTCGAGCAAATAACGGAACGTAGTTCCCTTTAGCAAGGGAGGATCAGTAAGCTACGTTAATACGCGATTACTTTCGGCCTTCCTCACGTCCGTTCGCGGCCTTCCTCACGTCCGCTCGCACCTTCCTTATGTCCATTCGTACCTTCCTCACGTCCGTTCGCGGCCTTCCTCATGTCCGTTCGCACCTTCCTCACGTCCGTTCGCGGCCTTCCTTATGTCCGTTCGCACCTTCCTCACGTCCGTTCGCGGCCTTCCTTATGTCCGTTCGTGCCTTCCTTATGTTTGTTCGCGGCCTCCTCCAGTCGACGGAACCGTCGCAGATCCCGTTTGCTGATCGGCAACGGTTCCTTGCGTAGCAAGCGTAAGATCGCGACTAACATGAGCAAGATCAGCATGGTGAACGGCAGTGCTGCTACCAGAGAAGCAGTCTGCAGCGCCTCTAGTCCTCCCGCATAGAGTAACACGCCGGCGATCGCAGACATCAGGATCCCCCATGCGTACTTCGCATACGTCGGAGGATTCAGGCTGCCACCTGTCGTCATACTCGCCATGATGAAGGCTGCAGAGTCAGCTGATGTCACGAGGAACGTTAGGATCAGCAGGATCGACAGGACGGACAACACCGTCGTGATCGGCATATGCTCGAACAAGGTGAATAACGCTGAGGTCAGATCTTCGTTCACGATCGTAGCGATCCCTGTCCCTTGGTTCAGGTCCAGCCACAACGCGGTGCCTCCGAAGGCCGCGATCCAGACACAAGCGATGAGCGGCGGTACGATCATGACGCCGAATATGAACTCGCGGATCGTCCGTCCCTTCGAGACACGCGCGATGAAAGCGCCAACGAACGGTGACCACGAGATCGCCCATGCCCAGTAGAAGATCGTCCAGTCGCGGATCCACGTGCCGCCCACATATGGCTGCATACGCAGGCTATACCCGACGAAGTTGGAGAAATAGTCGCCGAGCGCCAGTGTAAAAGACTCCAGGATGAATACCGTAGGACCAGCGAAGAACACGAATAACAGAAGCCCTAAAGCGAGCCCTAAGTTCAAGTTGCTTAAGAACCGTATACCCTTGTCTAGTCCAGTCGTCGCTGACAGCATGTAAGCAGCGAATACGACCGCGATGATCGCAAGCTGTATGAGAAAATGATTCTTCGTACCGAACACCGCATTAAGCCCACCGTTCATCTGCATCACACCGAGACCGATCGAGGTGGCAACCCCCATCACTGTGGCGATGACCGCAAACGAATCGATCACATGCCTGATGAGCTTCCGACCACCGACTACCGGCTCCAATGCAGTGGAGACGAGATTCCCCTTATCCTTGCGAAATTGCATGAAGGCGATCGTCAGACCAACGATCGCGTAGACAGACCATTGGCTGATGCCCCAGTGGAAGAACGCATATCCCATACTGACACGGGCCGCACTCTCACTCTGCGGGGTAATATCTGTAAAGGGCGGTGAGAAGAAGTGGCTCATCGGTTCCGCAACACCCCAGAACACAAGCCCGACTCCGAACCCTGCCGAGAACAGCATCCCGATCCATGTGAAGAACGGGAATTCCGGCTTTTGCTGCTCGCTTCCTAAGCGAATTCCACCATATCTGCTGATCGCGATGATCAGCAAGACGACGATGATGACGAACACGGATAACAGATAGAACCACCCGAATGCCCGAGTGGAGAATTCGAACAACAAGTCCGCTGCACGCTCGAACACGGTTGGGGCTATCGCGCCCAACAGAACGAGCAAGCTGATCACGATGGCGGAAACGATAAACACGGGATTTTTCCAACTACTTTTATCCAAAAGCGGCTCACCTCGATGATCCATTTCGATGATGCCGCATTATTATGTCCTAGCAACCCACTATTTACTAACCATCAGCCTGCGAAGCGGTATGTAGGACGTCCCCTGACGCCGACCTTAGCATGGAATACCCCACCTGCATGAGGCTGTTGTGCGGCATCCGTCCGTCCGAATGAGGCTGTCGTGATGAACAGCTCATCCATCTGTTCCCCGCCGAACGCACACGAAGTCACATACTGAGCAGGTACCTCGATCGTCATCAGCCGTTCTCCTGTATGTGGATTCCACCTACTGACCTTCCATCCCCCGAACTCCGCCACCCAGAGCATGCCTTCTTCATCTGCCGTCATGCCGTCCGGACTAACCTCTGGATCTTGCAGACGGATCACCGTCTGACGATTCGCGATAAGTCCCGTCTCCGGATCGACATCGAATCGATCTACCCGCTTCGTCGGAGAGTCGATATAATACATCGTCCGATCGTCTGTCGACCACGCCAGTCCGTTCGAACAGACGATGCCGTCCTGTAGCTTCTGCCAGCTCCGATCGGGCTGCATCACATATAAAGCGGCGTCGGGATGGTTCTTCAGTGAGTACGTTCCCGCATAGAATCGGCCTGCCGCATCACACTTCCCATCATTGAACCGATGCTCGGGGTATTCCCGCTCCGGATCAGCGATCGCCGTCCAGTCTCTCCCGTTCTCATCACAGAGAGCCCAGCCGTTCTCACATGCTGCGATGATGCCGCCGTGTTCTCGCAAAGCGAAGGCTCCGACCTTAACCGGAAGAGCGACTTGTTCAT
>Ga0180215_1000551_pt1 | contig 47025 bp, 46 predicted proteins | sample eDN3rd37CBELigBY_FD_128871 | JGI IMG/M metagenome (GOLD analysis project Ga0180215, IMG submission 128871) | Enriched backyard soil microbial communities from Emeryville, California, USA - eDNA 3rd pass 37_C BE-Lig BY (version 2) (version 2) | ecosystem: Environmental > Terrestrial > Soil >... | reverse complement strand
CGTCGATCAATGAAAAAGGGCACCTTGCCAAGCTCTCGAGTTGAGTGGTGTCGAGTCGCGCAAGTTCGACACCGAGCTTCCTCCAGTTCGACCAGGTTTGATCACTCAGCGATGTTGCGGCCGCCTCCAACAGCAGATCTAAGGTCTGTCGATTGATGTCGAACAGCGGCGCGAACGAACGCCGATATCGCAGTCCGGCGTGCCCCCCGACTGATCTCCAGGGTAGATTCGATTCCAGGTTGTACTCCACAACCATCCGCGTCTCCACGTCCTTGGCAAAGACGAAGTTTGATCGCGCCACAAAGTCAACTGATACAGCGTCGCATCGTCAGGTCGACCGAATCAGGGCGCGGCCGGTTTCCAGCATGCCGGCCAGCACCTCGCGAGTTGTTGCATCGAGTCGCCGCGGGCCGTCGCTGGCGTTGCTCGCACCTAACCGTGCCCGCACTGTTCGGAGAATTACCTGACGCACATCGCGCGGCAGTTCGCTGAGCTCTACGTTCTGGTGTCGCGCGAACTCGGCGATCTCAAGGTACAGTTCAACCACTCCCAGCGTGTCATCATCGCCGAAGGGGTGAGGGACGGCATCGCCAGCGAGCAGCCAAGCGATGACGGCGCGAGTGTCTACCCGGGTCGGAATATCGCGCAGTAGATTTCCGACTATGCGTGTGAGATCTGCGTGAGCCTGTGGGATTCGATCGTTCAGGCACCAATGCTTGGCCGTATTCAGTACGACCTGAAATCGCTTCGCAACGGCTCCCGGTCGATTCGACTTGGATACCCCCGCACGATCCAGTAGCACGTTGAACCGGCTGGAAAAGCCATCGACAACATTTGGCTGCGCTGCCGCCGCAGGCGGGCGCGCGGTGGTTGATGAGCGTCTCGGCGGGCTGCGAAGTGCCATCAAAGGAATACCGGTAACTGTCAATTATAATGACAGGTGTCTTGACTTATAGTTCTGCTATTGGCGCTTGTCAATGCGGTGACTGGATCACGAATGAATGCGCGTATGGAAACGCTATTGCGCTATTGCCGATGCGCGCTCATAGGCGCATCGCTGCTCGCGCCAGCGATTTCGGTTGCGCAGATTGCGTTCGAAGCCGGGCCTGAGACTACGGAAGAAGGATCCGCAATTACCGAGAGGATGCGGCAGGCCCTCACTACGCACCCCGAACTCACGTCTCTCGATGTTCGGATCACGATTGGCCCTGAGGCCTTGCGGCAAGTCTTGAACAGCGATGATGGGCAGCCGGTGATTGCTACCTATATCACCAGCTCGGATTACCGAGCCGTTGTCGATGCCGCCGGCCGCCCGCACCACGTTACCGCGGTGTTCGCCGATCCCGATCCGCAAGATCAGTTCACGCTCGCACGCGCTGTCCTGGGTGATCACGCTCAGATCGGAGTGTTCGATACTCCTGCTGCGGACTCACTGCTACGGCCGCCAATCGACCAAACAATCCATGGGCTGCGTGTCCGCCAGATCGGGGATATCGGCTCGGTGTTGAGGCAAGTTGGGTCGTTGAACGCCATCCTGGCGTTGCCCGACGGTGTGCTGACCCGTGACAACATCCATCATGTGGTACGGACACTTTACGGGCGTCGCGTGGTGCTGATCGGTCATTCGGAGGTGCTCACGCGTGTCGGCAGCCTCGCCTCTGTCTACGTGCCTCAGGCAAGCATCACAGGCGCGATTGAGGACTTGCTCTTTCACTACGCTGCTACCAAGGAGCTTCTCGCCCCCGATTTCGTGGATGACATCGATGTGACGGTGAATGTGCGCCTGGCGCGCTCCCTCAACCTGGTCCTGCCATCGACGCCGATGTTGGTGCGTGCGGTTCGGGAGGGGAGGCGGCGATCATGATCCGCACCATTCGCCAGCACATGTATGGGCTCGTGCTAATGCCTTTGGCATTGCTCGCGGTCACGTTGCTCGTGCTGAACGGATTCGCGCGAGTCGATCAGGCGCGAACCGAACTGCTCAATGGCCAGCGCATGGTGGTGGACCTCTTGCAGGCCGGTGCCGTCGAGGCATTAGTGATCGGGAATGTGCTTGCCTTTGATGAGGTTGTCGAGGGGCTGCTTCGAAACTCATCGTTCATCGCGTGCATTGTCCTGGAAGATGCCGAGGGGCGAATCATCAGCCGCCAGGGCCAATGTGCCGAGACAATAGCCTCGTCGGACCGGTTCGCACTGCAGAGCCGCGGTGAAGGGCTGTCCGACTTTGAAGCGACGGCGGCAGCAAACCTTGGTCACATTGCGATCTCGATGAATGAAATGCCTGTGCGGCAGAAACGCACTCAGATAGTCATTCAGCTCATCATCAGTCTGCTGTTCATCGCGCTTGTTCTCGCTCTCATGCAGCGCTTCCTTAAGAGGCGTTTGATTGAGCCGATTGAGCAGATTCATGTCGGAATGGAGGCTTTGCGCGAGGGCGCGTACCACACTCGTATCCCAATTTGCGGTGACGACGAGCTGGCACGGCTGGGTCATTCTATCAACGCGACCATCGAGCGGATTGCGTCCTACACCCGAGAACTGGAACGGCGACGCGACGACGCAAGTCGCGCCCTTCAGGAAGCGGATGACGAGGGACTGGCCCGCGACGCACTTGTCCGGTGGTTGACCGAGGATCTCGAAGGTCCGCTTCATGCCATGCAGGGCGAGCTCACCGCCGTAGCGGTCGCGAACAATGATCCTTCCCTAAAGGCGGGGATTCGCCGTGCGCTGGCGCTGCTGCAGGATGCGCGTGCGAGTTTGTCAGAGTTGATGCAGGTCGCAGCGACGCATCGCCACCGCACGGCGCCTCCGTGTTCCCTAAACGATCTCTGGCTGGACCTTCAGCAAGATATTCACAAGCATACTGGATCCAACGATGTGCGCGTCGCGCTGACCTTGGCGGGAAAGGAGGTGGTCGATGACTTCCCGATGTCCGGGATATCGGTGGATGTCGACAGCGTGCGTTTGCGAAAAGCGCTGCTCTATCTGATAGGAGCCATGGGGCGGAACTCTCAGGATCGCAGGCTCCAAGTAAACGCACAGTTCGTGCCGGTGGCGGAGGATCAATTGCACGTGGTGTTCACAATCAAAGGGGGCTACGGTCCAGCGGAAGATTCTCCAGAGGCGGCGTGGGTTGAGCGTGTAAGCGGCCGAGGTCTGGGCCGCACTCCACCGGTCCAGCTGCGCTGGACCGATCGAGATACACGGGTAGTAGACTACTTGCTTCGCTCGCTCGGGATTGCGCCAACCTATACGGTGTCCGACTCCGGTGGTGTCAGCGTTGTTGTCGAGCTGACGTGTGGCTTCGGGCGGGGAGGCTTGGCATCGGGTCCGAATGAGCCACATGTGTCAGGCCACGGCTCCATTGTCGTCGGCATCGTGACCGACGATCCAGAGTTGAAGCGTCTCACCGCAAGAGGCGACATCGCTCGGGTAGAGTTCAGGATGATCACGCTCGCGCAGGCTTTGGCGGACATATCCACGCTGAGCGTGAACACCGTGTTGCTGATCGACGTGAGCGGCGATATCGCGGATGCCTTTACACTGATCCACCGTCTGCGCTTACAGCCGACTGCATCGCCGCCGCTGATTGCCGTTTGTCCATCGGGTCGGATCAGTGCACAGTTGGAAGGAAAGCTGTTAGATGCCGGATTTTCTGGAATCGTACAGAAGCCGCTTCAGTATAGCCGTGTCATAGAGGTGATAGAGTCGGCACCGGGCATGGCCAACCGCACTCGCTCCATCGAGTTTCTCGGGCGCTAGCGCCTCTTCTGCGATTCGTTTTCGCCCTCTATGAACAGAACGCCACGGTACGTCTCGCCGTCCAACGTGCGCACCGACTGGTATAGCTGCTGCGTTGGGACCCATGTCCACGGATATCGATACAAGGCTTGATCAAGGATCAAGAAGGTATCCCGGTTCGGGTCGTAGTCACCCACGGCTGATATATGGCCGGCACCCGTCTGATTCAGAGCGCGCCGATCGTAGTTGACGATGACGTAGTCGCCCGCGTTTTCAAGATTCTGCTTGAGGCGCTCGCGAAAGCTTTCGACCGTGAGTTCATTCCCGCGCACGATCTCGCCGCGCAGACCGTTCGTTTGGGCAAGGTTTGCGAGTTCCTCCAGTGACATCCCTCCATAGAAGGTTCGCAGACCATCGGTGGGGGCGCTGAATAGTGCCCACTCGCTCGCCGGATGACCGCCCGCGCGCAATACCGTCGCAAGCGTAGCTGGGCCGCAAAATGATCTATGCGACTGGGGCTGAAACGCGGCCATCAGCGGTTGAAGGTCGGCACCGTACGGGGAGGCGGCACGCGACAGCTCTTCCTCAGTGACGCGTTCCAATGGCGGCGCCAATCGCTCCTCGCTTCGATAGGGGAACGCAATCCAAGCAGTCGCCGTGGCGGCGATCGCCAACGTGACGCTGGCGCTTGTAGCGGCGATCCGATTGCCTCGACGCACTGGCTCTCCTAGAAAGTCAATTCGACGTATGCGAACAGCTGCCCACGACGATCGAAGTACGCTTCGTCGCTCAGGTACGGTGAGGCGTCGCGAATTCCATGAGCTTCGCGATCATAGTATTGAAGAAGCAGCTGCGAGCGCCACTGAAAACCTTTGAATACACCGCGCTGGGTATACACCAGGTCATATCGACCGTAGGGAAGTCCGGAAATTGCACTGTTACCATAGTAGGCTGCTGAGAGGTGATGCAATGGTGTGAATTGATAGGTTAGCGCGACCGAGCCTGCGTGTCGGCCATGCAGTCCGCGCTCGAAGGCAGTGCGGGCTGTGGTGTCAAGGTAAGAGTATTGACCGCTGATCCGCCAATGCTCACTTGCGCGCAGCCCAACTTCAGTTTCGATTCCACGCAGCGTCAAAGATGAACTATTGAAAGGAGGAGGCGAGAAGTAGATCACGCTCGCTTCTACCGGATCCGACAAATGCTCCGTGAATGCCTTTATGTCGAGTGTGAGGGCAGAGCTGCGAAACACGCCGAAGTATCCAAGTGCGTGCCCCTCGATCTCCTCCGGTCTGAGGCGACGCTCCATCGTCACGTCTGGTAGAGGAAGACTGATTGTGTAGCTCGATAGCGGTTCGTTGCGGCGGCCAAACTGAAACGAGCCAGCCCAGTTCGCCTCGGTTTCCACCAAGGACGGGATACGGAAGCTGCGTGTATATGAGTAACGTATCATTTGCGCTGGGCTGATCTGCCAGTTGAGCGCTCCTCGCCACGCGAGTTGCGTAGCTTCAACATTCGAAGCTCGTTGCGCCATGGCTCCAGCGCTTGCATGCATCGACCAAAACTGGCGAGCGATCTCACTAAAGATTCGATAGGAGCGCAGGCGTACGTCAATACCTGCAAGGTATTGCTCACTAGAAGCTTCACTCTGTCCTGCGGAAGCGCCCATGGCGTAGCGCAATGGACCACTGGCAGATTCATACTCCACCTCGATCTCGCTGCGGGTCGATTCGATGCCGATATCCGCGAAGTAGCAGGTATCCTCCAAGGGAACTCCGAGCAGGCTCGGCACAAAAAGCGTCGGCGCGAGCAATTGCATCTGCTGTGCGGGGTCGGTGGCGAATGCCATCGCCCCCGCGATCGCATCCGGTGTGTAGCATCCATGCTGGCGCACAGATTCCGTCTGACGATTGTGGCTGATCAGCCAATCAACTCGTGTGATCTCATCGACCTCATGCTGGTAGGCGAGTCCGATGAATCGGCCATCATTGCGCTGCTGGCCCGTGAAGCGCAGCGGCCTGAATCCCGTTTCATGCCGACTGTCATATCCGCTCGCGTCGAGCTGAAGGTGACCGCGTTCTCCCAAGTCGCGTGATACGGCAAGCCGGCCTTGATCGATGTTCTTGCCGTCCTGGCGAGGTGTGCGATCGGTATCGAGGTAGTCATATCCACCGTCACGTTCAGTGCCAATCGACAAAGTCAGTGCATAGGCGCCGAGCTGTTCATTGACGCCGACGCCAACACGCCGACGAGCGTTGTCGCCGCCGCCACCCCGCAGCGAAAGCCCGGGCGCGTCGTCGCGGGAAATGGTTTCGAAGTTGATACTGGCGAGGAATGCGTTCTCGCCGAATGCTGCTGCGTTGGGACCTCTCGTAACGGTGATGCGGCGGATATCCTCTAGCTGAAGCGGCAGCCGATCGAACTCAATGTACTGACCGTCAGCAACCAAGATATTGTGACCATCGATCGTAATGCGCATCCGACGATTCTGACGCGCGGTTGTGCCGTGATAGGACACGCGCGACTCATCGCCAATCTTGACGATCCGGAAGCCGGGCAATGCGCGGAAGATTTCGGAGATCTCTAAGTATCCTGCTTGCCAGATATCATCCTGCGTGATGACGCTAACTGCTTCGGGAACATCCCATTCCGAGTAGTCGAGGCGTGTTGCATGAATGGCGGGAGTGAGCGATGGACCGCCCGATAGACTGTCATCATCGAGGGAGTGCTGTGCGGGCGTGCCGGTGCTGCTCGTTAGCAGCGCGAAGAATAGAATGGATCGCCTTGCTCGATAGTCCGTATCGTCAGAGCGCCTGTTCCACATGGCACTTCCTCTGTCATCGATGGTCCTGTTCAGGAGCACTTCTGACCACGTGCAACTCCCTGCACGCAGCCTATCGATGCGATTGCATTATAAATGACAGCTAAATGGCATCGGTAATTTCCGACGCAGGAGAGTGGAGGGAAGCTCCGAGCTTGAGCACCTCCTGTTGATGACACGCAGTTCGCAGATTGCTGAAACTGAATTGGCCAATTGCAGCTGAACGATGTGAGCCGGCCGGCCTGCGAGCGGCATTTGGATTTACCGTGGCCGGAACAGCCGCATGAGCAGGTAATACATTGCCAGCAGTGCGCCGAAAGAGAGTGCAGTCGCGAGCAACGTCCAGAACGGTGCGTCCGGTAGCGCCAATTTCACGCCGATCGCCGTCAGCACCCCCAGTACGGTGAGCGCACTCAACACGAAGCCCACGAAGGGCTCCATGATCGCCAGCACGGTATAGATCGGAACACACACAGCTCGCCACGCGAGCTTCAGACTGGTGAGACATAGTTGCAGGGGGCGACGCTGCGGTTCGGACATCATCGCTCACGCTCCTCTGACGAGATGTACGCATCCCTGTCGCAACCGGTTGCGTCCTGTCGCAGGGTGTCGCACGGCGGATGAATTGCTCCTGAACCATACCTCCATCCGGCCTGTTTTTAAACAAACACGACAATTTCACCGCTCACGGTCCGCACTGATGCGGTGATTTCATTCTGTCCCACACGAGGCGACCGCCGGTCGCCGGTCCCCAGTGGAGGCAGACCGTGATGACGCGATCAGATGTTGCTGAGCCGAGTCCCGTTTGGTTGCACGCGGTGGCATTCGGTTGCGGGCTGTTGTTCGCAGCACCCGTGCTGTGGGCTCAGGCTTCGCCGTTCCACGTCGGGGCACAGAGCCTCGTCACGGACATTGTCGCCATCGCGACCCCCATCGCGATCATCCTCGTGATGGTCCTCGGCATTGTCGCGGCAACCGGCCGCATTTCCTGGGGCTGGCCCATCGGTGTGCTGATCGGGATCGCCGTCATTTTCGGCGCGCCACAGCTCGTGGCCTGGATCCGTGGCCTCTTCGGCGTCTGAGGGTCCGCGTCATGAGCGAACGAAATGCCGGCCTCACGCTAGATCCGCTGTTCGTTGGCGCGACACGTCCGCCAATGCGGTGGGGCGTGACCTACCTCGCGCTGCTCGGTGAGATGGTTATCACCATGGAAGTGTTCTTGCTGAGCAAAAATCTACTCACGCTGCTGCTCGCCATACCGCTGCACGGTGTCGCAGTGTTGTTATGCCAACGTGATGCGAGATTCTTTGACCTCTCGGCGCTGTGGCTGAGGACTCGCATTCCCGCGCTGGTCGGCACACTGCGGTACTGGCGGGGCACGAGCTATAGCCCACTCGCGTTAGACCCACCGGATGCACGAGGACGTCGGCAGAGAGTGCCGCATGTCCGGTTGTGAGGCTCACGTATGCGTGACTTACTATCCATAGCGCGTGCGAAACGAGAATCCGAGCTCGCTGATCGCATTCCGTACACCGCACATGTAGCGCCCCAGGTGGTGCGAACAGTGGCGGGCGACTACGTGCAAACGATGCGTCTGAGCGGCGCGAGTTTCGCGACCGCGGATGATGAGGATCTGAACGTTCGCCACGAACGGCTGAACGTTCTGTGGCGAACGATTGCCAGTCCCCACCTGGCTGTATGGACACACGTCATCCGGCGCGCGGTCACCGTTGAGCCACAGGGCGAGTTTCCGCCGGGCTTTGGCGCGCGGTTGCTCGATGCGTACCGCCATCGCGTGCGCGGCCAGCTGATGTGCAATGAACTCTATCTCTCACTCGTCTATCGACCTTCGGCGGGGCACACCACTGGATTGGCAGCACGGCTGCTTTCTCGCACGGATAGCAACGGGGCGGCTCTGGAACTTGCAGACTCGCTCGAACAGTGTGCGCAGCTGCGACAAACGGTGATCGAGCACCTACAAGCCTACGATCCGGAAATCCTCGGGGTCGTGGAGCGCAATGGACGACCGTTCTCAACGCTGCTTGAGTTCTTCACGCTGCTGCTGGATACCGAGGGGCGTGCGATCGCTCTGCCGCGAGCACCGCTGGGGGAGGTGCTCGGTACCACACGCCCCATTTTCGGCGCCGAGGCGATCGAGTACCGGATGCCTGCCGCCACGCGGGTCGCCGGGATGCTGGGCATCCGCGAGTACTCGACGCCCACGAGCCCCGGCATGTTCAATGCGCTGCTCGCGGCCCCGTTCCCGTTTGTGATGACGCAGTCGTTCACGTTCCTGAGTCGCGCCACTGCTCAGGGCTTGCTAGTTCGCCAGCATAACCAGATGCGCAATGCCGGCGACTTCGCGGTCTCCCAAGCGGATGCGTTGCATGTGGCGCTCGATGAACTCTCCGGCGGCGAGTGGGTCATGGGAGATCATCATTGGTCGTTGCAGGTGCTCGCCGAGCTGCCTGAGGACACCGCGGATCAGGAGCCGGCGCGTCGATTGAAGCCGCTCAACGATCGGCTCGCGATAGCGACCGGCCTGCTCGTCGACACGCAGTTCGCGTTTGCCCGCGAGGACCTCGGCATGGAGGCAGCATGGTGGTCGCAACTACCCGGCTACTTCTCCATGCGCCCTCGGAAGGCGCCGGTGAGTTCCCGCAACTTCGCCGCATTCGCTTCGTTCGATAACTATCCGATTGGCCGGGCGGTCGGCAATTACTGGGGTGACGCCGCAGCTTTACTCGTGACGCCGGTGCGCTCGCCGTTCTATTTCTCCTTGCACGCAAGTGATCCACGCTCCAACGACGGCGGAGCCCGACGCGACATTGGCCACACCCTGATTCTCGGCCCAACCGGCAGCGGTAAGACAGTGTGGATTGGCTTCCTATTGACGATGCTGACGCGTTTTCACACGACGCAGATCGTTATCGATAAGGATCGGGGGCTGGAGATTCTGATCTGCGCGCTGGGCGGTTCGTACGCGCCACTACGCAACGGCGTTGCCACCGGATTCAACCCGCTGCAACTCTCACCGATACCTGGAAATTTGGATTTCCTCCGTCATTGGTTACGCGTGCTCGTGAGACGGCCCGATCGAGCGCTTTCGGCGGGGGAGGAAAACGAGCTGGATCAGGCGCTGCGCGGGGTGATGGCTCTCGATCATCCGACACGCCGTCTATCACGCGTGCTGGAGTTCTTGGATGTGACGAATGCCGAGGGCATGTGTGCGCGACTCGCGCCTTGGTGTGCCGATAGTGGCGGGGAGGATGCCTGGGTGTTCGACAACTCCGAGGATGAATTTCTGCCAAGATTGGCAAGCCACTCCGTGATGGGCTTCGACATTACCGACTTCATCGAGAACTCGCGCGTACGTACGCCGATCACGATGTATCTATTCCATCTTGTGCGCAGCCTGGTGGGCAAAGGACGTGTCGTGTGCTGGGCGGATGAGTTCTCCAGGCAGTTGGACGATGAAGCATTCAGCGGATTCGCCAAAGATGGCCTGCAGACTTTTCGCAAGCTGGACGCTGCGCTGGTCGCGGCCGCGCAGAGCCCGAGCAATGTGCTCGGGAGCCGCATCGCTCGGATCATCCTTGAACAGACTGCCACCAAGTTATTCCTGCCCAATCCTGATGCCACGCGCGAGGACTACATCGATGGATGCAGCTTGACGGAACGCGAGTTCTTGTTGGTCAAGCTCGAGCTACGGCCGGGGAGCTGTCTCATCAAGCAGGGGCACCATAGCGTGGTTTGCACGCTGGATTTACGCGGGTGCACGGATGAGCTCGCAGTGTTGTCTGGACGGGCCGGCACGGTGGCGCTCATGCGAGACCTGATCGAGCGTCACGGGCCGGCGCCAGATGCGTGGTTGCCGATTTTCCTTTCGCAGTATCGATCCATCGGGACCTGAGCCCCAGTTCGGAGGTTATATGAAATCGCTTCTGAGCCGATTTGTCACTGTGGGGATAGTGTCACTGGCATCCGTGTCGGCTGCCTATGCGCAATGGGCCGTGGTCGACGTCGGTGCGATCGCACAGTTGATCCAGCAGTTGCAGACCATGCAGGAGCAACTGGATACGGCACGCAACCAACTCGATGCGCAACGCACGCACTACAGCGCAATTACCGGGTCGCGTGGCATGCAGCTGCTGTTGCGTGGGGTCAATCGAAACTATCTGCCACAGGACTGGGCAGCCTTGGTCGCTGCGGCTCAAGGAGCCCAGGGCGCCTATAGTGCGCTTGCTGCTGAGGTCGACGCCGCGACACGCGCGAATGCAGTGCTATCAACGGCCCAGCTTGTCGCGTTGTCGCCAGCGGAGCGAGCGGATATCGAAAGGACAAGACGCACGACTGCCATGATGCAGGGATTGGCGCGCCAAGCATTGCAGGCGACCAGCATTCGTTTCGCGAGCATTGAACAGCTCATCGATGCAATCGCGAATGCGAACGATCAGAAGGCAGTGCTCGATCTTCAGGCACGTATCGGCGCTGAAGCAGCGATGCTCGCCAATGAGCAAACCAAGCTGGAGGTGTTGCGCCAAGCCGCCTCCGCGGAATCCGAGGCGCAGCGACAACGCCTGCTCGAGCGGGCCATCACTGACATCGGCTCACTTCGGCAGTTGCCGCCTCTGCAGTTCTGATTTCGCGTCCGAGCAAGGAGCGCTACCGTGGGATTCTTCGCTCAGTTCTATGCCTGGCTCAATGACATTCTGCTCGACTACATCGCGCAGATGGTTGTCCGTGTGGCCACTGCGTTGGAACCGGCGGTAGTCACTCTTGCCGTGCTGTACGTCATGATCTGGGGTTTCCTGCATCTTACCGGCCGCATCGAGGAACCCCTTACCGAGGGATTGAAACGCATCGGGATGCTCGCCCTGATACTCGGAGTGAGTCTGCGTCTGTGGCTGTACCATGATGTGATCGTCGAGACGTTCTACCACGCGCCATCCGAACTCGCGGCGGCCGTGGTCGGTGCGAACGACCCTGTTGGCATCGCCGATGATGTCATGTTCCAAGGCGCAGATGCCGCGCAGTCGCTGCTGGCTAAGGGCTCGATCTTCGGCGGAAACATCTCCTACTACGCTGCCGGAATCATCGTCTTCCTGCTGGTTGGCGTGACTGCGGTGTACACGATGTTTCTTCTGGCCTTGTCGCATGTCGCTTTGGCCGTGCTGTTGAGCCTCGGACCGCTCTTCCTGGTGCTGGCGCTATTCAATGCAACCCGTCGATTTCTTGAGGCGTGGTTGGCGCAACTCGCGAACTACGCGCTTATCGCACTGCTCACGGTGATGGTGGCCGCCTTCATGCTCACGATGCTCATAGGCACGACACGTCAGGTGGCTGCAGCGGGCACAGGTATCCAGATCGTTGATGCGGTTCGAGTGGGGCTCGCCTCCGGGTTGACGCTGCTCATCATGCGGCAGGTGATGCCGATGGCGGCTGGCCTTGCGAGTGGTATTGCGATCTCAAGCTTCGGTGTGATGAGCGCAGCCATCGCCTGGGGTTTGGGCCACGCGTCGGGGTCGTTCCGACAGTTTACGCGTGGCGCGCTGCTCGACCAGGAGACCACCCGCTGGGATTCGCTTTCACGCAAGGCCGGGTTTCATGCGCGCAACGCGTTGGTGGGCGGAGGCCGAAAGGTCTCTCGCGCACTGGCGGGTCACAACGCTGTGAGTCCATCGGCGCGCGGGTGATCTGAAGATCAGTGTCGTCAAGGAGCAATGCATGAAGACATGGATGGCATTGGTGATGGTGGCGCTGCTGGCGGGTTGTGCAACCAAGCGCGCCGTGCCGGTGGACTGTGAGCGGCGCCTATCGCCGATCAATGTTCCGGCGGCGATCGCACATCCGGTCGCGGTTGAGCCACAGGTTTCGGAGTCACCGGAATCATGAACACCGATCTCTCGTTGGCCGATTATTACGCCGAGGCGGCCGGTTGGGATCGCGATCGTGCGCGCGAGTTTGAGCGGCGTGCGCGAACGGCGTGGATCGTCGCTGGCCTCAGCCTGGTGTGTTTGTTGGCCAGTGTGATTGCGCTGATGGCATTGATGCCGCTGAAGTCGGTCGAGCCGTTCTTGGTGCGAGTGGATTCACGCACCGGCATCGTCGATGTGGTTCCCCCGTACGATGGAAGTGGAACGTTGGATGAAACGATCACCCGCTATCTGCTGACGCATTACGTCACAGTCTGCGAGCGTTTCTCCTGGTCCACGGCTGAGAGCGATTATGAAGAGTGCGCCGCATTTCACGCCGCACAACGCAATCAAGTGTGGGCAGCAGCTTGGGCGACAGCGAATCCAGCTTCACCTCTGAATGTCTACAAGGATGGATCGACAGTGCGTGCGGATGTCCAGAGCGTCAGCTTCTTCACGCGCAGTAGTGGGCTGTCGGATCTTGCGCAGGTTCGATTCACGAAGGCGCTGCGTCGAGGCAACGGAGCCGATGAACAACGCTCGTACTGGATTGCGACCATTCAGTACGCGTATTCCAAACCTGCCTCGGATCCGAGCATCCGCCGCTGGAATCCGCTGGGTCTTCGTATCATCGAGTACCGCGCCGAAGCCGAGTCTGCCGGCGAACGCAACGACGCCGCGACTGTTGCGCGCGACCGCGTGGCAGAGGAGTGACTGCCATGTGGGGCAAGACAGTGTGTCTCGGGTGGTTGTGCGTTATGAGCTGCACGGTGTTTGCTGATGCGCTGGCTACGCACGGCACTGTTGGCTCGCATGCTCGGGGCGTGGTCGATACCCGCGTGCGCGCCATGCCGTATGTGTCCGATCGGGTGTATCGACTGGATGGCGCAGTGGGTTATGCCATTCACATTGAGCTCGAGCCCGGTGAGCAGTATCGAGGTCTTGGGGCCGGAGACAGCGAGGCCGTCGCGGTTGACGTGCAGGACAATCATGTGTTCCTGAAACCCCGCGCATTGGGAGTCGCTACCAACCTCATTCTGGTGACGGACCGGCGCCGCTATCATTTTGAGTATCACGTCCAAAGCGGGCCCCTCGATGATTCGGTCGAGCCGCCTCCCGTGTATTCGTTGCGCTTCGTGCATCCGCTGGCGGCGGAATCGGAGATGTCTCGCGTCGAGAAAGCGCTGATGGAAGCGAAGCCCGCGCCCAACCGGCGAGTAAATGTTGATTACTGGTACTGCGGTCATCCGGCGCTCAAGCCCGATGCTGTGACCGATGACGGGGTCCACACCCGCATTCGCTTTGGCACACGCAGTGAGATCCCGGCCATGTTTGCCCGCCATCAAGATGGCACAGAGGCGCTGCTGAACTTCAGCCTCCAGGACGGCGAGGTGATCATCCATCGGCTCGCGCCGCGGTTGATTCTGCGGCGAGGTCGTCTAGTCGGATGCATTGTCAACCGTGGTTACGCTGGCAGCGGCGAGCGTCTGCCCAACGGAACAATCGCGCCCGATGTCGTGCGTGAGGTCAGGGAGGCGCACCAATGAGCACTACATCGCCCAACGATGGCAGCGACGTGGTGGGGGAGGTGGAGCGCACCACAACGGCGGAGACCACGAGCGCTGATGCGCTGCTTGATTCGTCAGAGAGTCGTCCCGCATCGGCGTCGAGCGTGGCCGGGGAGCGTGGCATTCCGTCCGTGAATCGCGTCCGCTCGATGCAAAGTCGAGTGAGCAGCGCGCTCGCGATCGGATTGATGGCAGTCATCGGCATCGGTTTTCTTGCGTGGTACTACTCACACGCACTTGGTCGTGGTGAACGCGTCCAAGCGAACGCCGAACGGGCCGCGCGTGAGCGCGCCGAGGCAGAAATGATCGTGCCGCCGCTCGGCCCGATTCAACCACCGCGTGTAGTGGCACTCGAGACGCCGCCCGAGAAGGAGTCATGGCTGGATCAAGCGTTGGGCGAGCCGCCCCCGTTACCGGCTAGCGATTCAGGCTTGGATGCAAGGGAATTGGGGCCGGAAGGAGGTGACGTGGGCACGCGCGCAGACCCCCCAGGCCAGGCACCAGTTGATCGGCGACTGACCGGTGCTGTGTTCATCGGCATCGGCCAGGCGACCCGTCCTGGCGGGGCATCGGCTGCGTCGATGATCCGCAACGACATCGGCGCCGACCGCGGAATCGCCGCGGCGGCAGACTCGCCCACGCTCGACAGGACGCTCACACCTAGTGTGTTGGCAGCCAGCGAGGCGCGCGTGCTGCCGTCGCGGCACCTATTGATGTCGAAGGGAACGCCCGTCGACTGCACTTTGATCACGGCCATCGACACCAGTCTCGCAGGTATCACCACCTGCGTGACGGCGACCGATACGTTTGGGGCGGATGGCAGTGTCGTGCTAATGGAGCGCGGCAGCGTGCTGTTCGGAGAAACCCGCGGAGAGGTTCGGCAGGGAAATGCTCGGGTGTTCGTGCTTTGGACCGAGGCGCGTACACCAACCGGGGTCATTGTGCCGCTCGAGTCCCCCGGCACAGATGCGCTTGGCCGCTCGGGACTGCCCGGACACGTGAACCGACATTTCTTCGAGCGATTTGGTGCCGCGATCCTGGTGTCCATCATCGATGGTGCCGTACAGGCCGCGTCTCAATCTCAGCAAGGCGACGGTGCAGTCGTCGTTCAACCCTCGACTTCCAGTGGAGTGCTTACCGAAGTGCTCCGCCAGACCATCGGTATCCCACCTACCGTACTGGTGCATCAAGGCGACCGCATTCAGGTCATGGCGGCGCGAGATGTTGACTTCCGGAGGATCTATGAGCTCCGCCTCACGAAGTAGTGCAGTCACCTTAACCACGGACGCCGAGCCAAGCGTCCCGGTGCACGGCATTCGCGAATCCCAAACTTCGCTGGCCATGACGTTGCGTCCGCTCGCGCCGTGGTTGTCGCGGCCCGAAGTCACAGAGATTTGCATCAACAGACCCGGTGAGCTCTTCGTCGAATCACAAACTGGGTGGCGGCGTGAAGCCTTGCCCATTGCGACCTTCGATTGGTGTCTGCGTTTGGCGAAGCTGGTTGCGCATTCTACGCATCAGCGCATCGCCGAGGATGCGCCGCTGCTATCCGCAACGCTGCCCGGCGGGGAGCGGATTCAGATTGTCCTGCCACCAGCTTCATCGGCCGGAACGATCACGATGGCGATCCGCCGCCCGTCACCTTGCACCTGGTCGCTCGACGAACTCGCCGCACGCGGAGTATTTCGCCGCACGCGTACTGCGTGTGATGCTTTGGATGCTAGTGAGGAGACATTGCTGCGTCTACTGGCTGCCGGAGAGTACGAGCGGTTCCTGCGCCTGGCCGTGCAAACCCGACGGAATATCGTTGTTTCCGGAGCCACTGGCAGCGGAAAAACGACGTTCACTCGTGCACTCATTCGCGATATTGCCACTACAGAGCGACTGATCACCATCGAAGATTCGGCCGAGCTCACGCTCGATAGCCACCCGAATCACGTAAGGTTGTTCTATTCAAAGGGCGGGCAGAGCGGTGCCGCGGTCACGCCGAAGCAGCTTCTCGAATGTTCGTTGCGTCTGCGGCCGGATCGCATTCTGCTTGCGGAGTTGCGCGCCGAGGAAGCCTGGGACTATCTGCGCTCGGTAGCCTCTGGTCATCCAGGTTCGATCACTAGCATCCACGCGTCGAGCGCAACTTTCGCCTTTGAACAGCTGACTCTGCTGGTCCAGCAGAGTCGCGCCGGCGCGGCACTCGCGCCAGGCGACATCAAGAAACTGCTCTACCAGCTGGTGGACGTCGTCGTGCAATTCGGGCGCGACGGGCGCGATCGATACATCTCGGAGGTGTGGTATGAGCCCGCACGCAAGCGCAGTCACGAATATCGCGCGTAGCCGCCCGATCTCTCGCACGGCTTGGGTACTGGTGTGCGCGGCCGGCGCGGTGGTTGTTTCGCAGTGGCTCGCAGGCTATCTCTTTTTGTGGTCCATCGATACGACTCCATCCCGTGCCACACCGCTGACTCCGTCGCGATATCTGTACCACTACGGCGACCGACCACAGATACGAATGCGAGTGCTTATTTGCTCGGCCTTGAGCATAGGCGTGGTCTGTACCGCGGCGATGGCGGCTGCCTGGCCACGCCCGCGCCCGCTGCATGGGGCTGCGCAGTTCGCACTCCGACGCGAGATCAAGCGCGCTGGATTGCTCGGCGAGGAAGGTATTCTGCTTGGGGAAGTCAGAGGTCGCTACCTCATTCTGCCCGGACAGCAAGGCGTCGCGCTCGCCGCGCCGCCAAGGGCAGGTAAGGGCGTCGGCATCGTGATTCCGAATTTGTTGCATTGGTCCGGCAGTGTCGTTTGCGTCGATGTCAAACGAGAGAACTGGACGATTACTGCCGGATATCGCGCTTCACAGGGATATGACTGCTTCCTATTCGATCCGTTATCCGAGTCCGGACTGACTGCTGCCTGGAATCCCTTGAGCTATGTGAGCCCGGTTCCGGAACGACGAGTGAATGATCTACAACGGATCGGGAGCATGTTCTATCCCGAGATTCCTGGGACGGATCCGTTCTGGGTTGCCTCGGCGAGATCCTTGTTTCTCGGCATCGGGTTGTATCTGTTCGAGACCCCGTCGTTGCCAAAGACCGTGGGGGAAATCCTCAGGCAAGGCATGGCTTCCGATGATGAAGGATTCGGTGCGCATTGGAAGCGCATCATTCAGGGCCGAAACAGCGGACGCTACCCGCTCTCGCCGGCATGCGTGCGCGCTCTCTACGATGTGATCGATCTCGCCCCCGTCACAGCAAGTTCAATCAGGAAAACCTTCACAAGCCGCTTGGATTTATGGCTGAACCCGATCCTCGATCGTGCCACGTCCCGCAACGATTTCGACTTGCGCGATCTGCGCCGCCGGCCCATCAGCGTCTATGTGGCAGTCAACCCTGACGATTTGCACCGACTACGCCCGGTACTGTCGCTGTTCTTCGAGCAAGCGATCGGTTTGCAGACCCGCACACTTCCCGAGCACGATCCGACATTGAAGCTGCAGGTCATGATGATGCTCGATGAATGCCCAGCGCTCGGTCGCATTCCAATTTTGTCCGAGGCAATCAGCTACGTTCCCGGTTACAACGTGCGCGTGGTGATGGTGTTTCAAGCTCCTTCGCAACTGCGAGAGGTCTACGGGCCTGAGAACACGCGAACGATGCTCAAGAGCCTTGGCGCCCGCATCTCCTTCCAGCCAAAAGACGTAGAGGACGCTAGGGAGATTTCCGAGGAACTCGGCGACACGACCGTGAAGGTTCGCTCGCGCTCGCGCCCGCAGTTTGGTGGTTGGAACCTATCAGGATCGCGTGGCGCCACCGTCTCGGTGAGCGAACAGAAGCGACCCTTATTGTTGCCACAGGAAGTCAAAGAGCTCGGGGTCGATGACGAGATCGTCTTCTGCGAGGGCTTGCGCCCGATCCGCGCTCGAAAAATTCGCTACTGGGCGGATCCTCGCTTTCAAATCCGGTTGTTGCCGCCTCCGGAGCGCCCCGTTCCTGAGTATTGCTCAACGCAGGAGTTACGGTCATCGAACAGCCTTCCTTACGATCCCCAGCCCCAGAACATCGCTATGGAAGCGTCTGTTGTTACTGCCGCGGACACGGCTGACGCCATCACTCGGCCAGCGACCACCACGGATCTCGATCGTCTTGGGGAACTCACCCTCGAGGACTTCGAATGCGACTTCTCGCAGGTTGAGTTTCCCGACCATGACGGCCCATGGAGCAGTGTGGAGCTACAAGCATCCGTCGACAGCTTTATGGCAGCTTTCGAACGCAGGTGAGCAATGATGGCGAGTCCCCGCGATCGTTCGTCATTCGAAGCACCCAGGACCGCGGGCTCGTGGCAACATGCTGCCGACGTTGCGGCGGCTGCTCTTGATCCGCCTCGCCCAGCCGTGGATCGTGTCACCTTTGGCCGCCTGGTCGACCACGGCTCCGGGCAGCACGAGGGCAAGCCCGGTGCACCGCTGTCATATTTCGTGAAGCTCGAGACGCCGCGCGGCGAGCGCGTGTTCTGGTCACCGGCGTTGAAGACTGCAATGGCGCAATCGCGCACCCAGCCGAGCATCGGCGATGAGATCGGCGTGCGCGAGAACAGCATTCTGCCGGCGACGGTGCTCTACAGCGAACGTGACGTCTCTGGAAAGGTCATCAACCAGCGTCGATTCGATAGTCCGCGCACGCATTGGTCGATAGAGCGGCGCCACTTCTACGACGAGGCGCTACTCGCAGCGGAGGCGTTGCGTAGCGAGCGGATGCACCCGCGAGACGCCATCAAGACGTACCCTCAACTGCTTCCGGCGTACCTGGCGCTCGACTCCGCACGACGTATCGCGAAAGAGCGAGTCTCGCCGACGCAACGCGAGCGGTTTGTCGGGCTGGTCCGTGAAACCCTAGCGCACGCGGTAGAACGGGGCATGCCACTGCCGGCGCTCGAGCGGCGATCCGACGAGCCGCAGCAGACGGCCCCTGCCGTTTCATCGAGCCGCAGTTCGCCGCCATCATCCTCGCCAACGCCGTCGACGTCGCCACATCAGACGGCCGTCGGCCCTCGTGTGACCACTCGACCGACTGCGCGTACCCGTTAGCCCTGAGGAAATGCTCATGGTAGACGTCACTCCGCCAACACCGCCTTCGCCTCCTGCGGCACAAGGCAAACGCTCGCGCAGCTCGCCGGCGAATGAGTTGCGTCCTTCTCCCGCCATTGTGAGCTGGATCGATCGCGCAGTTCAGCGCATCACTGCAGATCCACCCTGGACCCATACCGAGGATCCGCCGGCAGCAGCACGGCTTCCAGAATCGGCTGCACCGGCGCCGCTCGGATTGTCAGCGCCGGCATCGACGCGCTCAGCGCCGCTTGATACGCGCTCGGTTCCGGAAGATGTGCGAGGGCGCTTCGTTCGCATGGGGCGCTACTACTACTTTCCCGGGGGCAACATCGCGTTCGAGGATCGGGGCAAGAAAGTGGTCACGAGATCGGAGAACACCGAGGTTGTGCGCAGCCTCGTCGAGATTGCACAGGCGAGAGGCTGGCAAGACATCACCGTCACCGGGACGGAGCGCTTTCGCCGAGAGGCATGGCGGCACGGGACGTACGCTGGACTCATCGTTCGAGGCTACCAGCCGACCGAGCAGGACAAGCGGCAGTTTGTCCGCGACCTCGCGAAAGCGCGCGCGCAGCAGGAGCCTCCCGAGCCACTGATCGATCTAGCGCCGCCGATTGCGGCTACCCCTTCCCGAGAGATGCCAGCGCCCGCGATCGGTGCCGCACAAAAGCAGGCGGACGGAACGTCGCGAACTTCGCAGATGACACTCGATCACGCGGCAGACTCCGATCGCGAACGAACACCTTCACCTTCGAGTGGGCGCGGCGTACGGGCCGAGCGCGTCGATTCAGTGCCTGCCGCGCCCGCCCCGGCGGGCGACAGTGATTCCCAAGGAACGCGCGGCACCTCCAAGCGTTCCCGCGTCTACGCCGGCCGTCTACTCGCGCATGGCGAGGCGCCGTACAAGTTCAAGGAAGATAACGAGCCTTCCTATTTCGTTCGCTTGGACACGGACAAGGGCCCAAAGGATCTATGGGGCGTGGATTTCCCTCGTGCTTTGGAGAAGGCGGGCGTACAGCAGGGAGATCTCGTTCAGGTGCAGCTCACGGGACGAAAATCTGTTTCGGTGAAGCGCACGGCGCGCGATGCGCAGGGGCGTGCGCTTGGCGAAGAGGAAGTGCCGGTCCACCGGAACGAGTGGGATGTGCGGCCTCAAGCAGGCGAAGCCCATAACACCTCGCGACCGGCGCGAAGCAAGGCCTTGCACGAGCCTGCGGCAGTATCGCGCGAGTCTGCTCGCGAAGACCCGGCGATAACGAGTGCGTTGATGCTCCTCCGAGGGGCTGAGCTGCTGGCTGCCGCGCGTATCCCCGATGAAGGTCGTCGAGCGCAATTCGTCGATGGCCTTAGAGCACAGCTATCACAAGTGCTCGACAGCGGCGGTACTCCACCGACGCCATATCTACGCGAGCGAACGCCGGAGCGCGCGCGCACATCGGCACGTGTCATGAGTTGAGGGCATAGGGATGCGTACAGTCAACCTCCCGTCGCAGGATCTCTATGACGTCGAACTGCTGCGCATTGATACCCGAAGCGGAACACTGTACTTCGCAGGTGGCCATCTGCTCACCGTCGCGCGACGCGATGAACTTCGCTGGTGGCACGTAGGTGAGATCGGCGTCCTACGCCTCGGATTGCTGCCTCAGGGATGGGGCTGGCGTCCGTACCCTGATCAGCGCTTGCGTCGGGCGCCGGAGCATGACGACCCAGCGAGCGGCCGCTGGGCTTGGCGTCTCGTCACCGCCCACACAGGTTCCGCCAACAGCTATTTGCTCACGAAGGTCGGCGTGATTCCTGGCGCCAATGCAGCATTCGTTCGACAGGACACCGAAACCGTCACGATCGATCTGCCGCGGGAATTTCGCGAGTTGTGTCGCGCGCATCGACAAGAACCGGCCGCGGTGCTGCAAGGATTCATTGCGGATCTCTGCGAACTCCAGAGCTACGTGAAATCTCCGCGCGAGGACGGATATTGCTCGCTCGGTAGCGCTGAGCACCGGCTCGCACAGGAGTACTTCGATCGCGCGTACGGAATGTACCTCGGCGACGAGGAGCGGTGAACGCGGGCTCATAGAGTTTTGTGACGTTGAGGGACCGGCATGAGCGAGGAACCGATCCGCCGCCGCACTGGAGCGACTCTTGCGGACGTTTGGCCTGCCGCGCCAACCGCGCCACTTCCGTATCAAGGTGAGAGGGAAGCGAGGCCTCCGAATTCTGGCGTCGCGGACGGTGGCGCGCGTTCCAATGAGCCAGCGCCCCGAACGCGACGAAATGCGACGGAGCGCACCATTGCACGGCGCGATCAGCGCATCAGCACAGAGACATTCGAAGGAAAGCTTCTTGGCTATGGTTGGGCTCGCCATCGCTTCCAACCAACGGAAGCGCCCAGCTACTACGCACGACTGCTCACTGCCGGAGGGGTGGTGAACCTGTGGGGGCGAGGTATCGAGGAAGCAATTGCACGCTCGACGACGCACGTTCGAGTCGGCGATCGCGTGGCCTTTCGCCGCTTGGAGCAGGATCCGCGGACTGGCCGCGTTCAATGGCGGGCTGAAAAGCCCGAATGGTTCGCAGCTCATGACAAGGATGCCTTGCGGCGGCGTGATGAGCAGCTTGCCGCGCGGCGCGCCGCTCGGGACGATCCGGAACTCGCTCGAGCAATGCTCCCGATGAAGGCGGCTGAGGCTCTCGCCCAACGACGCCTGAGCGACCCGGAGCAACGATTGCAGTTCATTGCGGGCGTGGCGGAGCGTCTCAAGCAAGCAGCCAAACAGCAGAAATCAGCACCCGATTCGACACTGCGCTCCAAAGCGCAGGTCCGTACTCCATCGGACGCACCTAGCACTCCGCGAACTCGCGATCCTGATCGGACGCGGTGAGCCGCATCCTCGTGGGTCGCCGTCAGCTGAATCATTCCCGCAATACCGACCAGCCATCAGATCTCACTTGGATCCCACGTAGCTCTCGTCGCGGTGGCGGGATTGCCAAAGGCTAAAACTATCACGGCGATCCCTCCGTCAAGGACGAGTGCGAAGACGCACTCGCCGCCTGCGGCGGTTGCATCCTTGACTTCGGGCTGCGCCGTGATGTTCGCCCTTGGGCAATCCCGCCCAACCAATCAAGCGAGGAATAGTCATGGACACCATCCAGACAATGCTGGGCGACATTGATACGGACAGCGCTTTTGTCGATGGGCTCAATCGCACACAACTGGAGAAGATGACGCCAGCTGCATACGCGACGTCGCCCCACGAAAAGCTTACTGAGCGATACTCATTCGTACCCACTTCTGATGTGATCGAGACGATGCGCAAGGCTGGGTTCAATGTGGTGCAAGCCGCTCAATCCCGTTCGCGTAAGCAGCTCCCCGCGTTCGCACGACATGCGCTGCGCTTTCGTAAGGTCAAGTCCGAAGTGTATGTCGGAGAGGTAGTGCCGGAGATCTTGATCCTCAACTCGCACGACGGCACCAGTGCCTACCACGTCAGGATCGCACTGTTTCGGGCGATTTGCTCCAACGGCATGATCGTGAGCGACACTGCATTTCCTTGCTGGCGCGTGCCGCACAGGGGCAGCGCGGCAGTCGAGGTGCTCGAGGCCGCGCTGCGCCTAGCACAGCAGTTCGGAGAGGTCGGTGCTGTGGTGGAACGTATGCGCCACATCTACCTCACCGAGGCGCAGCGTCTCAGCTTCGCGAGCGACGCGCTCGCGATCAGATACCCGAACGAGACGGTCGGACAGGCGGTGGCGCCAGTTGAACTACTCAAAGCTCGACGCCCGGAGGATGTGGGCGCCGACTTGTGGCGTACCTTCAACGTCGTGCAGGAGTCTCTCCTCCAGGGCGGCGCTCCACGCCTTACTGCAACGAAACGGCGGGTGAGAATGCGCGGCGTTCGTGCCATTCGCGAGGATGTGCGGATCAATAGCGCGTTGTGGGAACGCGCGATGATCGAGATGGCGTGATGCTTTTCGGGAGGGATGCAGGAGGCATCCTTCCCGATCTTTATTGCTTTGCCCCCGCCCCGAATTGCGCCGACCTGACAAGCCTCAGATCTGCCGGAGCAACCGCCGGCGTCAAACACCGCGAGGCGAGCCCGTGTCCTCGCCGAAGACGGCTGCGGGCCGCGCCCGCTCGCCTTGCTGCGCCCGAAGAGGCGCTGTTTGACTCCGTCGGAAGCTCCGGCAGGAAGCCGTCGGCAAGGAAGCATCGCGACCCCGAATGGGCGCGATGCTCCCGCCCCAAAAGGGCAAACATCTGAGGACTGCATCATGGCTATCGAAGCTTCTTCAACCGACACGCTGCCGTTCGGCTTGCTCTATCTCTCGCCGTTCAATGTACGCAAGGAAATCGACGATCCCGAGTTGCCGGAACTCATCGCCTCGATAAAAGCTCACGGTGTGCTCGACAACTTGGTGGTACATCCGGAATACCCGACCGGCAAGAAGTTCAGAAAGGTAAGGCAGGCTCGTTATGGCGTCGTCAGCGGTGGCCGGTGCTGGCGCGCGTTGGCAGTGCTGCGCGAGCAGGGACTCATCGACGACGAGTATCTCGTAGAGTGCAAGATCTGCAGCTACGAGGATGCCATCGAGATTTCACTCGCGGCGAATATGTTTCGGATCATGCATCCGGCCGACCAGTTCGTGGCCTTCAAGGAACTGATCGATGCTGGCCGCTCGGTGGAGGAGGTCGCCGCGCGATTCGGCACGACGCCGCTCGTAATCCAGCGGAGATTGCGCTTGGCGAACCTTCACCCCGTGTTCTTGCCGCTGTACCGCGCGGGAAGGTTGACGCTGGATCACCTGATGGCGCTTGCTGTCACGGACGATCACACGCGTCAGCAGCAAGCATGGGAGGCATGCGACGGGACACGTTCTTCGCCTGAAGACCTACGTCATGCTCTAACCGAATCGGAAACCTCCAGCCAGTCACCAATCGCGAAGTTTGTCAGCATCGACGCATACCTCGCTGCAGGCGGGCTCACTCGAAGCGACCTATTCTCCGATGAAGGTGAAGTGTACTTGTTGGATCGGCTGCTGCTGGAGAAGCTCGCAAAGGAAAAATTGGACGCGTGTGCCGAACAGCTGAAGGCAGAGGGAACGGCCTGGGTAGACATCTTTCCCACGGAGCAGTATTGGCGGCGAGGTGACTACATACGTGTGCCTATGCGCCAGCGCCCACCGACTGCGGCGGAGGAAGCGCAGGAATCCGCGCTCTTTACCGAGATTGAGGCATTGGAGCAGCAATTGGATGACGAGCCAGACAACGATGAGTTACACGAACGGTGCGAAGCGCGACAGAACGAATTGGATTCGTTGCAGGAGGCACGTATGGTGCCTGATCCGGAGCAGTCCAAGGCAGCCGGGACGTTGCTTTCCATCGGCCCGGACGGCTCGTTGCACGTAGAGAAGAACTACCTGCGCAAAGAAGACGCCAAGCGTCACGAAGCCGCCGAACGGCGGGCCACGCGCGAGTACAAGACGAATGGTGAGTCGCGACTGCCCGCCGTGCTCGTGGGTAACTTGAGCGCGCATCGAACGGCAGCCTTGCAAGTGGAACTTGCACGGCGGCCGGAGATGGCGCTTTCAGCACTACTGCACCGACTGATCGGTGAGCGCTTCTACAGGCATTACCACCTTCGAAGCCCGGTGCAGGTCAGCTGCACAGATCCATCGCTCCGCATCGCGGACGATATTGAGACGAGTCGTGCGTTCCGGGAGCGAGCGGAGTTGCTCGAAAGCGTGCAAGCACAACTGCCGGAAGATCCCGAGACGTTGTGGGAGTGGGTATGCGCGCGTTCGCTCAGCGAACAACTGGCGATGCTGGCGGTCTGCATAGCGCCAACGATCAATGGGACGACAACGCAAGTTCAGGATGACAGCCCTATCGATTTCCTGGTGAGCGCTGCGAGGCTTGACATGAAGCAGTGGTGGTCTGTTACTTCGGAGTACCTGAAGCGCATTCAAAAGCGACAGATCCTGGAGGCGGTGCGCGAAGGCGTATCGGCGGAGGCCGCTGCACCCTTGGAGCCGTTGAAGAAGGAAGCGTTGGTGGAGAGCGCTCAGCGCCAATTGGCGGAGACTGGGTGGTTGCCGCTACCGCTTCGAGATCGCGAAGCCGCCTAAAATCCTGCACGGTATGAGAGAGGCGGGCGCGTAAGCGTCCGCCTTCCCGAAACATCTGCTGCATTCACTGAGAGACAGAGGAACGGGCGGGATTTTCATAAGCGCATAAGTGTGCCACGCCGTGCTCGGTGTCGAGATCCTGCGCGCGCGAAGACGCGTGCTCGGCGAGTCGCGCAGACGCGCGAATCTCGACTCCTCCGCTGCGGCGTGCCGGCCAAAACTCGGGCAATCCCGCCCGAAGATCGAGGTCGACTCTCATGAACAATCATCCTGCCGCTGACCGCACCATCGCGTCTCAACTTGTCGCGGGGGCTTCGCGTTTGCAGACACTGCCGAAGCATTTTGGTCCCCACCATATGTATGTAGAGAACCTGGTCTTCGCCTTCGCGCGGACACTGGTGCCTACGTATCGAGGAGGGTACTGGCTGTTCTATGAATTGAGCAATGGCGGCTTCTACATGGCCCCAGAGATGTCACCCGCCCGTGTGTGCGTGGAGGGCAACGGCTTTGACGGCGAACTAAGCGCGGATGCCATCGGCATCACGGTGTGCCTGTTCGCCTTCAGCCATGCCTCGTTCGTTCTCACAGGTCAAGCCGGTGAGACTTGCGCTCATCACTATACGTGGCTGCGTGAGTTCTCCTGGACGCATGGTGAGCATTCCTTGATCAGTGCGGCTATCGACTGACAGAAACGCAGGCGTCGGGGTTGGCCGATACGCTCCGGCGCCTGTTCTGGAACTTTCCTCAACCTGCGGAGGGAGGAAGCAGAGGCGGAGAAAGGGGAGCTTGCCCATAGCCATCTGATCACATCGTGCTCGCATTCAAGACTCGTGGGTGCTGTCGCGGCGTAAATGGTTTACCTCCCCGCAGGAGCGGTGCTCCACGACAGCACCCACGAGTCTTGAGTGCTGCGCGCGACGTGATTCGTAGTTCTCGGGCAATCCGCCCCAGATCGGGAGTTCGATCATGATGACCGAGAACACGACACGGCCGCGTCTTGTCTACAGCAACTCGAGACCAGGCAGATCGCGTGAACGCTGGCCAACACAGCTGAGCTTGCTGCGCATGTCGATGAACGCACTTGGCGTCCGAATGATGCGCCTGGAGTATGACGGGCGCGATGGCGAGGGAGAGTTCCTGACCCCACGCCTCATGGACAACGAGTTCCGCGAGATCACTGCGACTCTCAAGGAACAATTCATTGCGCAGCTGACGGCGCTCTTCGGCGAGATATTGGAATCGCGATACGGTGACTGGTCCGCTGGTCTGGGTGCCTGCGGCGACTTCGGCATCGATTTCAAGTTTGGCAGCGTTGTCCACGTTCATCGCTATCGATACCGCGTCATGGAGTACGACACGACGCGACACAATGGATTCGGCGACGACTCGACGGATGCGTGATGACTCCGCGAAGCCCGGGAAGTGCTTTTGCGGTTCTCGGGCCTCGTTTCCAGCTCGGAAGAAGAGGGCGTGTTGCGAAGCGTTCCATTCTATCGCGCGGCGCTCGTCGTCAAGGACGAGTGCGCAGACGCACTCGCCGCCTGCGGCGGTCTTCGATCCCTGACTGGCGAGCGCCGCGCGATGACGGCCCTTCGGGCAATCCCGCCCATTAGATCCATGGGAGAAGGGCCATGAGTGAGAAGTCTTACGTCTCAATGGAACAAGGTGCCTGCATTGTCTGCGGCCATCTGTACGACACCGGCACCATCCTGTTCGATAGGCGGCTCCGTGCATCGATGGAGCGTCACACGGTCACTTGCTGGGGACTGTGCCCCGAGCACCGCAGATTGCACGAGCAAGGGTATGTCGCCTTGGTGGAATGCGATCCGGAAAGGAGCGGCAATCCTGATGAGGGCGACGTGGTTCAGCCGGAGAACGTCTATCGCACAGGTCCCGTCGTACATCTGAAGCGCGAGATGTTTTCGGCCATGTTCAATAGACCGGTTGAGTTGAATCAGCCGTGTATGTACGTCGCGCCTGGGGTCGTCCAGAAGCTGCAGCAGATTACGGCGAAGCCCCAGTGAGGCACGTGGTATCTGCTCGAGAGGACGGCTCTGGCGTCCTCTCGTTTTCGACTACGCCTGGAACTCACAGTGGCAACCAGACGGCGGGGAGACCTGAAGGCCTGATCGATGTCGAATTGGGCCAGCCGAGAACATCGAAGTAGAAGAGAGCAGCAGAAGCCTGCTTACTTCATCGAGCCAGATCGTGCGTCTGGAATCCAGGCCGAGTCCAGACGGACTCGCAAGGCGCAAGCGGCCTGGATTCCAGACGCCCGATCTGACCGGCGCACTCCCGCAGGCAATCCCGCCTGCATTTCACGGAGTGTGTCATGAGCCGCCATGTATTTGATGCTGTCCTCGGCAACAATCCGATTCGCGTCACCGTGGGCTTTGATCGGCCGACCAGTCGCTTCTTTCTCATCATCGGATGGGTCAATTCCACGACTGATGACGTCTTCGCCTATGCGTCGGACCTGCACCTGGCCTACGACCCGAGCGACTGGCGATCCATCCGCCGCTTCCTGGAGAAGTTAGGTGTCACCGCTCCGGCGTCGGTGTGGACGGAAGTTGCCTACGACTCGACCACCAAGCAGGGGTGTCGCGTGATCCGCCACCTCAGTGACGGGACGATGCGCGAGTTGCTTGTTGGGTAAGCTCTACACCGGAGCGCTTCGGGGTCTACCGGCCTCGGGCGCTCCGGACTCTCCGTGCCAGACGAGCTCCAGGCAGACCAGCTAGGTTCTGGAGCTCATGGAGTGCTCCACATCGACGAACTCCATCGTCGAGATCGGAATGAACGATCGCTGGTCAGGTCCCCGATGTCGGATGGGCACGCGATCGTTCATTCACCACATCGACAACGGGAACGCTGTCGGTGTTCCTTGATGATGAGACTGGGTCGACATGAGCATTGACTTCTTACAAGAGGTTAAGTGTTCGGGGCCGGTTCCTTGATATGAAATCGGGCCGAAGATGTTCCTTGATTGGAGACTGAATGCGAGTGGGAACGGCGAAGGCCAGGACTCGGCCGAACATTGCGGCACCCAATATTTTTCGGTGAATACGAGCCGGAGACTTGGCTGCACCAGTCGCATCGTCAACGCACCGGTCTCCATTGAAGGTTCACAGTCTCATCGACGATGTCGGGATTCCTTAATTCCTAGACTGGCGGCAGGGCTCGCGACAGGCAGAACAACGACTTGAGAGCGGCTCTCATGTTCCGTAATTCTGGACTGGCACGACAATGTTCCGAGATCGTGGACTAAGTTCCGCCAAGAACGGCAGCGAGAGGCACGAACCATTTCTGCAATTTCCGCTTTCAACTCGCCGGCTTACGAGTACCTTGGCGAGGTTCCCAGTCCAGAAATAAAGCACCAGTCCAGAAACTCGGAACACAGTCCAGCAAATAAGGAACACCGACAGACGACAAGGAGCAACGACAAACGCACACGGGCCTTTTTGCACAAAGAGGTGAATTAGGCAGGATAGCCTTTCGGCTGCTCATGGGCCACATTCATGTCCCATGAGTAACACGCGCATCCTTCGCACACGCCTGCCGGCGAGGACGCACTCAGTCGTTGAAGCGATCGCGCGTCAGCAGCAGCTCACCGAATCGGCATGGCTCAGGCGCCTGATCGAGACGACGCTGCAGTCGTCAGGTGTCGTGCTCCAGGCTGATTCGAAGGATGAACCGCCACGTCAGGCGAGATTGACGATCCGACTGCTCGCGGACGATCAGGCACTGCTCCATGCGCGGGCTAGGGCGCGGGGAATGCCGACGGCGACATATGCATCGGTCGTAATACGGAGTCATCTGCGGGGCGTAGCTCCGTTGCCTACGGAGGAGCGCGCGCTACTCAATCAGTCTATCGGGCAACTCGGCGCCATCGGTCGAAACCTCAACCAGCTTGCTCGCCTGGCAAACCAGGGGAGAAAGGATGTTGGTCCGAGCCGAGAGGATCTGAGGGCACTGTTGCGCGCATGCGAAGCTCTGAGGAATCACGTCAGGCAGATCGTGGACGCTAATCTCCGCAGCTGGGAGGCGGGTCATGGGTAGGCGCATCGTGGATCTTCGTGGACAGAAACCGCTGCTCGATATCGCGAGCTACGGACGGCGTGCGCCGGGACACGGGCGGACTTTTACCCCGGCTGAGCGGGACCAAATCCGCCGCACCGTGACGCGTGTCCCCGAGGTCATGATCAAGGTGACCGGCGGTGGGCGAAGCGTCGGCGCCGTTTGGAGGCACCTACGTTACATCGATCGCCGTGGTGGCCTCGAGCTTGAGACGGACGATGGACTGCGACTCCAGGCGAAGGGAGCGGAGAGGGCTCTGCTTGAGGATTGGGGGCTCGCTCTGCAGGAGCGTGAAGGCCAGGCTCGCTATAGCGGTCTGCCGGGGAGAAAGCCGACCAAGTTGGTACACAACTTGATGTTCTCGATGCCGAAGGGAACGCCACCAGACAAGCTGTTGGCTGCCGTTCGTCATTTTGCGCAGGAGACCTTCGCGCTTCAGCATCGCTACGCGATGGTGCTTCACACGGATCAGGATCATCCTCACGTCCATCTTGTCCTGCGAGCTGTGAGCGAGCAAGGTACGCGCCTCAACATACGAAAGGAAACGTTGCGCCAATGGCGTCGCGGCTTCGCGGCGGCGCTGCGTGCCCAGGGTGTCGCTGCCAACGCGACGGAGCGGGCGGTACGGGGGGTGAGCAGAACGCATCAGAAAGATGGGATCTACCGAGCAATGTGCCGAGGGGAGTCGACTCGTTTCGAGGAGCGTGTGCAATCTGTCGCCAACGAGCTGCGTGGTGGCCGCATCAGTCCGGAGAGAGGTAACGAAAACCTGCTGCGGACTCGGCGTGATGTCGAGCGAGGGTGGTTCTCGGTTAGTGAGCTGCTAAAATTTGACGGTGACGTGGATCTCGCCAGTCGGGTGCGTCAGTTCGCAAATGAAATGCCGCCGGCGAACACGGATCGAGAATGGATAGCCGCCGACATGGTACGTCGGATCAGAAGCTCGACGCGAGACAGGCTGAGGTCTATCTAGGTAAGATCCTAGCAACTGGAATTAACAAAGGAAGTTTGAGAAGGAGCGACGGATGACGGACACGGAAAAGCGCGGTCGCGGGTGCGTGATTCTGGCTTTGGTAGGGCTGGTCGGGCACTTGATTGTCTTGCGAGTGATTGCTGGAACAGCGGAACCGTGGGAGACCTCCCTTGGCAACTTCAGGCCATCCTGCTCGTGTGCTGCCTGTTTTTCCTTTGGGCCGCGTGGAACGGCAATCGGCTCGCGTTCTGGGGGATATGTCTCAGCGCGGTTGCCGGCATAGTCACGATGTTTATCGCTGTCACACAGCGACCCGTTCCTGCCATCTTGGTTTTGTTCTCTGTTGGAATGAAAGCTCTCGTGTTGCGGCTCTTGCTGTCGCGGGAGGCTCGGGCCTTCCTTGCATACCAGCGTCGCCGAAGGTCGACGGGCTCGGCGGACGCTGTTCGGTGATATTGCGTGTCCGCTTTCAAAACGGACACCACTGGGCGATAGCTACCACCGAAAAGCTATGCTGCACCTAAACCCATACAGATAAATTACAGATGAAACTGCATCGATTTGCCGTTCTGCATTTCAGCCCTCCTCCAGAAGGATGGGGCATGTGGAAGAATAACTGTGGAAGCACGGAACATAATGTTGAGGTCTGTATGATTCCTGTGCGAAAACAAGAGCGACATGCGCGCAGCGGGTTCGCCTTGTCAAACGGCTGGCTCGTGCGGGCCACGCTCAGCATGGTTGGACTTCCAGATCTCGATGAGAAAGGTCGAATCCTTATCCCCCCGGAGGTGCGCGAACCATGCGAAGAGGCAATTGAGCATAGCGCGAATCTCATTTCGGTCTTGCAGGGCTGCTCGAGGTCAATAATGTCTCCTGTACCATGCGTTGGCCTGGAGAGTGAAGGAGAGCATGAAGCCAAGTTTCTCCGTAGTTCTGAAGGTATCAAGACTAAACCAGCATGGTCAGAGATCGGGCAGCGGTTCCACATTCCTAGAGACAACGCTCAAGCCATTGCGAGCCTCTCTGATCGGATGAATGGTGTCGCACTCTTGGCGGAGGCGTACAGCGGTGGTGGCGAGTCAAGCAAGTATCGTGACTTTGTTCGCTTCTTCGAGCTGGCATTTGGTCTCTCTAGTTCAAAGGTTTCGAAGAAGTTAGCCAATTTCCTCGCTCCGGCAATGCGCTGCACGCGCAACGAGGTGCAAGGTTGGATGGATCTACGCAATCCGTACAGTCATGCTGATCCGAAGCGAACAGATTTCATCGCCTCGGCTGCGGACATCCGAAGATTCCTTTTGCGAATGGAGCAGGCTTGCCTAGATGTACTGTTCAATAAGGAAGAATGGATGAGATCATCGACTTCGCGGCGACAGGTTTGGTTTCCTGATGCCATCTCAACTTCTGCAAAGGGTGATGTTGTTGTCAAGCAGGGCGTAAAGGTGCCGTCGGTGTTGCGAGTGTTCGACGAATTCGACGTATTCCCTCGAGATTTGGGTGCGGTTATCAAGGAGTTTGATTCAAAAGATGTTTATACCAAGATCGCTATGTCCGAGCAGTCGTGATCCGTGCGGCTGGTTGTATGGAATCAGCCCCGCCTGACAACGCCGACTGATCGGATGCAGGTTCGCGCAGTGGTTCACTAGCCGTCGCTACGCGGAGAATAATGCTCCTTCGTCGTTCACACTCGGAAGTGGTGGGCATCCTGGCGAGAAGATTCTGTCGATGACGGCATCTCTGAAGGTAACAGGCAATGTAGCTTCACCCGCCAAGCAGCTAACCAAGACATGCAGTCCCAGTAAGTAGCGCTGGAGTGATTTCCAAGAATCCTCTGCTTGCTGCAGTACTAAAACCGCATCTGGGTACTCAGCTCTGATTCTTGCTAACCCGAGTTGCGTCACGAGCAGCATCGCAGCTTCCGTGGATGCCGAAACCGCTTTGATTTCGCAGATCCTGCGTGCGGTGAGTTCCGCCGTGTCCGCTGTCGCGCGCAGTTCCTGTGCGAAACGTCCATGTATCGCCTCTTTCAGCAGCTGAGTCAGAGCCAGGATTACATTCACTGAATGATGATAGACGTTCGGGTTCTTAATCGTTGTCCGGGCCAGCTCAAGGCATGCGTCGACATGATGAGTGCGTAGCACGTCAAGTTGCATCTTGAGTTGGTAAACGTAGCGAGAGCAGTCATTCTGCAGTCCTCCCGCAATCACGAAAACCTCGTTCCATCGAGCATCCCCCAGATGGCGGCCGATTGCTTTTTGCATCAAACCAGCGGCAGGACTGTCGAGGGCAAACTGAGCGGTGTAGAATTCCTGAAAGGTGAGGTGAGAGAACCTGTACTCTCCTGTGCGGACTTTAACAAAGATGCCATGTTGGGCTTCGATCGCATCGAGAATGTCGTCGGCTTCGAACTCGACGTCGGAAGCCAGTTCGCGCATGAAACGATCAAGAACACCCTCTAGCCGACTAATCGAGTATATATCGACGCCCTGCTCGAAACCCGTTGCAGCGATTCGGCTTAGAAGCAGTTCTTTCTTACTTAAGGTCAGTTGCTTGTACGCGTTGTGGCGCACGATATTTCGTGACGAATCCCATTTCTTCAGAAGAGCATCAAGCGCAATCTCGTAAATAGCGACGCGACTCTCGGGGAAAGAATGCGTCTCGCCATATGCGATGCAGATCAAAGTTAGCAGCAGAGGATTTCGTGCAAGGTCAAGAAGTCCTCGCTTCTCCGCCGACATCAGCTCACGAAGAAACTTGGAGGCGACGGTCTTCTCGAACCACTTATTAACAAACTTCTGGATTTGTGCGTCATCGAAATCTGCCACTTCAACTTCGGTGAACCCGTTGAAGACGTAGGTATTGGCGGCTGTGCGGCAGCTGAGAACAAATCGGCTCCTAGGAAATTCTTGTGTCAGTGCCTCAATTTGACTGATGCCCTTCCGACGCTGCTCTTCCTCGATCTCATCGAATCCATCAAGTAGAACGAGGCACTTCCCGTCGCGCAGGAGTTTTCGCACAAGCTCACGCGCATGGCTGAGATCGCACACCTCAAATTGCTTGATCAGGATCGTTTCGAGTTTCGTCTCCGGCGTTCTTGACCAATCTTTCAGCGAGACGAATACAGGAACTAATGAGCGCTCCAGTTCACCTTTGAGAGACGCTATGACCAGGTACTTCAAGAAGGTCGTCTTACCGGCGCCTGGTCGGCCTAGCACAAGAAGCTTGTCATGTCGGTCGACGGCGCGAACGGCTGGTAATCCGCGTTGTAAATATTGGACTAGTCCTTCGGAGGCGCGCCATTCCCAGTAGTCGCCGCTTAGGGCTCGCTGTTGCTCCCGTTCGTCTAAAATGTTGACGGTGATATAGATGTCGTCGAGTGGTACGGAGGATTCCATGCCCACGATTCGCATTGAGTTGTAGCGAGGGAGTACAGATCCCGCGTATCGGTCTGCCTCAAGGCCAAAGGGATCGTTTGTTTCGTAGATCTTCTTGATCCAATCAGGAACTTTGGCTACCGTCTTCCATGCGCTCTTGAAGATCTCCTTTATTAGCGTCGCTGCGGCGATTTGAAGTGGGTCAACGTTTAGCACTGTATTTGAGCTTCTTTGGACCATCGCTGTGGCCATTGGAATTGTTAACTAATCCCGCTGTGTTGTGTTTTGAATGCGTCGCCTGCAAGCGTATTCGGAGCGAAGATTTGCCCAAGCAGCATGTCGGTTCGCGGCGGATCGCATGATCGATCGTTGCAAACAGTGTTAAGAGACACTAGCAGGTGACTATGGCGCGCGTTCACCTGCACGTGCCTTGAGAGCTGAGGATAAGAATTCGCCGAGTTCCCTTTCGAGAACAGACGGATTGATGGATTGAATGCCAAAGGTGCCTTTCTTGATGCCGTTCTTGCCCGGGCGCTGATCGAAATAGGAAGCATGCTCAACCTTTTGTTCGGTCACGAGGCCTTTGATGGCGTAAACGCATTCATTGCTCCTGTTGCTATTAAACACTGCGCCGACTTCGGGAATCAGTCTTAACGAATGCAGAGGGTTGCCCTTCCCGTCCTCACCATCTTCTATAGTGGCCGGAAAACCGTGCGCAATAGCGTCCGCAACGAACTCCTGAAAAATTGGTTTGGCGACGGATTGAACTTGAGACCTAAAGTCCGTTGCGAACCGGATCTCTGCCGCATTTCTTGCGGCGGCAGCCGCAGCGGCTGCGTGTTCCGCAGCGGTCTTCGCTTTGGCGTGAGCTTCTACAACCCTCTTAAACACTGACACAAAAACCTCCTCTCGATATGGTCGGCATGTTTTGTGAGAAAATGGGCTGATGCCTATGGAAGTGCGCCGATAAGGGCGGTCGCAACGTAGTCGCCTTGAGCTGCTCGGAATTCGTGGAGCTGTGTCGGTGGTAGCGAGTTCCATCGATGACCCAAGGCGACGGCTAGCGAGGCAGGGCCAGCGAAGTACAGCGCAATATGCGCGGGCTTCAATCGAGAGACCGTTGCGACGACGGCATTCTTGATTGCTGCGACGCTCGCTTGCGTGACGTGCCCTGAGGAAATGGGCTGATCAAGCATCAGGCTAAGAATTGTGGCGGGGGAGATGTCATGGGCATGAACCACGGCTGGCAGTGGGTCTCGCAGTACTCCAACACACACGCGAAGGCGATCCCCGTCCAATACCTGCGCCTCGATGAGGCGCCACGCAGGCTGGGGCTGGTCCGTCTGCGGGCGGTCATCGGTCAGCCATACTCCGCTGCGCGTTCCGATCTCGATTTCGAAGCCGATCGCGGAGCGTAGTGACCATCCCAGCACGAGTCCAGTGGTCAGGCGGTATGAACCGGTGAGCGCGACGCGCGTTACTTGGTGTTGCCGCAGCCACCGCGCTGTGGCATCAAGGGGCATGACCAACCCTGTGCGCCAGTGCGCCGGGCTTGGGAATTGACCATCTGCGCCCGAAAACTCGCTCGCGTCAATTTCGAGGGCCCGCTCGTTTGACTCGTTCCGATCTGAACGCACGTGCAGCGGAAAGGTGGCGGAAAGTAGTGGTTTTCCTATTTCCTGTTCGATTGGTGCAAGCAATGCTGCCCGTTGCATTAGCGTGCCGCGGTTGTGCTCGGCGAAGCGACACAGATCGTCGAATACACGTCGAAGGCTTTTCTGCGAGACCTCCTCGAGCTGAGGAAACGTAGCGCCGAATGCTGCGCTGAATGTGCCGAATGCGATCTCGCGGTTCGCGATCAAGAGCTCGCTCACTTCTACTGACTCAGCGACGAAGCGCCCGAGGTCTGTTCCGAACGTTTCCTGCAGATCGGCAAGGAGCCTTGCATCGCTCGCTCGGGCGATGTCGGAAAACGGTGCATAGAATGGACGCGCGGCGCAAACCCGGGCGGTATCGCGGGCGAGCCAACGCAATGTAGATGGAAGGCTGGCGCTAATGAGCGCCTGGACACGCGCTGTACGCGGGTAGTGTCGCTCGAAGCGCTGAAACTCTTCGAAAACCTCTCGCACGGCCGCCGGTGTTAGCGCGCCAGATTTCACCTGATAGCGTTCGAGCAGCCGATAGTGATCTGCGTGTGCGGCAAAGAAACGCGCCTCAACATCTTCCAATCCCTCGAGGATCACTCCTTCGAAAGCTGGGTTTGACAGCCAGATGGGCACGCGTGACAGTGCGTACCATAGCTGGAAGTCGAAGCCATCCTGTGCAATCACGCCGCCGAGTCCGCGTGAATCAGTGAGGGTTGGCGGATCCGGGGTATTCAATTCATGATCTCCAGGGAAACTGCGTGCTCGGCACCTTGAGGATCGAAGAGCCAAGCGTGGGCATTGACGACGTCGCCATCCAGTCGCACGATCATCAGTATCGCGAATGTCCCCTTGAACTGCGGGTCACGCACGAGTTTGCGCATCGTCGCCGCATCGACGTTGCTTGGTTCAATGGCGAAGCTGGGATGGCTGTGCCACTCGCCGATGTAGTTGTAGCGTCGATAGGCGTGCTGTGTACGACTAAAGAAGCTCATGGCATCGCGCGTTGCTTGCAGCACATCCACAATGAATCGAGCGAATGAGCCAGGCCGTGCCTGCACGGTGAGTTCCGTGATGCGAAAGTCTGACACGGCCAGTTGTTCACCGAACATCTGTCCGCCGGTTTCGCGTGAACCGTTCCGCGTGAGTGCGACACGCAATCGATCAAGCGCATCACGGCCCAGCCTTATTCGCACGCGCGTGTTCCTCAATTAGTGAAACTAGCCATGCGGTTGTTTCGTGGTCTTGAGCCTCAGTCTGCTTTTCGAGAGAGATCCCCACGCTTAGGCGGATGGTGTGGCCGTGGCCATCAAACAGCCAGCCACTGCAATAGCCGATCAGAAGCCAAGCGGCCCTACGGTCGGATGGCTTGGAATCGAGGAGATCAAGCACGACGCGGGCCGCATGCCCGGCGGTCATGGTTACCGATGCATCATCAGCAACGAGTGGTACGCCGTCTTCATTCAATGCCTCATATGGACGATGACCGCTCTTCGGCGGCGTCACGGCCTGTGCATCACACCACGCCTGAAAGTTCGCGCGCGCGATTACATATGGAGGATCCCGTCCTGGGATGCAGCTCGCGATTAATGAACCAATTCCACCTTCAAAGACCGTGGCAGCTACAAACGGCCGCTGGTTGGCATCAGCCAATGAGCCCAGAAAGAGGGTTGTCCCCGGAGCGCCTGTCGCATCAACAATTACATCTGCCGCGGCGATGACGTCCATCAGCCTGCTGTGAACACGCGCTGAGCGCTGCCAGTTCAGGTTCTCATCAATGACAGTGATTTCCGCTCCAGGCATGATTTCCAAAAGGTGGCGTTTTAGCGCGTGCACCTTACGTGATCCCATATCGCGCCATGTCAACACGTGCCGCTCCAAGTTCGCAGGCAGAAACACGTCGCCGTCCACGACTATTAGTTTGCTGATACCTGACCGGATGAGGCTATCCGCGATCTTGGAACCCACGGAACCTGCGCCGATCAGGGCTACGCTCTTGCCCGCAGCACTATGCGCTCGCCCCGAACGAAGCTTCTGCTGATCAGGCAGCACGACGACTTCACAGGCGAACGGCGCATCGTCCTTGAAGATATCGTATGCACGCAGGGCTCCCGGCTCGGAGAAAACAATCAAGCATTCATTCGGGCTGAGGATCGCCTCGCTGGTCGGGCCATCAACTCCTTCGAGTGCAGCGATACTTTGCCGAGTGGGCGAGGGAGGCGGCGGGCCGGGGATGACGTACACTGGCAAGTCAGCTCCGGCAGGCAATTGACCGCTGCGCGGCACTCGGCGCTGCGATCGTCGATCCTCCTCGTCATGTACAAAGATGGGTAACAACTTGTCCGGAGTCAGCAGTTGCAGGCCATTGAGTGCCGATGCCGTTCCCGCTTTCACTCTCTCTGCGCATCCGGAACCGAGAAATACGGTGATGATGCCGCGACCATACGCCTGTAAGGCAGTTAGGTGATGAGCCGATGGCGCGTGCTGGACTGCCGCTGCGGCGCCGTCCGGGCGTTCATAGCTCAGCAAGTTATAGGCACTGCGCAGCATGTCAGCCCCGCTGGCCGCGCTTACCCAGTTGTCCGGGCGCAATTCTAAGCAAAGTTCTGATTTGCCAAATTGATGACCCGACCAGCGGGCTGGCTCTTGCGGCTCGACCCACGGCGGTACGTCTGGAAACTGGTCCGGATACCACAGGCGCACGGGAAAGGCTTGCCCATTGACCGTGATTGTGCCCAGAGCCGTCAGCATCCCCTTGTAAAATTCCCAACGGGTGAACGTAAACCACGGCTCGCCTGTGGCGAGCCCCTCCACGGCCGCTTTCTCCTGGGCGAGCCGCTGGGTGTTTATGAGGAACCACGCCTTCACGCGAAATCGCGTGGTCGCGTCGGTGCAGCCGGCTGGTTCGGGAACGTGTAGTTGGCAGGTGCGACCGGAGCAACAGCGAACCCGCTCGCCGTCGTTGCGCGTGCTAAGTTCGATGTGGACTTGAAACGCTCGCCAAAGACGCGTCGCCAGAGCCTCGTCGCCTCTTCCATATCATTGGTGGACTGTGCCCGGCGCGCGATTTCCGCGTAGACGCGCACCTTTTCGATGAAGTCCTTCCACTGTGCCACCGTTACCTTTGCCAGAATGTCGTTTCCGGGGACGCCTGGATCGCCGATGAACGGTTTCACGCCGAGCCCAGCTGTGGGGCCGTGAGCGGCGTAGATATTCTCTAGCAGTTGGGCGAAAGCCTCGCCCCAATGCTTTTGGTCCTTTGGGCCGTGTTGGGCTACTAGCATTTCGAGGACGAAGCCTTTTGGGCGTTTTCCGCTTGGGTTGATTCTCCGCCACCACTTGAAGAGCTTGATCAGCGGCTTGAAACGCTCGTCGAACGCCGTGTTTTGTGCCGAACTCCACGTTGTGTGGGCTGGCGGATTCGTGAGCTTCCACTGGCCTGTTTCGCGGTCAGCGATCATGAAGGCACCGCCTGCAATGATTACGGGAACCACATCCATTTCAGCTGCCCAGGTCACAACCCTCACCGAGCGCTTGTTGATGCGTTCGACCGTATAAGGCGACTCACCGCTCTCTAGCGCTCGGCACAGCTCCCGCAGCACGGCGTCGGGCTGATCGGCTTGGGTATGATTCGTCACCACGATAATGTCCACATCTGGACGTTCTCGACCTTCTTCGGTAGCGGTGGGGCGGATTGCGGTGTCACGTGCATAGCTCCCAGACAGGAAGGCTCGCACGAAGCGTTTTTCGTATGACTCGTGGATCTGCAGATGCTGGCGAATGCCCTGGTGACCGGTAGAGGCATTCGACTTCGTGGTCGGGCTCGGCTCAATATCGGCGAGCAGCTCGTTGAATCGGGAGATTGGGACCATTTTTTCTACGTACCCCTAGCGATCATTTGCGAAGACGGTCCGCATGGCGAACAGCGACCAAAATAAGAGCCCCGGAGCCTCCGATTTCCTGGAGAATAGGGGCTTACAGAGAATATTTGCGCGGTGGTCGGCTTAAGCGGACATGCTTTTTTTGGTGTCCGGATAGCTTGGTGGCTGCGCATAGAAAAAGATGGGGGGGCAGAAGAATGCAGCCTGGCGTGCAAGGAGCCTTGGCGTGGACGTAGCCACTGTAGAAGAAGTGGTCCACGCCATTCAGAGCTTGACGGAAGCTGACTACGACCGTTTAGCTGAGGCCGCGAAAATAAGAATGGTGGGCAGCGCGTACACTGATCCGCGGGATTTGGTGAACGATGCCGTTTTGACCCCCTACCGAGCTGTGCTGGGACAGGGCGGACGGCGCTGGAAACCAGAAGTCGACTTCATCAAATACTTATTTATGACCATTAAGGGCCTTGCCAGCGATTCCAGGCGCTCGGCCGAGCACCGGCTCACGGACAGCCATCGACAGCTCGTTCGCGAGGATGGTGGAGAGCGCGATTTCTTTGAATCTCCGGACGTGGCGACTCCTTCTGTCGAGCGCTCAGCATTAGAGGAAGAACGTCATGCGGAGCGGCGGCGTATTGTCGCGAAGGTGCAGGCTGCATTCGCCATTGATGAACAAATCCAATGGATCATGATGGGCATTGAAGAGGGTATGTCTGCTGAAGAAATTCAAGAACTCTCATCCATGACGAGGACTGAGTACGAAACTGCACATCGCCGCTGGCGGCGTGGACTTGCGAAGGTGGTACCAGGACGGAGGCAATCATGAGCGACGATAAAGCGAGTGAACTCTTTGCCCGCATGCAGGATGCTGCACTCGAGGACTTATTGCGTACGCCGGACGAGGACCTTTTGAAGGAAGCTGCTGAGGCCGGTAGAGATACCAAGGGAAATGCCGCGGCGCTTCGAGAGCGGATTGCAATAGAAATGGCTCAAGTTCGTCGAACGCGCTTGGTTGGCGCGCGAGAGCGCCTGCATATCGCACGTCAGATTCAATCGACCTCACGATCACGGCCCTCATTCCAAGAATTAAAACAGCGGGTCTTGAGCGCATTGCAGGGGCTCCCTGAGGCGCGTGTTGCATTCCGCGAAGGCCAGAGACAAACGCAGGCCGATTGGGAAAGTATGTATGACGATTTGGTTGAGCTAGGTGCCATTCAACCGAGCGGCGATGAGCGTTGATCCGCCCACACTGTCCAAAGCAGAACGCCTTCTATGGGACTATGGCGTCGCTCAGCCTGCACATATCGACCTTGAGGCGATTGCGTTCGACTTGAATGCATTGGTGCGTTATCGAAGGCTTGACGGCTGCGAAGCGCGAATAGTTGTAAACGGAGAGCGTGCATTGATTAGCGTGAACGAGAAGAGCCCAGTCGGGCGTCGACGCTTCTCGCTGGCGCATGAGCTTGCACACTGGATCCGCGATCGAAGTTCATTTCAATGCGTTGGAGATGATATCGGCCCGCAGAATGCGGAAGCGAGGAATGCAGAGTCCGCCGCGAATGAATTCGCGAGCCAACTGGTGCTACCCGATTATCTTGTGAATCCATGGATTGAGCGCAAGACTGTATCCCTCGATACCGCAGCTGCACTTGCAACCGACTTCAAAGTAAGTCTCACGGCAGCTGCCATCAAATTGGTCAAGCGCTCGGCCGCACCCGCTGTGGTCGCATGCTACAGCCAAACGCGGCTACGTTGGTTTCGGAAAAATCGTGCGTTTCCGGCGGAGTATTTTCTCGTGAACGAGCTGCACGCCGAGACAGATGCGCTTTCTCTTGTATTTGGCGGCACATCAGGGCTGTCTCGCACTAAGGATGAGCCAGCGCATCGATGGTTTACGGGGCCAGATGTGTTTCGGATCGCAGTACGGTCTCAGTCCGTCAAGCTGCCGGAAGGCGATGTGCTAACCGTTATTGGCTTTGCTAGGTAGATTGTTTCGTCCTGCGAAGAAGGGCTGAGTTGGCAAGTCCTCAATGAATCTTATGGTGTTCCACGACGAGATCGCCTCGCAACTCCAGTTGGCTCAGAGTTGATTGTCTTTGTCGTAGGTAAGTGCCTCGGTAATAAATAGGCGATCGTTATCGTCAAACTTCAGGTAGCTTTTCAGCGATTTGGAGTATGAGAAATTTCCGTTGGTTATAGCAGTTGAGATGTTTGGCCACAAAATTTGAGCGGCGTCTACAATGTCGTCATGATCCTTCGGTTGGTATGGCGCTTGGATATCTAGCGGTCGCCATATTGGCTTCTCCATTCCCCATCGTGCGTAGTTGGGGTGCCAACGAATCTGCTGGATGGAAGCGACCGGCTGTTTCAAGTCCGGGCACAGGAAGATTCGAACCACGTACGGATCTTCTGTTTCGTCGCGAAAGCAGGAAAGTAAGGAACAGAGCGCGGTCATGCCATCCTGTTCGTCGCCAAATGCACGGCCGATTGGTTTGCGAAGAGCTCCAACTAGAAAGGGGAGGGTTAGCGCGAGGCGGTGCCGCCGTTGCTGATGCTCTAGGAGTTTCAACCAAGCTGGTGTAGCTGCGCATTCCGGCCATGACGGACACCTGGACCGGTGATGGCGGACAGCGTCGGAGCGTAGCGACGCAAGTGGGCCGGTTATCTAGCAGAGTGTCCGGCATGCTTCAAGGAAGAGCGCTCTTTTCGCATGGACTCTCGGGAAGATAGTTCGATGCGATGAGCGGAGTGCACCAGCCGATCGAGTAATCAGCAGTGCCAAGTAATGTGCAGTATCGCAGGTTGAACGGCATTCTTCCCGTAACCACCATTCGCCGACCTCGCCATTATCGAGGCGCATCCTGGGTGTGGACATTCCCACTCAGGAGCTCCAGTCATGACCCGTTCTTCTTTGGAACGGTCGTCCCTATTGGACGGCCTTCGGCGGCATCTTCAAGCCGTAGGATATTCGGCGCACTCGGTTGAGCACCTATGCGCCGGCGCCCGGCAGTTTCTTCGATATATCCGCGGACGCAACATACGGCTCGAAGCGGTACAGCCACCGAACGTGGCGATGTATATGCGGCAACAGCTGCAAGATTACTGCCGTCGCCATGGGCGGATGCCCACGAACAGGAAGGGCTGGAGGACTTGGTGCACGGATGGGGTCGTCCAACTGCTCCGATTCACGCATCAACAATGGCCGCCAGCGCATCTTCCACGGAACCGCGGTGAAGCACGTGCGCAGATACTGGGCAGGGACTATCGTCGCTGGCTTGCGGACTGTCGCGGTCTTGCAGCCTCGACGATCAATGGGCACCTCGAAGAGACTGAACGATTCCTGTCTTGGCACGTCGGTCTTGGCGGCCAAGAAGATCGACTCGACGTCTCGCTTCGGCACGTTGACCAGTATTTGCAGTTTCGCGCCGCCGCGCTTCGGCGCACGACGTTAAAGCTGGTTTCCCTTCGTCTGAGTGGTTTTTTGCGCTTCCTGCATCGGGCGGGGTACCTATCCGACGATCTATCCCGATCTATGATTCATCCGACTCTCTATGAGTTCGAGAACATCCCCTCGGTACTTAAACCCGAAGAGATCAGACAGATCCTGAAGGTAACGCGTCGCGATCGATGTCCATGCGGTCGGCGTGATTTTGCGATCCTCACCTTGCTGGCAACGTACGGATTGCGGGCCGGCGAGATCGTCAGACTTGCTTTGGATGATATCGATTGGCGCGCCGACACCATAATGATTCGCCACTCGAAGGTCCGCGGCACTACGGTTCTCCCATTGCTACCAACCGCTGGCGAAGCGTTACTGGCTTACTTGCGAAGCGGCCGCCCGAAGACTACTGCGCGTGAGGTGTTCATTCGTGCGTCCGCACCGCTGCAGGGCTTCAGTAAGGGATCGGCATTGCACGCACTCGTTCGCCGACGTATTGCTGCGGCTGGCGTTCGACCAACTGGTAAACGCGGTCCGCATGTTTTTCGACACGCACATGCGGTCGAACTTTTGCGAGCGGCCGTACCGATGAAGACCATCAGTGACTTGCTCGGACATCGGGCAAGCCGGTCAACCGCCGTTTATCTCAAGCTCGACACCGAGGAACTGCGAGCCGTCGCCCTGCCGCTGCCCATCATCGGGGGTGCGCAATGACTACTTGGTTGGATGACGGCAACGCTGCGATTGATCGGTATGTTCGATCATTGACCGTCCGCACAGACAATACGCGGCGGTTATACCGCATCGAGCTTGGCGCCTTTCAGCGCTTCATCATCGGACACGGCGATTGGGATGACCTAACCGAGAGCGCTGTGACAGCTTGGGTTCAAGCCCGAGCCCGTCAGATCCCGCTTTCCCTCGTCATCGATCGTGCCGGCAACGTCAATCGCTTTCTCGAGGCCCTGGTTCGCGACGGCTCCTTGGCCGCCAACCCATTTCGGACCATCCGAGATCGATACGGTGAACACCGGCTGGCGCCCATTGTACGTGCCCTCGCGAGTGCAGATCCGTCCCGGGCGCTTGAGGCGCTGCAACCGTTGCCGCGATGGGGAAGCCCGCTGGGGCCGCTCATGCGTGACCATCTCGTGTTCATGCGGGCGATCGGATACCGCTATGTTAGCCAAGAGGTGCGTTTCGCCGCATTCGACCGCTTTCTTCAAACGCGTCCAGATCTCACCGAGCAACCGCTGAGTCAGATGGTGAAAGCATGGAGCCAATGCCCACCGACGATCGCGCACGCCTGGAACTGTACCGAGTTCGGCGCCGACCTCAGTCGGGCGATGCGCCGCCGGGATCCGACAGCAGCATTACTGCCCCGGGATCGGCGACAGCATCGGCAAATCCGACAACAGTACCGCCGACCATACATCTATTCACCCGCCGAAGTGAGTCGGATACTCGAGATCGCCCGTGCGTGGCCGGCACCGCGCTGGCCATTGCTGCCATCGACCATGCACGCCATGTTTGTTCTCGCCTACTGTGCCGGCCTGAGACTCGGCGAGATCCTGCGCCTGAACGTAGGCGATGTTCTCTTGACGGAGTCCGCCATCGAGATCCGCAACAGCAAGTTCTTCAAGTCCCGACGGCTGCCCCTCGCCGAAAGCGTGTTCAGTGTGCTTCGCGACTATCTCGATGCGCGCCGCCGCGCTGGTGGTCCCGCCGATGCGGCTTCACCACTCTTCTGGCATGAGAGGGGCGATGGCCGCTATTCCATGACACGTGCGGAGAAGATCCTGGTGGCCGTGCTGCGACGTGCAGGCCTAAAGACAGGCCGCGGCCGCACAGGGCCGCGCATCCACGATATGCGTCATGCCTTTGTGGTCAATCGTATGCTTGCCTGGTATCGGGAAGGGATCGATGCCGGACCGAGATTGCAATATCTGGTAACTTATCTCGGACACAAGAGTCTCCACTCAACACTCACCTACCTCACGATCACCCAGGAGTTGCTGCAGCACGCCTCCGATCGCTACCGCGCCGCTGGCGGTGCGAAGCTGCTGCATGTCGAAGTCGAAGGCGGTGCATCATGAACACATCGCCAGATTTTCCGCGGTTGCTACGAGCATTTTTCTATGAGTGGGCAACCCAACAGCGCAACCTTTCACCGCACACCATCCGTTCGTATCGAGATACGTGGCGATTGTTTCTTCGATTTGCCACCGAACACTATCATCGACCTGTAACTCGGCTCTGTCTTGAAGACTTGACGGATAAGGTCGTACTCGGCTTCCTCGATCACGGCGAACACGTTCGTCATGGTTCGATTGGCACGCGCAACTGTCGTTTGGCGGCGCTACGTTCGTTCTTCGCGTTCCTGGCCGCGCGCGAGCCCTCCGCTGTCGCGCAATGCAGTGCTGTCCTGCATGTTCCCACCAAGCGCGCTGCTCGTCCGGCGTTGTGCTATCTCGATGCGAACGAGGTCGAAGCGATTCTTGCTCAACCCGACCGCCGGACACTGGAAGGCCAGCGCGACCACGCGCTCTTGTCGTTCCTATACAACACCGGCGCGCGAATACAAGAGGCGCTCGATGTATGCCCAAACGCCATTCGCTTTGCCGCCCCGGCGACCGTGCTCTTATTCGGCAAAGGGAAGAAGGAGCGCATTTGTCCGCTATGGCCCGAGACCAGTCAGCTTCTACGGTCACTTCTGAATCGCCAACCACGACCCGAAGATCAACCGCTGTTCGTTAACCGTCACGGCCAACCCCTCGGTGCTTCAGGCGTTCGGTTCAAACTGGCGCAGTATGTGAAGTCCGCGATGGAGACTACGCCCTCTTTGGCGAAGAAGGACGTTTCGCCGCACACCTTTAGGCACGCGGCGGCGGTCGCCTTGATTGCCGCGGGCGTCGACATCGCCATCATTCGCAGCTGGCTCGGGCACGCGAGTATCGACACTACAGCTCATTACGCCCAAGCCAATATAGCCACCAAACGAGCCGCTCTCGCACAAGTGGCCCCGCCGGCCACGGGCGCGCGGGTGCCACGCTGGCGTAAGACTGAGGATGTCCTCACTTGGCTTGACTCGCTGTAGACAACGCCAAGTAATGTGCAGGAGGACCATCGGCAAGGCGCCATCTCGCCGCCAATTCAGGATTTCCTGCGCATTACTCGGCACTGCTGATTACTGGATTAATCACCATCTGCCGATTAATCAAGGATGGCATCGGCGATGCGCCCGCCGCCGAGGTACTCGTGCCAGTCGCTGATCGGCAGCTGCGAAGTGAGGATCGAGGCACCGGATCCGTAGCGCTCCTCGACGGCCTCTAGCAGATCCTGCTTCTCCTGCTCGGTCAGCGTGGCCAGGCCGAAGTCGTCGATGACCAGCAGCGACAGCTTGGCCAGCCGCTTCAGCAGTCGGTCGTACGTGCCCTGGGCGCGCGCCTGGACGAACTGCGTAAGCAACGTGGGTAGCCGCAGGTACTGGGCGCTGAAGCCGCTACGGCAGGCATGCTGCGCAAGGGCCTGTGCCAGGAAGCTCTTGCCGGAACCGCTGGGGCCGGTGATCAGGATGCCTTGGTGTGCGGTGATCCAGCGATTCTGCGCAAGCTCCAGAACCTGATCCTTACGCAGCGTGCGCGAGGCGCTGTAGTCGATATTTTCCAGGCACACGCTTCGTTCCTTGAAGCGTGCCACTTTCAGCCGCGCGGTGAGCTTGCGATTCTCACGATGCAACCATTCGTCATCGACCAGCAGGCCGATGAGTTCCGCTTTACTCAAGCTCTGATGGTCAACGCGATCGAGGCGTTCTTTAAGCGCCTCGGCCATGCCGAAGAGCTTCATGGCGACGAGCTTCTGGTGGGTTTGTTCTAACAACATGATATTTCCTTGGATAGATGAGTCGAGATTGACAGAAGAGATTCGTCATCAGATCGGAACCATTGGGTCACCTCCGGTGTGTTTGTTTCAGGCCGCAAGGACCCCATCGTCGTCAGTGGTAGTAGCCACGTCCGCGCACGTTGCCGGCGCCCAAGTGAGCGGCGGCTTCGTCAGTGGTGGGCTCCGCGCCACGCAGTGGCGCGGCCTCCATGCGCTGCTCCAGCAGCGTCTTGATCGCTTTGTAGCTCGGCGCCTGGATCGACAGCGCCTTCTCGCAGGCACGCTCCAGCCGGTCTGGATCGAACCTCTTCGCCAGCCGTAGGATGCCCAGCGCCGAGCGATAGCCTTGCTCGGGATGCGGTTTGTTACGGATCACGTATTCGATGGCCGCCGCCGTGTTCACGCCGATGGACTGTCCCCACTGGATCAGTCGCGACGGCGTCCATTCCAGGTGCGCCCGATGGGAGGCGGGCCGGTGTGATGCTTCGGTGGTATAGCTGTATTTCTT
>Ga0180215_1000546_pt1 | contig 47108 bp, 47 predicted proteins | sample eDN3rd37CBELigBY_FD_128871 | JGI IMG/M metagenome (GOLD analysis project Ga0180215, IMG submission 128871) | Enriched backyard soil microbial communities from Emeryville, California, USA - eDNA 3rd pass 37_C BE-Lig BY (version 2) (version 2) | ecosystem: Environmental > Terrestrial > Soil >... | reverse complement strand
TCTAACCCTAGGAATCGACAACCACTCCAGGTTCAAGCAGTGCTCACCGGCCGGCGGCTCGGTGACCAGCTTTCCCCACCTGGCCTTTACCGGCGATGGGATTACTGATCCGCACCCATTAGGTTTGGCAGGCCTGATCATCGGCGCCTCCTCGCGACCTGAAACACCTTACCGCATCGGGAATTTCCCGATTTCGCTCCGGACCCAACTTACTCGCCAGTACCATTGAGCAGTTCGACAATCAAAGATCTTTCCGCCCAACGCTTTTAAACAACCGACCTAACCGCCGGGTGGCCGCGCATGTCCAGAACGTCTCTGAGCTCGGGAGCCCCGGGCGTCACCCGGGAGTTCGTCGGCCTGGATTCACCCACCGCGCGGCGGGCCGGGGCCGGCGGCCATCCGTGCCAGGGCATCTATTACCGCGGTGTCGGCCGTAAACCCAAGGTGGCGGTGATCGCCACGCACTATCAGATCGACTTCTCCGAGCACTATCTCGCCGACTACATCGCCACCCGCGGCATCGGCTTCCTCGGCTGGAACACCCGCTTCCGCGGGTTCGAGAGCAGCTTCCTGCTCGACCACGCCCTCGTCGACATCGGCGTCGGGGTCCGGTGGCTGCGCGAGGTGCAGAACATCGAAACCGTGGTGCTGCTCGGCAACTCCGGCGGCGGTTCGCTGATGGCGGCCTACCAGGCACAGGCGGTCCACCACCACGTGACGCCGATGCCCGGGATGCGCCCGGCCGCCGGACTCAACGACCTCCCGCCCGCCGACGGCTTCGTCGTCACCGCCGCCCACCTGGGCAGGCCGGACGTGCTGACCGCCTGGATGGACGCCGCCGTCGTCGACGAGAACGACCCGGTGGCAACCGATCCGGAGCTCGACCTGTTCAGCGAGGCCAACGGCCCGCCCTACGCACCGGAGTTCGTCGAGCGGTACCGGGCCGCGCAGGTCGCGCGCAACCACGCGATCACCGACTGGGTGGAGGCCGAGCTGGCCCGGGTGCGCGCCGCCGGCTTCTCCGACCGGCCGTTCTCGGTGATGCGGACCTGGGCCGACCCCCGCATGGTCGATCCCACCCTGGAGCCCACCAACCGGCCCGCCAACATGTGCTACGCCGGAGTTCCGGTGCAGGCCAACCGGTCCGCGCGGGGCATCGCCGCGCACACCACGCTGCGCAACTGGCTGGCCATGTGGAGCCTGCGGCACGCGCAGACCCGCGCCGAACCTCATCTGCAGCTGATCACCTGCCCGGCGCTGGTGATCAACGCCGAACAGGACACCGGGGTGTTCCCGTCGGACGCGCAACGCATCCACGACGCGCTCGCCAGCACCGACAAGACCCGGTGCTCGATCAACACCGACCACTACTTCACCACCCCCGGCGCCCGCAGCGAACAGGCCGATACGATCGCCAGGTGGATCGCCAAACGGTGGCGGTGACGGGTGCGCCGCTGAGAGTCCTCGCCCACTACCAGCCCGGCCCGAAAGCACTGGAAGCCGTTGCCGCCGAATCGGATTGGCTGGACATCCGCTACTGCGCGGAGGACGACGACGCCACCTTCTACCGCGAGCTGCCCGAGGCGCAGGTGATCTGGCACGTGCTGCGCCCGCTGTCCGCCGACGACCTCGCCAGGGCGCGACACTGCCTGCTGGTACACAAGCTGGGCGCGGGCGTCAACACCATCGACGTGGCCGCGGCGACCAGCCTCGGCATCGCGGTGGCGAACATGCCCGGCGCCAACGCGCCGTCGGTCGCCGAGGGCACCGTCCTGCTGATGTTGGCCGCACTGCGCCGGCTGATCGAACTGGACCGCGCCACCCGGGCGGGCCGCGGCTGGCCGTCGGACCCGACACTCGGCGAGACGGTCCGCGACATCGGCGGCTGCACCGTCGGGCTGGTCGGCTACGGCAACGTCGCCAAGGCGGTGGAGCGCATCGTCGCCGCGATGGGTGCCACCGTGCTGCACACCAGCACCCGCGACGACGGGCACCCGGCGTGGCGGCCGCTGCCGGACCTGTTGGCCGGCAGCGACATCGTGTCCCTGCACCTGCCGCTGACCGACCGGACCGGCGGCCTGCTCGACGCCGCCGCGCTGGCCCGGATGAAACCGGGTGCGGTGCTGGTCAACACCAGCCGCGGGGCGATCGTCGACGAGGCCGCGCTGGTCGCCGCGCTGCGCAGCGGTCAGCTGGCCGCGGCGGGCCTGGACGTGTTCGCGACCGAACCCGTCGCCCCCGACAACCCGCTGCTGGCGCTGGACAACGTGGTGCTCACCCCGCACGTCACCTGGTACACCGCCGACACCATGCGGCGCTACCTCGTGCAGGCGGTGGACAACTGCCGTCGACTGCGGGACGGACGTGACCTGGCCAATACCGTGAACGGTATTGTGACCCCCAACCGACCGGTTAATAGGGACACTCCGTCACAGTGAGGTGCACGTAATGCCCATCGCGATCAACCCCGAGCACAACGACCTCGCCGACTCCGTGCGCTCTTTCGTCGCACGGGTGGCCCCGTCGGAGGTGCTGCACGAGGCGCTGGAAACGCCACTCGGCAATCCCCCGCCGTACTGGAAGAGCGCCGCCGAGCAGGGGCTGCAGGGCGTGCACCTGGCCGAGAGCGTCGGCGGACAGGGCTTCGGGATTCTCGAGCTGGCCATCGTCGCCGCCGAGTTCGGCTACGGCGCGGTGCCCGGGCCGTTCGTCCCGTCGGCGATCGCCGGCGCGCTGATCGCCGCGCACGACCCGGACGCCGAGGTGCTGGGCGGGCTGGCCTCCGGTGAGACGATCGCCGCCTACGCCATCGACTCCGGACTGACCGCCACCCGGCAGGGCGACAACCTGGTCATCCGCGGTGAGGTGCGCGCGGTGTCCGGCGCGGCGCAGGCGTCGGTGCTGGTGCTGCCGGTGTCCATCGACAGCGGCGAGGCGTGGGTGGCCTTCGACGCCGACCAGCTCGAGATCGAGCCGGTCACCTCGCTGGATCCGGCGCGGCCGGTGGCGCACGTGCGGGCCAACGCCATCGAGATCGGCGACGAGCGGGTGCTGAGCACGCTGACCCGGCCGGTGGCCCGGGCGCTGATCTCCACGGTGCTGTCCGCCGAGTGCATCGGCGTGGCCCGCTGGGCCACCGACGCCGCCGCGGAGTACGCCAAGATCCGCGAGCAGTTCGGCCGCCCGATCGGCCAGTTCCAGGCCATCAAGCACAAGTGCGCCAACATGATCGCCGAGACCGAGCGGGCCACCGCCGCGGTGTGGGACGCCGCCCGCGCGATCGACGAGATGCTGGCCAACCGCGGCTCCGCCGACGACGACAGCCACTTCGAGTTCGCCGCGGCCGTCGCCGCCACCCTGGCCCCCGAGGCCGCCCAGCACTGCACCCAGGACTGCATCCAGGTGCACGGCGGCATCGGCTTCACCTGGGAGCACGACACCAACGTCTACTACCGGCGTGCGCTGGTGCTGGCCGCCAGCTTCGGCCGCTACGACGACTACCCGCAGCAGGTCGTCGACACCGCGACCACGACCGGGATGCGCAGGCTCGACATCGACCTGGACCCGGACACCGAGAAGCTTCGTGACGAGATCCGCGCGGAAGTCGCTGCGCTCAAAGCGATTCCGAGCGGACCGGAGCGCGACACCGCGATCGCCGAGGGTGGCTGGGTGCAGCCGCACCTGCCCAAGCCGTGGGGCCGTGCGGCCAGCCCGGTCGAGCAGATCATCATCGCCCAGGAGTTCGAGGCCGGCCGGGTCAAGCGCCCGCAGATGGGCATCGCCGCCTGGATCATCCCGTCGATCGTCGCGTACGGCACCGACGCGCAGAAGCAGCGCTTCCTGCCGCCCACCTTCCGCGGCGAGATGATCTGGTGCCAGCTGTTCTCCGAGCCGGGCGCCGGGTCCGACCTGGCCAGCCTGACCACCAAGGCCACCAAGGTCGACGGCGGCTGGCGCATCACCGGCCAGAAGATCTGGACCACCGGCGCGCAGTACTCCGAGTGGGGCGCGCTGCTGGCCCGCACCGACCCGGACGCACCGAAGCACAACGGCATCACCTACTTCCTGCTCGACATGAAGAGCGAGGGAGTCGAGGTCAAGCCGCTGCGTGAGCTGACCGGCAACGCCATGTTCAACACCGTGTTCATCGACGACGTGTTCGTGCCCGACGACATGGTGCTCGGGGAGGTCAACCGCGGCTGGGAGGTCAGCCGCAACACCCTGGCCAACGAGCGGGTGTCGATCGGCTCCAGCGAGCCGCCGATGCTGGCCAGCCTGAACGGGTTCGTGGAGTTCATCCGCGACGGCCAGTTCGACCAGATCGAGCAGCACCACGCCGGCCGGCTCATCGCCGAGGGGCACGCGGCCAAGATCCTCAACATGCGCTCGACGCTGCTGACGCTGGCCGGTGGCGATCCGATGCCGGCCGCGGCGATCTCCAAGCTGCTGTCGATGAAGACCGGGCAGGGGTACGCGGAGTTCGCGGTGCGCTCGTTCGGCACCGACGCGGTGCTCGGCGACACCGGCCAGGAGCCGGGCCGCTGGTCGGAGTACCTTCTGGCCAGCCGGGCCACCACCATCTACGGCGGTACCTCCGAGGTGCAGCTCAACATCATCGCCGAACGCCTGCTGGGGCTGCCGCGCGATCCGTAAATCACCCTTGCCACCCGGCGTAGCCTGGAATCAACGGGCCCGGCAGGGCGTTGGGTGGTTGGTGATGAGCAACAGACGTGTCCTTAAAACGGTCGTCGGGTCAGCGGCGGCGGTGGCGGCGCTGGTCGCGCCGTCGCTGCTGACCACCCAGCCGGTCACCCAGCCGGAGGCGCAGGGCTGCTACAACGGCGTCGTCGTCGGTAATCCGTGGGCGGACTCCTGCAACTTCGGGCCGCGACCGCCGCGGGTGCGCGGCGGAGCCCCCGACCAGACCGCGATCATCGCCTGCCGCGGCATTCCGGGCTGCCTGGCCTGGTACGTCAACGGCCCCTGGTGACCAGAGGTTTCCAGAGGTTTGGTGTCCAGCCTCTCGGTAACCCCCTGACCATGACCAACGACGTCGAAAAGCGCTGGGACCGGCCCGCGGCGTTCCGCGCCGCGGCCGGCTACACCGGCATCGTCGTGGTGGCCGCGGCGGTGGTGTTCGTCGCCTACCTGCTGTTCTCGAAGACCTCGGTGATCGCGGCCTCCACCGTGCCCGCCGTGCTGTTCGTCGGCGGGGTCGGCGCGTTCGTGCGGACCTACCGGCTGTGGAAGGCCGAGCAGCAGTGGGTGCCCTGGCAGGGCGCCGGCTGGTTCCTGATGAGCCTGATGCTGCTGTCGCTGGGAATCCCCGGCGCCGCGATCATGGCGGGCTGAGCTACTTCTTCTCGGCGTTCTCGTCGACGACCATCTCCCGCAGCTCGCGCTTGAGGATCTTGCCCGTCGGGTTGCGCGGCAGCTCATCGACGAAGATCACCTCGCGCGGCACCTTGTAGCGGGCCAGGTGGTCGCGCACGTACTTCTTGATGTCGTCCTCGGTGAGGTCGGAGCCCTCGGCCTTGACGACGAACGCCCGCAGCCGCTGCCCCCACTCCTTGTCGTCGACGCCGATCGCGGTGGCCTCGATGACCTCCGGATGCCCGCTGATCAGGTCCTCGACCTCGGCGGGGAACACGTTCTCGCCGCCGGAGACGATCATCTCGTCGTCGCGGCCGCTGACGTAGAGCAGCCCGTTCTCGTCGAAGTAGCCGACGTCGCCCGACGACATCAGCCCGTCGATGATCTGCTTGCCCCCGCCGCCGGTGTAGCCCTCGAACGGGAAGAAGTTGCCGACGAAGATGCGGCCCACCTGGCCGGTCGGCACCTCGTTGCCGTTGTCGTCGAAGATCTTGACCTTCACACCCTTGACGACGGGGCCCACGGTGGCCGGGTTCTTCTTCAGATCCTCGGGCCGCGCGATGGTGGCGAACGCGATCTCGGTGGAGCCGTAGAGGTTGTAGACCACCGGGCCCAGCGTGTCGAGCGCCCGGGTCGCCAGCTCGGCACCGAGCTGGGAACCGGACACGAACACGATGCGCAGCGACGACAGGTCCGGTTTGGTCTCGAGCCCGTCGTAGTAGTCCAGCATGCGCGACAGCATCACCGGCACCACCACGATTCCGGTCACCCGGTGCTGCTCGATGTCGGCAAGTACGGTGGCGGGCTTGAACTTTCGCCGCAGCACCAGGGTGTTGCCGAGCATCATCGCGATGGTCGCGTGCAGGAAGCCCAGCGCGTGGAACATCGGCGCGGGCAGGCTGGTGACCTCCCCGCCCTTGAACGGCACGTGCGACAGCACGCCGCCGATCGGCGCCAGCGTCGGCGGTGTGCTCCTGTTGGCGCCCTTGGGAGTTCCGGTGGTGCCGCTGGTCAGGATGATCACCGACGAGTGCCTGCCGGCCTTCGGCGCGCTCTTGCCGGAGTGCCGCTTGACGAAGTCCTCCAGCGTCTCGTCGGTGCTGCCCGACGGACCGTCCTTCTCCGGGGTGACGCCCAGCGCGCGCAGCTTGCCCAGCGGCGGCTCGGCCTTGCTGACCGCCTCGTAGTACTCGTCGTCGTAGATGATGAGCTGGGCGCCCTCGCGCTCGGACACCTCTTTGATCTGCGGTCCGGAGAACTCGCTGTTGAGCAGGATGATCCGGGCCCCGACCCGGGCGGCGCCGTAGAACGCGACCAGGAACCAGCGGTGGTTGCGGGCCAGCAGCGCGACCCCGTCGCCGCCCTTGACGCCCTTCTCGATCAGCCCGTTGGCCACCGAGTGCGCGGCGTCGTTGAGTTCGCCGAACGTCATCTCGCCGAAGTCGTCGATGACCGCGGTGCGGTCCGGGTGGCGGCGCGCGTTGAGCGCCGGGATCATGCCGAACTCGCCCCACTTCACGATGTCGGCCACCATCGCGGCGATGTGCTGCGGGGGCTCGAGCCGGAACGCGCCGGCACCGAACATCTTCTGGGCATAGTGCAGCTCGGCCGAGCCGCGCTCGACGAGCTGTTGTGCCTTGGCGATCGCCTGCCACGGCAGTTCGGTGAGCTTGACCATGCCACCACCCTATGTGACGCAGGTCGCACTCCGGCCGGGAAACTAGCATGACGATATGGCCGCACCCCAGTTCCTGGAGGTCGACGGTCAGCGGGTGCCCATCACCCACCCCGATAAGGTCGTGTTCCCTGCTCTCGGGGTCACCAAGGGCGATCTGATGCGGTACTACCTGGCGGTCGCCGACGGTGCGCTGCGCGGGGTGCGCGACCGCCCGATGATCCTCAAACGGTTCGTCAAGGGCATCACCGAGGAGGCGGTGTTCCAGAAGCGGGCGCCCAAGAAGCGCCCCGATTTCGTCGACGTCGCCGAGCTGAAGTACGCGTCGGGCACCTCCGCCGAGGAGGCGGTCATCCACGACGCCGCCGGCCTGGTCTGGGCGGTCAACACCGGCTGCGTCGACCTCAACCCCCACCCGGTGCGCGCCGACGACCTGGCCCACCCCGACGAGCTGCGCGTCGACCTGGACCCGATGCCCGGGGTGAGCTGGCCGCAGATCCTCGACGTGGCGATGGTCGCCAAGGAGGTGCTCGAGGACCACGGCCTGACCGCGTGGCCCAAGACCTCCGGCTCGCGCGGCTTCCACATCTACGCCCGCATCGAGCGGCGCTGGCCGTTCAAGCAGGTCCGGCTGGCCGCCCAGGCGGTGGCCCGCGAGGTGGAGCGCCGCGCCCCCGATATCGCCACCGCGCGCTGGTGGAAGGAGGAACGCCAGGGGGTGTTCGTCGACTTCAACCAGAACGCGTTCGACCGCACGGTGGCGTCGGCGTACTCGGTGCGCGCGACGCCGGACGCCCGGGTGTCCACCCCGCTGCACTGGGGCGAGGTGCCGGGCTGCCGGCCCGAGGAGTTCACCATCGCCACCGTGCCCGCCCGATTCGCCGAACAGGGCGACCCGTGGGAGGGGATCGACGACGCGGCGGGTTCGCTGCAGCCGCTGCTGGAGTTGGCCGAGCGGCTCGGCCCGGCGGAGAGGGCGCCGCGCGGCGCCAAGCGCGGGGACGGCAGGCGGGCGTCGTCGAAGCCGCTGATCGAGATCGCCCGCACGAAGACCAGGGACGAGGCGTTGGCGGCGCTCGACGAGTGGCGCCGACGTTACCCGTCGGTAGCCGAAAAGCTGGAACCCGCAGACATTCTCGTCGACGGGATGCGCGGGCCCAGCTCGATCTGGTACCGCATCCGGATCAACCTGCAGCACGTGCCCGAAGACGAGCGCCCGCCGCAGCAGGAGTTGCTCGCCGACTACAGCCCGTGGACCAACTACTCCGGGCCACAATGGATGCGCCGTGGCTGACGGGTTTGCTGACCACCCCGTCCGAGGCTTCTTACCAAAGTATTAGCGACTGCTCCCGGTTGCCTTAGATTGGCGCCCTAACTTGGGTTTCACGTTGAGGTGCTTCGAGGGGAGGCAGTGATGTACGGGAATCCGTCATTTGACTGCGCAGGCGCCCAGATTCATGCGGTGTGTCGTCAGCTCGCGACGGTGGTCACCGTCGACGGGGTCATCGACGACACCAACATTGATCGGGTCACTGCGCTGGCACGTCGTTTCGTGTTGGCCGAGAAGCCGTTCATCCTCGATCTCAGTGGCGTGACTTCGGCTGCGGCACAGGTGATCTCCCTGTGCTACGACATCGACGAGAGCTGCTACCACGCGGACGTGTCGTGGGCGGTGATCGGCAGCGACGCCGTCAGGCGCGTGCTGAACACCTCCGGTGCGTCGTTCCCGCTCGCCGAGTCGGTACCCGACGCCATGCATCAGTTCCATGAGTCTCTGGACCAGCGTCGCCGGTTGCTGCCGCTGTTGACCAAGAAGACCGCGTAGCGGAAGGCGAAAACGTGTTACTTGATATTCGTTGGCTCGGATACCTGCTGGGCCGTCGGCATCCGGCCAAGCGCCCGGCCGCGGCGCTCTGACGCGCGGCCGCACCGCCGGCTGATCCGTGACCCACTGGATCGTCGACGGCATGAACGTGATCGGTTCCCGCCCCGATGGCTGGTGGCGGGACCGGCACCGGGCGATGACCACGCTGGTCTCGCGTCTGGAGGCATGGAAACCCGCCGGTGACACCGTCACCGTGGTGTTCGAACGCCCACCGGACCCGCCGATCGAGTCGTCCGTCATCACCGTGCGCCACGCACCGCGGGCGGCGCCCAACTCCGCCGACGACGAGATCGTGCGGCTGCTGCGGGCCGACGAAGATCCCGCCGACATCCGGGTCGCCACCTCCGACCGGACCCTGGCCGACCGGGTGCGCGCCGCCGGTGCCGCCGTCTGTCCTGCCGAGCGGCTGCGGGACCTCATTGACCCGCGGTAGCCGGCTCAGGCGAGATGACGGGTGTCGACAGCGCCCAATAGGCCCGAACCCCATAAGGTCTGAGGAATGAATCGCCTCGACCGCTTCTTCGAGATCTCCGCGCGGGGATCGTCCGTGGGCGCCGAACTGCGCGGCGGCCTCGTCACGTTCATCGCGATGGCCTACATCATCGTGCTGAACCCGATCATCCTGTCGGGGTCCGCCGACGTGGACGGCAACCGCCTGGAGTTCGCGCAGGTCTCGGCGGTCACCGCGCTGGCGGCCGGCGTGATGACGATCCTGTTCGGGCTCATCGCGCGGCTGCCGTTCGCGTTCGCCGCGGGCCTGGGCATCAACTCGTTCGTGGCGACGACGCTGGTCGGCGACCTCACCTGGGCCGAGGCGATGGGCCTGGTGGTGATCAACGGCCTGATCATCGTGCTGCTGGCGGTGACCGGGCTGCGCCGCCTGGTGTTCGACGCGGTGCCGATGCAGCTCAAGCTCGCGATCACCGCGGGCATCGGCCTGTTCATCCTGTTCATCGGCCTGGTCGACGCCGGCTTCATCGGCTCCACCGGCGCGCCGTCCCCGCCGGTCGGGCTGGGCACCGGCGGTAACGGGTCGATCGGCACGGTGCCCACAGTCGTCTTCGCGTTCACACTGCTGCTGACCGGCATCCTGGTCGCCCGCAAGATCCGCGGCGGCATCCTGATCGGGTTGATCGCGGGCACCGTCGTCGCCGTGGTGGTCGAGGCGATCTGGCACCTGGGCTCGGCGGTCGACAATCCCGGCGGGTGGAGCCTGTCAGTGCCGACCCTGTCCGGGTCGCCGTTCGCGGTGCCGGACCTGTCGCTGGTCGGGGCGTTCTCCATGGACAGCTTCGGCCGCATCGGGGCGATCGCCGCGGTGATGTTCGTGTTCACGCTGGTGTTCGCGAACTTCTTCGACGCCATGGGGACGATGACCGGGCTGTCCCGGGAGGCCGGGCTGTCCGACGAGCACGGCAACTTCCCGCGGTTGCGGGCGGCGCTGGTCGTCGAGGGCGCGGGCGCCGTCGTCGGCGGTGCGTCGTCGGCGTCGTCGAACACGGTGTTCATCGAGTCCGGCGCCGGTATCGGCGAGGGCGCCCGCACCGGCCTGGCCAACATGGTCACCGGCGCGTTGTTCCTGGCGGCGATGTTCGTCTCGCCGCTGGCGTCGATCGTGCCCACCGAGGTGGCCGCGGCCGCGCTGGTGGTCGTCGGCGCGATGATGGTGTCGCACCTGCGCCACATCGACATCTCCGAGTTCTCGGTCGCGCTGCCGGTGGTGCTGACCGTGGCGACGATGCCGTTCTCCTACTCGATCGCCAACGGCATCGGCATCGGCTTCATCTCGTGGGTGGTGCTGCGGTCGGCCGCCGGCAAGGCCCGTGAGATCAGCCCGCTGCTGTGGATCGTCGCCGCCGGCTTCCTGATCTACTTCGCCCGCGGCTGGATCGAGTCGCTGCTCGGGATCTAGCCGACGCGGCTGATCAGCACTTCCTGCGCGGTGCTGGCCACGTGCCTGCCGGCCTCGTCGACGATGGTGCCCTGTACCAGGCCGCGCCGCCCGGTGACCGACACCGTGCGCAGGGTGTGGCCCAGCCAGCGGTCGAAGTGCACGGGCCGGTGCAGCCACAGCGAGTGGTTGACGGTCACGCCGCGGTGCGTCCCGATGGCGACCGGCTCGGGGTGGTTGCGGAACGCCTGGTCCACCAGCAGGTAGTCGCTGGCGTAGGTGAGCAGCAGTTCGTGCAGGCCGGGCCGGTCGTCGACCGGGCGGGGCAACCGCATCCAGTGGGTCCGCTCACCCGGCTTCTGGTCCCCGCCCATCAGCATGGGCGGTTCGCCGATGCGCATCTCGACCGGCGGCGGCACGGTGGCCCAGACGTCCGCCAGCCCGCGGGCCTCAGCAGGCGTGTTGGGGATCCAATCCTGAAGCAGCGGAAGCGATTCGGGATCGACCTCGGGGTCGTCACCGAGGTCTGTCCCGGGGTCGGGGTGCGCGAAGGACACCATCGCCGACAGCACGGGGCGGCCGGCCTGCTCGACGCTGACCTGGCGGGTGGAGATGCTGCGTCCGTCGCGGATGCGCTGCACGACGAGGTCGATCGGTACGGTCTCGTCGCCGCCGCGCACGAACAGCGCGTGGATGGCGCTCGGCGGCTGCCCCTCGACGGTCGCCGCGGCCGCGGCCATCGCCTGGGCCAGCAACTGGCCACCGAAGACCCGACCGAACCGGTCCGGCTCGCTGCCGACCCGGAATCGGTCGGGTCCGGTGGGCTGCAGGTCAAGGACCGCCTCAAGATGCGCCAGTGAGCGCAGAATCGCGGTCTCCAGCGGCGAACCGGTCCCACGCAGCGGTCCGCTGTGTTCGTCCTGGGTCACCCCGGGAGATTAACTGAGCCGCTTACTCTTCTCCGCTTCGGCCAGATCCTCGAGCGTCTCGGCCTGGCCACGGGCGGTGGCGGCCTGCGAGCGTTTCTCGGCTGCGTCGTCCAGCTTGGCGGCCGCGGCACGGGTCTGGGCCCGCTCGGCGGCGTCGATCTGCGCCTCTTCGTGCTTCTCGACGGCCTCGACGCTCTTCTTGCGCTGGGCGGCGAGATCATCAGCGCGCTTTTTCTCGGCGGCGATCCGCTTCTCGGTGTTCTCGACGGCGGCGCGCTTGCGCTGCTGAGCCCGCTGGCGTGCCTGTTGTTTGTCGGCGTCGGCCTCGGCGCGGGCCTCGCGCTGGTCCTGGTAGGCCTTCTCGCGGGTGGCCTCGAGGTCGGCCTCGGACTGTTTGAGGTTGTCCTCGGCTGCGGCGTCGAGCCGGGCGGCCCGGCGCAGCGCATCGCTGCGGTCGACCAGCGTCATGCCCTGCTTGCGCAGGACGGGGTCACCGAGGGCGCTGCCGACGGTGGCGTCGAGCATGCCCAGCGAGCGTTCGAAGAACAACCGGGCGGGCGCCTCCTCGTTCAACCGGGTGAGGACGCGATCGTCGATCAGCTGCAACGGAATCCGTGCCACCTGGTACTGCAGGCGCAGCACGGCTCTGGGGATGGCGGTCAGGCTCATGGGGTCTGCCTCTCAGTCGGTGTTGAGGTTGTCGGCCTGGCGCCGGATGCGCGCGGCCTCGGCGCGCGCGGCATCGGACTGCTCGACCGCCTCACGGTGGTCCTCGAGCGCGTCGGCGAGCTGGCGGTCGGCGTCGCGGACCTCGGCACGTTTCTCGGCCTCGGCCTCGGCGACCTTGCGCTGCGCGTCGATCTCGGCCTGGGCGCGCTCCTGTTCGAGCTTGCGGTGGGCGGCCTGGTCGGCGGCGCGTTTCTGCGCGGCGCGCTGGTTGTCCACCACCCCCTTCTCGGCGGCGGCCTCGGTGCGCACCTCGGCGCGCTCCGCGGCTCCGAGTCGCTGCGCGGCGGCGGCCTGGTCGCGGGCCTCCCGGGCCTCGGCGTCGGCGAGCGCCTCGGCGGTGCCCGCCTGCTTGCGCTTGGCGGCCTCGGCCTGCTGGAGCTGTCCCTCGGCGGTCAGCGAGTCGTTGCCGGTGACGGCACCCCAGACCTCCTTGGCCTTGCCTTTCACCGTGTCGACCAGGCCTTCGCGTGCCTGGCCGGCCTTATCGTGGTCCGTCATTCGGGCCTCCCTTCGACCCGCCGTGTTCCACGTGGGCGGAGGTGCGAAACCCGATGTGTCACGATCCACTGCCATCATGTGTGCCGTGGCAGCCACCATTCCCGTCATCGCGCTCACCGGATACCTCGGCGCGGGCAAGACGACGCTGCTCAACCACGTGCTGCGGCAGCCCGGCGCCCGCGTCGGCGTGGTCATCAACGACTTCGGCGAACTCAACGTCGACGCCGCCCTGGTCACCGGCCAGGTCGACGAGCCGGCCTCCATCGCCGGCGGCTGCATCTGCTGTCTGCCCGACGACGGCGGGCTCGACGAGGCGCTGGCCAAGCTCGCCGACCCGAAGCTCGGGCTGGACGCGATCATCGTCGAGGCCAGCGGCCTGGCCGACCCGATCGCGGTGTCGCGGCTGATCCGCTACAGCGGGGTGGACCGGGTGCGGCCCGGCGGTGTCGTCGACATCATCGACGCCGCAGCACATTTCGGCACCGTCGACAACGGGCAGACACCACCGGCCCGGTACGCGGCGGCGTCGCTGGTGGTGGTCAACAAGCTCGACCAGATCCCCGAGGCCGACCGCGACAGGGCGTTGAAGACCATCGGCGACCGGGTCCGGGAGCGCAACCCGCAGGCGCATGTGGTCGGCGCGATCGCGGGGCGCATCGATCCCGCGCTGCTCTACGACGTCACCGACGCAGGGACCGACGACGGGCAGCTGTCGCTGCGCGAGCTGCTGGTCGAGGAGGCCCACGGGGCCGACGAGCATCCGCATGTGCACGCCGACGCGGTGACGGTGGTCTCGGACGGGTGCGTCGACGCCGACGCGGTGCTCAACGTGCTCGAGGAGCCGCCCGCCGGGGTGTACCGGCTCAAGGGCACCATCGCGGTCCGCTACCGCGACCGGGAACGCCGGTACGCGGTGAACGTGGTGGGGCCGACGCTGCACGTGGCCGCCGCGCCCGCGAAGGCGCGGGCCAACAGCCTGGTGGCGATCGGGACCCACCTCGACACCGAGGCGGTGCGGGCCCGGCTCACCGAGGCGCTGCGCCCGGTGCAGGGGCCGGCCCCGGCGACCGGCGTGCGCCGGCTGCAGCGGTACCGCCGGCTCAGTATCTAGGGTGACAGGATGGCGACCGACGAGGTGCGCGCGGGCGTCGAGCTGACCAACCTCGACGAACCGCTCGGCCCGGACGCCGGTGCCACCAAGCGTGACCTGGTCGACTACCTGGACGCGGTGTCCGACCGGATCCTGCCCGTGCTGGCCGACCGGCCGCTGACGGTGCTGCGGGCGCTGCGCGGGCGCGAACCGTTCATGCAGAAGAACGTGCCCAAGTACACGCCCGACTGGGTTCGGACGGTGACGATGTGGGCGGAGTCCTCGCAGCGGCAGGTCCGCTACGCGGTGTGCGACGACCGCCGCACGCTGCTGTGGCTGGCCAACCAGCGCGCGGTCGAGTTCCACGTGACGCTGGGGCTGGCCGGACAGGTGTACCGGCCCACTCACCTGGTGCTCGACCTGGACCCGCCGCCGGGCAGCGACTTCGCCGCCGTCGTCGCCGCGGCCGCACTGGTGCGCCGCGCGCTGACCGACTGCGGACTGTCGGGTGCGGTGAAGACCAGCGGCGCCAAGGGTGTCCACGTGTTCGTCCCGGTGGACGACAGCGCTCCCGTCGACGATGTGGCCGCGGCCACCAGGGCGCTGGCGGCACGGGCCGAGGCGCTCGATCCGTCAGTCGCCACAACGGCTTTCATCGTCGAGGACCGTGCGGGCAAGGTGTTCATCGACTCGACGCGGGCCGGCGGCGCGACCGTCGTCGCCGCCTACAGCCCCCGGCTGCGCGCGGGCACCCCGGTGTCGTTCCCGCTGGACTGGTCCGACCTCGACCGGGTCACCCCGGCCGACTTCACCGTGCACACCGCGCTCGACGCGCTGGGTGGCCGGGATCCGTGGGCGGCCAACATGCCTGCCCCACAGCGGCTTCCGCAGGATCTGATCGAGCAGGGCCGCACCATCCCGGTGGCCCGCGTCGCCGCGATGCACGAGGGAAAACGCCGGGCCAGGGCACGGCGTACGATACGCTGATATCCGAAATTGAGAATGACTATTCTCACGGACCGACCCTGGGGAGCCCGCGGATGAGTGATCGGCAGTCCAGCATCGAGGGGATGCGCATGCTCGTGGTCGGGGCGTCCTCCGGGATCGGCCAGGCGCTGGCCGTGGCGGCGCACGACCGCGGCGCCTCGGTGGCGCTGGCCGCGCGGCGCATCGACCTGCTGACCCAGCTGGCCGACAAGCTCGACGGCTCGGCGCACGAACTCGACGTCGCCAATCCGCGCAACATCGAGTCGGTGATCGGCGAGGTCACCGACCGGTTCGGCCAGCTCGACGCCGTGGTGTTCACCAGCGCCGTGGTGCCGTTCGCGCTGATCGAGGACACCGACGTCACCACCTGGATGCACGCGTACGCGGTCAACGCGGTCGGCGCCACCCACGTGCTGCGCGCCGCCCTGCCGCACCTGGCGCCCGGCGCCGTGGCGATGGTGGCGTCCGCCCACGACGTGGGCCGTCCCCGCGCGGGGGTCGCGGCCTACAACGCCAGCAAGGCCGCGCTCGACGAGATCCTGCGGTCGTGGCGCACCGAGCATCCGGAGCTGCCGGTGATCCGGGTCAGCATCGGCCCCACCGAGGGCACCGAGATCCTGCGCGGCGCCGACCGGGACATGCTCGCCGAGCTGTACCGGGCCTGGGCGCAGGAGGGACAGATCCCGAAGAAGATGTCGGCGGTCGACGACGTGGCCAACGCGATGCTGTCGTTCATCGCGGTGGCCCGCGCCAACCCCTCCGTCGTCAGCGAGATCTTGCACCTCGCGCCGCGCGGCTGAAAGCCCTAGCGGCTCTTGGCGATCTCCTCAGTGGTGTCCGCCCAGCCGGTCTGGTGGCGGCCCATCGTCATCGCACCGTTCCAGCCGCCGTCGGTCCACAGCACCTCACCGCCGACATAGCTGAACCGTGGGCTGCCCAGGCACACCAGCGGCCACGCCTGCTCCTCCGGCGTCGAGTAGCGGCCGACCGGGCCCACCGACGAGTCGATGACCTCCTTGCCCATCAGGTCCTGGAACGCCGGCATCATCGCGGTCTGTGTGGGACCGGGGTTGATGCAGTTGATCCGGATTCCCCGTTGGGCCAGTTCGGGATACCACCAGCCGACCCAGGCGTCGATGATGTACTTCGAGTACGCGTAACCACTCCAGGACCACTTGCGCTCGTGCTCGCGCAACCAGTCGACCGCCTCGTCGAATCCGCGGGTCTGCAGCAGTTCGGTGATCACCGGGATATGGTCCTGCCAGCCGATGGCCGCCGAGGACGAGATCACACTGATCGCGGAGCCCTCCGACATCTTGGGCACCAGCGCTTCGGCAAGGTGACGGGCGCCGACGAAGTTCACCAGGATGGTGTCCCACTCCGAGAACGGCGGGCCGGGCAGGCCTGCGCAGCTGAACAGCCCGTCGATCGGGCCCTCGATGGCCGCGGCCACCTCCTCGATGCTGGCGGCGTCGCGCAGATCGATGTGATGGGTGGCGGCGACGTCCACCGTGGTCGGTTTGATGTCGAGCGCGGTGACCTTCGCGCCGAGCTCGACGAGGATCCGCGCGGTCGCCTCCCCCATTCCCGACGCCGCGCCGGTGACGACCACCGACTTCCCGGCATACCCCAGCACATCTTCCATGACTTTCGTCCTCTCGGTCAGTCCCACACGACGTCCAGTCGCGGTGGGGAGCGGAACATCATCCCGCTGATGTACGGCGCCGGAGCGTCGGGATCCAGGCGAAGATCGGGTAGTTCGTCGAACAGCGCGTTGAAGATCTTGGTCGTCTCCAACCGGGCCAGGTGCATGCCCAGGCAGACATGGGCACCGTGGGCGAAACCGATGTGCGACTTACGCTCCCGGAAGATGTTGAACGACTCGGCATCGTCCCACCGGGTCTCGTCGTGGTTGGCGCTGCCCAGCGACAACATCATCGTCGCCCCCTTGGGCACCTTGACCCCGCCGATCTCGGTGTCGGCGGTGACCTCACGCATGAAGTTCAGCAGCGGCGTCTCCCACCGGATGCCCTCCTCGATGGCCTGGGGCAGCAGGCTGCGGTCGGCGCGCACCGCGTCGAGCTGGTCCGGGTGGGTCAACAGGGCGAACGCCAGGCTCGCGGTGGACCGCGACGTGGTCTCGGCGCCGGCGGGCAGCAGATTGCGCATGAAGCCGTAGATCTGCTCGTCGGACATCTTGACGCCGTTGACCTCCGCGGCCGCCAGGATCGACACCATGTCGTCACGCGGGTTGCGCCGCTTGTCGGCCAGGATCTCGACGAAGTACTCCTTCATCTCCGCCGAGGCCCGCATGGCGCGGTCCATGTCCGCGCGGAAGCCGAGCAGATCGATGGCCAGCCGGTGAAAGTGCGGTACATCGGACTGCGGCAGCCCGAGCAGCGCGGCGATCACCCGCACCGGGATCGGCATGAACACCGCGTCCACCAGGTCGATCTTCTTGGCGTCCTTGAACTTTCGGACCGTGGCATCCACCAGCGGGCCGACCAGCTCAGCGTCCCACCGCTTCATCGACGACCGCGCGAACGCGAACTCGTGCAGCTTGCGGTAGACGGCGTGCTCGGGTTCCTGCATCTCCAGGATCGTCGGACCCTGCAGCGGGCGCACCACGTCCTCGTAGCAGCGGGTGCTGAACTTGATGTTGTCGGTGAAGATCGCCTTGACCGTGTCGAAGGTGTAGGCGGTGAAGGTCGGCGGACCGTCACCGGTGTTGCCGACCATGCCCATCTCCGGCCAGCCCTCGTGAACCGGGCCCTGGGCGCGCAGTTCACGCAACAAGGGGTAGGGCGAGGCGTCCCCGTCGGCGCCCATCCCCTCGTTGAACCTGGCCTGCGCCTCCCGGATGCTCTGCTCGAGGTCGTCGACCGCGGCGGGATCCGTCATTGCCGACCTCCACTCAACCTACAGACTGTTGGTTGGGATCGTACATAGTGTAGGTTGACCCGAACAAGTGCCAGCCGTGCACGAAACCGCAATCAGGAGCGTCAGATTGGCAGTTCGGGTGGTGCAGTGGGCGACGGGCGCCGTCGGGCGCGCAGCACTGCGGGAGTTGATCGAGAACCCCGATTTCCAGTTGGCGGGCGTTTTGGTCTACGACCCCGCCAAGGACGGCGTCGACGCGGCCGAACTGTGCGGGCTGCCGACACCGGCGGGCGTGGCCGCCACCACCGACAAGGACGCGATCGTGGCGCTGGGCGCCGACGTCGTCGTCCATGCCGCGAGCAAGGCACACGCGGTGGAGACCAACGCCGAGGACATCTGCCGGTTGCTGGCCGCCGGCACCAACGTCATCACCACCACCTCGTACAACCATCTGCCGACCTACGGCGCCGACCTCGAGGCCGAGTTCGCCGACGCCTGCCGGCGCGGCGGAACCCGGTTCCACGCCGCGGGCGAGAACCCGGGCTTCATGTTCGAGCGACTGGTCGCCACCGTCACCGGCCTCAGCAAGGACATCGACCGCATCGATCTCTACGAGGCGGTCGACGTCTCAGGCATCGACAGCCGTCCCATGCTGGTCGACCTGATGGGCATGGCCCGCCCGCCGTCCGACGTCAGCGCCGACTCGCCGATCATCGCCAAGCTGGACATGGCCTACCGACAGGCGCTGGGCGCCACCGCCGACGTTCTCGGCGTCACGCTCGACGAGATCGTCGTCTCGGTGGACTGCATCACCATCGACCGGCCGATCGAGATCCCGATCGGCACTGTCGAACCGGGACTCGTTGTCGGCCAGAGGTTCTCGTGGACAGGGCGCTACGCCGGCCGGGATCTGCTGGCGATCCACGAGGAGTGGGTGCTGACCCGGGACCTGCCGGAGTGGGGGCAGAGCCCGCTGGCCGAGGGCCAGAAGGCGCCGCTGATCCGCGCGGTGATCAAGGGGACGCCGAGCTTCGAGCTGCAGCTCGACGTCGGCTGGGACGGCGCCGCCCCACCCGGGTTCGAGGGCGCCAATCCGGGTCACCTGATGATCGCGATGAGCGCCGTGCGCGCGATCCCGTACGTGCTGGCGGCGCCGCCGGGCATCGTCACCGCCCCGGTGTTCGGCGCGATTCGCCTAGGCCCCTGAGATGGCTCCTGAGATCCGCGACAGGTGCTCGCTGGGCGCCGCGTGGAAGACGTGCGCCGAGGCGTCCGGCAGCACCCGGCGCGCCACCAGGTAGTCCACCCCCATCCAACCCTGCCGGAGGTAGCGGCCGAACCGCAGGCAGGTGCCGGGCGCCCCGCTGGCGCTGGGCACGAACTTGATGTCTTCGATCGCGGACTTCACCCCCTCACCCGTCAACGGCCGGGCACCCGCCAGGCCGCGCACGATCACGGTCGCCACGTCGTGGCACAGGCAGGGCATGAAATACGCGGGACGGCGGCCGTAGCGGGCCTCGAACCGGTCGAGGAAGGCCTGTCCGACGGGATTTCGCTCGTCGTAGCTGTCCAGGCCGACCCAGCCGGCGAGCTGCGCCATCCACTCGTCGTTGATGTGGGCCATCTCGAAGGCCGTGGTGGTGTAGCGAGGCGGATCCCAGTCCGCCAGGGCCAGCGCGGCGTTGAAGCCCCACAGCCCGTGCCCGAAACCGACGTGCACGACGGCGTCGGGCTTCGCGTCGCGCAGTGCGGTGACCGCTTCGACCTTGTCGGCCTCCACCTGCGGGATGGCCACGCTGGCCACGATCTGCAGTCCGGCGTCGGCGTAGGCGCGTTCGGCGAAGGCGAGGTACTCCTTGCCGATCAGCGAGGCCTCCCACGCGATCGCGATGCGCCGGTGCCCATCCCCGCGCAGCACCGCGGCGAGCATGCGCGGCTCCTCGGGCATCGAGCCGTTGTTGAGCGCGAAGCACCATTCGCCCAGCGCCCCTTCGGAACCCGACAGCACGATGATCGGAACCTTGGCGGTGCGCTCCACGTGTGCGCTGAGCGGGACCGCGTTGTCGGAGACATAGGGCCCGAAGATCACCAGGCAGCCCTCGTCGACGAGTTCGTCGAACGCGCGCTCGACGGCGTGATAGGTGCCGTTGGGCAGCCCCACCACGTCGCGGCTGACGAACTCGACCGGGCGGTCCAGCACGCCCGCCTCCACCGCCTCGTCGACGACGAGCCGCAGCGCGTCGAGGGTGTTGTCCTCACTGTCCGCCCGGGTCGGATAGTCGTTGAGCAGCCCCACTTTGAGGGGGGCGACGGATCCGTAGGCACGTGTCTGACCGCTCGCCATAGCAGCAACCTACATCATGCAGGTTGGTATCATCGCCACATGGCGGCGCGCGGCGGACGGGACGAGGATCGACGCGCCCGTGGCGAGGCCACCCGCCGGGACCTGATCGACGCCGGCCGCGCCCTGTTCGTCGACCCCGGCTACTTCCACACCAGCATCGGCGATCTCGTCGAACGCTCAGGGGTCGGCACCCGCGGCGCCTTCTACCACCACTTCAGCGACAAGGCCGCCCTGTTCCGAGCCGTCTTCGAAGACGTCGAGCGCGATCTGATGCTGCGGGCGCTCGCCGCTCCCCCCGCCGGTGCGGATACCTGGGAGAGCCTGCAGCGCGGCCTGCACGACTTCCTCGAGGCCGCGATGGAACCCGAGGTGCAGCGCATCATCCTGATCGACGGCCCGGTGGTGCTGGGCTGGCACACCCTGCGCTCGATCGAGGAGCGCAGCAGCATCGCGATGATCGAGCAGATCGTGCGAAATGCCATGGCCGACGGAACGATCGAGAAGCAGCCCGTCTCTGAGCTGACCCACATGCTGGTCGCCGCCGTCGAGGAGGGCTCGCTGCTGGTGGCGCACTCCGACAACCCCGAGCGCGCGCGCAAGAACGCCGCGGCGGTGCTCGACCGCATGCTGCGCAGCCTCGCGCCCGCCAAACGGCGCCTGCGGAAATGATGATTTTCAAAACTGAGTACCGATATTTCGCAATCTGCTAACCTGCCCTTCCATGGGCGACCGACATGACGCCGCGCCGGTACGGCTCGCCGTGGTCGGTGCCTCAGCCGGACTGGGCCGAAGCATCGGGGTCAGCCTCGCGCAGCAGGGGTACCACGTCGCACTGCTCGCCCGCAGGTACGACCGGCTGGTCGAGGCCGCCAAGGAGGCCGGCAACGGTGCGACCGCGGTGGTGTGCGACGTCACCGACGGCGACACCTGCCGTCGGGCGATGGACGAGGTGGTCGCCGCGCTGGGCGGACTGGACGCACTCGTCTACGCCAGCGGGATGGCCACCCTGGGCCCGCTGCGCGACATCACCGCCGAGCAGTGGGGCCAACTGTTCGCCACGAACGTCACCGGCGCCGCGTTGGTCACCGCCGCCGCGGTGCCGCACCTGGCGGCGACGAACGGCTCCGCGGTGTACCTGTCGTCGCTGAGCGCGTCCTACACCGAACCGTGGCCGCTGCTGGGCTCCTACGCGGTCACCAAGGCCGCGCTGGACAAGCTCGTCGAGGCGTGGCGGGTCGAACATCCCGAGGTCGGCTTCACCCGACTGGCGATCGGCGACAGCCTGGGCGGATCCGGTGACTCGCAGACCGAGATGAACAAGAACTGGGACCCCCAGGCGTTCACCGACGCGGTCACGCTGTGGATGGACCGCGGCTACATGCGGGGCGGACTCATCGACGTGGACCACCTCGTCGAGGTCGTCGACTCCGTGATCCGTTGCGGAAAGAGCAGTTTCATTCCCTACCTGACCCTGGCGCCGCGACCGTCGAACGCCGTGGCCGACCTGAGGTGACCCGAGGAGAGCAGATGAAGACAATGGCCGCAGTGCTGCGCGGAGTCGGGGTGGACTGGGAGGTCACCGAGATCGAACTCGACCCGCCGCGCACCGGCGAGGTGCTGGTCAAGATGGCCTACGCCGGTATCTGCCACTCCGACGAGCACTTCTACACCGGCGACAGCGTGCCGCCTCCCGACATGGAGGAGATGATGCGGGCCGCCGGGGTGGATGTGCCCGACTGGTTCCCCATGCTCGGCGGACACGAGGGCTCCGGCATCGTCGAGGAGGTCGGACCCGGCGTGACCTCGCTGAAACCCGGTGACCACGTCGCGATCTCGTTCCTGCCCGCCTCCGGCAGCTGTCGCTGGTGCGCCACCGGCTACACCTACCTGTGCGACATCGGCGCCAACCTCTACAGCAAGGACATGACCACCGACGGCACCCGGCGCCGCCATGTGGCCGGACCGGACGGCCCCGAGGACCTGATGGCGATGATGCAGGTCGGCACGTTCTCCGAATACGTGGTGGCCTCGGAGCGGTCGCTGGTCAAGATCCACGACTGGATCCCGCTGGAGGCCGCATCGCTGGTGTCCTGCGGTGTGACAACGGGTTTCGGTTCGGGATCGGTGGCCGCGGGCACGCAGGTCGGCGACACCGTGGTGGTAATCGGCGTCGGCGGCATCGGCATGAACGCGGTCCAGGGCGCCCGGATCGCCGGGGCCAAGCACATCGTCGCCGTCGACCCCAACGAGTTCAAACGCGAGATCGCGCCGTCGTTCGGCGCCACCCACACCGCCGTCGACGCCGGCTCCGCGATCGAGCTGGTCAAGGAGATCACCTGGGGCGTGATGGCCGACCGCGTCATCCTGACCCCCGGTGTGGTCCCGCCCGATCTGGTGCTGACCGCGATGATGCTGCTGCGCAAGGGCGGAACGTGTGTGCTGACCGGCATGGCGAAGGTGACCGATCTGATGGTGCCGATGTCGCTGCCGGACATGGTGAGCTCGTGCAAGACGCTCAAGGGCGTGCTCTACGGGGAGATGAACCCGCGCGAGGCGATGCCGCGGCTGCTGTCGATGTACGAGACGGGCACGCTCAAGCTCGACGAGCTGGTCACCCAGCGCTACAAGCTCGACGACATCAACGAGGCGATGAGGGACCTGCGCGCAGGCCGCAACATCCGCGGCGTCATCGAGTTCTGAGCCAGGGCCGATCCCACCGGTCGACCGCGGTCACCGCCTCGACCGGTTGGCGGCGCACCCGGTGGTGTCCGCCCTTCGGCCAGCCGGCGGTCACCAGCGTCGCGATCCGCCAGTCCTCGGGAATGCCGATGAGCTCGCGCAGTTGCGGCTCGCACTGGTCGTGCCACAGCGTGATCGCCGCGCCGAGTCCCTGGGCGCGGGCGGCCAGCAGGAAGTTCTGCACGGCGGGGAAGATCGACCCGCCCTGCTGCAGGTCAGAGGCACCGCGCTGCGGCCGCAGGCAGAACAGCACGCACACCGGGGCACCGCCGCCGACCTGCATGTGCTCGTACATCGCCTGTAGCACACGTGATTTCGGGTCGTCCGCGGTGCTCGGTTTGTCGAATCCGTAGAAGTCGGCCATCACGTCCCAGGTGCGGCGCGCGGCGGCGGTGATCACCTCGCGCAGTTGCTCGTCGCGGATCACGACGAACCGCCACGGTTGCTGGTTGCCACCCGACGGCGCCCACGTCGCCGCCTCCAGGCAGCGTTCCAGGACGGCGTCGTCGACGGGTTCGTCGCGGTAGCGCCGTACCGCGGTGGCGGTGGCCGCGACGCTGAAGAAGTCGCGCGTCATCGCCGCACCAGTGCGTCGGCGGTGGCGGGCAGTGTGCCCGTCCAGTGCCCGCCGCGCACCGGCCCGGTGACCAGCGGCAGATCCAGCGTCGACAGCAGCCCGGGCGGGGCGGCGATCACCGCGGGGATGGCGTTGAGCTCGCGCATCACGGTCGCATATGTCAAGCCGCGCATGTTGTTTCCGCGGCCGTGCATCTCGATGTCGACGGTGTAGGTGGGCAGCCCGTCGACGATCACCCGGTAGCCGCCGTGCGGCGACGGATGCCGCGGCCAGTCCGGCGCCGCCTGCTCGCCCATCCGCGTGACGTGTTCGAGCACCACGCGTTCCTCCCCGTCGGCGATGCCGGCGAGGCGGAACCGCATACCGCCCATCGTCCCGGGTTCGATCCAGCCCGACGCCACCTCGTAACGCTCGGTGGCCAGCCACTTCTCGATCGTGGTGTCCACCCGGTCCAGCGGCAGCCCGACCCCGTCGGCCACCAGGTGCACGATCGGCGCCCACAGCGCGGCCAGCCGGGTGGTGTCGAACAGCGGCGCGGGATGGTCCGGCGGATGCCCGAAACCCATGAAGTCGAACATGATCTCGGGCTGGTTGATCGGACCGTAGTCGAGCAGCTCCAGCATGGTGATGGTGTCGACGCGGCTGGCGAAGCCGGTCATCGTCAGCGCGATGACGTCGTTGGCCCAGCCCGGGTCGACGCCGCTGTTGAACAGGCTGGTCTGGCCCTCCTCGCAGGCGCGCTCGAGCAGTTCGACGGTCTCGCGGTCGGCCGCGGGCGGGTAGCACATCGGCACCAGCGACGTGCAGACGACGTTCTTGCCCGCCCGCAGGCAGCGCGCGATGTCCTGTGCGGCTTCGGCGTAGCGGTAGTCGCCGGAGGCGAAGTAGGCGACGACGTCGGCGTCGAGCGCCAGCGCCGCGTCGATGTCGCGGGTGGCGATGACACCGGTCTCCGGCATCCCGCACAGTGCGCCGGCGTCCTTACCGTCCTTGGCGGCACTGTGCACGACGACGCCGACCAGGTCCAGGCCCGGATGTGCGATCACCGCGCGCAGCGCACCGACACCGACCTGGCCGGGCCCCCACAGGATGACGCGGGGGTTGCGGTCACCGGCCACCGGGCACCGCCGTGAGCAGCTCGCGCAGGTTCTTACCCATGACCGCCTCGATCACCGGCTCGGGCAGCTCGGCGATCTCGGGGGTCAGCTTCGCCGGTTCGGCCAGACCCTCCGGATGCGGGAAGTCCGAGCCGAACAGCACCCGGTCGGCGCCGATCAGATCGATCAGCCCCGACAGGTCCTCCTCGTGGAACGGGTTGACCCACACCTGTTCCCGGAACTGTTCGACCGGGTGCGCGCCGAACTCGTTCGGCATCTTCTTGTAGACCCGCTCGAACAGGTCGATCAGGCGTGGCACCCAGGCACCGCCGTTCTCGACGACGCCGACCCGCACACCGGGATGGCGGGTGAACACGCCGTGGGCGACCAGCGCGGCGCAGGTGTCGAGGATCGAGCGGGCGTCCTCGTAGACGATGGTGCGGAAGGCGTCCGGTTTGAACGGGGTGTACTCGCCGCCCTTGCCCTCCCAGTCGCGGCTGTAGCGGTCGTAGCCGGAGTCGCAGGCGTGCATGAGCACCGGGATGCCGAGCTGTTCGACGCGGTGCCAGAACGGGTCGAAGTAGGGTTGGCCCATCGACGTGGTGTGGCCGGTGATGGTGGCCACCGGGCGCGGGTTGACCAGCACCGCGCGGGCGCCGTTCTCCACGCACCAGTTCAGTTCGGCGACGGCCTTGTCGACGTCGGGCAGGGTGATCACCGGGGTGGCGAAGATGCGGCCCGCGTAGTCGAATGACCACTCCTCGAGCATGCCGCCGGTGGTCGGGAACATCACGCAGGCGTGGATGCCCTGGGAGTCCAGCAGCCGCAGCCGCTGTTCGGCGTGGCGGAACTCCTCCGGGCAGCGGATCGGGTTGGCCAGCTCGCGCAGGCTCTTACCCTCGGGGTTGATGCCGCGGAAGTAGTCGGCCCAGGCGCCCGGCGAGGCCACCACCTCGTAGGTCGGGTTGGGGATGGTGTCGGTCAACCTGCCCTTGATCATCAGCTTGGTCAACCCGTCCACCTGAATCCACTGGATGGCACCGCGGTACTGCTTGGGCAGGTGGCGGGTGTAGGCGTCCGTGGGTTCGTACAGGTGGTTGTCGGCGTCCCAGATCTCCAGAGCTGGTGTTGTCACGTCGCGTCTCCTTCGGCAGGGCCTTATGAGAATATAGCTTCTCATATTGGGACAACGTTGTTATCGGACCGGAGGACTCATGAGCGACTACAAGTTCCTGAAGTGGGAGAGCCACGACGACGGCACGATCGTGCGGATCCTGCTCAACCGGCCCGAGGCACGAAACGCGCAGAACCGGGGCATGCTGGTCGAACTCGACGACGCGTTCGGCCGCGCCGAGGCCGACGACAAGGTGCGGGTGGTGATCCTGGCCGGTGAGGGCAAGATGTTCTCCTCCGGCCACGACATCGGCTCCGCGGTGGCCAAGGCCGAGTACCGGCCCGGCCCCGACCAGCATCCGACGATGAAGATCAACGGCGGCACCCGCGACGGCGCGGAGAACCGGATGCTGCAGGAGTGGCACTACTTCTTCCAGAACACGCTGCGCTGGCGCAATCTGCGCAAGATCACGATCGCGCAGGTGCACGGCGACGTGTTCTCGGCGGGGCTGATGCTGATGTGGGCGTGCGACTTGATCGTCGGCAGCGAGGAGGTCCGCTTCGCCGACGTCGTCGGCACCCGGCTGGGCATGTGCGGGATGGAATACTTCGGTCACCCTTGGGAATTCGGTCCGCGTAAGACCAAGGAACTGATGCTGACCGGCGACGCGATCGACATCCACGAGGCGTATCAGCTCGGGATGGTCAGCAAGGTGTTCAAGCGCGAGGAGCTGGCCGAGCGGACCCTGGAGATGGCACGGCGGATCGCCCAGGTCCCGACGATGGCCGCGCTGCTGATCAAGGAGTCGGTCAACCAGACCATGGACAACATGGGGTTCTACAACTCGCTGCAGGCGTGCTTCTCGCTGCACCAGCTCAACCACTCGCACTGGGCTGAGGTGCGCGAGGACAAGGTGCCGCGCGCGGGCGAGGAGCACGGCGTCCCGAACTGGCGCACCGCTCCGCCGATCGTGACCTCGGTCAAAGACAAAGTCCGTGCCGACGCATAGTCTTCCGTCGTGACCGACCACTCCGAGCTGGCCGAACCCCGGCCGATGACCACCACCAGAGAGCACCTGTTCGGCAGCATGCCGTTCTACGACGTGGTCGACAACGACGAGACGGTGGTTGTCGACCTGCACAACCGCCCGGATCTGACCAACATCCGCGGCGCCCTGCAGGGCGGGCTCGTGGCGACGCTGATCGACATCGCGGCCGGCCGGCTGGCGGTCAAGTACGCGGGCGACCTCGCCGGGGCCGCCACCGCCGACATGACGATCCACTACCTGGCGCCCATCATGGAGGGCCCGGCACGGGCCACCGCCACCCTGGTGCGGGCCGGGCGGCGCTCGATCGTGGTGGCCGTCGACGTCGTCGACGTCGCCGCCGACCGGCACGCGGCCAGGGCCACCGTGAGCTTCGCGGTGCTGAACGCGCGCTAGGTCCGCTGCGCCGGCGCACCGTAGCGGGCGTCGGCGACGCGGTCCAGCACGGCGGCCGGCTCGGCGTAGACCATCGCCCACCCGCGGGCCCGCCGGTAGTACAGCTGGATGTCGCCCTCCATCCCGAAGCCGTACCCGCCGTGCACATGCAGGCTGCGTCCGGTCGCGTCGCGCGCGGTCTCGTAGGCGAACACGAACGCCATCGCGGCCAGTTCCGCGGCCCGGTCCGGTTCGTCGACGACGGCACACGCGGCCTTGTAGCCCAGCAGCCGGGCGCCGTCGACCGCGGTGGCGGAATCGGCCAGCGGATGCGACACCGCCTGGAAGGTGCCGATCGGCGTGCCGAAGGCATGGCGCTGCTTGGCGTAGTCGACGCCGATCTCCACGGCGCGCGCCGCGATCCCCGTCAGCGCCCCAGCGCGCTGAGCCGCAACCAGCGGTCCAGCGCCGCCGCGTACAGTTCCAGCGCCGCCGTCCCGTCGGCGAGCACGGTGGCGTCGTCGCCGATCACGATGTCCGCCAACGGCATCGATGCCAGGTTCGTGACCGGCCGGGTATCGGCGAGCACCGGAACGGCGAGCAGCCGGTCGTCGTCGAGCACGAGCGCCACGTCGGCGACCGCACCCGCGGGCACCAGCGCCGCGACCCCACCGCGGGCCGGCCGCGGCGCGAACGTCACCAGCCTCTCCCCGGCCAGTGCGGCACCCAGCAGGTCGGAACCCGCCTTGGCGAGAATCGTTGCCGCCGACTGCGTTTCGATAAGCGGAGCGGGAGCGATCGCCCTGCCGTGCTGTTCTGCGATCAGCGCGAGGTCGAGTTCGCTTGCACCCCAGCCCCCGTCGCGCTCATCGACCGCCATCTCGACCACGCCGGTCTCCACCATCGCACGCCAGAGGTCGCGGTCGAACCCGAGCGGTTCGGCGGCGCGTACCTTCTCCGGGCCGCCCATCCTGACGTACAACGTCGTGAAGGCCTCGACGAGTTGCTGCTGCTCATCGGTCAAGCTCAGATCCATGGGGGCCGCCGATCCTGGTGAATATGTACACTCTCAAATCTGAGATTAACATTTCCGCCAGGCGGTCCGGTGCGTGAGGAGCAGTGAGAACCGTGCACTTTCAACTCGACGACGAGGCGCGGGCGTTCCGCGACGATGTGCGGGCGCACCTGGACGAGGTGCTGACCCCGGAGTTCGAGGAGCGCATCTACCGCAGCGGGGTCGCCCACGACGACGACTTCGCCCGCGGCCTGGTGGAGAAGGATCTGTTCGCCCCGGACCGCAGGCTGCTCGAGCGCCAGCTGCTGCAGGACGAGCTGATGTACTCCGATGCGCCGGTCTATCTCTCCGAGACCACCCGGATGGTGGCCGGCGTGATCGACAAGGCAGGCAGCGAGGAGCTCAAGCGCCGGATCATCCCGAAGGCGATGGCGGCCGAGCTGACGATCGCGCTGGGCTTCACCGAGCCCGAGTGCGGTTCGGACGTCGCCGCGGCCAGCACCCGCGCGGTGCGCTCCGGTGACGACTGGATCATCAACGGCTCCAAGATGTTCACCACCAACGGCCACATCGCCGACTACGTCTTCCTGCTGGCCCGCACCAACCCGGACAAGCCGAAACACAAGGGCCTGACGATGTTCCTGGTGCCGCTGGACAGCCCGGGCGTGGAGGCGCAGGCGGTGTGGACGCTGTCCGGCGAACGCACCAACATCACCTTCTACACCGATGTCCGGGTCAGCGACGAGTACCGCATCGGGGGCGTGGACGAGGGCTGGTCGGTGCTCAGCCTGGCGCTGGAGGACGAGCACGCCTCCGGGTGGGGTCCGCACCTCAAGCGGCTGCTCGAGCACGCCGAGCAGTGGGCCCGCGAGGCGACCGACGCCGACGGCGCGGCGCGCATCTCCGATCCCGATGTGCGCAGGCGGTTGTCGCGGATCGCGATCGAGTTCGAGGTCGCCACGCTGCTGCAGCGGCGCTGCGTGTGGATGGCCGAACAGGGTCAGTCCCCGGTCGCCGAGGGGCCGATGTCGAAGCTGTTCAGCACCGAGGCGCTGGTCCGCGCGGCACAGGACGTCAACGAGTTCGTCGGCCCCGACGCGCTGCGCAGCCGCTACGAGCCCACGGCGCCCGAGGACGGCCGCTTCGAGTACCTGATGCGGTTCTCGCTGGGCACCACGATCTACGCGGGCACCAGCGAGGTGCAGCGCACGATCATCGCGCAGCGCGGACTCGGACTGCCGCGCTAACCGGTCGTCTTCCTGGTCCGCCGCGTCGCCGTCTTGGCCTGCGGCTTCTCCTCGGCCGGCGGGCTGACGGCCTGACGGCACCACGCCCACATGTCGTCCTCGGTGAGGTCGGCGCCGCGGGAGCCCACGCTGAACACCCCGATCTGCGCCAGCGAGGTCAGCGTCGAATTCAGCAGCGTGGTCAGCTGGGCCGGCGTCAGGTCCGTGCGCACCAGGCCGGCCTTCGCGCAGTCGGTGAGGATCCTGGTCAGCAGCTTCTGCTGCGGCTCCCACACCTTGGCGAACTCGTCGGGCCGCTCGATCTCCAGGCTCAGGTTGTAGATGGTGGCCACCCGCCCGCCGAGATTCTGCGAGGACTCCGCGCGGGACAGGAAGCCACGGCAGAACGCCTCCAGCTGCTCCATCGGACCGTCGGCGGCGGCGACCTCCTGGCGGATGTCCTCGGTGAACTGGCTGGTGATGTTCTCGTAGAGGGCCAGCAGCAGCTCCTCTTTACCGGCGAAGTGCTGGTAGAAGGCGCGCAGGCTGAGGTTGGACCGGTCGATCAGGGTCTGGATCGTGAAGTCCGCGCGACCCGACTCCTGGACCAGCTCCAGCGCGGTGGCCAGGAACCTGCTGCTGCGTGCCAGGGCCCGGGCCCGGGCGTTGCTGAGCCGGCGCTCGAGGGTGCGCTCCTGCCACTTGGGCGACAGCTCAACGGCCGGCCCCTCACCGTCGTCCACCGGTTCCCCGACGACCTCCAGCGCCTTCTCGTCAGTCTTGCGTCCCGCCATGATGCCTCTCAGACTACGCCCCGCCGTAAACCGATATTCTCACGACTCCGTCCGTCGTGCCGGGTGCCTCCCTTGCGGGCCGTTCATGCGGTAGGCTCGGAAACGCGTATTCTCAATTTCGGGAATCATCCTACCCACACGCGACCGCCGAAGGAGCGCAGCGTGACCGCTGACATCCGAATCGTCTCCCCCGACGATCATCTCGTCGAACCCGCCGATCTGTGGACCAGCCGGCTGCCCGCGAAGTACCGCGAGGTCGGCCCGCACATCGTCCGGCACCGCGGCCGCATGGATCCGTCGGTCACCTCCGATGTCGCGTTCATCGACGACGAGGAGGGCCGCGACGCCGACATCTGGCACTTCGAGGATTCGCTCATCCCGATCCCGCTGATCAGCGCGGCCGCCGGCTACGAGATCGACGAGCTGACCACCGACCCGATCACCTACGACGAGATGCGGCCGGGTTGCTACCGGCCCGCGGATCGGTTGGCCGACATGGACATCGCCGGGATCGAGGCATCGGCGTGCTTCCCGAACACCCTGGTGCGGTTCTGCGGCCAGCGCTTCCTGTACGCCAAGGACAAGGAGCTGGCGCTGCTGTGTGTGCAGGCGTACAACGATTTTCAGATCGACGAGTGGGCGGCCGGCTCCAACGGACGGCTGATCCCGCTGGGCATCATCCCACTGTGGGACGTCGAGCTGGCGGCCGCGGAGGTGGAACGCGTCGCGGCCAAGGGCATGCACGCGGTGTGCTTCTCGGAGCTGCCGTCGCGGCTGGACCTGCCGTCGATCCACAGCGGCTACTGGGACCCGTTCTTCGCCGCCTGTGAGCGCAACGAGGTCGGCATCATGCTGCACATCGGGTCCAGCTCGTCGCTGACGAAGTCGTCGCCGGACTCACCGCACGTGGTGACCAGCGCGCTGATGGCGGTGAACTGCACGATCTCCCTGGTGGACTGGCTGTTCTCGGGCAAGCTCAAGCAGTTCCCCAACCTCAAGCTCGCGTTCGCCGAGGCGCAGGCCGGCTGGATCCCGTACTACCTGCAGCGGGTCGACGAGGTGTGGGAGGACCGCCGGGCGTGGGGCGGCATCCACCCGCTGCTGACCGAGCCGCCCAGCACCCAGGTGCCGGGCCGGGTGTGGTTCTCGACGTTCGGCGACCCGGTGGCGTTCCGCATTCTCGACCTGGTCGGCGAGGACCAGCTGATGTTCGAGACCGACTACCCGCACAACGACACCAACTGGCCGCACAGCATGGACGTCGCCAACAAGGCGACCGCCGGGCTGGACGAGGAGACCAAGCGGAAGGTGTTGTCCACCAACGCCAAGAACTTCTTCGGCCTGGTGTAGACCCCGCTTCGTGAGCGGCCTTGAGGATCAGCGGCACTGCCAGTTCGGGGCGCGCTTCTCCAGGAACGCGCGCGGCCCCTCGATCGCGTCCTTGGTCAGCGCGACCTTCATCCGGTAGTTCTCGGCGAGCAGTTCGGCCTCGTAGATGGGCAGCGTCAGACCCTTGCGCACCGCCATCCGCGAACCCCTAACCGCCAGCGGCGCATTGGAGTTCACCACCTCGGCGATCTCCCACGCCCGGTCCATCAGCGCCTCGGGCGCGACGAGCTCGGTGAAGATGCCCAGATCGTAGGCGCGCTTGGCGTCCAGGCGTTCGTGCTTGCCCATCAGGATCACCCGCATCGCGACCGGCAGCGGCAGGATGCGGGCCAGCCGCACCCCCTCCCGCCCGGAGGTCACGCCGATGCTGACGTGCGGATCCATTAGCGAGGCGGTCTCCGAGGCGATCGTGATGTCCGCGGTGGTGATGAGGTCCAGCCCTGCGCCGCAGGCGATTCCGTTGACCGAGCAGATGATCGGCTTGGTCATCGCCAGCCACGGTGGCGTCGCCTCCTGCGGGGCGTCCCACTGCCGCATCGAGCTCAGGATCGGATCGCCCTGGTTGTCGATGCCCGGCGCGTTCTCCATGTCGTGGTCGGCGGCCTTGTTGACGTCGGCTCCGACGCACAGCGCGCGGCCGTTGCCGGTGATGATGACCGTCCAGATGTCGTCGCGGTTCTCGATCTCGGTGTAGACCTCGGCGAGTTCGGCGATCATCTCGTCGTTGATCGCGTTGAGGACCTCGGGCCGGTTCAGCGTGATGCACGCGGTGTGCTTGCGGACCTCGAACTCGATCGTCTCGTATGCGGTCACCTGGCGAATGCCTCCGTATTGCTGGGTATTTCGTCGTCGGTCGGGGTGGACCCGAAGATCTCGGCGAACCGCTCGCAGTAGCGCGGCCACACCTGCGGGTTGAGCAGCCGCGGCGGCCGCCGGCCCGCGAAGATGTCCTGCCACTGTCGTGCGGTCGCCACCGCGATGTCGTGGGCGGCCTCGACGGTGATGCCTGCCGTGTGCGGCGTGGCCACGACGTTGTCCAGCGTCAGCAGCGGGTTGTCGGCCCGTGGCGGCTCCTCGTGGAACACGTCGAGCCCGGCACCGGCGATCTGACCGCTGGTCAGCGCGTCGTACAGCGCCGCCTCGTCGTGCACCTGCCCGCGCGCGGTGGTGATGAAGTACGCGCTCGGTTTCATCGCGGCGAACTGCGCCCGCCCGACCAGCCCCTCGGTCTCGGCGGTCAGCGGACAGGTCACCTGCACGAAGTCCGCCTGCGCCAGCAGTTCCTCCAGCGAGACCAGCTCGACACCGGCGGCGTCGGAGACGTACGGGTCGAACACCAGCACCCGCATGTGGAACGGCCCGCACAGCTCCACCAGCCGGCGGCCGATGGCGCCGAGCCCGATGACGCCCAGCGTCTTACCGCGCAGCTCACTGCCCTGCAGCGCCAGCCGGTTGCCCAGTGCGCCGCGGCGCAGCACCCGGTCGGCGACGGTGATCTTCTTGGCCAGATCGAGCATCAACCCCAGCGCGTGTTCGGCGACCGCCTCGGCGCCCGGTCCGGAGTTGTTGCACACCGCGATTCCCGCCTCGGTGCAGGCGTCGACGTCGATCACGTCGTAGCCGGCGCCCGCCGAGCACACCGCCAGCAGATCCGGGCAGCGCGCGATCAGCGCCCGATCGGCCAGCCACTGTGCGCCGTCGGGCACCGAGGCGACGTCGGTGCGGGTGGCGACCTGGTAGCCGTGCGCGGACTCCAGCGCCGCCCAGCCCTGTGCCGGGTCGGCGCCGAGGTCCAGCTTGACGACATCGATGTCGGTGCCGCCGAGGATCTCCCCGGCGACCGGATGTGTCCACCGCTCGACGACCAGGCGCGGTCGCGGAGCGGTGCTCACCGGATCTTCGGCTTCGCCTGGGCGGCCTTGAACATCTCGGCCAGCTTCTCGTCGACGTTGACGTAGTCGTTGCGGGCGACCTTGCCCTCACGGCCGGGCACCGGGTCGTAGCCGAGCCGGCCGTCCTTGTTCTCCATGTGGAAGTACTCGCGCCCGATCGGCAGCCGGCGGTCCGACAGCGGCACCTCCATCCAGGCCCGCAGGAAGCAGCGTGCCTTCTTCGGGTCGGTGCTGCTGACGAAGTCCGAGCGGGAGTGGCACATCGCGAAGTTGTTGGCGATCGCGGCTTCCCCGGATTCCAGCCGGAACTCCACCTGCTGTTCGACGAGGATGCGGCGCAGCAGCTCGATCGCCTCGTTCTGCTCGGGGGTGAACTCGCGGCCCAGCGTCACCATCGCGGGCAGGATGCTGCTGTAGGTGAAGTTGATGCAGATCTTGCCGTCGACCTGGGAGAACACCGGGACGTCGTAGGGGGTGACATCGGGCTGGTCGTCGGGCTGCTCGCTGCGCCGGTGGTGCGGGAAGCCCTGGTAGAGCACCGGCAGCAGGTCGGGCCGTTCGGCGAGGATGCGGTTGTGCGCGGCGGGACCGCTGGAGAACTGGCTCTCCCCGCCCTGGGCGGCCGGGTAGACGCACAGCAGCCCCAGGATGTCGGCGGCGTCGTTGTGCATGGCCAGTTCCGCGCTGGACTTTGTGCCGCGGGCGGGCTGCACCCCGTTCGGCAGCACCTCCTCCTGCACCCGGACCATCCGGTGGCCGAACGAGTTGTTGGACACCAGGTATCCGAGGTGGGTGCAGAACGCCCAGTAGATCCGCTCCAGTTCCTCGATCGAGTGCTCATCCACCGGGAACCCGCGCACGCAGGCCAGGCCGCGACCGAACATGATCTCCTCGTACAGCCGCCGCAGGTCGGCGTCGAGGTCGGGATGGCGGGCGTCCTCGGGCGTGATGTCGTCGCGGTCCTTGTGCTGGGTTTTGACCAGGATCGACTGCAGCGCCTTGACATTGCGTGCGGACAGGTCGAACGCGAAGTCCTCCTTGGAGCGGAAGTCCTCGCCCGTCCAGGCCATCTTGTCGGTGACGGGAGCGTCGAGTATCGGAGTGGGCATACGGTCCTCCAGGTTGTTATCGAGGTTGCAGCGCGCGCAGTTCGCGTGCCCTGGCGGTCGCGGCTTCGGTCAGCAGTCCGATGTCGGTGCCCGCGGAGATGAACTTCAGGCCAAGGGCGATGTAGCGGGTGAGCAGTTCGGTGGAGCGGATCCCGGCGATCCCGAACGCCACACCGTGGGTGCGGCAGGCCTCGGCGACGCGCTCCACGGCGCTGCTGAAGTCGTCGTGGTGGTAGTCGCCGTGGATCCCCATCTCCGCGGTCAGATCGCTGGGCCCCAGCAGGATCATGTCCAGGCCGGCGACGCTGGCGATCGCGTCGACCGAGTCGACGGCCTCCGGTGTCTCCACCATGACGGCGACGACGGTGTGCCGTTCGGCTTCGGCGGTGAGCTCCGCCGGTGTCCGACTCTGGTAGCCGGTCACCGCGTTTGGGCCGGCGATGGAACGATGCCCGACGGGCGGGAACCGGGCGGCGTGCACCACGGCCTCGGCATCGGATTTCGAATTCACGTGCGGGACAATGACTCCAACGGCACCGCTGTCGAGCACCCTGGCGATGACGCTCGGGTCGTGCGACGGCACCCGCACCAGCGCCGAGATGCCTGACCCCACCGCCGCCGCACACAGCATCGCCGTGGTGTCCAGGGAGGTGGCGGTGTGCTCGAGGTCGACGTACACCGCGTCGTAGCCGCCCGCCGCGGCGATGGCGGGCACATCCGGTGTGCGGGAATGCTGCAGCGCCAGGCAGAGCACGAGGCCCTGACCTCGTAACGCGTCCCGTAATGTCGCCCGCACATGCTCACGGTATCCGACTGAGAACGATCATTCCACTTTTTCGTTAACGGCATTTCCGATGTGGTAACCATGTTCCATGGCTGGTGACCGCGTGGCCGTCGTCGGTGTGGGGCTCTCCGACTGCGGCCGCACCCCCGACAAGACCGCGACGGCGTTGATGGCGCAGGCCGCCCGTGCCGCCATCGCCGACGCCGGAATCGCGAAGGACGACATCGAGGGCCTCGGCGCACACGGGTCGCTGCTGGCGCCCGTCGAGGTCGCCGAATACCTCGGGCTGCGCCCGATCTGGGTCGACTCCACCGATGTCGGCGGCTCGTCGTGGGAGGTGATGGCCCAGCACGCCGCCGCGGCCATCGCCGCCGGTGAGATCGACGTCGCGCTGCTGACCTACGGCTCGACGGCGCGGTCGGACGTCAAACGCAAGGTGCGTGCCTCGGCCGCGGCGATGCCGACCGGCGGTGCGATGCAGTACGAGACGCCCTACGCGCCGACGCTGATCGCCAAGTATGCGATGGCGGCGCGCCGCCACATGATCGAGTACGGCACCACCATCGAACAGCTGGCCGAGGTCGCGGTCGCCGCCCACGAGTGGGCAGCCATGAACCCCAACGCCTTTGACCGGGAACGTCTGACCGTCGAGGATGTGGCGGCCGCGCCGATGCTGGCCGACCCGTTCACCGCCAAACACGTCTGCCTGCGCACCGACGGCGGCGGCGCGGTGGTTCTGGCCAGCGAGCGGGTCGCCAGGGACTGTGCCAGGACACCGGTCTGGATTCTCGGGGCGGCCAACGCCGCATCGCACGTGAGCATGAGCGAGTGGGCGGACTTCACCACCTCGGCGGCCGCGGTCTCCGGTCCGCGCGCCTTCGCCCGGGCCGGCGTCACGCCCGCCGACATCGATGTGTGTCAGCTCTACGACTCGTTCACCTCGACGGTGCTGCTCACCGTGGAGGACCTCGGCTTCTGCGCCAAGGGTGAGGGCGGTGCGTTCATCGGCTCCGGCGCGCTGCGCCCGGGCGGGGCACTGCCCACCAACACCGACGGCGGCGGGCTGGCCTCCTGTCATCCGGGGATGCGCGGCATGTTCCTGATCGTCGAGGCCGTACGCCAGCTGCGCGGCGAGTGCGGCCCGCGGCAGGTGCCGGACGCGGAGCTGGCGTGCGTGCACGCCATGGGCGGTTTCTTCACACACAGCGCCACGATGATCCTGGGAGCGGACCGATGAACCCGACGATCGACCTCGACAGCGAGAAGTGGTGGGCGGCAGTCCAGGACGGCGTGCTGATGGTGAACCACTGCGCGTCGTGTGACCGGTCGTCGCTGTACGCGCGGCCGTTCTGCCCGCACTGCTGGAGCGAGGACGTCGCGCTGCGTCCGGCCAGCGGACGGGGCCGGCTCTACACCTGGAGCGTCGTGCACCCGCCGTCGGCGGCGCCGTACGTGGTGGCCATGATCGACCTGGCCGAGGGGCCTCGGGTGATGTCGGCCGTCGAGGGCTGTGAGCCCGCCGATCTGAAGCCGGACATGGAGCTGTCGGTGGCGTTCCGGGCCGGCGACGACGGTTTTCAGGTCCCGGTGTTCCGCCCCGCCTGATCAGCCGGCTCGTTTGTGAATCTGACGACGGTTTCGGCCCCTGAAGCGTCGCCAGATTCACAAATGGGCAGCCGACACCTAACCGGCCAGCCGCGCGGCCACCTCGCGGCGGCGCCCGCGGGAGCGGTCGTCGAGCTTGGTGCGCTCCACCTTGCCGTTGGCGTTGAGCGGTAACGGTTCATCCCAGAACACCAGTTCCTCAGGCAGCTTGTATTTGGGCAGCCCGGCGGAGATCAGCGCGTCGGCGAGCGCAGGCAGGGTGACGTCGGCACCGGGCTCCAGCAGCACCGCGGCGGCCAACCGCTCGCCGGTGGTGTCGTCGGGCACGCCGTAGGCCGCGCAGTCACGCACCTGCGGCAGCCGGTTGATGGCCTCCTCCACCTCCGCGACCGGGATTTTGAGCCCGTTGCGGATCACGATGTCGCGCAACCGGCCCACGATGCGCACCCGGCCGTCGGGCACGTCCGCGACATCCCCGGTGCGGAACCAGTCGCCGTCGAAGGCGTGCTCGTCGGCGGCCGGATCGGTATAGCCCAGGAAGGCGTGCGGGCCGCGGATGCAGCACTCGGTCGGCTCGCCCGAGGACCCGACCCTGACCTCGACGTCGCCGAGCGGGCGACCGTCGTCGGCGTGCCGTAGTTCGCGCGGTTCGCCGCGCAGGCCGGACGTGCTCACCGGCACCTCCGAGGAACCGTACGCCCGCATCACGATGATCCCGAAGTCGCGTTCGATGCGCTCGACGATGCGGCGGTCCAGCGTCGTCCCACCGAGGTACACCGCGCGCAACGGCACCTCGAGGCCGGCGGCGACAGCCTCGTCGAGCAGACGGTCCAGCAGCCGGTCCGGGCCGCCGTACCACGTCGACTTGGTGGAGACCAGCAGATCGCACGTCGCCGCCGGATCCCAGCGGTCCTCCAGCACCACCGCGGTGCCCAGCATCGGCGCGATGAACAGTGCCTGCACCACCCCGGTGACCGAGCCGAGCGGGCTGATCAGGAAGATCCGGTCGTCCTCGGTGAGACCGGCGGCGTCGATGTAGTTCGCCGACGCCTTGACCAGGGTGCTCAGCGAGTGCACCACCCCTTTGGGCGCCGACGTGGTGCCCGAGGTGAACAGCACGAACGACGGTTCGTCGGCGGCCCGGCGGGGCGCGACCGAGCCGCCGCCCTCCGGCTGCAGCCAGGAAAAGCCCTCGGGTACCGGCACATCGGGCTGCCCGGACGCGAGACCGACGCGCGCCCCGGTGCGCGCGATGATGTCGGTCAACTGGGCCGATCCCGCGGTGCGCGGCACCAGCAGCACGACCGCGTCGGCCCGAAGCACCGCGTGCACCGCGACCACGGAGTCGACGTCGTTGCCGACCACCAGCACCACCGGGGTTCCCGGTTCGACACCGGCGGCGAGCAGTCCGGCCGCGCGGCGGTCCACCCGTTCGTCGAGTTCGGCGTAGGTCAGCGCACCGGCGCGGTCGATGAGCGCGGGACGGTCCGGATGCTGTTGTGCGGCGGTGCGCACGACGTCCAGCGGTTCGGCGGACCAGAAGCCGGCTGCCCGGTAGGCGTCGCGGCGCTCAGCGGCCCGCTGCCGGGCGTGCCGCAGCAGATCCACGGAAACCGTCATGACCGATTCCGGACGCAAACGTGTGTTCTCACTTGTGTAAATGTAACCTCTCACAGGTGAACGCAATGAGTTTCGACAATCAGGTCGCGATCGTCACCGGCGCGGGCGGTGGTCTGGGCAGCTGTCACGCACTCGAACTCGCCCGCCGCGGCGCCCGCGTCGTGGTCAACGACCTCGGCAGCGCCGTCGACGGCACCGGCCAGTCCACCTCGGCCGCGCAGTCGGTGGTCGACGAGATCACCGCCGCGGGCGGCACCGCGGTGGCCAACTGCGACAGCGTCGCCACGCCGGCGGGCGGCGCCGCGATCGTGCAGACCGCGCTCGACGCGTTCGGCCGGGTCGACATCCTGATCAACAACGCCGGGATCCTGCGGGATGCGGCGTTCAAGAACATGACCCCCGAGCAGGTGGACGCCGTGCTCGCCGTGCACCTGCAGGGCGCGTTCAACGTGACCCGCGCGGTGTGGCCGGTGATGCGCGAGGCCAACTACGGGCGCATCGTCCAGACCGCTTCCGGCTCAGGGCTGTTCGGCAACTTCGGGCAGGCCAACTACGGTGCGGCGAAGATGGGTCTGATCGGCATGATGCACGTGCTGGCGATCGAGGGCGCCCGCAACAACATCGCGATCAACGCCATCGCGCCGATCGCGCGCACCCGGATGACCGAGACCATCATGGGCGAGGCCGGCAAGGCGCTGGACCCGGAGCTGGTCACCCCGGTGGTGGTGTACCTGTCGCATCCCAGCTGCGACCGCACCGCGCACATCTACTCCGTCGGCGGCGGCAAGGTGTCGCGGGTGTTCATCGGCCAGACCAAGGGCATCGAGAACCCGGAGCTGACGGCCGAATCGGTGGCCGCGGCGATCGACGAGATCGACGACACCGCGACCTTCACCATCCGCGGCGGACTGGCCGGGGCCTGATCACCGGCCCTTGAACACCGGCGGGCGCCGTTCGGCGAAGGCCCGCAGACCCTCCTGCAGATCCTCGGTGGTGGAGACGATCTCCTGCGCCCACGCCTCCTGTTCGAAGGCGCGATCGCGGCCGGACTCCGAGGACACCGCCAGCAGGCGTTTGGTCAGGGCCAGCATCACCGTCGGGCCCGCCGCCAGCCGCCGGGCCAGCTCGAGCGCGGTGTCGCGCACCGCCTCCTGGGCGACGACACGGTTCACCAGCCCCAACCGCTCGGCGCGCGCCGCGTCGACGGGCTCGCCGAGCATCAGCAGCTCGGTGGCGCGGCGCAGCCCGACAATGCGGGTCAGCAGATGGATCGCGCCGGAGTCGGGCAGGATGCCGCGCTGCACGAACGGTTCGACGAGCTTGGCTTGTTCGCTCATCACCACCAGGTCGCTGGCCAGCACCAGGCTGGTCCCGGCGCCCGCGGCGGTGCCGGTGACGGCGGCGACCACCGGTTTCTCGCAGTCCAGGATCGACGCGACGAGCCGCTGCCAGCCGTTGGCCAGCATCCGCGCGATATCGCCCGGTCGCCGTTCGGTGGCCGGCGACGACGACGGCCCCAGCCCGGCACCCGCGCAGAAGTGGCGGTCCCCCGCCGCACAGAACAGCACCGCGCGCACCTCGGGGTCGGCGTCGGCGTCCCGGAAGGCCGCGGTGAGCGCGTCACGAGCCAAGGGCGACAACGAGTTTCCGACGTCAGCACGGTCGATCGTGATGCAGCGAACGCCATCGCCGCCGGAGCTGACGACGATTCCCGGTTGTTCTTCGGCCATGGCACTCCCCTGCGTTAACGTGCATTCTCATTTTTCGGGTATCTTATTTCCACTGTGGCCGGCCGAGGCCACGAAGGAGGGTGTTTCGTGGCGACGACGGGACAGATCACCGACGAAGGCCTGGCCCGTCTGCGTGCGACGATCGGCATCGCGGTACCCAGTCCCGCTCCCCCGCACTACCTGCGGCCCAACGAGGACACGTTCCGGCACGTGGCCCAGGCCTACGGCGACGACAACCCGCTGTGGTGCGACCCGGAGTACGCCGCCAAGACCCGCTGGGAGGGTTCGATCGCTCCCCCGGCGCTCGTCGGCGGCGACACCCTGGTCGGCGAGGACGAGGTCACCACGCTGTCCGAGGAGGACCGCGCGCTGACCAAGGGCGACCCGCTGCGCGGTGTGCACGCGTTCTACGGCGCGTCCGCCCGGGAGTGGTGGGCCCCGCTGTACGCCGACCGGCGGGTGTTCCGGCGCAACGCGCTGATCGCGGCGCTGGACAAGAGCAGCGAGTTCGCCGGCCGGGCGGTGCACGAGTGGTCCGCGCAGGTGTACCGCGACGAGACCGGCACGATCCTGGGCGCCCAGTACCGCAACATGATTCGCACCGAGCGCCGTAAGGCGCGGGAGCGCAAGAAGTACGACGACATCGAGTTGAAGGTCTGGACGCCCGAGGAGATCGCCGAGATCGACGAACGCTACGCCGCCGAGCAGCCCCGCGGCGCGGAGCAGCGGTGCTGGGAGGACGTCGAGGAGGGCGACACCGTCGGCCCGATCACCAAGGGACCGCTGACCGTCACCGACATGGTGTGCTGGCACGTCGGCATGGGCATGGGCATGTACGGGGTGCGCGCGCTGCGGTTGGCGTACCGCAACCGGCAGCGCATCCCGCGTTTCTACACCCCCGACGAGCGGGGCATCCCCGACGTCCAGCAGCGGGTGCACTGGGACACCGCGGCGGCCCGAAACGCCGGTAACCCCACCACCTTCGACTACGGCCGGATGCGCGAGACCTGGCTGATCCATCTGTGCACCGACTGGATGGGCGACGACGGCTGGTTGTGGAAGCTCGACTGCGAGTTCCGCAAGTTCAACTACGTCGGGGATCTGCACACCGTGTCCGGCACCGTGGTGCGCAAGTACCTCGCCGACGGGGACCGCCCCGCGGTGGATCTCGACCTCGCCGCGGTGAACCAGCGCGGCGAAATCACCGCCCCCGGGCACGCGACCATCCTGCTGCCGAGCCGCAGCCACGGACCGGTCCGGCTGCCCGATCCGCCGGGCGGCGCCCGTTCCCTGGCCGAGCTGCTCGACGTGGCCGCGGAGGAATTCTCCCGCCGATGAGTTACGACAGCGTTCCCGGACTGCGCGCCGCCCTCGACGGCGGGGTGCTGCGCCTGACCTTCGACCGCGCCGACCGGCGCAACGCGATCGACGACACCATGCTCGACGCGCTGATCGCCCACATCGCCGCCTCGGGCACCGACGAGGAGGTCCGGGTGATCCGGATCGACGCGGAGGGCCCCGACTTCTGCTCCGGCTCCGACCTGATCGCCCGCAACACCCCGTCGGGCCGCAAACCGCGCGTCGGCAGCACCCAGCGCCGCCTGCCGACCAAGGCGAACCGGCTGATCCCGGTCATGACGGAGACCCAGGTGCCGATCGTCGCGGTGGTGCGCGGCTGGACCGCCGGACTCGGCTTCCACATCGCGCTGGCATCCGACTTCTGCGTCGCCGCCACCGATGCGCGGATCTGGGAACCGTTCATGGCCCGCGGTTTCACCCCCGATAGCGGAGCGGCCTGGCTGCTGCCCCGGCTCGTCGGGATGGTCCGGGCCCGGCGACTGCTGCTGCTCGGCGAGGAGATCAGCGGCGCACAGGCCGCCGAGCTCGAGATCGTGCACGCCGCCTACCCGCCCGACGAACTGGAGGCGCGGGCCGACGCGCTGGTCGCCAGGCTCGCCACCGCGCCGACCGTCGCGCTGGGCCTGACGAAGTGGCTGCTGCACAGCGGAACTGGGCTCGATCTGGACCGGCACCTGCAGAACGAGGCAATGGCACTCGAATTATCCAGCCGCAGCGATGATTTCAAAGAAGGCTTGGCCGCTTTCCGCGACAAGCGCGACCCGGTGTTCCTGGGCCGATGAGCACGATCGCGATCACCGCCGACACCCCGGTCGCCGACGCGGTCGCCGCAGTCGAGGACTGGGTGGCCACCCACGTGCCGGAGCGCTGGCGGACCGCGGCCGCCGACGGTCCTGCCGCCCTGCGCGCGGTGCGCAGCCCGCAGGAGTACCGCGAGTGGTATCCGGTGTTCGCCCGGTCCGGGCTGGTGATGCCGACCTGGGCACCCGAGTACGGCGGCCTGGGTATCACCCCCGAGACCGCCCGCGCGATCGAGAAGGTGCTCGCCCCGCTGCGGTTGACCCGGCTGAATCCGTTGGGGCTCAACAACGCAGCGGCGGCGCTGTTCAGCCACGGAACCGAGGAGCAGCGGCGCCGCTTCCTACCGCCGATCGTGCGCAACGAAGAGGTCTGGTGCCAGCTGTTCAGCGAGCCCGGCGCCGGATCGGACCTGGCGTCGCTGGCGACCAGGGCGGTGCGCGACGGCGACGACTGGGTGGTGACCGGCCAGAAGGTGTGGACCACCTGGGCCGACGTCGCCGACTTCGCGATCCTGTTGGCGCGCACCGACCCCGACCAGCCCAAGCACGCGGGCATCACCTACTTCGCGCTGGACATGCGCCAGCCCGGTGTCACGGTGCGCCCGCTGCGCCAGATCACCGGTGAGGCCGAGTTCAACGAGGTCTTCCTGGACGGCGCCCGGGTGCCCGACGCGCATCGCATCGGCGCCGTCAACGACGGATGGCGGGTCAGCGCGTCGACCTTGTCCAGTGAGCGCCAGATGGTGTCCGGGTCGGGCTCCGGCGGGATGGGCCGGCTGGGCGGGTCCAGCGCCGAACGGCTGATCGAGTTGGCCCGGGAGACCGGACGCTGGGCCGACCCCGTCGTCCGCGCGAAGGTGATGCGGCTGTGGGCGCAGGAGCAGATCCGCGGCTGGACCAACGCCCGGGTGCGCGCCGCACTGTCCGCGGGCCAGTCCCCGGGCGCCGCGTCGTCGATCGGCAAGGTGCACCAGGCCACGCTCAACCAGCAGATCCAGGACCTGATGGTGGACCTGCTGGGCACCTCCGCGCTCGCCTGGGAGGGCGAACCGGACTCGCTGCCCCGCGAGGTGGCGGGCATGATGCGCAGCCTGGCCAACTCCACCGAGGGCGGCACCACCGACATCAACAAGAACATCCTCGGCGAACGGGTGCTGGGGCTGCCGAAGGAACCCGATCCGTGGAAAGGCAAGCCCTGGAAGGATATTCCCAGGTCATGAGCTACGAGCGGCTGGTGGTCGAGAAGGCCGACGGCGTCGGGTGGCTGATACTGAACCGACCGGACGCGGCCAACGCGTTCGACGCGCTGATGCTCGACGAGCTGGAGACGGCCTGGGCGGAGCTCGACGCCGACCCGGACGTGAAGGTCATCGTCAACACCGCGCAGGGTAAGGCGTTCTGCACCGGGATGGACGTCGTGCAGGTGGCCAAGGACCGCGACGCCATGCGCAAGCACTCCCGGCGCACCCGCGACGCCGAGCTGAAGATCTCCGCCTGGCACTGCGGGGTCTGGAAGCCGGTGATCGCGGCGGTGAACGGGGTGTGCGCGGGCGGCGGACTGCACCTGGTGGCCGATGCGGACATCGTGATCGCCTCCGACACCGCCAGTTTCCTGGATCCGCACGTCGCGGTCGGACAGGTGGTCGCCTACGAGGCGATCACGCTGATCCGGAAGTCGCCGATGGAGGCGATCACCCGGATGGCGTTGTCCGGCCGGGCCGAACGCATCTCCGCGCAGCGCGCCTACGAGCTGGGCATCGTGTCCGAGGTGGTCCCGTTGGATTCGCTGCGCTCGGCGGCCGCGTCGTTGGCGGAGAAGGTGGCCCGCAACGACCTCGACGCGATGCGGCGGACCAAGAAGGCGCTGTGGCACTCACTCGAGGTCGGCCTGACCCAGGCCCGCATCGACGCATTGGAGTTGTTATGACGAGTACGCAGACCCCGTACCAACGGCTCATCGTCGAGCGGCGCGGTCCGGTCGGCTGGATCATCAACAACCGGCCCGACCGGCTCAACGCCTACGACGCGCTGATGCGGGAGGAGTTCGCCAGGGCCTGGACCGAACTGGACAACGATCCGGAGGTCCGGGTGATCGTGCACACCGGCAACGGCCGGGCGTTCCAGACCGGTGCCGACGTCGAGGATCTCGACGCCGACGGCATCGAGCAGTTCCGCGAGACCATGCGGACGCTGAACCTCGGGCTGACCGGGTGGCACATGAACGTCGGCAAGCCGGTCATCACGGCGGTCAACGGGGTCTGCGCGGGCGGCGGACTGCACTGGGTCGCCGACGCCGACATCGTGATCGCCTCCTCGAACGCCACCTTCCTCGACCCGCACGTGTCGATCGGTCAGGTCAGCGCGTTGGAGACCATCGGGTTGATGCGACGGATGCCGGCGGGCGCGGTGCTGCGGATGGCGTTGGTGGGCAGCCACGAACGGCTCACCGCGCAACGGGCCTACGAGCTCGGGATGATCAGCCAGGTGGTGGATCCGCCGGAGAAGCTGCGCGACGTCGCCCAGGAGCTCGCCGAGAAGATCGCCCGCAACTCCCCCGCGGCGATGCGCGCGACCAAACGCGCCCTGTGGGGTGCGGTGGAGTACGGGCTGACCGACGCCTGCCGGGAGGGCGCCAAACATCTGGTGTCGATGTGGGGGCACCCGGACCAGAACGAGGGCCCGAACGCGTTCGCCGAGAAGCGCACCCCGCAGTGGCAACCTCTGGAGCCGGAATCGTGAACCTGACCGTACTGCTCGACGGCCTGCCCGATACCGCGGTGCACACGCTGGGCGCCGACGTGTCACGGGAAACACTGCGCGCCAGTGCCTCACAGTTGGGCGCCGTGCTGGCCGGGGTCGGTGTCACGACCGGTCAGGTCGTTGGGGTGATGCTCGGCAACGAGCCGGCCACCATCGCGGCGCTGTTCGGCACCTGGCATGCCGGCGCGGTGTACACACCGCTGAACCCGCGTGCCGCCGACCCGGAGCTGGACGGTCAGCTGGAGAGCCTGGGCCCGGCCGCCGTCGTCACGACTCCGGAGTTGGCGCACCGGTTCTCGCGGTTCGAGCTGCCCGTCGTCACCGTGTCGGAGCTGAAGTGGTCGGTGTTCCGGGACGCCCGGGCCGCGTCAGGTAGGCGGTTCGACGAGGATGTGGCGCTGCTGCAGTTCACGTCGGGGACCACGGGCCCGCCGAAACCGGTGCCGTTGCGGCACAGCAACGTCGTCGACCTCATCGACCGGCTGCTGGGCAAGCTCCGCGGCGGCCGCAGCGGTAAGCCGGACCGCGCGCCGATGCCGAACCTGGTGCCGCTGTCGCTGTCGTTGTGGGCGGGGATCTACCAGGTGCTTTTCGCGTTCCGCGCCGGCGCCGGTGTGGTGCTGATGGAGCGGTTCACGCCAACGGATTTCGCGGCGCTGGTGAAACGCCACCAGCTGCGGTCCACGGTGCTGCCGCCTGCGGCGCTGACGATGGTGTTGCACGACGAGACGGTGCAGGATCTGTCGCCGCTGCGCATCGTGCGGTCGATCACCGCACCGCTGTCGCCGGTGCAGGCGCGCCGGTTCAACGAGAAGTTCGGTGTGATCGTGCTGAACTCCTACGGGCAGACCGAGCTCGGCGGTGAGGTGGTCGGCTGGTCGGCCGCCGACGCCCGCGAGTGGGGTGAGTCCAAACTCGGGTCGGTGGGTCGGCCGCTGCCGGGCATCGATGTCAAGATCCACGACGACGAGGTGCTGGTGCGCACCCCGATGACGGTGGCGCGCAAGGTGGATCCGGCGTTCCTGGACCGGCTCACCGACGACGGGTGGTTCCACACCGGCGACCTGGGGTGGTTCGACGAGGACGGCTTCCTGTGGCTGGACGGCCGGGTGTCCGACATGATCAACCGTGGCGGGCTGAAGGTGTTTCCGGGCACCGTCGAGGATGTGCTGCTGGCGGCCGACGGGGTGCGGGAGGCCGCCGTGGTGGGGGTGCCCGACGAGCGACTCGGCGAGGTGCCGTGGGCGTTCGTGGTCCGCACCGACGAGTCTGTTGACGAGGACGGACTGATCGCGTGGTGCCGTGAACGGTTGACGCCGTACCGGGTGCCGGTACGGATCGTGTTCCTCGACGCGCTGCCGCGTAACGCGGTCGGCAAGGTCGCCAAGCGCGAGTTGGCGACGATGGCCCTGCGGTAGCGGCTCGCCTCGCTAATAAGTTCACGTTCGACGTCGGCGGGCGGTTTTTGTCGGTGCCCGTCTTTAGTATGAACGTATGTTCGATGACCCGCGGTCGGCGGAGCTGATCACCGTGATGGGTGAGGAGGCCCGGGAGGAGGCCGCGGCCAAAGGCCGCCGCCTGGCAGCGGTCGCCGAACTCTATGAACTGCGCAAACTGCAGTACCTGGACGCCGGGTTCACCCACACCGACGTGTCGGTGGCGGTGGCCGCCGAAGTCGGCGCCGCCCACAACATCAGCCACGCCCGCGCCCACAGCCTCGTGCACACCGCCGTCGACCTGCACCGTCGGCTACCGCAGGTGATGGCCGCGATGCGACGCGGCGCGATCGACTACCGC
>Ga0180215_1000545_pt1 | contig 47114 bp, 40 predicted proteins | sample eDN3rd37CBELigBY_FD_128871 | JGI IMG/M metagenome (GOLD analysis project Ga0180215, IMG submission 128871) | Enriched backyard soil microbial communities from Emeryville, California, USA - eDNA 3rd pass 37_C BE-Lig BY (version 2) (version 2) | ecosystem: Environmental > Terrestrial > Soil >... | reverse complement strand
GCGGTGTGTCAGAATGGGGAGGGACCATCTGACCCCGTCCGTCCGGCCTTGTGGATACGGTCACGGGCGACCAGGACACTGTTCGGAGGTCGGCTGGGGCAGATGGTCGCCCCGTCTACGCTACGGGTCCGTACACCCAGGGGCCGTGACGGGCTGACCTTCCCACTCACCTCCAAGATACAAGGGGCCGTGTCCTGTACCGGCCCGCGTCCCACATCCCACGTCCCGCGTCCCGAAGCGCCTACTGCTCGAGAATCCACCCGTCGGTGTCGCGCGACCAGCTTGAGAGTTCTTCGGGCTTGAAGAACAGGTTGATCTCGCGGACGGCGCTCTCGTCGCTATCGGAGGCGTGGATCAGGTTGCGGCCGATCGAGATACCGAACTCGAAGCGGACGGTGCCGGGCGCGGCCTTGAGCGGATCGGTCGCGCCGATCGTGTCGCGGACGGTCTGGAACGCATTAGGACCCTCGACGACGCCAACGACGACCGGCGCTGACGTGATGTACTCAACCAGCTTCGGGTAGAACGGCTTGTCGCGAAGGCCGGCGTAGTGCTCCTCGGCCAGTTCCTTGCTCATCGTGATCATCTTCATCCCGACGAACTTCAGCCCGCGTCGCTCCAGCCGAAGAATGATCTCCCCGATCAGGCCGCGCTGAACACCGTCCGGCTTGACGATGATCAATGTACGGTCGTTGTTGCCCACTCGTAACTCCTTTAACTCGTAGCCATTCGCTGTCAGCAATTCGCTATCAGCCTTGAGTGTACAAGTCACAGGGCCGTTTCCGCTTGTAGCAGCGCAAACCACAGCGCAAAACGGAAGGGTGGAGGAAATTCCCCCACCCTCACCTGACTCATGGCTAATGGCTAACAGCGAGTGGCTACACCGCAAGCGATTCTTCGAGGGCTGTAAGGTGCTGGCTCATCAGCCCAGTGATGGCAGACTGTGGGACATCCATTTCGGTCAGCAGAATCAGCCGGATGTCGTTACCGCGCAGGACGTGCAGCGTGCCGCCGCTGGTCTGATCGAACGAGTACGGGTTGTCGTCCGGTTGCGAGCTGGAGGCGGCCGCCAGCATTTCGGCATCATCGGGGCTGAGTCCTGCGTGGGTGATGACCAGGCCGTCCATCGTCGTGATGAGTGCACCAAGGACGACGCGATACTCCAGCAGATCCATCAACTGCTCACGCATCCCACCGCCGAAACCCTCGTCTGCCATGCTCTCGTGTCCTTTCCCGTCAGATCGCCCGGCCGGCGCGGCGGCGCACCTGCAGTGCGAGTGCGGCGTGGCTGCTGGCCCGTGTAACGTCGCCGCGTCGCCGGTAGATGTCACCGAGGAGCCGGTGGGCTGTCTCGGGCATCTGATCGTGCTCGACGGAATCGTTCAACGCCTCAAGGATCTGATCGTGCCGGTGCGGAGCGTGGCGAATCAACCAGCGGTACTCGGTGTACGCATCTTCCAGATCGCCCCGGTCGCGTAGTGCTTCCGCAAGCCACCAGCGCAACTCATCATCGTCGGGCGTGACTTCGAGCGCGGCCCGCAGCGTGCGCGTGTCACGCGTCGCGCCGGTCGACGACATCAGATCGTCACCATCATCGTCATCAAAGGCATCGCCGACGTCTTCCGGCAGGTTGCGCGTCTTGAGCCGGTTCTCCATCGCGACCAGTTCCTCGGTCGTGATGCCCTCGCCCAACTCGCGGGTACCGCCAATGCGGCCCTCCGACATCAGTCCGAGTTTGACGGCGCGGGCGCGAGTGAAGACCTCAGTGTTCGGGCGCAGCGACGACGTCAGGCTCGTGCGACGAGTGGGAGGCTCAACCTCGCTGGTTTCCGCCGTCGCAGCCTGTTGCTCGACAGGGGCAGCAGGCTCAGGCTCAACCGGCGCTGGTTCCGGCGTCTGTGGAGCGAACGCCTCCGGGTCAAACGGTGTTGCGTCGAACGGCGCCGGATCGAATGGTGCAGCGTCAAACGCAGCCAGATCGAATGGCTCGGGCTGCGGCTCAGCCTGGTGCGGTTCGGCCTGGAATGGAGCGATCTCGATATCCTCGGCATCACTCGGTAGCTGGCGAGTGACGGCGATAGAACTCTCGAAGAACTCGTTGAGGTCAGCCTCTGACAGTCCCGGTGGCATCGTGAACGGGTCCACCTCGTCGGCCGGCGTCTCCTCGCGCCGTGGCAGTTCGATGGTCGAGCCCGGCAGTGTTCCCGTGTCGTGCATCGTGGCATCGAACGCCTGCGGGGCCGGTTCCGGTTCTGCGATAGGCTCGTCGTCCTCGAACGCCAGCAGGGCGTCCAGGTCAGCATCGCTCGGGACAGCGGACGAACTCGTCTCCCAACTGGGCTGGCCGAAGATCGACCGTGTCTGACCCTCGGAGGACGTCTGGCCGCTGTCGAACTCTTCGAACGAGAACGGCTCAAGTCCGCCGAGCAGTTCATCTGTCGGGGCGGTTGACGAATCGTCCGTGACACCCGGCATCGGCGCTTCGTACGATTCGACGACACGATCTTCCTCGACCGGCTCCGGCTCGATGAACGGTGCAGGCGGCGCAAGCTGATCGGTCGCGAACGGGTTGAACGGCGTGACCCCTTCAATCTCCTCGTCCTCGACTTCGAACGGCGTCAAACCGATCTCATCGAGCGAGCGCAACTCTTCCGTATACCCGCGGCCCGGTTCGACAGGCATCGCGGCCAGGATCTCATCGTCGATCGTGTCCCAGTCGCGGGTGATCTTGCCGAACTCGTCGGTCTGCACGCCCGTCTCATCGGCCACCGGCGCGCTGGCGGTAAACGGCTCAACCTCCTCGAAGGTCGGCAACTCGTCGGAGATCATTGAGGGCATGCCCTCAATTGGCTCGCGAGAGCGTGGGTCGAACGGCGCCAACCCCTGATCCTCCAGACCACGGAGGACGGTCGTGTACCCACGCGGGGTCGTATCGGGTGGCAGGCTGCTTTCCACCTCGTCGACGGGCTCCCCGGCCCGGTTCAACGCGTCGGCGACATCGCCTTCCAACGACGCGGCCAGCGAGGCAAGGTCATCGATCGGTGCCTCGGGCGTCGCGACCGGCTCGGTGAACAGGAGGCGATCATCCAGCTGCGGCAAATCCTCGGTCGGAGCCACACTGGCGGCAGGGGATTCGAACTGCAGCACTTCTTCGAGCGTGAATGGTGCCGGTGCTTCCGGTTCGGGGGTTGCATCGAACGACGGTACCTGGAAGTCGAAACCAGTATCAGCGGTCGACTCATCCGACAGGCCACCAAGCTCTTCCAGTGAAATCGGCTGTAGCCCCTCGGGAAGATCGCCGAACTCTTCGATGCTGAACGGTGCGACATCGCTGGTGGCCGCTTCGTCGCCGGTCGCACCGAACTCCTCGAACGACATCGGCGCCAGTTCGGCGATATCCGGCGCAGGAATCTCGGTCCGGGTCGGGCGGTACTCGAAGTCAGGGGCCGGTGCGATCTTCGGGCGCTCCGGAGCGACGACGATATCCTCATCGAGCAGCGGCACCGCGGCAGGATCAACGGCCAGGAACTGATGCGCCGCACGGGCGTTGACGGACAGCATCTCGGCAACGATCGCACCATCCGGATCGACTGCACGCAGCCGTTGCAGCGCCTCCTCGGCACGACGGGCATTGCCGCCGCGGTGCTCGAGGTCTGCCAGCACAACCAGCGCCTGAGCACATTCAGGCTGCTGTTCGGAGATCTCGCGTGCGAGTTGCAGCGCCTCGTCGTCGGAGCCAAGCCGCCAGAGCGCTTCCATCAACCCGACCCGAAGGTCGGTGCGTGTCGGGAGTTCAGCAAGGGCCAGCCGGTATTCGGCGATCGCCCGGCGCAGGCGCGAAGCCCGAGCGTGAATCTGAGCCAGCGCAGCGTGCGTCAGTTGCAGTTCACCATCGGAGCCGTAGCGACGGAGCGAGACACGCGTCAGCGGTTCGCGAAGGGCAGCCTGGTGCGGTGCCAGCTCCCACGCAACCTGACAGAATGCGAGCGCGGCCTCGTTCGCGCCCTGATCTTCTGCGATCAGGCCCAGACCAAGACTGGTCCACGGGTGACGGGGGTTGCGCGCCAGTGCGGCCGCGAATGCACGCTCGGCGTCATCGGGATGACCCTGTTCCCGGTAGGCGTCACCAAGCAGTCGGTGCGCCGATGCATAGCCGGGAAACTGGCTGACGAGCTGCATGCAGGTCGTTGTGGCGGACCCGTAGTCCCCGCCATCGATCGCCTGCTGTGCCTGCTGCAATGCTTCAGCGATAGTAAGACTCATCTTCGCTCATCCTCGGGCCATCCCAGACATGTCACGTGCTCCGGCATGCTGGCGTGAACTGGCCGCTAACCCAACGGGGCGATTGTCCTTGCGTGCAGATGGTTGCTGGAGGTTGAACAATTCCGCATTCCCCATCAACAAAGCGTGGCATCTGCATTATAGAAGGACACCATTCCGGCTCAATCTCAGACGGTAGCCCATAACTCCCAAAAGCAGCGCCAACCGCCGGAATCCGTCGCCTTTTCTCCGAATCGTGACCGTTGAGTAGCGGTCGGCACCTCGGTTTCCGCAACCCTGGTGCCGGGAGGAGAGCCGCCCTACTTGGCCGGCGGATCCGTCTTCTCGCTGGCTGCTGGCCCGGCCGGGCGAGGCGGCGCCCCGGCAGCACGCTCGCTACGAGCGCGCTCACCGCGCTGAATCGTCCAGAGCGTGATCCAGACCGTCCCGACGATCGCGATAAGGAACATCCCGATCACGACCAGATACATCCAGAAATCCATTACCCGCTCCCTTTCCTCTATATAGAGAAGTCATCGCCATTCGACGGTTACCCGACACAGCCCGCCGGTACCGTGTTGATTGTTCTTCTCCTTGAGAATAGCCGCAACGTACTGGGGGAAAGCTAGCCTGAGGCGAAGCAATCATCTGTGCTCTTCTGGAACAGCACCACAGGAAATCTGCGGAAATCTCTTCATACCTGGTACTTTCCTGTGACTCAAAGTCTCTACACCTACGTCAAAGGTACTACGTGGATACTTTCACCAGTACTTTTCGATGCCTGCGCAGCGTCTGGGCAGTACTAGATTCCTAGTACGTAGGGACCGAAATCGCAGTACAGATGTATTGCGCACCTCGGTACTTTCTGCTATCGTATCCATGTACCGCGGAAACACACACGAGACCTACATCGAGTCCTTTCGAATTCGTTAGACGGGAAGGGGAGCAACATGAAGCGCATCAAGGGAAATGTCGTCTACAGCGCCATCTGGCTCACCGGCATTGTTTCGTTCGTGCTGGCGTCCGGCGCGCCGCACAAGTGGGTTTGGCCGTAGATCCAACGTCTGGACTGTTCATCACGAGGTGGTCTCGCGCATCGTGTGATGCGTGAGTGTAGGAAACGAGGAGCACAATATGAAGCGCATCAAGGGCAACATCGTTTACAGCGCCATCTGGCTGACCGGCATCGTCTCGTTCGTCCTCGCCTCCGGCGCGCCGCACAAGTGGGTCTGGCCATAGGCTTTACCCATCACCAAAGCCTGATAAACCCCGGACAGTGACCTCCGTAGCGAAGGAACTAGTACCTTCGTGGACTGTCCGGGGTTTTCCATGTTTGCGAGAATGCGTACGATTCCCATAAACGTCGTCGTAGTGTAGCGGCAGTTTGGCCGGTTACAGAGTCGGGAATCAACAACGCTCCGCAGCATGGGACACCCCAGCTGTGGGTCCGGAGGTCTTGGTTGCAACGCGGGCTTGGTTTCGCCGCAAAACTCTACGTCGCGTGCGTCGCCGCCCTGGCAACCGGCCTTCTGACGGCATCCTTCATGTCGGTCGACGCTGACTGGGGACGTGATGTTCTCATCACCGCCGCCGTCCTCAGCATCCTCAGCCTCGCGCTGGAGTTCATCGAGTTCCCGCTCCTGATCGGCGGTCAGACCAGCTTCTCAACCGTCACCTTCGTCGTCATCATCTTCCTCTTACCATTCCCACTGCCGGCCATTGTTGGCGCGCTGGTGGTACTGGCAGCCGACCTGCGCGCCAAACGCCCACTCCTGATACTTATCTTTAACGCCGCCAACTTCGCGCTGACGTTCGGCATCAGCAGCCTGATCTGGCATGCGACGTATGGTTCCAAACCGATCAGCGAGTTACCGGCCCGGCCCGAAGCACTGCTGGTGATCCTGCTGGTCCTCGGCGTCTTCTACGTGATCAACGTCTTCCTGACCAACGGCATCATCGCCATCGTCGGCCACCGATCGATCAAGTACATCTGGCTGACGAACGATCTCGACATGCTGCTTCCGTACGTCTGCCTGGAAGTGATCGGCGTCCTGGTCGCGCTCGTCTGGACGACGACTCCGATCATCGTGCCGCTCCTCGTGATCCCGGCCATCACCTCCTACATAGCGTTCGAGATGATCCACCGTCTCCAGCACCAGACGCAGGAGGCGATGATCGCGATGGCCGACGCCATCGACCAGCGAGATCCCTACACGGCAGACCATTCGCGGCGCGTGGCCGAACTGGCCGTCCGGATCGCCGAGGTCCACGGCGTCAACGAGCGCGATATCGAGCGGCTGCGAATTGCGGCCCGCATGCACGACATCGGCAAGATCGGTATCGGCAACGACCTGCTCCACAAGCCGGGCAAACTCACGGATGAGGAGTGGGAAGTCCTTCGCGCGCATCCAGTCATCGGCGAACAACTGCTCAAACCATACCGCCAGTTCCGCCACGAGACACAACTGGTCCGCCACCACCACGAACGCTGGGATGGCAAGGGCTATCCCGACCGTATTCGTGGGCAGGCGATCCCGCTGGGATCGCGGATTATCGCCGTCGCCGACACCTTCGACGCGATGACGACCTCTCGTCCATACCGTCCAGCACTCTCGCGCCAGTATGCGATTGACGAGATTCGCAACGGCGCCTTGAGCCAGTTCGACGCGCAGGTAGTAGCCAGTTTCCTCCAGGTCATGGAAGAATCGAGCAAGATCCGCTCGATAACCGGCGAGGATATCCCGCCGACCACGGAGGAACTGGAGCAGACGCCAGCGTGGTACTCCTCTTTGCCATAGTCCTTGGACTGCTGATCGCACTCACGACTGGTGGATCGTTCCGCAATGCGGCGGGCGTGCGTATCCGCTACCTGCCGCTCCTGATCGGCGCACTCTTCGTTCAGATCCTGATCTTTACCGAGATTCTCGGCACGACCGACTTCGCGCACGACTATGGCCGGTACATCTATATCGGAACACTGTTCGTGACGCTGGCGGTCATGCTGCTGAACTTCCACATCCCCGGCATGCCGATCATCGCACTGGGGGCCTTCCTCAACGCGCTGGTCATCACGGCCAACGGTGGCAAGATGCCCTCACCCGAGTCGGCCCTGCGCCGAGCCGGTCTGCTCGAACGAGTCCGCGAGGGAGAGCGGGGTGAAGGGGTTCTGACGAACTCGACCGTCGTCAACGACGACACCAACCTGCGCTTCCTCGGCGATGTCATCCCGCTACCCGGCCTCAATGTCATCTCGATCGGCGACATCGTGCTTGGGATCGGCGCGATCATCGCGATCGTTGTCGTGTTGCGGCGCACGCCAGAACCGGAGCCGGAACCGGGAACCGGGACTCGGGACTCGGGATTCGGGGCGGTCGAACGGGACTGATCCCTTCAAGCACCCCGATTCCCGAGTCCCGCCCCACGTAACAGCGACACCACTCGCGCGATAGCAGAGTGAGGGGGTCGCATGAAGAGGCATCTCCCAACGCAGGCGACAATGCGTGGCTGCCAGGCAGCCAGGCTGGACGATGATGCCCTCGTCGCCGCTGCCCTCCGCGACCGGCAGGCATTCAGTCCCCTCTACGAGCGCTACGCCGCTCGCGTCTACCGCTACGCCCGGGCACGGACTGGCTCCGATACGATTGCCGAGGACATCCTCAGCGAGACGATGCTCGGCGCGCTCGAATCACTCGACCGCTATCGTCCGGGACGCGGTAGCTTCGCCAGTTGGCTCTTCACGATCGCGACCCGCCGCATCATCGACCGCCAGCGACGTGACAGCCGTTTCCGCGACCTGCTGGCCCGCGCCTGGGAACCAGCCGGCACCGAGGACGACGCGCTGACCACCCTCGTTCGCCACGACGACGTCGCCCGGCTCCGCGCACTGCTGACGACCCTGCCCGAGAAGGACCGCGAGTTGATCCTGCTGCGCTACAGCGCCGAACTGACCAGCGCAGAGATCGGCGCCGTGACTGGTATGTCGGCCGGCGCCGCCCGTATCCGCCTGATGCGGCTGCTCGATCGACTGGCCAACGACCTTGGAGATTCGCGATGAGTGCCGAGCACGAGCCCAACAACCCGCGACTGGACCCGCTGCTGCGCCAGATCGTTGCGGCTGACCTGGGGACGGACCAGAACGCGCGAGTCCGCGCCCGGCTAGGCCTCACACCGCAGCAGCCCGACACCCAACCAACCCTGACCCTGCCGGCATCCCGCCCAACACCGATCCGCACCCAGGAACAGGATGGCCAGCCAATGATCGCCACGACCACCGGCAAACTCCGCCAGCAATGGCTCCAGTTCGCGCTGGCCGCAATCGCGTTTATCGCCGTTGGCGTCGTCCTCGCGATGGTGTTCGGCAGCGATAGCGATGATGGCGAGACGAGGCCCGGCCGATCCGTTGATCCTTCCAGTGCGGTACAAAGCGCACTTGCACCCTTGTCTGACGATCAGGAACGACGACTGGTTCTGGATGTGGAGGCACACGGTGATCATGATAACGCCGTCGACCAGTGGACGATTGAACTGTGGCAGCACTGGTCAGCAGCCGGTGAACTCACCGAGGGGCTGTACGTCTCCAACCCGTCAGGGGAGGTCATAACTCACATCGTGCTCGATGGTCAGGCCCCGCTGCTGAACTGGGAGCCGAGTGACGCCTTGGAGATGTTCGATGTTCCGCTGGAATACTCCCTCCAGCGGAAGGTACTTGGCGCAGCCCTCAGCGCCGTGAATGACCCAGAGTCGAACAACCTGCGCAGCGAGGTTCGAGATGGTCACGTAGTCCTCACTTACGAGTGGCGTGACGACAACGCATTGGAGTTCAACTTCGTCAACCGAGGCGAAGCATGGATCGATCCACAGACCGGAACGCTCCAGCGGATCGTCCACCTGGTTGACCGGCCCGACCAGGATCCATACCCAACCCGCACCTTCACCATCCGTGACCTGGAAACGCTGCCGATTGGGTCGAGTCCAGCCGGTACCTACCAGATCGATGGCGTGATTCGCCCTCCAGAGTCTCCAGCAGGATCAACGACCGCCACAACAACCAGTCAGGACCCTTCCGCACTCCCAACCCCCGATGGAAGCGGCGCGTACCGCGGCATCACCATCGAGCAGGCGCGGCAACTCGTTCCGTTCAAGGTCGTCTACCCGGAGCAGGTACCTGATGGGTTCGAACCGCCTGAACTCACGGTCGTCGAGTTGCGCATCCCCTCGCTGCCCGGCGCACGGGACTATCAGGTGGAGATGGTCTACGAACTATCGGGCGACGAATCGCCGCCACAATCCGTGAAGTTCACCCAGGTTGGGCCGAACGCAGGCGGACTCCAGCTCGCCCAGGAAGAGTCCAGGACATCGATCACGGCCAATGGCGTTGAGGTGACCCGGCTTGAGGGCCGCAGCATCGGCGGCGACCCGATCCTTGCCTACGAATGGGAACACGATGGCCTGGGCTACATGATCTTCTCCACACCAGCTGGCGACCTGACGCCCGAACTAGTGGACGCGTTGATGCAGGACATCTTCGCCATCTACACCCCAACGGTGGAGTCGGAGTCCGCACGTGTGGAGCAGGAACGGGCACAGCTAGCGCCGTTCCCGGTTCCAGACATCTGTGCGGTGACTGACTGGGTCGGGCCAGACTTCCGAGTCGGGCAGCAGTACGCCTCCGCATACTTCCTGGACGGAGACGGCCTGTCGCTCGGGACGACCCACGGCCTGATCTTCGGCGGCGAGAACCAGATCAGTTGGTTCTCCGATGGACCGCTGACGACAAGTGAGGCGCTGTCGGGGCCAGGGACGATTCAGGCCGTCCAGCCCGGCAACGAAGCATCAGCGATTGAGATATCGATCGAGGTCATCGAGCAGATCGACGGTGGCGGGAAAGACCCGCTGGTCGAGCGCGCTTGGTGGACGAATGTCTACTTCCCGTCCAGCGGCTGCTGGGAGCTTTCAGCATCGCTCGGCCAACACAGCCTGACGGCGACCGTCTACGTTTATCCACCACCGGACACGTCCGGCATCTCCTCCGGCATCTCCTATGACGAGGCTCAGGTGGAAGAGATCGCGCTCGCCGATCCACGCGTTCAGGCTGTCCTTACCGGTCATCCACATCAAGTCGCGCAGGTCGGCATGTGGACTGGGGAGTGGGGTCATTTGATCGGCGGCATCGTGGCGATCTCGATTGACGGCACACGAAACGTCGAAGGCGAATGGTTCGAGCACTCGTTCCTTGATTGCGAAACGAGACCAGTTCCCGATCCGGTCGTCGTGCCCTATCGAGCCGAGTTCGCTGGCGTCACCGAAATCCATGTGCTGGTTGACCTGTCTACCGAAGCCGTAGTCGTCATCAAGCCCTTCTGGGATGACGGCGTCTCACTCGTCGGCGAACGAGAGTTCACCGGGGAGTACGACGAGATTCGACAATGCGATAGTCAGGACTAGCACCAAAGGGGGCAAGAGCGATGTTGATCTGGATTGTGTCGGCCCTGGTCATCCTCATCGTCGTCGGGTTAGCGATCTACCTGCCGATGCACTGGGGACGTGGCGCGATGGGCGGGCAGTTCGACAATCCGGAGAACGAGATCCAGAACACGACGCCCTGGAAGGGGCCTCCGACGTTCTGATCGACGCAACGTCCTCATTCTCCAATCCGGTAGGGGCGACATCGCAATGTCGCCCTGCCCCCCTGCCGAACCGCTCGGCGAGGATAAAAAGGGCGACATTGCGATGTCGCCCCTACCGGATTAAGCATTGAATTGCCGCGTCTCAGGACGCAGGTTCCCGCCCGAACTGCTCCACAAACGACTCACACAGCCGTTCGCGAACCTCCGGGCGCAGCAGCACGTCGGCGGCCGTCCAGGCGAGGGCGGTTGCGCCGGTGGCGGTCAGTTCGTCGGCGCGGGGGCTGGCGGCGGCTTCCGCGAACTCGCGGGTGTGGCCGCCGACGCCCTTGTCGCAGATCGCCAGGTACGGGTGGATCGTCGGGACGAGTTGGGAGACGTTGCCGATGTCGCTGGAGCCAACCCCGGCGTCAGCCGCCGGGACCTCGTGCGGCACGCCGAGCGCGTCGAGGTTCGCGCCGAACGTCTCGACCAGCGCCGTGTTGCAGACGCGCTGCTTGTAGCGGACGCCCTCGTTGATCTCGACCCGCGTGCCGGTCGCCATCGCGGCCGCGTTGACAATCTCACGGAAGCGGGCGCGCATCTCGTCGTGGTACTCCTGACTGTTGGCGCGGACGAGGATCTTGGCGGCCGCATAGTCGGGAATGACGTTCGGCGCTTCGCCGCCGTGGGTGATGACACCGTGGATGCGTGAACCGGGCTTCAGTTGCTGCCGCCACTGGCTGATGCTGAAGAAGACCTGCAGCATGGCGTCGAGCGCGTTGACACCCTGTTCCGGCGCCGACGAGGCATGGGCTGGCTTGCCGAAGAACTCAATCGTAAAGCGAGCCGCCGCCAGCGAGCCGCGATCGAGGTAGGTCGTGTCACGCGGGTGCATCATCATCGCCGCCGAGAGGCCGTTGAAGATGCCCGCATCGGCCATGAAGACCTTACCGCCGCCACCTTCCTCAGCCGGTGTACCGATCACCTTGATCGTCCCCTGGACGTCCGGCAACGCTCGCTTGAGCGCGATCCCGGCGCCGACACCCCAGACTGCGATCAGATTGTGGCCGCAGGCGTGACCGATCTTCGGTAGCGCGTCGTATTCGGCGAGGATACCGACGACTGGCTCGCCGCTCCCATAAGTCGCGACAAATGCCGTCTCCAGTCCGGCTACCCCGCGTTCGACCTCGAAACCATGCTCCTCAAGTTCCTCGGTCAGCAGCGCCGCCGCCTTGTGTTCCTCGAAGAGGAGTTCCGGATTCTCGTGGATCGTGTGCGACATCTGGATCAGCCGTGGATGCAGCGCCTTCGCCTCGGCAGCGATCCGCTCCTTGATCTGCTGGATAGCTGTGTCGTCCATGGTGTCTCCTCCCGTCATTTCGTGGCGCGTGATGCGTGATGCGGGACGCGGTGGTCTCGTAGGGACAGGTCTCAGACCTGTCCCTACGAGACCACCGCATCACGCATCACGCATCACGCGTCCCGCATCACGCGTCCCGCATCACGCGGCAAGGTCGTACACCTCGCATACAATGTCAAGCCATATGAACGCGCAAGCATCCAGACTGGACATAATGCGTGAATGGGGCTGTAGTGAGTAACAAGTTGACACCAGATGATCTCCTTGGTTTGCATCAGGTCAGCGATGCGCAGTTGCATCCAGATGGGAAACGGATCGCCTACACCGTTTCGGCGCTGGTGACCGAGCCAAAGAAGGCAAAGGCGGACTCACGCGTCTGGCTGACGACGCTGGCTGGCGACGATCCCCGACCGCTGTCGGCGGAGGGGACACGGGCCGCATCGCCACGCTGGTCGCCAGACGGCGCGACTCTGGCGTTCCTCGGTAGCCGGGAGGGGGAGGGGAACGACCAACTCTTCTTCCTCAACGAATGGGGCGAAGCGCGGCAGGCGACTGACTGCCCCGGTGGAGTCGCGGGATTCTCCTGGCTGCCGGACGGTAGTGGACTGCTCCTGCTCGTCACCGACGCGCCACCGGAGGATGAGGAGGATGAGCACGAGGCCGGGCGTGACTGGACGGTCTACGAGCACGACCATCGCTTCACCCGCATCTGGCGCTACGACCTCGCCAGCGAGGAACTGTCGCAACACAGCCACGCCGACGCGCAGGTCTATGAACTGGCCGTCTCCGCCGACGGGAGCGAGATTGTCGCGCTGATCGCCGATGAGCCGTACAACTGGTCGTGGTACCGGGCGCGGTTGGCTCGGCTGACGTCGGACGGCACCTTTACGACGATCCACGAGTCGAAGAAGCAGTACACGGCACCTGCCTTCGCGCCAGATGGCCGCCAACTGACCGTCATCACCTGCACCTTCAGCGATCAGGGAATGACCGGCGGCGATGTCCTGCTGCTCGATACCGACGGCAGCAACCCGCGCCTGATCACCGATGGACACCCACGCTCCTACCTCAACACGGTCTGGGATACCGACGGATCACGGATGCTGTGCGGTGCGATCGAGGATGGTGCAGCTCAACTGGGCTGGCTCGGGCTGGATGGCACGTGGGAGGTTCTCTGGCAGGATCAGGCTGCTATCCATCGCTACGGTGGAGCGATCTTCACCCGCAGCCGCGACGGCAACACGCTGGCGCTGACCCTTGGTTCGCCCAAGGAACCAGCCAACGTCTACACCTACGAACTCGCCGAACGAGCCTTGACACGCAGGAGCGATCACCACGCCGCCCTCCGCGAGCGGTCAATCGCACCGGTCGAGACACTCCACTGGACCGCGCCAGATGGCCTGACCATCCAGGGACTACTCGTTCGCCCGGCAGGCCACACCGGTGGACCATTGCCGATGGTGACGCTGATCCATGGCGGTCCGACCAGCCTCTGGTCATACGACTTCCCCGGCGCGCGTTCGATGGGCTGGGTCCAGTTGCTGGCTGCCGAGGGCTACGCTGTCCTGCTGCCAAACCCACGCGGCAGCATGGGCTGGGGGACAGCCTACGCCGAGGCGAACATCGGCGACATGGGTGGGGCAGACTGGGCTGACATCATGGCTGGTGTCGACTACTGCGTCGCCGAAGGGATCGCCGATCCGGACCGGCTTGGTGTTGGCGGCTGGAGTTACGGCGGCTACCTGACGGCCTGGGCCGTTACCCAGACGACGCGCTTCAAAGCGGCCGTCGCCGGCGCGTCGATCACCAACTGGATCTCATTCCACGGCGTCAGTACGATCTCCGACTTCGACGCCGTCTTCTACCAGGTCGATCCGTTCAACTGGGACGGCCACTACGGCCAGTTCTCACCGATGGCGCACGTCCGCAACGTGGCGACTCCGACCCTCTTCCTCCACGGCGAGCGCGACCCGGTCTGCCCGCTTGGTCAGGCCCACGAGATGTGGCGGGCGCTGAAGGAACTCGGCGTCGACACCCAATTGACCGTCTACCCCCGCGAAGGCCACGGCATCCGCGAACGCGAGCACGCCCGCGATGTCCTCGAACGGGCAGTGGGGTGGTGGAAGCAATACATCTGATCAATCCAATCAATCCGGTAGGGGCGACATCGCAATGTCGCCCTGCTCACCCGCCCGAACGTGTCGGAGGGGAACCAGGGCGACATTGCGATGTCGCCCCTACCGGATTGATTGGATTGTCCGCGTTTGTCAGTGATCATCGATATTGTCGGAGCAACACCGCCGCCCGCTCGGCGATCTTCTCACGCAGTTCCGGCGGATCGAGGACGATGACGTCGGGCCCACCAGCACAGGCCCAGCCGAGGGCGTGGAACTCGATGTTGAAGGCGACATCGATCTCGCAGTAGCCATCTTCGTTCGGCTCGGATTGTCGCTCGACGGTTGCATACCAGCCGGCACGAGTCAGCGTTTCCAGTGACTGGCCGCGCGCCAGCGCCCGGACAGGGTAGCGCGGGAGTTGCTCGACGAATTCGCGCTGCTGCTCGCCCCACCACTCGCGGAGCCGGAACCCATCCGGACGCATGACCGGCTCGGGGATGATCGTCGCTTCGAGGATGCGAGAGACGCGGTAGGTACGTGGCTGTCCACCGGCAGCCGCGATCAGATACCAGGTGCTGCCCTTGACGACCAGCCCAAGCGGATCGACCTCACGGCCCACCGGCTCGCCGCCACGATCGTAGAGGAACGACAGCCGCTGCCCCCGAAAGACGGCCCGCTGGATCACCGGCAGCAGGGCAACATCGTCGCGCCGCCCACGCCAAGAGGGACTATCAACCAGCAGCCGCTCGTCAAGGGCAGGATCACGGCGGTCAAGCGCCTCCTCCAGCCGTGCCCAGGCCAGTTCAGCCGCTCCACGCAACCCGAGATCGTCCAGCAGGTCGCGGCGGCCACCGAGTTGCAACGCCCGGAGTTGCGCGTCGTCGAGCGACGGTAGTTCCAGATCGCCGCCGTCCAGCATCCGCCAGCCACCGCCACCACCCCGCTCCGCATAGACCGGCGCACCGGCCGCCGAAAGCGCTTCCAGATCGCGATAGACCGTCCGGCGCGACACCTCCAGCCGTTCGGCAAGTTCGCCCGCGGTCACGTGTCCGCGCGATTGCAGCAGCAGCAGGATCGTCAACATCCGGTAGGCGCGCATTGGTCCCTCCTCCGCCGTGGAATATGACAGAGGATGACACATCCGGCTGGCAAACTGTATGCGTTGCCGGGTGACAACGCGTGTCAACGGCAGATTGGGCCTGGTAGATCGCGGAGGAGGACCAGCCATGCAGGAGACGAAGACCAACTGGGAGATTACCGCCGAGCAGGCGATCGTGCCGGACGGCTACATGCGCGCCGATCGCGAGCACCGGCTGCTCGACTGGTCACACGTCGATACGAAGATGCGCGAGGCGACGAACTACTGGATCGCGACGACACGACCGAACGGCAACCCACATGTCATGCCGACCTGGGCGATCTGGCACGATAACATGCTCTACTTCGACGGCAGCCCCGAGACACGCCGGATGCGCAACATCGCCGCGAACCCGCACATCGTCGCGCATCTTGAAGACGGCGACCATGCTGTGGTCGTCGAAGGCGTCGTCCGTGAGGTCGGCAAGCCCTCGCGCGAGTTCGCCGAGCAACTTGCGGCGATCTATGGTGAGAAGTACAAGGGCCTCGGCTATGAGCCGGGACCGGAAACCTGGGACGAAGGCGGCCTCTACGTTATGGAGCCAACCCTCGCCATCGCCTGGACCGAGTTCGGCGTCGACATGACCCGCTGGAAGATCCAGCGGACCAGTTAACCTGTCATCCACCCCCCTGTCGTCCACCGCCCAGAGGGCACCCGGCAGCGAAGGACCTCTCCGGCGAAGGGAACAGGGGATTGGGAACAGGGAACAGGAGCGAGAACCTCCGTGGGCCAACTCCTGTTCCCTGTCACCTGTTCCCTGTTCCCTGGGCAGGAGAGGTCCTTCGCTGCGGCTCAGGACGACAGGGGGGCCGGATACTGCGGCAGCCACCCCGCATCACCGGCGGCAGCAGCAACGTCCGAACAGGTCGCGAACCAGATGCCGTCGTGGGTGCGGATGTGCTCGATCAGCCTGGCCAGCGCGCCGATCCGGGCCGGTCGGCCGATGTAGCGCGGGTGGCAGACGAGCATGAAGTAGCCGGTCATCGCATAGGCAGCGTCGAATTCGTCGATCCAGAGTTGCGCGACATCGGCAGGACGGCGGATGCTGCCGGGATAGGCGAAGTAGGCTGCGTCGTCCAGTGACCACTGCCAGGGGAGTTCCAGCAGCGTCTCGCTCCGATCGGCGGCGATGCCGAGCCGGTAGGGAATATCCTCGTCACCGAATGAACTGTCCCACTGATAGCCAGCGGCATCGATCAACGCCAGCGTCTTGCGCGTCGTCAGGCCGGACGGCGCGCGCCAGCCTCGTGGGGCGCTGCCGGTTGCCTCACCGATCGCCGCCGTCGCCCGCGCGATCAGGTCGCGCTCCTGCTCCGGTTCCAGTTCGTTCCAGCGTTCGTGCATCCAGCCGTGCGCACCAACCTCGTGTCCCCGCGCCACGACCTCGCGTAGCAGGTCCGAATAACGACTGGCGTTCCAGCCTTCGACGAAGAAGGTCGCCGGGATCGCATGCTGCTCCAGCAGATCGAGCACACGAGGGACTCCACGGCGCGGTGCATAGACGCCATCGGCCAGCGCACCACCGGCGTGGCCGTAGCGCAATAGATCGAACGACTCGCCAAAGTTGTCGAACGTCAGCACGACGGCGCAGCGCGCCTGATTCGACCACGTCGGCCGAGCATCTTCGGTCATAGCACGCATCGTACGGAACTCCTTGCCGAATCGGCGATGGACGGGTGTAACGGTGACCAGAAACACTCAGTTCAAGCACCAGAATTGAGAGGAATCATTCGTCGAGAACATTTGGCGGAGATCGTATGCCGACTTGACGATATTTTGGATTCCGGATTTGCGAGGTTTTGAGATCGATGACCATTGAATTGCCGGAAATCTGTTGTCGAACTAGTATCGAAGTCTGGAAACCTATGATATACTTGGACTTCACGGCCACGAATTTCGTGTGGGTGTCCCAGGTGACAACGAGGGCTTGTCTCCGACTCATCTCGCCGAAAGACCCGAGCCTTATACCCTATGTCCGGCGTCGCGCCCAGATGGGCCACGCCAACAGATCGAGGAGAGCTCAGAGAGATGAGCATCGCAGACAAGACCCTGACGTGCCGCGATTGCGGCCAGCCCTTCGTGTTCACCGCTGGTGAGCAGGAGTTCTACGCCGAGAAGGGCTTCACGAACGAGCCGACTCGCTGCCCGGACTGCCGCCGCATCGCCAAGGCGAGGCGCGAAAGTGGCAACGGTGGCGGTTACTCGTCCAGCCGCGGCGGCAATGGCGGCGGCTACGGCGCCCCGCGCGGCGAGCGCACGATGCACCCGGCAACCTGCAGCAACTGCGGCCGCGAGACGATGGTTCCCTTCGTCCCGACCAGCGGCAAGCCAGTCTACTGCCAGGATTGCTTCCAGCAGCAGCGCTCGAACCGCTCATACGACCGCTGGTAGTCTCCGGACCACCAGTCTCAACTAAGAGCTAAAACAACCCCTTCCGGTACGCCCTCTACCGGAAGGGGTTTGTTCTTGCCCACGACACCCATCCGATTCCAGCACACAACACAGGAACATGCCCTCATCTCGGTAGGGGCCGCGCCTCCGTGCCGGCCCGGCGCGGGGTGCCCTCTGGGCCATGGCGCTCGCGTCGATACATCGGCGTGGGAACACAGGCGCCCACGTTCGTCGCCCTTGTGGAGACCCTGCCATCGTCTCACCGGGCGCCATGGCCCAGAGGGCACCCCGCGCCGGGCCGGCACGGAGGCGCGGCCCCTACCAAAAACGTGCGTGACGTCCTCACCTCGCGTCCCACGTCCCACGTCCCGCACGATGCGGTAAGGTATCCGATGACCTTCGCAAAGACGCAATCGAGTGAGAGGAACGCTGATGGCGACGAAGCAGGAGATCATCGAAGCGATCCGTAGCGGCATCGACCGGGTCGAGGCAACCTTTGGGACGCTGACCGACGAGCAGTTGGCGACGCAGGTTCACGAGGGAGATAGCGGCTGGACGGCTGGGCAGATCCTCGCCCATATGGCCGGTCGGGCAGAGGGGCATCAGATGCTGCTCAGCATGGCGACCGGTGCCGCGCCGGGCGGCTTCGGTGGGTTCGATGTCAACCAGTGGAACCAGCAGAAGGTCGACGAGCGTGCCGAGCGCAGCCGCGACGAGTTGTTGCAGGAGTTCAGGCAGGTCCACGAATCGCTGATCCAGAACGTCACCGAACTGCCAGATGGCGCGTTCGAGGCGATGCTCCCCTCGCCACGCGGCGGTGAGATCGCGCTGGGTGAGATGCTGGCCGGTAGCGGCGGCATGCACAACGTCGCCCATACCACCGAAGTCGAGCAGGCGCTCGGATTGCCGCAGGCAGCCTCATGAGCGCGCGGGCCGATTTCGCAGCGCTGGCACAGTCGCTCTACGATGCCGAGCAGACCGGCCAGGCGACGCAGGCGATGCTCACACAACAGCCGGACCTCACACTCACCGACGCCTACGCTGTCCAGCGTGAGGTCGATGCCCTGCGCGTCGCGGGTGGCGCATCGCCGTTTGGCTGGAAGATCGGACTGGCCTCGCGCGCATTCATGGAGCGGGTTGGTGCCGATGAGCCGTTCTGGGCACGAACGTTCTCAGACAGGATCTTCGATAGCCCGGCGACGATTGATCTGAGTGGATGGCACAATGCCCGCTTCGAGCCGGAACTGGCGCTCGTCCTCGGTGCGGACCTGGCCGGTCCAGGCGTGACACGCGAGCAGGCACGGGCGGCGATTCGCGCCGTCAGGCCCGCCTTCGAAATCGTCGATAGCCGAGCTACAGTCAACGGTGTCGTCGTGATCGAGAGCGTGGCCGATAGCGGCTGGTTCGCGGGTGCTGTGCTCGGTCCGGAGATTCCTGCCGACGGACTGGACCTCGATGGCGTCACCGTCGCTGTACGTGAAGGAGATGGCACCGAGACGACCGGCGCAGCGACGATCCTGATGGATGGCCCGGCCGGCTGCCTGGCGTGGCTGGCGAACCGGGTTGCGGATTCCGGGCTGAGCCTGCGGGCTGGAGACATCGTCCTCTCCGGCACGATGACGGGCGCCCACCCGATCAGCCGCGAGCCATCGACAGCGACCTACAGCGGTGTCAGCCCGGAGCCGATCACGATCAGCGTCGTCGGGCGCTAGCCCTGGCCGCGACGTTCGACTTTCGTTTCCTCTTCTTCCGGCGCGTTCTCTTCTGGTGCGATCTGGTTTGCGGCGGCTGCCTCGGCGGCCGCTTCAGCCAGGTCGCCACCGAAGATCGAGAACTCGGCTGCGGATTCCTGGCCGGGTGTCTCGCCGGTCAGTTCATCCTTGTTCAACCCATCCGATTCCGGCTTGCGGATGTTGCGATCGCTGCTGGACATCGTCGTTCCCTTCATGGTTCTGGAAAGGGCGGGTCGATTGACCGCGCCTCTCGACAGGGCGCAATGGACATGCCAGCCACTAGCCGTCGTATTGCCTCACAATCACCGACGTGCTACCCTACGGTTGCACGTCGGTAGAAGCCCATTCACTGGAGGCGATTGAATGACGGTATCCCCAGGCACACTGGAGTTGACGCGGGTCCCGGTCGCGACGGCATCGATGCTGATCCGCAGGCCGATTAGCGAGGTCTTCGAAGCGTTTGTCGATCCGGAGATCACGTCGAAGTTCTGGTTCACAAAGGGAAGTGGCCGGCTCGAAGCAGGTATTACCGTCCATTGGGAATGGGAGATGTACGACATCTCGGTTCCAGTCGAGGTCAAAGCGATCGAGCCGAACAAACGCATCCTCATCGAGTGGCCAGGGGTCAGCGAACCGGCAACCGTCGAGTGGCAGTTCACCCCATATGGTGACGACCTGACCTGGGTCACGATCACCAATTCCGGCTTCACCGGAACCGGTGACGAGGTCGTCAGCCAGGCGCTGGATTCTACTGGCGGCTTCACCTTTACGCTTGCCGGACTCAAAGCGTGGCTGGAGCACGGTGTTGAACTCAACCTCGTCCGCGACCACACCCCACCGACTGGCGAGTAACGTAGGAGATAACCGTGACCAACGACGCGATCGAACGTGAGATCTTCATCGGCAGCGACATCACCCGGGTCTGGTCGCTGGTTTCGAAGGCCGGATTCTGGGTCGGCGACGCGCTGCACTTCGAGACCGAAGCGTCTGAAGGGGAGACCGTCGTTATCGAAACCGAGCAGTATGGGAGATTCCCGGTCCGGGTGGACCGGCTCGACCCACCCCGCTACGCGGCCTACCGCTGGGCCAGCGGCTACCCCAATGCAGACTTGACCGACACCAATTCAACCCTGGTGGAGTTCACGCTCGTCGAGCAGAACGGAGGAGTCCTGCTGCGGCTGCGCGAGAGTGGTTTCGCGGGCATCGACGGCACCGACGACTTCCGGCTGGCTCGCTGGACCGACAACGTCGGCGGCTGGAACCTCCAACTGGACCGCCTCCGCGAGATTTCCGAGGTTGTCCCCGCATGACGTCGCTCGACGAGTTCGGCGATGTCTTCGCCGCCCTGGCCGACCCCAGCCGCCGGCTCGTTCTCGAACGGCTGGCGCTGGCCGGGGAGGGGACGGCTACGTCACTGGCCGAGGATCTTCCGATCAGTCGCCAGGCCGTCGTCAAGCACCTGGCTCGGCTGGATCACGCCCGCCTCGTCCAGGCCCACCGTCACGGCCGCGAGATGCGCTACCGCATCCGCCCTGACCGGCTGACGGCCACCGCCGAACAACTCGAAGCCATCGCCGCCAGTTGGGACAACACCCTCGCGCTCCTCAAGCAGATTGCCGAGGGGTTGGACGGGTATCGGGAATCGGAGGGGCTTGAACTGCGCTCGTCCTCTTTCGAGAACGGCGGAGTTTGATACTCCCGAATCCCGAGTCCCGGTTCCCGCCCTCACGACCACTCCCAAATAACTCGCTTCGCCCTTCACATCCCCCTCCAGCAAGGGTGGTATCGTGACCACCTGTCACGATACGATCCTCCGTCAGGTGGTCGAGACAGTGGAGGATCGGGAGACGCGATGCAGTTGGAGCTGGCGGAGCTGGAACAGCTCAAGGAACGAGTCGCCGGGCAGTTTCAGGAGTGCATGATCGGCGATCTCGAAGCGATGATCGCTGACTGCCTGCGTGTCGTATCGGCGTCGCCGCTATTCACCTCGGTCGCGATCCGTAAGACCGGATCACCCGTCCACCAGATCGAGGTCGAATGCCAGTCGCGCAACCCGGCCACACCCCCGACGGCAATCGCCCAGGAACTGACCAGCCTCTGGCTCGAACACCTCTGCTACGACGACTTCGAAGCCCACGCCATCATCACGACCGACCGCACGACCGTCCTCGACTTCCTCACCGTCGCCCGCGGCCCACGCCTGTTCGCGACCGGCATGATTGTTGTGAGACGGTAGGTATCAGGTGTCAGGAAGTGGCCTGACCACCCCCTGACACCTGATACCTGTCACCTGACACCTACCGCCTACGGATGCGCCAACTGCACGTCCAGGACGGCGGACTGGCCTGCCTGCGTTCGTTCAAGGGCGCGCTTGAGGGCTGGCAGGACATCGGCGGGGGACTCGACGCGTTCGCCGTAGGCACCGACGACATCGGCAAGTTTGTCGTAGCGCGGGGCCGGGGTCAGGTCGACGCCGATGAAGTCGTCCTCGCGAACCGAGTAGCCCTCGGGATACGAAGCGACCAGCGGGCGCTTGGTGGCGTTGTAGCAGGTGTTGTTGAGAATCACCGTCAGGACAGGGGCCTGCTGAACCTGCTGCGCCCAGAGGGCAGCTGTCGGCGTCCCGAACATGAATGAGCCATCACCGACAAGGGCAAGGACCGGCCGGTTGGGGTGCGCGAGCTTGACGCCAAGCGATGCGCCGAGACCCCAACCAAGCCCGGAGCCACCGCTGCCGTACCACGTACCGGGCTGGCGAACCGGCACGTGCTTCCAGATCGTCTCGTTACTGGTCACCATCTCATCGACGACGATCAGGTCAGGATGTTCGGCATGGAACTGGGCGAGGCAGTGTCCCAGCCAGGAAATCGTGATCGGCGTGCTGGCTTCACCGGCCAGTGCCTCGTCCCGCCATTCATCGCGTAGTTGCTCATGCTGGATCGTCAGCCGGTTGCGGCGCTCTTCGACCCGGTCGCGGATGGCGCCGTTGAGCAGGTGCTCGGCCTCGTCGGCGATCAGGTCGAGCGCTCGGGCGCTGTCGCCACGGATCGGCAGATCGACCGGGAAGGTCCAGAGCGGCACCTGCTCCTTAACCGGGTCGAGGTCCAGTTGGGCGATGAAGGCGTTAGGCGCAGGCTGGGCGTTGGTCGGGATATACGGATAGTCGTGATCGATGGCCAGGACGACGTCGGCATCGTCCAGCAGAGGACGGACGTCGTAGCCGAGATGGAGCGGATGGTCAGCCGGGAAGTTGGCCCGGTTGCGCCACTCAACGACCGGCAGCGCCAGGAGTTCGGCCAGCCGGACAAGACCGTTATAGCCCGCCTCGGTCCGGCCACTGTTGCACGTCAGCACCAGCGGACGCTCGGCTGCGACCAGCCGCCGGGCGACCTCCCGCAGCGCGTCGGGATCGCCGGCACCGAGCCGAACAGGTGGGAACCGCTCGGGGCGGTGAATTGCTACCTCACCGGCATTCGCCATCAACAGTTCACGCGGGAGGGTCATGTAGACCGGTCCGGGTGGGTCACTGGCCGCCACCTGGAAGGCGCGTGCGACGACCTCACCTGCCTGATCGGCGCGGCGCAACTCGTAGTCCCACTTGGTGTAGTTGCGAACGATGCCGTGCTGGTCCATCTGCTCCTGGAGCCAGTGAATGTACGAGGAGCGGCTCCCGCGCTCGTTGGCATCAGTCGTATAGGGAGCGCGTCCCGCAACGATCACGACGGCGGCCCGGCCCCGCTGAGCGTTGTGGAGCATACTGCCGAGGTTCTGGGTGCCAACATCGACATGGACCAGCACAGCCTGTGGTCGTCCGGTCGCCGCGTAGTAGCCGTGTGCCGCCGCCAGCGCAACGATCTCGAACAGACAGAGGACCGTCTTCGGCGTCTTCCGGCCCAGCACCTCCAGTTTGCGCAGCGCCTCCTGGACCGGGAAGGTGTCGGTGCCGGGATTGAGGAACAGGTACTCGACCCCCTGCGAGACGAGCGCCTCAACGAACCCCTCTGCTGTCTCGCCAATCTCCTGCCGGATGATGCTACCGGTCTGTGTCTGCTCTGGTATCGCCACCTGGGACCCCTCCCTGCATGCCACGTTCGTGAACGTGGCGGCATTATAGGGTGGTGGTTGCGATCCTGATGCCCAATCGATCTCCCCAGCGAAATCCAACCCGGCAGGGGCAACTCCCTGTTGCTCTCTTGACGTGTTTGGGTGACAAAGCGAAGGGCGACATCGCGATGTCGCCCCTGCCGGATTGAGGATTGGTTGGCGGATTGACTACTTCCCTGCGGCAGCCTCCAGCGTCCCCATTGACGAACGTGGGGCGATGTTCTGGTTGAGGCTGAAGAGGTTGCCGGGGTCGTACTGTGTCTTGAGAGCAACCAGCCGTTCGTAGCGGTCACCGAAGGCGGCGGTCATCATCGCGTCGCCTTCCTCCTGGAAACCGGCGAAGTTGAGGTAGCGGCCACCGTCGGAGTACTGCTGGGCGTCGGCGATGAGCGCGCGCAGCCATGCGATGTTGACCTCGTCGTCAGCGGCGTCCTCCCAGTTGGCTTCCGGGGAGAGCAGGTACGTGATGTGCCGGCCATTGAAGGCGCTACCGCCGGCTGGCTCACGGTGGGCTGCGCCACCAATGTGCCAGATGTCAATCGTGGAGAATGGCGATGGCTGCCGGCGAGCGTGACCGACAATCATCTCGATCACCTCGTCGTCGAAGCGCAGCAGGTTGAGCGACTTCCAGTAGTAGCGCAGACCGTCGGGATAGTCCTCATCGAACATCTGCTGGGCTTCGAGGTAGGGCATCACACCGGAGAAGTCGATCAGTGGCTCGTCAATCTCGCTGAGTTGCTGGAGTTCCCGCTTGCCCTCCTCGGCCGTCCCTGAGTGCAGCGCACCGATGATCACCATCGGCTTGCCCTGAATCTCCTCCGGGAAATGATGAGATGGCGGAACGATCCCCAGCGCCAGCAGCGAACTGACCTCGTCGGGGGCCGTCGCGCAGTAGTCACGCCATGCGCGGATGACGTTCGCCATCCGGTCACCCTCGCCATTGTGGAGCACGAAGGTCATGTAGACCTCGGGGCCGACCGGGTGGAGCCGAAACTCGAACGTCGTCACAACGCCGAAGTTACCGCCACCACCGCGCAGACCCCAAAGCAGTTCGGGGTTCTCAGTCTCGCTGGTATGCACGACCGAGCCGTCGGCCAGGACAACCTCCGCGCCAATCAGGTTGTCGCAGGCAAGGCCGTACGGGTGACTCAGCCAGCCGAATCCACCACCGAGCGTCAGGCCAGCAACGCCGGTCCGCGTGAAAACACCGCTCGGCGTCGCGAGGCCGTGCGCCTGGGTCGCGGCGTCCAGTTCACCAAGGGTGACACCACCCCCAACACGAGCGACTCGCGCCTCGGGATCGACAGAAATCGCTTTGAGTCCGGAGAGATCGATGACGATACCGCCATCGTTGGTCGCATGGCCGGCGACGTTGTGACCGCCACCACGGACCGAGACAAGCAGGTCCTGCTCGCGTGCGAAGTTCACACTGGCAACGACATCGGCGACGCTCGCGCAGCGAACGATCATGGTCGGGTACTTATCGATCATGCCGTTCCAGACCCGGCGGGCTGCGTCGTACTCCTGATCGCCGGGGACGATAACACTCCCATGCAAACGCGACTCAAAGGCCGCGACAATCCTCTTTTCGATCGTGCCTGCTACCTGCACCTGCATCCATACCTCCATCGGTTGGCACTGCGCCACACCACAATGTGCGACCATGCCAGTCTCGGTCATGGAGGTCAGGCTGCCATCCTTGAAAGTTGTCAATTCACCGGGGAGACGGTTGGAGCCCGGTGGTCAGTATTGACCAGTCATCGACTCGCCTCGAATCTATCGCAGCGCCAGCGAGGGCAGCGTCGCCGGTGGAGAGTCAAACAGGCTCCAGAACCGGGCCGCGTCCTCTTCGGCTCCACGTGCGAGCGTTGCCGAGCCATCCTCGACGGCTGACTGCCACGCAAACCGGCCAGTCAGCAGGCCGCGCAGTGTCGGCTCGGTCGTCTGGATCTCGATCGCTGAGTCTGTGGGTAGATCCATGAGGACATCGACGACATCAGAGCGGACGGCGAGACCGTAGTCTGCTCCGGTATCGCTGCATCGAATCCCGACCGAGAGATTGGTACCGTCGCTTCGGGCAGGGTCCAGCCTGGTGGCGAAGGCGCGCAGCAGCAGCGGAATCGGCATCGTTGCGGCAACATCCGGGTTGCCGAGCGCCCGGATCGTGGCAAGTAGCGACGCATGATCCAGCGTGCCGTCGAGTTCTCTGGCTGCCGTGAGGTAGTTGTTTCGCCACATGGGGTTGGCTGCCTGGTAGCCAAGTTGTCGTAGGGCGTCGGCCTTGAGTTGGCGTGCCTCCCGATCGTCGGGGTCCACGCGCAACAGGTGGGTCAGAATCTCGGCAGTCCAGCGGTAGTCGCCGTCCGCATGCGCCTGAGTGGCGTTAGCAACGACGGCGTCACGGCCACCCATCGCGGCAACATAGCGTTCCGAGCGGAGCCGACGCGGCAGTGGGTCGATGAAGGTCGGGTCGCCCTCCCACCAGCCAAAGGCGTTCGTGTAGACCTGCCGCACGATCTGCTTGACGGTGCCGTAGAACTCGCCGAGCCAGGGGTGGTCGCGCAGGCGCGGCGGGAGTTCGCTGATTGCATCGGCCAGTTCGTCGGGCGTCAGCCCGCGCGCCATCAGCCGGACCGTCTGATCGTGGATGTACTGCATCGCGTCCCGATAGGCCGTCAGCAGTTCGCGGACATCGTCCGGCCCGGTCACCGGGCGGCCATGGCCGAAAATCAGCGCCTGCGCTTCAAACTCGCGCAACATGTCGATCGCGTTGATCCACTGCCAGATGTCGCGGACGGCCCCACGCAGCGCGTACAGGTTCGCCAGGCATTCGCCCTGAATGACATCAGCCGAGTGCAGAACGCCGTGGTCCGGGAACCAGAGCACAATCTCATCGTCGGACTCGCTCGGTGCCTCGCGCAGATGGACACGGATTCCGGCCACCTCGATGTCGAGCGACCCGCTGAAGGTCGTCTTCGGCGGAAGGAAGCCGGGCGTGCCGACCCGCAGCAGTGGGCCGAGACCGACCTCAACCAACCCCTCGGCGCCCGGTTCGAGTCCCCAGCCGAACGAGTAGGCCAGCCGCAGCGGTCCCATGATCCCGAGGCTCGGGTTGCCGCGCATTCCGGCCACCAGCCGCTCATGCGCGTAGATTTCGACCTGCCCCGACTCGACCTCAGCCGGATCGAGCAGACCGCGTGAGCCGGAACTGTGGTCGGGGTGGCTGTGGGTGTAGATCAGCGCCCTGACCGGGGCGTCGTTGCCGCTGACCCGCCGCAGGTCGGCCAGTGCCTCGCTGGCCGCCTCGGCGTTCTCCAGCGAGTCGATCAGCAGGACACCATCATCCCCAACCACCATCGACATGTTGGCGTTGCCGTAGCCAACCGCAACGTAGAATCGCTCGGCGACCTGATAGACACCCTGCTGCATCGTCTGCGCGTGCGCCGTCAGCGCAGGAGCGACGGTCTCGCTGGGCTCATCGAACGCGAGATTCTGACCGGTTCGATAGATCGGGGTTGAAATCGGCATCCTGTCCCTCGCATCCTCGCTTGTCACCTGAATACACCCGGCGCTGTGCCTCACCCGCTGGACTGCCAGACAGTTCAATCGCGGACTCGTTACGGACTATACTCTCCGTCGGACGACGCAACTGACGATTATTGATCCCGGCATCGCACCGCATCGTTATCGTGCGGGTCGTTCAGGGTGGATGGCTGGCTGGAGCAAGTGTGACCGTAGATATCACTGATACCGAACCGTCAACCGGATCAACGGATTCCGAGGATCCCGAACCTCAACCAACACGACGATTCCACATGGCGGCGCTCGGGAACACCCAGTTCCGGCGCTTCTGGTTTGCGATCTCGCTGGCGCTGACCGGACTCTGGGTCCGGATCACCGTCCAGGGTTATCTCGTCTACGAACTGACCGACGACGCCTTCATGCTTGGACTGGTCGGCTTCCTGAGCGCGCTACCGACGCTGCTCCTCTCGCCGATCGTCGGGACGGTCGTCGATCGCTTCGACCGGCGACGCGTCCTGTTCGGCACCCAACTCTTCATGGCGACCAACCTGTTCGCCCTCGCGACACTCGACGCGACCGGGTACCTCGAAGTCAGCCACATCCTCGTCATCACGACGCTGGCCGGAGCGGCTTCGGCGTTCGACTGGCCCGCCCGGCTCTCGCTCGTCCCGGCGATGGTGACGCGGGATCAGTTGCAATCGGCCGTCGCGCTCAACTCAGCCTCGTTCAACAGCGCCCGTATCATCGGCCCGGTCATCGGTGGAATGCTGATCGGCGTGATCGGGACGGCTGCCTGCTTCTACCTCTCGGCAATCGCCTTCCTGCCGTCGATGCTGGTGCTATTTACGCTGACGATCGACCGGACGATCCAGAGCGGCCCGCGAGAGTCGCCGATCCAGAACGTCCTCGCCGGCTACCGGTACATCTGGACGTTCCCAACCCTGCGGAGCCTGCTCTCGGTAGACCTCGTCCCGGTTATGTTCGGGATGTCGTTCTTCAGCCTGCTACCGGCGCTATCACGTGATGTCTACGATTCCGGCAGCCGTGGGCTTGGCCTGCTGTACGCGGCGGACGGTGCCGGAGCGCTGATCGGCGTCCTGATCGTTGCCTCACTGACCGGCCTGCGGCGGCGTGGACGGCTGGTCATCATCTTCGTCGGGATGTTCGCGATCTTCCAGATCGCGTTTGCGCTGGCGCCAGCCCTCTGGCTCGGGATGTTGCTGATCGGCGCACTCGGGGCGTTTGGCTCGCTCTACGCGACACTGGCCGACACGTTGATCCAGACGATCATCTCCGACGAGTACCGAGGACGCGTCATGGCGGTCTATTCGACCTTCTGGGGGCTGACGCCAATCGGCCATCTCCAGGCTGGCTTCATCGGCAGTCTCTGGGGCGTCCAGACTGCCATCTTCGTCAATGGCGTCATCGTCCTGCTCTACGTGATCGCACTGGCCCGCTGGAACCCTGAGGTACGGGCGCTGGATTGACGACGGGACGTGGGACGTGGGACGCGGGACGCGAGAATCTTTTCCGAGTCCCGCGTCCCACGTCCCGCATCCCGCACTACTGCCGCTTGGCGAGACGGCTGCCGAAGCGGAGCCAGGCAATCTGGCCGGCGTCATCGCGGAGGACATCGATCCGTGTATCAGTGAAAGGTGGATCGAGGACGATGAGCTGGTCCTCGCCACAGAAACCGATGCGGACTGGCGGCGGGGTCGGGCCAGCCGGCGAGTCCTTCTTCGGGAAGCCACCCATCGGGATCACCTGCGCCTTGAGGGTGCCGTCCTCAACCGAGACTTCCATCCGCTGGAGGGCAGCCTGGTAGGTACCGGCATACTCGGCGAGTTGCTCTGCCGTGCGCTCCTGCAAAACGGGCTTCGGGTCTTCCGCACCGAGATAGTGCTTGAGCGCCCACTTCATCACCTGCTGGGTGAGTTGGCCGCCCGAGCCGTTGTTGGTCAGAATCACCATCCCGAAACCCCGCTCGGGAACGGTCAGGAAGAGTGAGATCTGGCCATTCGTGCCGCCCGAGTGGGTGATGATGCGAACATCGCCGATATTGCGCAGCATCCAGGTGATACCGACATGGTTGCCGAAGGTGTCGATCGGCTTGCTCGGCGTCCGCATCGCGGTGACTGACTCGGCGGAGAGGATCTGTGGCTCCTCACCGAGTTGGAAGCGGGCGTACTTGAGCATGTCGTTGACGGTCGAGGCGAGGCCACCAGCCGGGTTGGCACAGCGCGCCAGCGCCCACGGCCGGAGCACCTTGATGCCATCGCCCTTACCACCGTGGCCGACGGCAAAGCGGTGCGTCATCACATCGTCGGGGAAGAAGAACGTCATCTCCATCCCGAGCGGATCGAGCACCAGTTCCTGCATGGCCGCCTCGAAGGTCTGGCCGGTGACGATCTCAATGACACGGCCCGCAACGTAGAAGCCGGCGTTGTTGTAGGAGAACAGTTCGCCAAGCGGCGTCAACTGCGGAATCTCGGCCATCTGACGGACCATCTTGTCGATGGCGTCGTCGCCTGTGCCGGTGTCGTCGAAATAGTCGCCGGCCCAGCCGGCGGTGTGGTTCAACAGGTGCCGCATCGTGACACGGCTGGCAGCATCCATGTCCTGCATCGTGAAGTCGGGGATATATTCAGACACGGGCGTATCGAGCGAGAGTTTGCCCTGCTCGACCAGCCGCATCACGAGTGTCCCAAGGAACGTCTTCGAGATCGAGCCGATCTGGAAGAGCGTATCGGTATCGACCTCCAGCGGGTGATTGACGTTTGTCACCCCAAACCCCGCCGTCAGTTCCTGCCCATCATGGATAATCCCGACCGCGACACCGGGAACGCCAAGTTCCGCCATCGCCGACTCGACGACCTGTCGCAATTCGCTCTCGCTCACCAGAATCTCCTCACCCTGTAGGCCTTCGGTTCCCAGCGCGACAGGGTACTACGGAGCGGCTCCTTCTGAAAGAGGACCACCGGGCACCCATCCGCTACGGACGGTATAACTCGGCGATGCTTGCGACGGAGACACCGGCAACGAAACACGAAGTCACTACCCGCACCCGGCTGAGACTGTTCACGGTCGGGCTGCCAGTCGTTGTCGTGCTGGCGGCTGTGCTGCGGCTCTGGTCGATCGACTTCGGGCTACCGCTGGTGACTCACCCGGACGAACCGCTGATCTACGACGCCGCCGACCGGATGATCGCGAACCGGACCCTCAACCCTCACTGGTTCCGCTATCCCGCCTTCATCATCGACATCGAAGCCGCCATCCTTGCTGCCGTCTACGCCGTGGACAAGACAGTCGGCCTCAGCGACGACACGATCCGCTCGCTCGGTTATGGCGGTGGCCGGGTCGTGATGGCCGCCTTCGGCATCGCGACCGTCGCGCTGACCGGGCTGATTGGCCGGAGGCTGACGCGCATCGCCCTCGCGGACGATGACACCCACGATACCGAACGCCTCGCCAGCATCGCCGGACTCGTCGCGGCAGCGATGCTGGCCGTCTCGTTCATCCACGTCAAAGACTCGCACTACCTCAAGCCGGACGTGCCGACCGGGTTCTTCACGGCGTTAACGTTGTGGTTTGCGCTGGGGGTGTGGACCGAACCCCACCCCCCAACCCCCTCCCCTACAGGGAGGGGGCGCAGCGCACGACGCATCAAGCTCCCCCTCCCTGTAGGGGAGGGGGTTGGGGGGTGGGGTCTCACCGCCTCGTCCGTCGGCCTCGCCGCTGCCGCCAAGTACACCGGAGGCGTGGTTGCGGTCGTCCCAGCGATGGCGCTGCTGCTGCTCGTCCTCGAACGCCGGCTTACATTGCGGAAGGCGATCCGAATCGCCGTCGGGATGGCGATCGTCGCGGTCGTCGCCTTTCTGGTCTTCAACCCATACGTCCTGCTGGCGCCAGACGAGTTTCTCTCTCCGGTCGATGGCATTCGCGCGGAGTTGGAGCATTACCGGACGGGCCACGACGGAGCCGAGGGGAACGACTCGTGGCGCTGGTACCTGGGTGAGACGTGGAGGAACGGTTTCGGTCCGACACTGACGCCGCTCGTCCTGCTCGGTGGCGTCATGGCGGCCCGGCAGTTGCTGGTCGATCGACGCCGGGGGACGAGGGCGCTCTGGCTGGTGCTGATCTTCCTGCCGGTCTACTACGTGATGATCGCGCGCTACCCGGTACGCTTCGACCGCCAACTGATTCCGCTCCTGCCGTATCTGGCAGTGCTGGGCGGCTTCGGCGTCGCAGCGACACTCACATTGATCAACCGCGCAGGTCGCCTCAAGTTGGCGACTGGGTCGCTCGTGACGCTGTTGCTGGTCGGATTGCTGGCGGTTCCGCTGGCGATCCGCGCCGCCGACTGGAACATCGAGACCGGCAAGCCGGACACCCGCTACGCCGCCCTCGACTGGATTGAAGCCAACGTCCCACCGGGCGCAACCATCGTCCGCGAGTGGCACACGCCACCGGTCGCTCAGGCCGGCTACGAGGACATCTTCATCCGCGCCGCCTACGAGCAACCACTCGCCTGGTACGAAGCGACGGGCGCCGACTACATCGTCCTCTCTTCCTATATGTATGCCCGCTACCTCGACGCCCCCACGACCTACCCAACCGAAGCCGCCTTCTACCAACGCCTCTTCTCAATCCCCCCAGCCACCTTTATCGAAGGCGACAACGGCCCGGACCTGTTCATTTACCGGCTGGAAGATGCGAAGGAAGCGTTGCCGGTGAGCCAGTAGTTATTAGCCATTAGCCATTAGCCGTTAGCCTGATCTCGTGAATCGAACGGGTCGATCCGCTTGACACAGACCAACAAGCTAATGGCTAATGGCTAACACCTAACAGCTACTGGCTAACCGGCAATGCCACCGTAAACGTCGAGCCTTCGCCGACGGTTGAGCGGACGCGGACCTGGCCGCCGTGGGCTTCAGCGATCTGGCGGACGATCGAGAGGCCGAGGCCGGTTCCGCCGAGGGCGCGCGAGCGGCTGGTGTCGACACGGTAGAAGCGTTCGAAGATGTGGGTCAGGTGCTCGGGTGGAATGCCGATGCCGGTATCGCTGATCGTCAGTTCAGCGACCGGACCATGGCGACGCAGCGCGATCGTGACCGTCCCACCGGCTGGCGTGTATCGGACGGCGTTCTCGACCAGATTCCAGATCAACTGGCGCAGCCGTTCGCGGTCACCCCTGACGGTAATCGGGTCGTTGGCCTCCAGCACGACCTCGCGGGTACCGTCATCACGCGTCGCGATCAGGACGGCATCTTCGGCAATGGCCGCCACGAGTGCTTCAAGTTCGACGTCCTGGTGCTGGATCGACTGCTCAGCATCCGCATCAGCAAGGAAGAGCAGGTCCTGAACGAGCCGGGTCATTCGGTCGACCTCTTCGATCGACTCGGTAGCCGCTTCGCTTCGGTCCTGGGGTGGCAGATCCATTGCAAGCATCTCGAGGTTGCCGCGCAGGACCATCAGCGGGTTACGCAACTCATGGGATGTATCGGCCACCAGCGTCCGCTGGCGATCGACTAACAGTTCCAGGCGGTCGAGCAGATCGTTGAAGGTCGATGCGAGTTGGCCAATCTCGTCGTGAACGTCGGGCTCGGGCACGCGCCGGCTGAACTCATCAGTAGCGGCGATGCCAGCCACTGTCTCGGTCAACCTGCGTACGGGCAGTAGCGACTGGCGAGTCAGCCACCAGCCACCGATCAACCCACTGGCCAGCGCGATGACGCCACCGACGATCAGCAGCGAGCGCATCTCGGCCAGCGTGCTCTCGGTCGTATGCAGCGATTGACCGGCCTGGGTAATGGCCCGTACGTCGTGATCGATGCGGAGCGGGTGATACAGAATCCGGACCCGCACGCCATTGATGGATATGGTGCGTGCGACCGAGTCGCCCGCCACCGCCTGCTCGAACGCTTCAGGATCAGTCGGAAACTGGGCCGCCACGCCTGAGGAGACGACGATCGTATCGCCATCGAGCCCCATAACGCGCAGTTGAATGCCTGGTGAGCGCAATTGCTGGCTCGCCGTCGGGCTCAGAACGAAGATATCGGACGACAGCCGGTCTTGTGAGATGTCGTCGTTACCATCGATGTTCAGCGCCCGCTCAACCTGCATCGCACGTTCGCGCAGCCCCTTGTCGACCTCGTCGATCAGCGCGTCGCGCAGGAAGATGTAGAGCGCAACCTCAAGCAGCGCCAGCGCCAGCAGGAAGATGAACGCGTAACCAAGCGCCAGCCGGACACGAAGCGACACCTTAGCGGGCCGAATCGCGCTCGGGTCGTCCACCAGTCGCCTGACGCAGGCTGTAGCCAACGCCACGGATGGTCTGGATCAGGCGCGGCTCGCCGTTCTCTTCGAGTTTCTCGCGCAGCCGCTTGACGTGGACGTCAATGACGTTCGACTCCGGGAAGTAGGCGTCGCCCCAGACCGCGTCGTGGATCCGGTCCCGCGAGAGCACCTGACGGGGGTGGCGCATGAAGTACTCAAGCAACTGGTACTCGGTCAGCGTCAGGTCAATCGGCCGATCGCCACGGACTGTCTCGTGGGTGACCGGGTTGAGCGTCAGGTCGGCGAAGATCAGTTCCTCGGTCTGCTCTGGACCGCCGGAACGACGCAGGAGCGCGCGAATCCGCGCCAGCAACTCATCGAAGGCGAATGGCTTGATCAGGTAGTCATCGGCCCCGGCGTCCAGTCCGGCGACACGATCCGGCACCCGGTCGCGGGCAGTCAGCAGCAGGATTGGCAGGCGCGATTCGGCTGCACGCAGGCGGCGGCAAACCTCCAGGCCATCGATACCGGGCAGGCCAACATCCAGAATGACGAGGTCCGGCAGGGCGTCGAGCGTCTTTTCGAGCGCGAGTTCGCCGGTGTCGGCGGTCTCGACGTCATAGCCAGCGAAGATGAGACCACGGCGCATCATGCTGAGAATACGGGGGTCGTCATCAACCACGAGGACCTGTTCAGCCATATCACCCAATCGTCATATGCGATTGACGACAATTCATGAGAATGTCATCTTGCTGTCATGGAACAGTCAGGGCTACGCTCTATAGTTCCCAATATCCGACTGCACGCCGCCGAACGCCCGTCAGGGATTCGGTTAGAGGAAGTATAGCGGCATAGATCGTGCGAGCAGCGGGTGAAGGAATTCGAAAGGACGATAGGCTGGAGCCTCTGGATCCCCCACAATCGATCGACCTCGATCGTATCGCGAACGAGTGGCCGGAGAATTCCTGAACCGGCTGACGACTTCGCGAATGGCCTGGCGGGCGCCGTCCCCTCCGTGGCCGAACATCTTACCGGAGACGGCATCTACAGATTCCTCAAACTCCTTGCCTATCATGTCCGAAACATGCGAGCGGGGTGCTGGGAAACCAGCACCCCGCAGTGTGTTGTCCGTAGGAATTAGGTGATAGGTTATAGGTGTTAGGAGGACGACGAGTGGCTGCTGGCCCTGGGTTCCCCTAACATCTAACACCTAACACCTAGTACCTACGGGACATCAATGTTCGAAATCACCCTGAATCTCATCATTGTCCTCGTTCTCGTCGCCGCGAACGGGTTCTTTGTCGCGGCCGAGTTCGCGCTGGTCAGCGTCCGCAAGACGAGGATCGACGAACTCGTCTCCGAGGGCAACCGGCGGGCGAGGGTCGTCAAACGCTCGCTGCGCGATCTTGATTCCTACATCGCCGCTACCCAACTCGGTATCACGATGGCCAGCCTCGGGCTTGGCTGGGTCGGTGAGCCGGCGCTGGCGCATATGCTCGATCCTGTCTTCGAGGAGATCGTCCCGGAGAACTGGGCCTACATCAGCGCCCACGGCGTCGCCTTCGTGATCGCCTTCTCGATCATCACCGTCATGCACATCGTCTTTGGTGAACTGGCGCCGAAGACGATCGCCCTCCAGCGCTCAGAGGCAACCTCGCTCTGGGTCGCGGCACCACTGGAAATCTTCCTGCGCGTTTTCCGGCCAATCATCTTCGCGATGAACGGACTCGGACGGATGGTCGTCAACGCGATCGGCCTGCAGGACACCTCCGGCCACGCGCTCATCCACTCGGAAGCGGAATTGCGGATGCTCGTAACAGCCAGCGCCCAGGGTGGCTACCTCGAAGAGACCGAGCAGGAGATCATCGACCGCGCCTTCGTCTTCCACGATGACACCGCCATCGACGTCATGCTGCCGCGTACTGAGATTATCGGCCTGCCGCTCAACGCCGATCGGGAACAAGTTCAGCAAGCACTACAGGAGCACCGACTCGAACGGTATCCGGTCTGGGAGGGCGACTCCGACCACATCACCGGCGTCCTCCACGCCCGCGATGCGCTGGCCGCGCTGGCTGCTGGTGGCGAGTTGAACCTGCCACAACTGATTCGCCCGGTCCTGCAGGTGCCGACATCGCTCCCGCTCGACCGGTTGATCGAGGCCATGCGTGAGGCACGCACCCACATCGCGCTGGCCGTCGATGAATTCGGCGGGACAGCCGGTGTCGTCGAACTTGAGCGAGTGATCGAGCGGCTGGTTGGCCCGCTGCCGGACGAGTTCACCCGGGCATCACCGCAGGTCGACAACGCGACGCACCAGCCGGGTATGGACGAGCAACTGGATGGCCTGATGCTGGTTCAGGATGTCAACGAGACGTTCGGTCTCCTGCTCGACGAGACGAGCGCCCACACGATTGGCGGGCTCGTCTTCTATGAACTGGGCCGGACACCGCACATCGGCGACGTCGTCGAACTCGACGGCGCCCGGCTGACCGTCTGCGAACTGGATGGCCTGCGCATCAGTGGTGTCCGCCTCGAACGGACGGCCACCGCCGCCACCGACGATCCCAACCCCGACGACCGCGACTAACGCCAGACCGCACCCCCAAATGGAGGTGCGGTCTTGAAACTCATTGAAACCGGGAACGGCGTATGCCCGGGTGACTAGTTGCTGCCCTGAACCGTCACGTTGACATAGGTTGCGCTGCTATTGCCCTCGACAACCGTCTCTTCACCGTTGACGACCCACGGAATGCCACCTGACCAGGTCAGATCGCCGTTGGTGATGACGACCACCTGAACCGGAATGACGCCGTCAGGAACGCTGGCATCCACCGGAACCTGCGCGCGGATGCTGATTTCGAACGAACCGTCCTGCGCGACGGTTGCGCCACTCAGGGTCTGGATGCTGACGGTCTCGCCGTAGCCATTGAAACCGGCATCCAGGAAGTCAACCTCGTGCGAGACGCCTTCCGGGACGGAGATCTCGAAATCGATCGCGCCGGTGACAGCCGGAACATACTCCTCAGGAACCGCGACCAGGATCTGGACAGCCGTGCCATTGAGCGTGACAACCGGGTCGACGTAGCACCATTGCCGGCCAGCCGTGGCCGGGAGAACGAACAAGGCGACCGCGACGAGCGCCAGCGTCAACGAACCAACAAATCGCTTCATGTCCCAGCGTTCCTTTCACAACAGGACATACCAAACGCTGGACACCATGAGAGAGCCATTCGGTAGCGCAGCCGTCATGGCGCAATCGAATCGCGCGGTAGACCTGTCACTTTGCGACCCTGCCTTTCGACAGGTGTGCCGGTTCGTGACCCTCGGCTCATCTCGCGTATGTGTCCTGAAGTCACGATAGTGCATGATTGGTGCAAACGCCAATGTGTCGAAGTCCCGATGCTGATAGTACTTTTCCCGGCGCTGGTCCTAGGACCGGCAACCGCGTTTTCGGCGGCAGCATGCAAACACTGCCTCGGACGTAGTCGAGATGCCGGCCATCGATGACAGCGGATGGCGGGCAATTTGTACCGCGCCAGTGACGCCAACGAGTCAATGATGGAACCATTGGTACCGCGGCACGGTCGCACGAGCAGAGAGAGGCGGAGATGGACGCAGCATCGACGGGATCAATCATTGGACGGCGCCTCGCGCAACGAGCGATCGCGGTCGCAGAGCATGGCACTGTCGAACCGGCTGCCACCAGCACGATTGACCTGACCCACCAGCCCAGCGCGTCCCCGCCAGCCGTCGTCCGTCAGGCCGCCCACGCCGCTCTCGATCGCGGCGAGACCCACTACACGGCCCGGCCTGGCATCCCGCAACTGTGTGCAGCCCTGGCAGCACGCTCAACGGAGGAGGGCTTCCCAGCGGAGCCTGGAAACGTCGTCGTTACCAACGGTGGCGCCGAGGCGCTCTACATCGCCTTGCAGAGCGTCGTCCAGCCAGGCAGCCGCGTCCTGCTGACTGGACCGGCCAGCCCGAACGTCGCGACAATGGTGCGATTTGTTGGTGGTGTCCCGGAGCAGCTGACGACCGCAGCCACAACTGGCTTCAACCCGACTGCCGAAGCCATCGCCGGTCAGACGGCGGATGTGCTCGTGCTGGCCTCTCCATCGCCGATCAGCGGCGTCGCGATCCCGCCCGATGAACTGGCACAGATCGCAACTACGGCCATCGAGCGCGGAATGACGGTCGTGCTCGACCGGTCACTGGCCTGGTGCTGCTACGATCCGGAACTGGCACGGTTCCCCGATCCCACGCTGGGCAGCAGGCTACTGACGGCTGGCTCGTTCTCCCACGCGTATGACATGGCAGGCTGGCGAGCCGGCTACTTCACCGCACCAGCCGAGCATGGCGATGTGATGCTGGAACTGAAGCAGGCGATGTCGATCTGCACCAGCGCGATCACTCAGTACGCGGCGCTGGCCGCTGTCGAGGAGGCAGACGACTGGCTTGCCGACCGGCGTGAGACGATGCTGGCCCGCCGCGATGCCGTCATCGGGCGGCTGGAGGAGGCCGGCCTGTTCGTGATCGTTCCGGATGCATGGCCATACCTGCTGCTCGATACCCGGCTGATTCACCCCGATGACCGACAAGCCGCGGCGATGCTACGCGAGCAGGCTGGTGTCGCCGTCGAGCCTGCCTCGCCCTACAGCCCGTCGCTGGCGGGATACACGCGCATGACATTGTCGATCGACGGGGAAGTTCTCGAAGCGGGACTCGACCGCCTGATCGGCTTCCATAACAGCTGTTTGTAGCACGCATTACGTCTGTCTCCAGTTATAGAGACCGGCGCCGGGTACCCTTGGGGTGGAGGTGACGTCCGTGTCCGTCAACATCTTCGACCTGTTCGAACTCGCGGGGCGCAAGCAGAATGCGATCTCGCTGGGCCTTGGCGATCCCGACCTGCCAACGCCGACCCACATCGTCGCTGCCGCCCGCCAGGCGATCGACGAGGGGCGCACCGGCCAGGCCCCGGCGACCGGCCTGCCGGAACTACGTGAGGCGATCGCTCGCAAGTTGGCGCGGGACAACGGCATCAACGTCGACCCCGAACATGAGGTGCTGGTGACGACCGGCGGTCAGGAGGCGCTCTTCCTGCTGGTCCAGTCGCTGATCGAGCCGGGCGACGAAGTCCTACTGCCCGACCCGCGCTACACCTCCTACGACAACGCGATCGAACTGGCCGGTGGGAAGATGGTGCTGGTTCCGACCGACGAGGCCCACAACTTCGAACTCGACCCCGACGAGGTCAGGCGGCGCATCACCGACCGGACCAAGTTGCTGCTGCTGATCTCGCCCAACAACCCAACGGCTGGAATCAACACGCCCGAGGTAGTCCGCCGACTGGCCGAGATCGCGATCGAGCACGACCTGATCGTGATTGCCGACGAGCTCTACGAGAAGTTCGTCTACGACGGCTACCAGCACCTCAGCATCGGCTCCCTGCCGGGAATGCGCGAGCGGACGATCACCCTCAATGGCCTCTCGAAGACCTACGCGATGACCGGCTGGCGAATCGGCTATCTGGCTGCTCCGCCCGACCTGATCCGGACGGCGACAGCTCTCAAGCAGATGGTCAACGTCCAGGCTCCGACCGTCTCCCAGTGGGCGGCCGTCGCTGCACTCGATGGCCCTCAGGACTGCGTCGCGGAGATGCGTTCGATCTACGACGAGCGCCGCAGGCTATTGATGCCGGCGCTACGTGGGATGGGCCTGACGTTTGGCGAACCACGCGGCGGACTCTACATCTGGGTCAACGTCTCATCGACCGGACTCGATGCTGCGACCCTCTCCTACCGCATCCTCGACGAGGCTGATGTCCTGATCCTGCCCGGGACCGGCTTCGGCGACGGCTGGCACGATTACATGCGCATGACGATCCTCCAGCCGAAGGACGTCCTCGCCGAGGTGGTGGAACGGATGCGGACGGTCATCGCACCCCTGGCGTCCTGAGCGGCAGCGTTCTTCGTCCAGAACATCCTGGGAACGCGCATACATTCCCCAGATCATCATGTCTTATCCGGTACGGGCGACATCGCAATGTCGCCCTGCTTTCCTCTCCCAGCGGCTCGCGTGGCAAACGAAGGGCGACATTGCGATGTCGCCCGTACCGGATTGATTGCGGTAAGCGCCCGTGCCTCTTCACCGTGGCACACCGTTTGCATCTATGCGAGCAACGAACCGGCTGCTAATTGCCGGTATCGGGAGGCGTGTGGCAGGGGTCGCACGCATTGGTAGACGACGTTGTGGTGCAGTTGTTCTGCACGAGGAACAGAAGGGATCTGATCGATGAGTATCATCGGATGGATCATCATCGGCGCAGTTGCCGGTTGGCTGGCCAGTATCATCATGAAGCGCAATGACTCCATGAACTGGCTCGAGAACATCATCGTCGGCATCGTCGGCGCGCTGGTTGGCGGCTTCCTGTATGGCCTGCTGACCGACTCCGACTACAGCAGTGGCTTCAACATCGGCACGCTGTTGATCGCGACACTCGGTTCGATCATCCTGCTGGCCATCTACGGCGCCGTCCGGCGCGAAGCCTGATCCCGCCCCGCGTAAGTAGCGGGAACACGCAGGATTACATCGAACGACCCCGGCAATACGTTGCCGGGGTCGTTCTCATTTTCAGGTTCCGGGGTAGAAGACGCGCCGGTAGATCAACTCGGTCCTGCCGACACGAATACGAGCACCGTCGATCAGGCGGGTCGGCTTGTCGATCCGTTCGAGGTTGACGAATGTCGGGTTACTCCCACCGGCATGCGCAATGACGTGTGTCCGGCGATCGTGGTCCCAGTAAATCTCCGAGTGAACGCGATGGACAAAGGAATCGTGGACCTGAATCTCCGCCAGGCTGCCACGCCCGAGGATGGCTCTCCCCAACGAAACGTCGCACTCCAGCCTGCCGATGACGGTACCGTCCAGCATCGCAATCGTCGCATAGGGAACGGCAGTCTGTGGGGTAGCCTCATGGGTGTTCGACGGGGCAGCAACATCAGACCCAGCGGCAAGTCGTCGCTGCAATGGGCCGGAGCCGCCACGCGGATCAGGCTCCCATTCAGCCGGTTCGATCCGGCCGGTCTGCTGGTTGGCGGGTGAGTACCTCATGCCGGAATCGTACACCTCTTGACCGGTCAGAACCGAAACGAATGACATAACGTTCAGCCACTGGCAAAATGCTTGCGGAACCCAATCTTGATAACGAGAGGGCTGCCACGTGCAGATGAGCCAGCCACGCCGGGTAGGTTAGGCTTTGCGTGACGATCGATTGTCAACTGTCTTCTCGGAACTATAGTCGCTCACCACATCGTCAGGAAGTAGGACAACAGGTGGAATTTCGTATCCAGCGTGTCCCGCCCCTCAGGCCAGCCGTCATCGTCCTTGCGGTACTGCTGGCCGCGGCGTTGATCCTGCCAGCCTGCAGTGGTTCCGATGACGACGACAGCCCTGCAAACACCGCGACTGCAACAAGCCCGGCTGCTGAGCCAACCAGCGATACCACCCAGCCCGATGACCCCACCGCTACCGCGACCGAGACTGAACCAAACCCGGCCACACCGGAACCGCCGCCACCGACGGAGACGACACCGCCGGAAGCCACCGCGACGACCGCCATGGAGGCCACGCCAACCGTTGCATCCGGCAACGAGGGCGAGGTGCTGGTCCTGTCGGTCTTCTTCATCCGCGATGAGAAGATCGCGACCGTCCACCGAACCGTCCCGAGAACGTTGCAGGTGGCCGCCGCATCGATGGCAGAACTCCTTGCCGGCCCGACCGCCGAAGAGGAAGCGCTCGGGATGAGCACATCGATCCCGGAGGGGACCGAGTACATCGGAACGACGATCGACCAGGGCATCGCGACCGTCGATCTCTCCGGCGAGTTCGAATCCGGCGGTGGCAGCTTTTCAATGGCTGCCCGGCTGGCGCAGGTCGTCTACACGCTGACGCAGTTCCCGACCGTCGACTTCGTGACCTTTACGCTCGACGGTGAGCCGGTCGAGGTCTTTGGTGGCGAAGGGATCGTGATGGACCGCCCCGTCAGCCGCAAGGACTTCGAGAGCCTGACGCCGGCGATCTTCGTCTCCTCGCCGGCCGTGAACGATGTCGTCACCAGCCCGCTGCGAGTCAACGGCACCGCCAACACATTCGAAGCGGCCTTCATGCTGCAGGTCCTCGACGCCAACGACACGATCATCCTCGAGCAGCCAATGATGGCCACCTCCGGCACCGGCACCCGCGGCACTTTCGACACCACCATCGAGTTCAACGCCCAACCTGGCACCCAGATCACCCTCGTCGTCTTCGAATACTCCGCCAAGGATGGCTCGGCGATTAACGTGGTCGAGATTCCGTTGATGGTAGGGGAGTAGGGACTAGGGACTAGGGATTAGGGATTAGGGGCTGTTGGACGAGGAGCGCACCACTTGCTCTGTCATCCTCCGCCCAGAGGGCACCCGGCAGCGAAGGATCGCCTGGCCGTGATGACGTAGGCGGTTCGAGAGGACTCACGGGTCGCTACCGATTTACGCGCTCATGTCATCCACGTTAAGAGATCCTTCGCTGCGGCTCAGGATGACAACCCCTACCCCTCGGTCCTCGTCCAACGTCCCCTAATCCCTAATCCCTAATCCCTAGTCCCTACGTCCCTACACCCCTAACGCCCACCCTGCGGTCCCTTCCCCGGCCACCAGTTGCGGTCGCCGAGGAGTTCGACGATGGAGGGGACGATCAGGGAGCGGGTGATGAAGGTGTCGATCAGGACACCGGCTGAGACAGCGAAACCGAACTGGAACAGGTCGCGGAGGGGCAGGGACATCAGAGCGGCAAAGGTTCCGGCCAGGATGATGCCTGCCGAGGTGATGACCCCGCCGGTCCGGACGAGTGCCCGCTCTGTCGCGTGGCGCAGATCAAACTGCTCGGCTTCCTCGCGAATACGGGACATCAGGTAAATGCTGTAGTCGACACCCAGCGCGTTGACGAAGACGAACAGCAGGAACGGCACGCTCGAACTCAGCGACTCGTGGCCGAAGACGAAGCGGAAGACGAGAATCGAGAAGCCGAGCGTTGCGAAGTAGGTGAATGCGATCGTCGCGCCGAGATAGAGTGCCGCGACAACCGAGCGTAGCAACCAGCCGAGGATGACCATGATCGCCAGCAGGATGATCGGCAGCACGACGAGCGAGTCACGGGTGTTGGCCGTTCGGGTATTGGCATTCTCAGCCGTTTCGCCGCCGACGAGGATTGCGTCTCGCTCCAGACCATTGGCTTCGACGGCATCCCGGGCTGCCTCGCGGATGTCCGGCATCAGGTCCATTGCGGCGCCGCCATACGGGTTCTCTGACAGCGTCACCTGCATCTCGGCGACCGAGGCATCATCCGAGGCAAAGCCCAGCGACGTGACATAGAGGCCGATCGCCTGACCGAGTTCCGAATCCGGGTCAATCTCGGCACCGGCTGGCGGCCCAGACGCACCCTCGGTCCGGGCCGTCGCAATCGACTCGCGGATATCGGCCGGGATCGCGTCGATCGAGGCGCGGATCGCGTCGATGCCCGGTCCTGTCCCACGTCCGAAGGGATCGGTTGGTCCGGTCAGGGCGACAACACCGTCGACCTCAGCCAACGCCGCCGCAACGGCATCGACGGTCGCGAGGTTCTCGCTGTCGTAGAGTGTTTCACCGTTGGGGAACATCACATAGACGCTGGTCGGTGCCAGGCTTCCGGCCGGGAAGCCCTCGCGCAGGGCTTCGAACCCCTCGACCGACTCGACATCGGACGGCAGGCTCTCCAGCGAGTCGTAACTCAGATCGAAGTAGGCCATCCCGCCGATCAGGAGCGCGAGAACAATCGTCGTCGTTGCCAGCATTCGGGCTGGATGTTCGAGCACAGTCCGGGCAATCCGCGTCCAGAGACGGCTGTCACGGCTCCCGGTCGCATCGGGTTCGTAGGCGGGCCGGAAGGGCCAGAAACCATTGCGACCGATGATCGCAAGGACGGCCGGAACGAGCGTCAGGGCGGCCGCCATCATGACGAGCACCGTGATCGCGACCACCGGTCCGAGTCCGCGATACGAACCGAGGTCGGTCAGCAGCAGCAGGAGCGCCGCAATAACCAGCGTCCCACCAGCCGAGAGGATGGCAGGGCTGACCCCGCGCATCGTCGCCTGAATCGCGTCGTGTTTATCCTCACACTGCCGCAACTCTTCGCGGTAGCGCGAGGCGATGAAGAGGTAGTAGTCGGTCCCGGCACCGAACAGGATGACGGTCATGATCCCGCTCGACTGGCCACTGATCGGGAAGTCGAGTTCGCGCAGGATCAGCGCAGCCAGCCCGCCGCCGAACTGGAAGACGAGGCCGACGATCAGCAGCGGCACAATCGCGATCACCGGCGAGCGGTAGATCAGCAACAGCAGGACGAGGACAAGCGCGACTGTCACCAGCAGCAGGAAGAAATCGAGTTCCGCGAAAACACTGACGAGGTCGGTGATGAGGCCACCGGGGCCACTGACCTTGACCAGCAACTCAGCACCGTCGAACTCGCCGGTGATATCGCGGAGCGCTTCGATCCGGTCGGCGTACGGCTCGTCGTTGACCGATCCGGTGATGCTGACGATCATCGTCATCGTCGTCTCGTCGGGGGAGATCAGTTCCGCCCGGGCCTGCGGAATGTTGTAGATCGAGACGATGGAGTCGACGTTCGTCCGCTCTTGCTCCTGCATGGCGACGATCTCGTTATAGATCGTCTCGCCAGCGGCGAAGTCCTGCTCGGAGAGTCCATTTTCGTTGCGGAAGACGATGATGGCCGGTGTGCCATCGCTGGAGAACTTCTCGCGCACCATCTCGGCGGCGCGCTTCGACTCGGCGCTCTCGGGCAGGAACAGGAGCGAGTCGTTGGAGGTCGAATCGGAGAGCATGGGTGTGAGCGAGATGGACACTCCCGCGATCACCAGCCAGAGGACAACGACGATCCACTTCCCACGCGATGAGCCTGAGAAGTCGGTGATCCGGTTCAGCAATTCCATCCTCCATCGAACCAGGGAAATATGGACCCGGCATGAACACAGCCAGAATTCTCGGAGGATCAGACGATCGCACCGAATCGGTCACGCAATACCCTCGCGTGCCGACGATCATATGCAGGAGTCAGGCCACAACGCCCGACTGGCGCTCTTGCGCATCGGTTCGCAGACACCATGAGACGTGACATCGAAATCGTGGGCAGGCGTTGACGTGCAGGCACGATGGCCACACAATCGGCGCGGTCATATCCAGTGTTATGCCGGTAACGCATATTGAATATGCTACAATGATTATATCGGTATATCTCGGCCCACCGTCGTGCGGAGAATCGTGCATGTTCGTCTATGCCTGCGTTCGCGTTGAAGCGGGCAGGCGATTGTGCGTTGTCTGAAACGGGTTCTGAGACCGGATGAAACTCAAGATTGGCGCTCCGACTCTCTGGAATATCTGGCGGACGGAGTTCGCCGGTTACAACCGCAAGCACTTTCAACTCGATCTCACCGCCGGCCTGACCGTCGCGGCTGTTGCGCTGCCGCTGGCGCTGGCCTTTGGTGTCGCCAGTGGCTCGACAGCGGCCGCCGGACTGGTCACCGCGATCATTGCCGGGTTCCTGATCGGTGCGCTCTCCGGTGCGCCGTATCAGATCAGCGGCCCGACCGGCGCGATGTCGGCCGTCCTACTGGTTGTCGCCCAGCGGCACGGCCTCGAAGGGCTCTGGATCGCCGGGTTGATGGCGGGTCTGATGATCCTCGCGCTCGGCCTCTTCCGGCTCGGCCGCGTCATCAACTTCATCCCCGCGCCGGTTATCACCGGCTTCACGAGCGGTATCGCCCTCATCATCGCGATCGGGCAGATCGACAACGCGCTCGGCATCCACACCGAAGCCGAAGAGAGCGCCGCCCTCAAGTTGATCAACTACTTCCGCCACCCCCTCCCCGACATCAACACCCACGCCGTCATCTCGACCGTCATCGTCGCGCTGATCATGTTCCTGCTGCCGCGAGTGCCGGGCCTGGGACGTGTCCCGACGGCGCTGATCGGCATCACAGTCGTGACGGCGCTGGCCTGGACGCTCGACTGGCAGGTGGCGACGATCGGTGAGATCCCACGCAGCATCGTCCTCAGCGACCGGATGTCGCTCGACATGATCGACCCGGCACTGATGCGCGACCTGCTCGTCCCAGCCATCTCGATCGCAGCCCTCGGCTCGATCGAAAGCCTGCTGGCCGGCGTTGTCGCTGGCCGGATGACCGGCACGAAACTCAACGTCAACCAGGAACTGGTCGCCCAGGGTGCCGGCAACATCGTCCTGCCGTTCTTCGGCGGCGTCCCGGCGACGGCGGCGATTGCCCGGATCAGCGTCGGGGTCCGCGCTGGTGGCGTCACCCGGCTCGTCAGCATCATCCACTCGGTCGCGCTGCTGGCTGGTGCGCTCTTCCTCGGCTCGGTGATCGCCCGTATCCCGCTCGCGGCCCTGGCCGGGGTGCTGATCGTGACCGCCTGGCGGATGAACGAGTGGCACGTGATTCAGTTCTATTTCAAGCGCCGACTGGCCAACGCCGTCGTCGTCATGCTGGTCACGATGCTGGCGACGGTCGCGCTCGACCTGACCCAGGCGATCCTGATTGGTGTGGCTGTCTCGCTGCTGGTCTTCCTCGCCAAGGTCTCGAAACTGACCGTGACGCCGACCGAAGTGGACTGGGACCGGCTGCGCGCAGCAGGCTTCCGGATCGACCGCGAGATCGAGGGGATGCGCGTCGTCTACGTCTCCGGCTCGCTCTACTTCGGCGCGATCACCCAGTTCATCGAGGCAATGGAGAGCCTGCCGCCAACCAAGGTGCTGATCCTCTCAATGCGCGGTGTCCCGATCGTGGATGTCTCCAGCGTCCACGCGTTCGAACGGCTGGCGTACCAGCAGAAGCGCGCCGGAGGACGGCTACTGATCAGCGGCCTCCAACCGCAGGTCCGTGACAAGTTCGAACGGGCCGGACTGGTCGAGGAACTGGGCGAGGACGCCTTCTTCTGGAGCGCGGACCAGGCAATCCTCAAGGCCAGCAACAACGGCATCCTCGACAACACGGATGCGCCGACCCCACCGAACGGCACGCCGGATATGGAGCCCGACAACGAACGTGGCACCTCAAGCGGACCAATAACGCCCGTTCCGGCGACGTCCTGACGTTCCCCGTGGGTCATCCTGAGCGAAAGCGAAGGATCTCTCCTATTCCAGCCGTTCGGCCCATCGAGTGGAGATCCTTCGACTCACGCCGCAGTCGTGCATCGCATCCTACGCGTCGGTCGGGACGTGTCACTTTGCCCTGTCATCCTCCGCCCAGAGAGCACCCGGCAGTGAAGGATCTCTTAACGTGAATGACAGGAGCGCGTCGATCGGCAGAGCGCCATTCGACCGTTTGAACCTCTCGTCCTTCCAAGACCAGGCGATCCTTCGCTGCGGCTCAGTAGTCCACCACAGTGATTGCGTCGGGTTGCGTCGTTCTGTTCCCCTGTCATCCCGACGAACGGAGGGATCTCGTGACTCGTTCGCGCTGCACGGGTTCAACGAGGACGAGATCCCTCCGTTCGTCGG
>Ga0180215_1000543_pt1 | contig 47304 bp, 36 predicted proteins | sample eDN3rd37CBELigBY_FD_128871 | JGI IMG/M metagenome (GOLD analysis project Ga0180215, IMG submission 128871) | Enriched backyard soil microbial communities from Emeryville, California, USA - eDNA 3rd pass 37_C BE-Lig BY (version 2) (version 2) | ecosystem: Environmental > Terrestrial > Soil >... | reverse complement strand
CCGCTCGAGCGAGCGAAGCGTGATCGCGAGCCGACGTGGTGAAATCAAGCGGAAACCCAGCGATTCATCGCGCCGTCAGGCGATCGACCACCCACAGCAACTGCAAGAGAGCCACAATTTCGCACACAGCTGAAAGTCCGACCGGCCGTCGTGCCGACGGCCTACTCATGCCTGCTCGGGGGCTCCCAGTCCCGAGAGCCCCGAGCCGGGGCCAGCACCGAGGTTCGCGCTTGTAAGTCCTCCACCAGCCCGGCCGGCCTGAAGTATTTAGGGGCGGACGGGTTCCGGGAGAGGGTCGCCGTAGTGGGCTTGAGGCACGTCGGGTGGCACGCGCGGATTGGCCGTTCCGTCTCCTCGCGATCGGCCCCGCCGGCCAGACGATCGTCGAGCGGCGCCTGCCCGACGATCCGCCGGCGCCCGACGATCGCATCCAGACGGAGCTGCTCCTGCTCGATCCCGCAGGTGCGGAGATCGCCCGGCTCGATCAGGCGCGGCCGGTGAAGCCCAGACTCAGAACACGTCCTTGAGCACGTCGCGCGCCCGGCGCTGCGCCTCCTGCCGCGCCTTCTCCTTGCCCTTCTCGACCTCCTTCGCCACGCGCTTCTCCACCTGGCCCGTGGGCAGGAGCGCGCGCGCGATCTGCTCGGTGTCGAAGCTCGCCACCGCGGGCGAGCGGAGCGTGCCGCCGAGCTGCATCGGCAGCGCCACCGGCTCCGACGGACGGAGCTTGCCGCCGGTCACCTGGGAGACGAACTCCGGCGAGAGGCGCGCGGTGCCCTCGAGATCGAGCTGCCAGTCGAGGCCGATCCGCCCGTCGAGCTGCATGGTGCCGAAGCCGGTGTTCACCGCGATCGGCTGCTGCAGCACCATCCACCCGTCGTCCACCTTCACCCGCGTGCGCAGGTCGCGCAGCGTGGTGGCGGCGCCTGCCTCGATCCGCTCCGCGGATCCCGGCTGCCCGATCGCCCGCAGCCCCTGCGCCAGCGATCCCGCCACCGCCTGATCGAGGTTGATGGTGGCGAGCTGCCCCTCGTCGAGCTCGATCGCCGCCGCGCCGGTGAGCGCGTCGCGCAGCGCCTCCCAGTCGATCCCCGCGCCGCGCAAATCGACCTTGCTCCCCAGCGCGCCGCCCAGGGGCGCGAAGCCGGAGATGGCGTCCATCGCCTGCTGGAGATCGACGCCCTCCATCTGCGCCACCAGGTGCCAGCCGGGCACCTCCTCCACCAGGTTGGCGGTCGTGCCGTCGGCGCGCACCGTGCCGCCGTAGAAGCCGGCCTGCGCGTTCTGCAGGGTGAGGACGCCGCCCTGCAGCGTCGCCTGCGCCTTCACGTCGGTGGCGGTCAGCTTGCCGCTCACCAGCCGCTCCACCTCGATGGTGCCCCTGCCGGTCGCCTGCTCCACGCTCCGCCGCGCGCCGGGCGGCACGAGCGCCTGGCTCTTCTCCTCCGCCAGGGCGCCTTCGGGCTGCTCGGGCATCACGCCCATCAGCGCGTCCAGATCGAGGAGCGGCCCCGCCAGCGCGAACTCGAAGCGCACCGGCGCGGTCCGCAACGACGCCGTTCCGCCCATCTCCACGCCAGGACCGTTGACGTCGATGTCGCGCAGGGCGACCTCCGTCGCCTTCGTCGAGGGATCGATCCGCGCGGTGTAGCCGAAGTCCGCCTGCGCCGGCTCGCCCCGGAGCTGCAGCGAACGAATCCCGCCCGTGCCGCTCGCCACGTAGCGCTCGTCCTCGGTCTTCACCTCGCCGGTGAGGTGGACCGCGCCGCCGGTGGCCACCTCGTCGAGCCCGGCGGGCAGGAGGTTGCGCAGCGAGGCGAGGGGCGCGTTGTCCACCCGCAGCGAGCCGGTGACCACCGGCCAGTTCCCCGGCCCCAGCGCGGCAAAGTCGGCGGGGAGGGGATCGATTCGCAGGCTCGCCTCCACGTTGGAGCGGTTCGACTGGAGCGCCGCGCGCAGGTCGAGCTCCATCGGCTGCCCCGGCTCGATGTGGCGCGCGGTCGCCTCGATGCCGCCGAGCTCGGCGGTGGCGGTGCCGCCCGGCGCCGACTGGTCGATCATCCGGATGGTGCCATCGGTGATCGCGACCTGATCGATCGCGAACGCCCGCTGCGAGCCGCCTGCCTCCGCCTGCTGCCCCTGCTGCTGCTCGAGCCGCTCGAGGATCCGCTCGTAATCCCAGGTGCCATCCCGGAAGCGGACGAGGTTCACCTCCGTCCCCTGGAGCTCGACGCTCTCGAAGCGGATCTCCTTGCCGAGCGAGGTGATCAGCGGCCAGAGGTCGAGCCGCGCCCGCGCCGATTCCGAGGCGAGGAGGGGCCGGTCACCCACGCCCTCGACCCGGATGCCGCCCAGCTCCGCGTTGGGCACGGGGAAGATCGAGACGTCGATCGTCTCGACCTCCACCTGCCGACCGATCCGCTCGCTCAGCTGCGGCAGCACGCGGTTCTTCACCTGCGCCGCCACCGCGCTCGAGTCGACGAGGAGCGCCGCGCCGGCCACGGCGATGATCAGCAGCGTGACCAGGCCACCGAGGACGATCCCGATCGTCCGCAGCTTCCGGTGCTTGCGCCGGGCGGGCGGCGGCGATGCGGTGGGCTCCATGGCGATCTCCTCCTCCCACACAAAATCGGAAGGGAGTGGTGCCCGGACAACCCACGGGCGCCAGCTCGCCCGGTCCGAGAAGGCTCAGGCGCGCAGGTCGACGATCGTCACCCCGTCGCCGCCCTCGTGGCGGTCGCCGCCGCGGAAGGTGGCCACGTAGGGCGAGGCCTCGAGCGCCTCGCGGATCGAGCGCTTGAGCGCGCCGGTGCCGTGGCCGTGGACGATCACCAGCTGCCCCGGCCCCTCGCTGTAGGCGCGGTCGAGGAAGAGCTCGATCTCCCGCACCGCGTCCTCCGCCCGCAGGCCGCGCACGTCGCAGCGCGCCTCCGGCCCGGCGATCGCCCCGGCGGCTACCGCCTCGGCCTGCTGCACGGTGGGCTTGCGGCCGGGCGCGAAGCCCTTCTTCGCAGCGGGCGCCGCCGCCTTGCCGGGTAGCGCCACCAGGTCGTCGAGCTTCACCCGGGTCTTCATCAGCCCCATGGCGACCACCGCCTCGTCGCGGGAGATCTCCACCACCTCCGCCTCGCGGCCGAGCGACGCCACCTGCACCCGGGTGCCCGGGCGGATCTGCGTGGGAACCGGCCCCGCGCCCACCTCGCGCACCGCCTGGCCGCGGGCCTTCGCCTTCGCGCTCTGGCGCTGCAGCTCGTCGGCCCACTCCTGCAGCTTCTTCTGGCCGCGGACCGCCTCGCCCACGTTCTGCTGCCTGGTGAGCTGCGCCACCAGCGCGCCCACCTCGGCGCGGGCCTTCGCCACCTCGCCGGCGAGCTCCTCGCGCACCCGCGTCTCCGCGTCCCGCCGCGCCAACTCCGCCTCGTGCCGGGAAGCCTCCGCCGCTGCGCGCGCAGCATCCAGCTCTGCGCGGAGCGCGGCCATCTCCCGCCGCTCGACCTCCGCCGCGCGCCGCTCCGCCTCCAGCTTCTCCAGCGCGGTGGAGAGCGCGCTTCCGCCGTGGAGGTTCTGCTTCGCCCGCTCGAGCACGCCCGCGGGCAGGCCCACCCGCGACGCGATCTCCAGCGCGCTCGAGACGCCCGCCGCCCCCAGCTCCAGCCGGAAGGTGGGCGAGAGCGTCTTCGGATCGAGCCCCACGCGCGCGTTGGCGAAGCGCTCGTCCGCGAGGCCGATCGCCTTGAGCTCCTCCAGGTGGGTGGTGACCAGCACCTGCACCAGCTTGCCCACCAGCTCGTGGAGCACCGCCGCGGCGAGCGCCGCGCCTTCGCGGGGATCGGTGTCCGCGGCGATCTCGTCGATCAGAACCAGCGCGCCCTCGCGGGCGTTCTCGAGGATCCGCTTGAGCGTCTTGAGATGCGCGGAGAAGGTCGAGAGGTCCTGCGCGAGATCCTGGTCGTCGCCGATCGCCGAGTAGACCGCCGAATAGAGCGGCACCGTGGTGCCGTGCTCCGCGGGCACCGGCAGGCCCGCCCGCACCAGCAGGGCGAAGAGCCCCACCGTGGTCAGCGTCACCGTCTTGCCGCCTGCGTTGGGGCCGGAGATGACCAGCGCCTTCTGCCCCGGCGCCAGGGAGACGTCGTTGGCGATCACCCGCTTGCCCTGGAGGACGAGGAGCGGGTGGCGCGCGCCGCGCAGCGAGAAGGGGGCGCGCCCCTCCACCAGCGCCGGGCGCGTGGCGTCGAGGTCGTTGGCCAGGCGGGCGGAGGCCTCCACCACGTCGAGCCGGGCGAGGATCTCCACCGCGGCGAGCAGCTCGTCGGCGCGATCGCCCACGTCGGAGGAGAGCTCCTGGAGGACGCGCCGCTCCTCCTCCGCCGCCATCGACTCGGCGATGGAGAGCTCGTTGCCCAGCCCCACGATCTGCTGCGGCTCGACGAAGAGCGTCTGCCCCGAGTTGGAGGCGTTGTGGACGATGCCCGGGATGCGCGCCTGGAACGAGGCGTTGACCGGGACCACGTAGCGGTCGTTGCGGATGGAGAGGTAGTTGTCCCGCAGCGCCTCGCCGAAGTCCCGGTCGTGCATCAGCTCTTCGAGCCGCCCCTTGATCTGGTGGTGCAGGGTGCGGGCGCGCTCGCGCAGGGAGGCGAGCATCCCCGAAGCGCTGTCCTTGAGCCTGCCGGACGGCTCGAACGCCGTCTCGATCCGCGAGGCGAGGGGTGACGCCTCGGGCAGCTCCTGCCCCATCGCCGCCAGCAGCGGCGCCTCGTCGCGGTGGGCGTGGAGGAAGGAGCGGACCCGGCTCGCGGCGCGGATGAGCCGCGCCACCGCCATCAGCTGCGCCGGCTCGAGGATCGCGCCCTTCCGCGCGAAGGAGAGGGCGTCGCGCACGTCCGCGGCCCCGGAGACGGGGAGCGAGAGCTCCTTGCGGAGCAGCTCGCGCGCCTCGTCGATCCGGGAGAGGGACGCTTCGATCTCCTCCTTCCGCTCGAGGAAGGGGAGGGCGAGCGCCCGCTCGCGCCCCCGGGGCGTGGAGGTGCGGGCGGCCAGGGCCTCGGTGATCTGCGACCAGCCGAGATCGCGCAGGGTGCCTTCGGGAACGAATGCGTGGGCCATCTGTTTCGAGAACCTCTCGTGGGAACGGCAGTCCTTACCAACAGCCGGTGCCTTGTCCAAGAGTCCCGAGCGGTGTTACGCAAGCGTTCGTGAATCTCCGGCGCGTCCTCGTCTCGCTCCTCGCAGCAGCAACCCTCCTCCCGGCCATCTCCCACGCAGAAGCCCCCGGCCGCGACGCCTTCGCCCGGGGCAAGGCCGCCCTCGAGCAGGGCGACGACGCCGCGGCCCGCGCCGCCTTCGAGGAGGCGGTGGCCGCCTCCCGCGGCTGGCTCCTCCCCCGCCTCGAGCTGGCGGAGCTGGCGGTGCGCAGGCGCGAGCGGGTGGCGGAGGAGCGCGCCGCGCTGCTGGAGGCGGCGGGTCCCGACTCCGACGTGCCCCGCGTCCACCGCCTCCTCGCCGAGCTGGCGGAGCTCGCCGGTGACGACGAGGCGGCCGCCCGCTCCTGGAGCGAGGCGATCGAGCGGATGCCCCGCGACGTGGAGATGCGGCAGCGCCGGGCGGCGGTCCTCTTCCGCCTGGGCAGGCACGCCGAGGCGGCGGAGGACTGGGACCGGGTGGTTCGCGCCCGGCCCGACGAGCCGCACCTGCGCCTCCTCCTCGCCGACGCGCTGGAGAGCGCGGGCCGCGCCGACGAGGCACGCGCCCACCTCGAGACGGCGATCCGTCTCCAGCCCGGGAAGGAGACGCCGGTGCGCAGGCTCGCCCGCTTCCTCGAGCGGCGGGGCGAGACGGGCGAGGCGAAGGTGTGGCACGCGAAGGCGGACGCCCTGCGCGACCGCCCGCCCGCACCGCAGCGCAACCTGCGTCCGCTCCTTCCCTCGCGGCGCTGACGATCAGCGCGGAATCACCATGTAGAAGAGCGCGCCCACGTTCCCGCGCGGCACGCAGCCGACCCTGCCACCGTGGGCCCGCGCCACCTCCTGCGCCAGCGCCATCGACACGCCCGCGGTGAGCTTGCGCGCGGCGAGGGTCTGGTGGTCCCGGTCGAAGGCGAGCGCCGCCTCCTGCACGGTGGGGCGCTCCCCCTCGTCCTCCACCGCGATGTAGATCTCCGACTGTCGCGCCTCCGCCACCAGGCGCACCTCGCCGTCGGTGGGCGTGCGCCGCACCGCCGCCTCGAGCAGCGCGCGCACCGCGCGGCGCAGCTTGTCCTCGTCCACCGAGAGGATCGGCAGCCCGTCCTGCGCCGACCAGACCAGGCGCACGCCCTTGTCCGTGGCGGCGGGGCGCACCTCCTCGAAGGCGAGGCGCAGCACCTCCTCCAGCGGGACGTTGCTCCGCTCCAGGCTGAGCTGCTTCTCGTCCGCGCGCTGGAGGTCGATCAGGTCGTCCACCAGGCGCAGGCCGCGATCGGCGTTCTTGGCGATCACCTGCGCCGCGCGCTTGATCCGCGGGTCGAGGGGCGGCCCCTTGCCCCCGAGGATCATCCCCGCGTACGAGCGCACGTTGGCCAGCGGGGAGCGCATGTCGTGGCTGGCGATCCCGAGGATCTCCTGCCGCTTCTTCACCTCCTCGCCGTCGCTCTCGTGGTCGATCACCCACAGGCGCAGCCCCGCCGGCAGCTCGCGCCGCTCGAGCCGCAGGGCGCCGTCGTCGAGGACCGGCACCCGCGCCCCGCCCGCCTGCGCCTGCTCGCGCAGCTCCGCCACGGTCTTCGGCTCGGTCGCCTTGGCCGCCACCCGGGCGAGGAAGTCGCTCTCGGTGCGGGCGAGCGCCGCGTCGGCGAGCAGCGCCTGGGCCGCGGGGGTCACCGCCGCCACGTCGCCATTCGCTTCGCAGAGGATGCCGGCGACGTCCGCCGCCTCCAGGGCAGCGCGGACCAGCTCGCGGTCGTCCTCCCGCCGATCCTCCCGTTCGTGCAGCTCGGCCAAACCGCCCTCCGTCGGTTGCACCCGTCCGTTGAAGGGTGGTTCCCGCTCCGGCGGGGTGAAACCCCCGGCGAGACGTCGCCGGATCGGCCGAGGAGCGGCCGCTCGCCCGAGCCCTCCCTGCCAAGGGAGCGATGCTCGCGACCGATTCCGCGTCGCCGTCGACGGGTCGAGATCCCCCGCGGGAGGGAAGGTCGATAGGCGCTGGCGCTGGGGCGCGGAGGCGAGCGCGCTCGTCTTCCCGGAGATCGAGCCGCTCGCGTCCGCGAAAGGTGCGAATCGAATACCACCGCGCCTGCGTGCACGCGGCGGTGCGCGTGGTCGGCGGGTCGTCCTGAGGAGGGCGGCGGCGCCGCCGCCTTCCCTTGACCACCCGGGGGGCCGATGCTTTCCTTCCCCGCCGAGCGGTTGATACAGGAATCAAGGAGACGTCGATGGCCGACCCCACGGTGAAGGAAATCCTCGAGCAGCAGATCCCCGAGCGCCTCGAGACCCACGCCCACCTCGCCAACGAGATCAACTCGGTGGTCCACTTCCAGATCACCGGCGACAACGGCGGGACCTGGACCCTCGACACCACCGGCGGGAACAAGAAGGTCGAGCCCGGCGCCCACGGCGAGCCGAAGATGGTGATCACCTGCGCCGATCAGGACTTCGTGAAGATCGCCACCAGGCAGCTCAACGCCAACATGGCGGCGATGAGCGGAAAGCTGAAGTTCAAGCCGATGGACATGGCGCTGGCGATGAAGCTCGCCAAGCTCCTCGGCTGAGCCGCCGCGTATCCCCCGCAACGCCGGCCCGCACGCGCCCCCCCGGCGCTGCGGGCCGCGCCGTTCCTCGCCTGGGTGGGCGCGGCGTCGGGCTACGCCCTGGTCCCCGGCGACGGCAGCCTCCAGAACCAGCGCCTCTCCACCTCGGGCGTCACCGGCACCTCCAGGGATCGCCCTCGCTCTTCGACTCCGTGGGAACCATCGACCCCGCGCGGCCGCCCGCCGGCGCGCTGGCCATCCCGCCCGGCGGCAGCGCCAGCTACGAGCGCCGGCGACGGCACGCCCGCGCGGCGGGTGGTCGCTCCCGCCGACCCGTCGATCGTGGTGGACGGCTTTCAGGGCGTCGCCGCCCATCCGGCGATACGGGTGGAGGAGACCTTCCGCTTCCAGCCGGAGGCGGACACCTTCTACGTGGTGCTGGTGCGCACCGTGACCCGGCGGGCGGAGGGGCTGGAGGAGGGCGAGGTGGTCCCGCCCGCCCTCGACCCCATCGCCTACGACGAGGGCGGCGACGCGTGGGCGATGGCCTTCGCCAACCCGATCTTCGTCGACGTGGATGGCGGCGGCTACGACCGCTTTCCGCTGCTGCAAGCGCTCGAGCAGGGGCTCGTCCCCGTGCGCAAGCCGCCGGTCGAGGCGCTCGCTCCCCCGGTGGACGAGGCGGCGTTCCACGATCGCCTGCGCGCCCGCGTCCGCCCCACTAAACCGTCGCCGCCCCCGATCCCGCGGGGCGGGCTCGTTCCGGTCCGGCCGTTGCCGCGCCGCCGCCGCTGTGCCAAAACACCTGCCCTATGTCGTCCCTCTCCTCCGAGCGCCAGACGATCCTCTTCGCCACCGGCGCGCTGGCGATCTTCCTGCTGATCACCGGGCTCTACCCGGACCTCGGCAAGACCCGCACCCCCACCAGCAGGCTCGCCGCGGGCAAGACCATCCCGGTGAGCATCACGCTCGTCACCGCCGACGCGCGCGACCTCGCCTGCGCCAGCGACATGGAGGTCGGCGGCGCCCGCTGCGCCTTCCGCGAGGACGGATCGCCGTGGGCGGAGGCGGGGCAGAAGCCGGTGCTGGCTCCCTACATGACGGTGGACAACGTCATGTTCCTCATCCCCGACCTGTGGAGCGAGCCGGCGCTCGCCAGGCGCCTCGCCGCCGATCCGCCCAACGTGGCGCGCAACCAGCTCCGGCGTTTCACCGCGAAGTGCCAGCTCCAGGCGATCGACAAGGCGAAGGACTTCTACGTGCGGTGGGAGCCGCAGATGGAGTGGTCGCTCACCCGCGAGGCGTGGGTGGGGACCATCTCCAGCTGCTCCGTGAACTGAAACGGCGTCAGAGCCACAGCGCCCGAGGCACCTCCCGCCACGCGCCGGCGTCCAGCCCCGCGGCGAAGGGGAGGAGCATCGGCAGGGCGTCGTCGTCCCGGGAGATCCGCCGCCCGAGCGTGGCGGGCAGGGGCAGGGAGGGCGTCTCCCAGACCCGCACCTCCGCGAGCCCCGCGGCGGCGGCAGCGCCCTGCGCCTCCCGCAGCAGCGCCGCGCCCGCCGCCTCGTCCGGGGCGGTGGCGAGGAGCACCGCGAGCCGGTCGTTCTTGAAGTCGGCGCACCAGAGCGCCCGCGCCTCCCCCAGCTCCACGCCGCACGTGGGGAGCGTTCGCCCCAGCCGCTCCGCGTAGAAGCGCGCCCGCTCCAGGTGCCAGTCGATCTGCTCGGCGGTGGGCCAGATCACGAAGGGGTCGTCGGGCGGCGCCATCCGCGCCAGCAGCGCCGGCACCTCCGCCTCGCCGATCCGGCGCGCCGCCCCCGCGGCGGGGCGCGCCTCCAGCACCCGGTCGTGGAGGTGGAGCGGCTGAAAGCCCGCGCGTTCGTAGAGGGTGGCCCCCACCTCGGAGAAGAGGATCACCCCGTGGGCCTCGGGGGCGCGGCGGCGAAGCACGGCGGTCACCGCCTCCATCATCGCCAGCGCGTGCCCCCTGCCGCGCAGACGCACCTCGGTGAAGACCGAGGCGATGCCGAAGGAGACCGACCATGCCCCCCGGAAGCGGCTCCGCATGGCGAAGCTCTCGCACGAGGAGAGGATTTCGCCCCCGGCGCCGGTCCAGAGCCAGGTGGTCATCCCGCTCCTGCTCCAGGGGTGGTTGCGCAGTCGGATCTCGCGCGCGCGGAAGTCGTCCAGGGAGAGGCGCTGGCCCCAGGCGGCGTGGGTGAGGCGGTCGCGCTCGGACGCCTGCGCCTCGGTGGCGGTGACGAGCCTCATGGGTTGCCCTCCTCGGCCATCGTGCAGACCCTCGCCTCCAAATGGCTGGCCTGCCGCCACGGAGGGGGTGCAGGATACCGGGAGCGACGGAGGACGAGTGAAGGAACAGCGCCCCAGGACCCGCCACTTCTCGATGATCCGCGATTTCCAGGTCGCGGACCTCTTCACCCTGCTCAACGGCTTCGCCGGCATGGGCGCGGTGCTGGCGACGATGCGTTTCCTCGCCGAGGGGGCGACCGGCTTCCTCTGGCTTGCCTTTTCGCTCCTGCCCCTCTCCCTCCTCTTCGACGTCCTCGACGGGACGATCGCGCGCTGGCGCCACAAGAGCTCGATGCTGGGGCAGGAGCTCGACTCGCTCGCCGACCTGATCTCCTTCGGCGTGGCGCCGGCGGGGCTCGCCTTCGCCATGGGGATGCAGGGGGGCTGGGACGCGGTGGTGCTCCTCTTCTTCGTGGGCTGCGGCATCAGCCGGCTCGCCCGCTTCAACGCCACCGCCGCCCAGCTCGCCGACGAGCGGGGCAAGGTGAAGTACTTCGAGGGGACGCCCATCCCCTCCAGCCTCGTCCTGGTGGCGATCCTCGCGGTCCTCGCCGCCAACGGCCTCTACGGCGGGCGGCTGCCCCTGGGCGAGCTGGTGATCGGGCCGTGGCGCTTCCATCCGCTGGTGCTGCTCTACGCCCTGAGCGGCAGCGCGATGATCAGCAAGACGCTGCGCGTGCCGAAACCGTAGGCCCGAAAAGGAAAGCCCCCGCGCCTCGCGAGGAGGGCGGGGGCTCGCGCGGGCTGCGCCGGGGGCTCGCCTTACGGCTGCTCCGCCGCCAGCTCCCGCATCGCCTTGAGCAGATCGTCCTGCTGCGGCACCGAGGCGCGCTCCAGCGGATCGGAGAGGCCGATGCCCGGGACGAACTTGCCGGCGACCAGCTTCGGCGCCGCCAGGAGCTTGAAGAAGAGCTCGTCCACCGTGCGGCGGATGAGGTGCTCGCCGAAGTTGGTCACCTCGGTGTCCTCGTTGACGTAGAGCACCTTGCCGGTCTTCTCGATCGACGCTTTCACCAGCTGCCAGTCGTAGGGCCAGATGGTGCGCAGGTCGATCACCTCGACCGAGATCCCCTCCGCCTCGAGCTGCTTCGCCGCCTCGGCGCACATCGGCACCGTGCGGCCCCAGCTCACCACGGTGAGGGCGGTGCCCTCGCGGACGATCTTCCCCTTGCCGATCGGCACCGCGTAATAGCCGAGGTCGGGCCAGCTGGCCTTCCACTGGCTGCGGTCCCCGAGCGGGGCGTCGATCATCTTCGACAGCTCGCGGGGGTCGGCGGGCTCGCCGGGGATGAGCTCCTCGCCGCGCACGCGCATCAGCGCCTTGGGCGGCAGGTACATCACCGGGTTCTCCTCCTGCACCGCGGAGAGGAGCAGACCGTAGGCGTCGAGCGGATTCGACGGCATCACGATCTTCCAGCCGGGAATGTGGCTCATCATCGCGTCGAAGGAGTGCGAGTGGTAGATGGAGCCACGGATGCCCGCGCCCACCGGCGTCATCACCACCATCGGCAGGTGCCAGTCGCCGTTGGTCGACCAGCAGGTGTTGCCCGCCAGCTTGAGCAGGTCGATGGTGTTGTAGATGTAGTCGGCGAACTGGATCTCGGCGACGGGGCGCTGCCCGGCCATCGCCAGGCCCATCGCCGCGCCGATGATCCCGCGCTCGTCGAGCGGCGAGTTCCAGGCGGTGCGCAGGCCCTGGGTGCAGGTGAACACGCCGCCGAGCGGCGGGCCCACGTCCTCGCCGAAGATGTCGGTGACGCCGAGCTTCTCCTCGCCGTAGTGGAGGGCCATGCGAATGGCCTGTGCCATGTTCGCCATGACTACTTCCTCTCCCAGTAGATGTTGTTCCAGATCGACTCGGGCGCGGGGAGGGGCTCCTCGCGGGCCTGCTTCGCCTTCGCGGAGATCTCGGCGTTCCAGCGCTCGCGCACCTGGTCCATCGCCTCGCGGGTCATGATGCCCGCCGCCTCGAGCTTCTCCTCGAAGCGGGCGATGCAGTCCACCTCGTTGGTGACGAAGTTGGCGCCCGACGCGGAGGAGTGGCCGTAGAGGCGCGAGACCGAGGCCTCGAGGAGGAAGGGCTTGCGCTCGGTGCGCACGTAGTCCATCGCCTCCTTGAGCTCGCGGTAGGCGACCTCGGGGTCGTTGCCGTCGATCACCTTGTTGCGGATGCCGAAGGCGGTGCCGCGGTCGGCGATGCTGCGCGCGCCCTGCTGCGTCGACGACGCGGTGGAGATGCCCCACTTGTTGTGGGTGACGATCATCAGGATCGGCAGCTCGTTGCCCGGGCGCGACGCCCACACCAGGCACGAGGCGAAATCGCCCTCGGCGGTGCCGGCGTCGCCGCCGGTGACGATGGTGATCGAGTCGCCGCCGTGGCGCTTCTGGGCGAGGCCGGTGCCGATGGCGGTGGCGTACTGCACCTCGATCGGCGAGGTGACCGGCGTGATGTTCCACTCCGACTTGGAGAAGTGGCCCGCGAAGTTGCGGCCGCCCGAGTAGGGATCGGTGGCGGTGTTCTTCATCTGCCGGAGCGCGCCGATGGGATCCTCGCCCATGGCGAGGAGCGTCGCCGACTGCCGGTAGTGGAAGTGCAGGTAGTCGTAGTCGAGGCCCTTGCCCTTCTTGATGAGGAGACCGAGCGGGACGTTGAACGCCTCCTCGCCCGGGCCACCGATCCAGAAGTAGCCGTCGCCCTGCTTGTACATCTGGATCAGGCGCTCTTCGAGCACGCGCGCCTTGACCATCAGGTCGTGCATCTGCACGAGCTGCTCCGGCGCGAGCGAGAGCCCTGATTTGGCGGAATCAACCAAACGAGGACGGGACATGTTTGCGTCTCCTGCCTTGAGGTGTGCCCCCTATAACCGAAAAGCCCCGTGTATTCACCCCCGAGTTGATTTCGCGCTGCGTCAGCGGCCCAGAGCGCGCTGGAGCCCGATCCGGGCCCTGCGCTAGGGTGGGGCCCATGCAGAACGCACCCTTCGATCCCGCCCGCCTGCGCCCCGCCTATTCCGCCTTCCTGCGGGAGGAGGGGCGGATCCTCCTCACCGGCCATTCCCACCAGGCCTGGCCCGACGTCGCCGCCGAGGCGCAGGCCCGCGTCTTCGCCGATGCCGCCGCCTTCGTCGACGACAAGTGGGAGAAGGCGGTCGATCCGCTGATCGCGCGGGTGCGGCGCGGCGTCTCCACGCGCCTCGGCTACGGGGAGGAGCAGGAGATCGCCTTCGGCCGCTCCACCCACGAGCTGGTCTTCCGGCTCCTCACCTGCTTCCCCTTCGACGCGCGGACGCGGATCGTCACCACCACCGGCGAATTCCACTCCCTCGACCGCCAGCTCCGGCGCCTCGAGGAGGCAGGCGTGCAGGTGGCGTGGGTCGACGCGACGGAGCGAGCCACCCTGGCCGCGCGGATCGCCGAGGCGATCGCGCCCGGCACCTCGCTGGTGGCGGTGAGCGCCGTGCTCTTCGAAGATGCGTACGTCCTGCCGGAGCTGCGGGCGATCGCGCGCCGCGCGCAGGAGGCGGGGGCGGCGCTCCTCGTCGATGCCTACCACGCCTTCAACGTGGTGCCGCTGCCGCTCGCGGAGCTGCCGGGCGAGGTCTACGTCACCGCCGGCGGCTACAAGTACGCCCAGTTCGGCGACGGCTGCTGCTTCCTCCGCGTGCCCCGGGACACGCAGCGCAGGCCGCTCTACACCGGCTGGTTCGCCGACTTCGCCGATCTCGCCCAGCCCCGCGGGCAGGGGCGCCGGCCGGTGGGGTGGGGGCAGGGCGCCTCGCGCTTCGCCGGCGCCACCTTCGACGCCTCCGCCTTCTACCGGGCGGCGGCGGTGCTCGATCACTTCGACGCCTTCGGCCTCGACGTGGCGACGCTCCGCGCGATCTCCACCCGCCAGACCGGCAGGATCCTCGAGCGGCTCGACGCCCTCGACGCGCCCGCGGCGGGGCTGGCGCCGGTGGCGCCGCGGGATCCCGCGCGGCGCGGCGGCTTCGTCGCCGTCCGCTGCCCCTTCGCCGGAAAGCTGGTCCAGGCGCTGCGGGAGCGGAAGGTATGGGTGGACGCGCGCGGCGAGATCGTCCGGCTCGGGCCGGCGCCCTACCTCCTCGACGAGGAGATCGACCGGGGCGTGGCGACGGTGGTGGAGACGGCGCGGACCCTCGCCGGCAGGTAGGAATCGGCAGGGGCCCCGGTTGTGCGGGAGCGGGCCGGCCGCGTAGCCTGTCCGGCCATGCGTCTCCTCCTCTCCCTGCTCGTCCTCCTCCTCGCCGCCTGTGGCGGCACCGAAGACACCAGCGACGCCGCCTGCACCCCGGCGTGCGACGGGCGCGCCTGCGGCGACGACGGCTGCGGCGGAAGCTGCGGCACCTGCGAGGCGGGCGCCTCCTGCGACGGCGCCGGGCAGTGCGTCCCCGCCTGCACGCCGGACTGCGAAGGGCGCTTCTGCGGCGACGATGGCTGCGGCGGAAGCTGCGGCACCTGCGGGGACGGGGAGAGCTGCCAGGTGGACATCGGCCGGTGCGCCGGCTGCACGCCCGAGTGCGGCGACCGCGCCTGCGGCGACGACGGCTGCGGCGGCACCTGCGGCACCTGCGGCGAGGGGGAGATCTGCGATCCCGCCGGCGCCTGCGTGGCGGCGGGGACTTCGCTGCGGCAGGACGTGATGCCGATCCTCCAGGCCAACTGCAACGCCTGCCACGCGGGCGCGCGGCCGTCGGAGGGGCTGAGCTTCGCCACCGCCGATCTCGCGTACGAGGGGATGGTGGAGCGGCCCTCGGCCGGCTGTGCCGGCAGGACGATCGTGGTCCCCGGCGATGCGGACGGCAGCTACCTGATCGCCAAGCTCGGCGGCGGCGGCGATTTCTGCGGCTTCCGCATGCCCCAGGGGCGGCCGCCCCTCTCCGCGGCGCAGATCGGCGTCATCCGCGACTGGATCGAGGCGGGCGCGAAGAACGACTGATCCTCCGAGCGTTCCGCGCTGGAACGGGTTGGCGGGGCGTCCACCCCGTTGGGGTGGGGGGTGCCCCCTGCCGGGCCGACCACCTCCGGGGGTAGGCTCGTCCCCCGGGTGCGAGGCCGCGCCCGGGGGATAGACGGATGATTTCGAAAATCGGCACGGCGGCGCTCCGCGTCGCGCTCCTTCTCGGCTGTCTCTTCGCCGTCGCCTGCGGCGGCACCACCGCGCCCAACGATGGAACGCCGGGCGGCGCCGGGGGAACCGGGGGCACCGGCGCCGCCGGCGGCAGCGGAGGCACCGGCGGAACCGGCGGATCCGGCGGCACCGGTGGCGCCGGCGGCAGCGGCGGCGTGGTCAACGTCCTCTGCGACGCCCCGCCCACCTGGGAGGACTTCATGCAGCCGCTCACCGAGGGGCGCTGCATCATCTGCCACTCGGCGCGGAACACCGGGGCGCAGCGCAACGGCGCGCCGGTGGGCGTCGACTTCGACACCGAGGAGGACACCATCCGCCATGCGGACCGGATCCTCACCGAGGTGAGCGCCGGAAGGATGCCCGTGGGCGCGCCGCTCGCGCCGTGCATGGTGGAGAACGTGCGCGCCTGGGTCGAATCGCTGGGCTGCATCCCCGCGTGCGAGGGGCGCGTCTGCGGCGATGATGGTTGCGGCGGCGTCTGTGGTACCTGCGAGGGCGCGCAGGAGGCGTGCCTCGACGGGGCCTGCATCTGCGAGCCCGACTGCGACGGGCGGAGCTGCGGCGACGACGGGTGCGGCGGCTCGTGCGGCACCTGCGCCGGCGCGCAGGAGGCGTGCGTCGACGGCGCCTGCGTCTGCGAGCCCGACTGCGACGGCAGGCTCTGCGGTCCCGACGGATGCGGCGGCTCGTGCGGCACCTGCGACGACGGGCTGGTCTGCAACACCGCCGCGGGCGTCTGCGTCACCGAGTGCACCCCCGATTGCGACGGCCGCGCCTGCGGCGACGACGGCTGCAGCGGGAGCTGCGGCACCTGTGAGGGCGCGCAGGACGCGTGCGTGGACGGCGCCTGCGTCTGTGTCCCCGACTGCGCGGGCAGGAGCTGCGGCGACGACGGCTGCGGCGGGAGCTGCGGCACCTGCGGCGGCAACTCCACCTGCGACGCGGCGGGCCAGTGCGTCTGCACCCCCAGCTGCGCGCCGGGGCAGACCTGCGGCGACGACGGCTGCGGCGGCTCGTGCGGCACCTGCGGCCCCGGCCAGATCTGCGGCCCCCGCCTCACCTGCGAGGCCGACACGCGCTTCTCCGGCGCGGTCTACCCGATCCTCGCCGGGCGCTGCACCGGCTGCCACCCGGGCAACGGCGACCTCGATCTCGGCGACGCCGCCAGCGCGTACGCCGACCTGGTCGGCGTCACCTCCAGCGGCTGCGGCCCGAAGGTGCGGGTGGTCCCCTTCGACTCCGCCGGCAGCTACCTGATCACCAAGCTGACCGGCGGCGCCGGGATCTGCGGCGAGCGGATGCCGCAGGGCGGGCCGTACCTCTCCGCCGCGCAGATCGACGTGATCCGCGGCTGGATCGATCGCGGCGCGCCCAACGACTAGTTGCGCCACCGCGCCCGCAGGGCGGGGAGGGCGTCGCGCACGATGGCGTACGAGGCCTTGGGCATCTCGTGCCAGCGCGGCGCCTCCCAGCCCTCCCAGCGGTAGTCGACGAAGCCGTCCGCCGGGAGGATCCAGCGATCGCCCTCACGCACCGCCGGCGGGATCGAGTCGGTGAGGTTCCCTTCCCCGTCGAGGCTCACCGCCGCCACCGCGATCCCCGTGGTGGTGGAGGTGGCCAGTCGCCGCTCGTCGAGGTCGCCGTCGATCACCTGGTGGCTGGAGGGATCGGCCACGTGGAGGAGGCTCCACGGGATCCGCACCTCGAGCACGCCCGCCTCGAGGCCGTACCAGAAGTTGGTGGTGCTCCGCTCCGCCTCGTGGCCCACCGGAAGCACGCCGATGGGATCGTCGACGAAGGGGCCGAGCACCGCGCCCTCGTGGACGTATTCCCAGTTGATCAGGTTGCGCATCACCACGAACCGCCCGTCGTCGGCCGGCACCGGGCGGTGCTTTTGCTCGTCGGTTCGCAGCCGGTGCCACACGCCGTAGAGATCGTAGGCGGGCACCACCGAGAGGGTCACCTCGCCCTCCGCGCCGCCGGCGATGCGGAGGAGAAACTCCACGCGCCGCTCCACGGCGATCGTCCTCGCCTCGTCGAGGAAGGCCTCGCCCCGCGCCGGATCGAGGGTGTCGAAGGCGAGGAGGTAGTCGATCCGATCCCAGGCGATCGCGCCGTCGCCGTCGGGATCGAGATCCGCCACGCGCAGGCGCACGTGGAGGTAGCCCTCGTCGTGCTCCACGGTCAGGTCGCGCAGCGTGCGCGCCGCATCCTGATCGTCCACCTCCACCAGCGGCCCCGCGCCTGCGGCCTGCGGCGCAGCGCTCCACTCGTCGTCCTCGCCGTCGAGGAAGTGGAAGCGATCCGCCGGGCCGGGACGGAGCGCGATCAGGCCGAAGTTCTGCTCCGGGCTCATCGGATTGAACCAGAGCCGCCGGCGCTCCGCGGGGAGCTCGATCGGATCGACGATCCACGCCCGCTTCCACCACTCGTCGACGATGGAGAAGAGGAAGGCGCCGTCGAGCTCCGCGTCGAGGATGTTGCCGAGGACGCGCACGGTCCCCTCGCCCTGCGCCCGCTCGTCGTGGCCGCCGTGGTGGAGGCCGGAGGGTGCCCAGTGGGCGGAGCCCTGGCTGGACGGGAGGCCGATCTCGCCCACGATGAGCGTGTAGCCCTCGTAGTACGCGCGGAGATCGCGCAGGTAGCCCAGGTACGGATTGAGGCCGTGCTCGTCCTCCACCTGGTAGCGCGGCTCGAAGATCACGAACTCCGGGTAGTAGGGGTAGGCGTGGTACGAGACGAAGACCCCCGCGGAGAAGCGCGCCGGGTCCACGCGGATCCGCTTCATGTCGATGGCGAAGGTGTCCTCGCTGGAGACGGGCCACACCGGCTCGGTGGGGTGGACCAGCGGATCGAGGGTCGGCCAGTTGGAGAAGCCGATCGGGTGCTCCGCGCCGTAGCGCGCGGCCTCCCACGCCACCAGGTAGTCGAACGCCTCGGCGATGAAGGGCTCGATGGGATCGCCGTCCTCCACCGAGAAGGCGTCGCCGTGGTAGGAGCGCGCGTCGGGGTGGAGGGCGTAGGTCGACTCGAGGGTGTAGGGCTCCACCTCGCGGCCGACGAGGTAGCCGATCAGCCACGGCGAGACGTCCGCGTCGAAGACGCCGGTGGCGCGCCCGTAGTTCTCGGGATGGTCCGGCCCCGCCTCCGGAATCGTCCGGTTGCCGTGGACCACGTCCACCACCCGCTCGATCTCGTCGCGGAACCACGCGACCACCGCTGGGTCGAGGTAGTCGAAGGGCGCGGTCTCCGGCTCGATCAACCACGCCCCCTGGAGGAGGAAGAGGGGCCGGTCGGGGTGCGCCAGGTTCCAGGCGCGGAGCGCGCGGTAGAAGGCGGGGCTCTGCACGGTGTAGACGCGGATCGCGTTGGCGCCCAGCGCCGCGGTCGCCTCGATCCAGCGGGCCAGCTCCGCCTCGCTCGCGGCGAACTCGCCGGGGAAGGTCCCGGGCACCGCGGTGCCGAAGTTGATCCCCAGCGGGAGGAAGGGCTCCCAGCCCGCGCCGCCGGGCGGCAGCGCCTCGAAGCCGCCCGCGGTGGCGCGGAAGCGCCAGGCAACCGCGGCCGGCGCGGGATCGGGGGGCAGATCGCGGCCGGACGCCGCATCCTCGCCGCACGCGCCGAGGAGGAGCGCCACCCCCAGCGCTCCCAGGGTCTCGAGCCTCTTCATGATCACCACTGGCGCCGCACGCCGAGGAGGAGCTCGTCGCGGCGGAAATCGCGCGCGCCCGCGCGCTCCTCGCGCCCCACCCAATCGGCGCGGAGCTGCCACCCGGGCGCCGCGTTCCACCCCAGGCCGGCGAGGAGGAGGAAGTGGCGCTCCACGCCGTCCTCCCGGAGCACCAGGTAGTCGGCCCTGTCGCCGCCACCCGCGCCCACCGTCAGATCGAAGGCGTCGTGGAAGGCCCAGGTGGCGCGGCCGAGGAGGGCGAGGCCGGGGTCGCGATCCGCCTCGAAGCTGCGCCACGCGCGGAGCACCACCGCGATGCGGCGCCCCTCCCAGGCGACGGCGGGGCTGAGCACCTCCACGCCCGCCGCGCGGAAGGCGAGGTGCCAGTAGCGGAGGTAGAAGGTGAAGCCCGCGCCTGCGTGGAGCCCCGCCTCCACGTGGGCGTTCCAGAGAGGCGAGAAGGTGGGATCGATCGCCGCCCCCGCGCCGCCGAGGAGGACCAGCCGATCGGCGAGGCGCCACGCGCCGTGGAGGCCGAGGAGGGGATCCCGCCGCGCCTCGTCGCCGAAGCGGCGCTCCTGCACCTCGAAGCTGCCGCCGAGCAGCAGCCGCGGGCCCACCTCCGCGTCGAGGAGGGCGCGGGCGATCCAGCCCGCCTCGCCGTCGTCCGCCACCGGCCCCGCCTGGACGAAGAGGCTCCACTTCCGCCGCTCGAGGCTGCCCGCCAGCTCGCACGCGGCGGCGTCGCCCCCGGCGCAGAGGGCGGCGAGATCGGCGGAAGCCTCCTCGCGCCGCCCGAGCTGCGCCAGCGCCAGGGCGCGGGAGCGGCGCGCGCCCGTGTCGCCGGGGCGCGTGGCGAGCCAGGCGTCGTAGCCCCGCACCGCCGCCTCGTGATCGCCCCGCCAGAAGGCGAGGTCGGCGCCGGCGCGGGCCACCTCCGGATCCGAGCGGACCGCGGGGGCGAGGGCCGCCTCCCGCGCCGCCGCCTCGTCGTGGCGCCCCTGCCAGCCCAGCACCCGCAGCCGCAGCGCCTCGAGCGCGGGATCGTCGGGGCGCGCGGCGAGGCCGCGGTCGATCCACGCCAGCGCCTCGTCGTACTTCCCCTGCCACGCGAGGACCTGGGCCAGGGCGAGGGTGCGATCCGCGTCGCCGGGCGCCTCCTCCTGGCAGGCGCGGGCGATCCGCTCCGCCTCCGCTGCGCCGCGCTCCCACAGCGCCGCCGCGCCCGCGCACGGGGTGTCCGCGCGCGCCCGCGGGGCGGCGACGAGGAGGAGGGCGGCGGAGAGAAGGGCGAAGAGTCGAAGGGAAGTCATCTGCGCACCTCATAGCACCCCTGCAGGGTGATCAACTAGAGTGCTGCCGATGCGGCGCCAGGTGCTCCTCCTCCTTCTCCCCCTGCTCGCCGCAGGCTGCGCCCGCTCGATCCCGGCCGCGCAGGTCGCCTGCACCAGCGAGGAACCCGCCGTGGTCGCCGCCGCCGCCAGCGCTTCCCTCCCGATCCGCCGCTGGGGCGGCGGCACCCTCGTGGACGCGGACGGCGCGCCCTTCGTCGCCACCTTTCCCGAAGGCTTCTCCAGCGGCGAGGCGGTGGAGAGCTGGCCCGGCGCCGCGGCGATCGCCGGCGCGCCCCCGGCGTTCCGCCGCCTCGCGGGGCGGAGCTTCGTCTACGACGACGCGCTCCTCGCCCTGGAGCGCACCGCCCGTGGCGACGCCGCCGGCGCGGCGCAGGTTCTCGCCACCCTCGCCGCCCTCCAGCTCGGCGATGGCGCCTGGGGCTTCGCCTTCTCCCTGGACGAGCCCTTCTATGACGCGGGCTACGTCCGCGCCGGCACGGTCGCCTTCGCCGTCTACGCCTTCGCCCGCTACGCGGAGCGCTTCGGCGACCACCGCTTCCGCGCGTACGCGGGGCGGGGCGCGGACTGGCTCCTCGCCCAGCGGGATCCCGCCACCGGCCTCGTGCGCGCGGGCCGGGGGCGCTGGCTCGACCGCGGCGCCACCTTCGAGGCCGGCTACCGCGCGGACTTCTTCGCCACCGAGCACCAGATCGACGCCTTCTTCGCCCTGGCGGCGCTGGGGCGGGTCGATCCCGGCGGCCCCTGGGCGGCGGGCGCCGCCGCGCTGGAGCGGGCGATCCTCGATCGCCTCTGGGACGACGAGGCGGGGCGCTTCCTCCAGGGGCGCGGCGCCGACGGGAGCCCCGATCCCACCAGCGCCCTCGACGCGGCGGGGGCGTGGGGCGCGCTCTTCCACCTCGCCAGCGGGCGGCGGGTGGAGGCGCTGCGCGCCCTCGACCACGTGGAGCGCCACCACCGCCGGGGCGATCGCCTCCTGCCGCGGATCGGTCCCGATGGCGCGGGACCGGACACCCACTTCGTCGAGGGGGCGATCGGCCGGGCGCTGGCGTGGCAGCGGATCGATCCCGCCCGTGGCGCCGCCGCGCTGGAGGCGATCGCCTCCTTCGCCTGCGCCACCGGCCTGCCGCTCCTCTACGCGGACCGGTGGGAGGAGGACTTCCCCCGCGCCCCTGCCGCCGCGCCCACGCTCTGGTTCCTCCTCGCCTCGCGGGAGATCGCGGAAGGCGCGCCGCCGTTCCTGTGGACGAGCGCTGGACCGTGATCGGGCAAGCGCGGTACATGTGCGCGCAGGCTGCAGGCGCAGCGGGGGAAGAGGGCATGTGGCAGCGGTCGGGCGCCAGTCTGTTCGCACTCGTGGTGCTCTCCATCGTCGTGGTGGAGGCCTCGGCGATGGTGACGCTCGCCTTCGCCTTCGTCCTCCTCACCTTCGGTGAGCTCCGCTTCGAGGACCTGCTCCTCGCCACCGAGATCGCCCTGGCCATCCTCGGCCTCTCGGTGGTGGGGCTGGGCGCCTACATCGTCGGCTTCCACCTCTTCGCCGCCACCAGCGAGCGGCAGCGCCAGGAGCGGGTGCGGGCCTGGACCGTCTGGTGGCGCGGCCTGCTCCAGTACACCCGGCGCGACCACCCCGGCCCGCTGCCGCGCGAGGCGCTCGACGCCTTCCTCGAGCTGCGGGAGTCGTTGCCGCCGGAGGAGAGCGAGCGGCTCGCCGTCCTCGGCGATCGCCACCTCATCGCCCAGCAGCTCGTGGCGCGGCTGGCGACGCGCAGCGTCCCCCGGCGCCTCGAGGCGCTGCAGGATCTCGCCCGCGCCCGCCTCGCCCCCGCGCTCCCGAGCATCGTCGCCGCGCTGCGGGATCCCGAGCCGGTGATCCGCCGCCACGCCCTGCGCGCCGCCGCGCGGACCCTCGCCCGCATTCCCCCGGAGATCCGTGCGCCGCAGGTGGAGGCCTTCGTGCGCGCGCTGCGCGAGGTGGACCTTCCCGCCTCGCTCCTCACCGAATCGATGCTCCTCCTCGACGACGCCACCGCCGAGGTGGTGGAGCCGCTCCTCGCCGACGGGGGCGTGCCGCTCCCGGTGCTGCGCGGCGCGCTGGTCGCGGCGGGGCGGCGGGAGCTCGCCTCCCTCGCGCCTTCGGTCCTCCCCTTCGTCGATCACCCGGAGGCGGAGGTGCGCGCCGCGGCCCTGCGCGCCCTCGCGGGCATGGGCGCGCTCCCCGCCGGCGCCGACGCGGCGGTGGCGGCGCGGGTCGAGGACGAGAAGCCCTTCGTCCGCGTCCACGCGGTGCGCGCCGCGGCGCTCCTCCCCGCGCCGGCCGCGCAGCGCGCGCTGTGGGCCCGCCTCGGCGACGCCTCGTGGTGGGTGCGCCTCGCGGCGGCGCAGGCGCTGGGCGGCCTCGGCGCGGAGGGCCGCGTCGCCCTGGAGAAGGCCGCGGCGGAGCATCCCGATCGCTTCGCCCGCGACATGGCCCGGCAGGCCCTCGCCGACCTGCGGTGGAGGACCGCTGCATGACGCCCGTCGCCGACCTCTTCGCGGAGCTGCTGCTCTCGGCGCAGGTCTTCGTCTTCCTCTACTTCGCCGCGATCACCACCATCACCCTCTTCGTCGGCTACTTCGGCCTGCGGACGATGCGGATCAGCGCGCGCCTCGGCTCCGCCGCGCCGCTCACCGATCTCCTCGAGCGCGACGTCCACAAGCCGGTCTCGATCCTGGTGCCCGCCTACAACGAGGCGGGATCGATCGTGGAGAGCGTGCGCTCCTTCCTCCGGCTGCGCTTCCCCGAGTTCGAGGTGATCGTCGTCTCCGACGGCTCGACCGACGGCACGGTGGAGCTGCTGACCGAGGCCTTCGCCCTGGTGGAGCAGCCGCAGATCTACCCGGAGCAGATCCGCACGCGCCCCGTGCGCCGCGTCCTCCGCTCCCTCCGCCACCCCAATCTGCTGGTGGTGGAGAAGGAGAACGGCGGCAAGGGCGACGCGCTCAACGCGGCCCTCAACCTCTCCCGCTACCCGCTCGTCTGCACCGTGGACGCGGATTCGCTGCTGGAGCCCGAGGCGCTCCTCCGCGCCGCCCGCCACTTCCTCGACGACGAGCGGGTGGTCGCCGCGGGCGGCACCATCCGCCCGCTCAACGGTGCGCTGGTCCACGACGGCCACGTCACCGAGCTCCACCTGCCGGGGCGGTGGATCGAGCGCTTCCAGATCGTCGAGTACGCCCGCGCCTTCTTCACCGGCCGGGTGGGGTGGGGGAGCCTGAACGCGCTGCCCCTCATCTCCGGCGCCTTCGGCATGTTCCGCCGCGATCGCGTCCTCGCCGCGGGCGGCTACCGCACCGACACGGTGGGCGAGGATCTCGAGCTGGTGATCCGGCTCCACCGCTGGCACCGCGACCACGGCGTCCCCTACCGGATCGTCTCGCTGCCCGACCCGATGTGCTGGACGGAGGTGCCCTCCGATCTGGCGAGCCTGCGCAGGCAGCGCAACCGCTGGCAGCGCGGCCTGTGGGAGGCGCTCTGGATCCACCGCGGCATGTTCCTGCGGCCGCGCTACGGCAGGCTGGGCACCCTGTCGCTTCCCTTCCTGTGGCTCTTCGAGGCGATCTCTCCCTTCGTGGAGATGGGCGGCTACTTCCTCCTCCCCGCCGCGCTCCTCGTCGGCGCCCTCGAGCCCACCTTCCCGATCCTCTTCCTCGTGCTGGCGATGGCCTATGGCGCGCTCATCTCGGAGATCGCGGTGGGCGTGGAGATGCTCCTCCTCAACCGCTACCCCAGGCTGCAGGAGCGGATCCTCCTCTTGCTCGCCTCGGCGCTGGAGGTGGTGGGCTACAGGCAGGTGCTGGTCTTCGAGCGGTGCCGCGCCAGCTTCCAGGTGTGGAGCAAGCGGGGCACGTGGGGATCGGCGCTGCGGCAGGGGATCCGGAGCACGCCGCCGCGGCAGGAGACGCCCGCCGCCCCGGTGGAGGCGGCGCCCCCGCGGGACGAGCGGCGCTCCGCGTGACGCGACGCGCCTGCGCGCGGGGCAGCTCCGCCGCGCGCACCGGTCGCGCGGACGAGCGCCGCGCCACGTGACGCACGGGCCCGGTGCGCGGCGCAGATCGGTTACCCCCTCCGCGGACGACCGCCGCGCCACGCGCGCCGGGCGACACCCGATCGGACCACGCCCGCCGGGGACCGTTGGGGGGCGGGCCTTCCCGCGGCGCGCCGGGGCGCTACCCTTGGTGCGACGCCCGCCCCCGGAGGCCCGCCATGCGCCCGGTCGCCCTTCTCGCGCTCCTCTTCCCCCTCTCCGCTACGGCAGAGCCCGCGGTGACCCGGCGCCTCGAGCCCGAGGCGCCGCGGGAGGAGGTGCGCAACTGGGGCAACCTGCGCGTCGGCGGCGCGCTGGGGGCGGGGGAGGGCAGGCCCGAGCTCTGCGGCGAGTTCGCGCCCCTCGCCTTCCTCGCGGTGGAGGCGTGCGGCACCGGTGCCGGGATCCTCCACGACGATCCCATCGATCAGGCGATGCACGTGCGCGCCAAGCTCCGCCTCCTCCGCTTCGCCGCGGGGGAGATCCTCCTCGAGCCCCTGGTGGGCGCGGGCCTGATCGAGCTCCAGCTCGGCGAGGACGATCCCGGCTTCCGCTTCGGCGACACCGGGCCGCGCGGCGTGGAGACCGCGGGCGTAGAGGTGATGGGCGGCGTGCGCGCCCTCTTCTCCCTGGGGGCGGGATTCGAGCTGATCGGGGAGCTCTCCGGCGGCGTGGGCTACACGCCCCACGCCCCCGAGCTGATCCGGCCGATGACGCGCACGCCCGTCTTCGGCGCTCTCACCGTCGGCGTCGGTTTCTAGCCTACGGTTTCGGCTTCGACCAGCGCCGCAGCACCTCGATCCTGCCGCCCTCCTCGCGGACCTTGCCCACGCCCGGCGCGTACCAGATCCGCTTGCCGTCCTCGCCGTCGTCGCCGAGCTTGCGCAGCCTGACCGCGAAGAAGGTCCCCGCCGGCGTGGTCACCTCCTCCGCCACCGCCTCCACCTCGTAGCTCGGCGTCCGCTGCCGCTCCGCGATCACCCGGTCGTCGCTGGCGAGCGCCTTCTCCACGTAGCTTCCGTCCAGGATCGCGCCCTCGCGGAGCGATTCCGCCGTGGCGGGGGTGCGCAGGCTGCCCGGCGAGAAGCCCCGGCGGTCCACCAGCGTCCCGTGCTGCCAGAGCTCCTCGCGGAGGCGCAGCACGCGGCCGTCCACCACCGCCAGCCACACCCGGGTGCGGTTCTTGCCGCGGACGCTCTCCACCACCGCCGCCTCGCGGCCGTCGATCACCTCGGTGGCGATCACCGCCACCTCCTTCACCTCGCGTTCGGAGCCGTCCGCCCTGCTCGTCTCGTAGCTCCAGGTGGTCCCCACCTCGAGCGGCTGGAGCGCCAGCGCCCCCGGCGCGGGATCGCCGGGACCGCCCACCTCGTACTCGATCACCTGGCAGCCCGTGGCGAGGATCGCCGCAGCCGCCACCGTCCAGAGCCGCATCACGCCGCCACCTCCCGCAACCGCTCCCAGCGGATCGCCCGCGCCTTCTCCCACGGAGCGCGCAGGGTCTCGATCACGCCCTCTGGCCCGGTCACCTCGATCACCGCCACGCCGCGGACCACGTCCAGCTCCCGCAGCCTGCTGGTGAAGCCCTCCGCCTGCAGCACCCTGGCGAACGCAGCCTCGGCGGCGCTGACGTCCTCCGCCTCCAGGGTGAGCCGCCAGCTTCCCGCCGTCTCGCCGCGACGCCGCTCCGCGAAGCGATCGAGGCCGAAGAAGACGAGGAGGAGGAAGGCCCAGCCCGCCAGCGCGACCTCGATCGCCCCCATGCCGCACGCCATCCCGAGGCCGATGAGGACGAAGAGCGAGGCCGCGTCCCGGGGATCCTTGAGCCCCGAGCGGAAGCGGATGAAGCCGCCCAGGCCCACCAGCCCGAAGGCGCGGGCGAGGCTGTCGCCGATCACCGAGGCGACCAGCGCCCCCGCCACGCACATCAGAAGCTGGGTCTGGACCATCTCGCTGCGCGGCCGCTGCCTGCGCCACGGCCGCGCCGCCACCACCGCGCCGAGGGCGAGCGCCAGGGCGAGGCGCGGCAGCATCGTCGCCGCGGTGGCGCCGATCCCCGCGGGGAGCGGGTCGACGAAGGGATTCACGCCGCCTCCCGGCGATCGCGCCCCGCCGCCAGCGCGCGCACCGCGGCGCGGAGCACGAGCACGTTGCCGCCCCAGCGCGCCACCACCTCGCGCAGGAGCCGCTCCTCCGCCTCGCCCCGCAGCGCGGGAAGGGAGAGGAGGGTGCGGCCGGGGAAGGGCGGCGCCAGCTCCTCCCGCAGCGCCTGCGCCCGGGTGCCCGCCATGCCGGCGATCGAGTCGAGCACCTCCGCCGCGCCGCTCCCCGCGCGGCGCCGCAGCTCCCACGCCGCGTCGGTGTCGAGCCCGACCATCCCCTTGAGCACCGGCCGCGGCGCCAGCTCCAGCCAGCGGCTGCGGATCCGGAACGCCTCCGGATCGATGCAGCCCTTGATCCCGCGCAGCAGCGCCGGCGGCGCCACCGGGAGCTCCCTGCGCCATTCCCACGCCCGCTCGCCGTCCAGTCCCGCGAGGGAGGCGTGGAGCGCCTCGGCGATGACGCCGACGGCGCGCGCCGACGCGCGCAGCGCCCACGCCCGGTGGCTCCCGTCGCCGACCAGGCTGACCAGCACCGCCTCGGGGGCGACGCGCCAGAGGCGCTCGCGCAGCGTCCAGGCGAACTCGTCCGTCCGGGAGATGAGGCTCCAGGCCACTTCGCGGGGATGGGTCGCCGCCAGCCGCTCCCGCAGCGCGTCCGCCTGGGCGCCCGTGCGCAGCGCCAGCGCCCGCGCCACCGAGCGTGGCGCCGCGTCCACCAGCCGCTCGAGGAGATCGATCCCGCCGTCGGCGACGCCGGTGAGCGACGCCGCCACCGCCGCGGGCGCCTTCTCCGCCAGATCCCGCCGCAGCGCGTGGGCCCCCTCGCCCGGGACGCCGCCGAGGAGCATCGCCGCGCAGACGGGATCCGCCGCCGCCCAGCTCCGCACCCGCTCGAGGAGGAGCGCCTCCAGCGCCGCGTCGTCCTCCACCGCGAGGGGCGCCGGCGGCGCGGGTGGCGAGGGGGGGAGCGTCCGCGCCGCGGGCGCCCGCACGACGTTGCGCGCCGGCGTGCGGCCCAGCCGCTCCAGCACCGCCGCGGCGATCGCGTCGGCGAGGCGGTCGAGGTCCTGCGACTCGTTGCGCACCACGAGGAAGCGATCCGGCTGCGCCGCCGCCGCCAGGTGGAGGGCGTCGCGCATCCGGTGGAGGAGCGCCGGCCCGGAGAGCCCCTTGCGCCCGGGCGCCTCGTCCTTCGCCTCCTCCAGCTTGCCCGCCCGCTTGCGCAGCCGCGCGATCTCCGGATCGACGTCCACCAGCACCACCAGGTTGGCCCATGTGCCGCCCGACGCCAGGTCGAGCACCGCCTGGGCGCGCTCGCCGGGGATGCCGCGGGCCAGCGCCATCGCCAGGTGGGAGTGGAGCGAGCGATCGGCGATCACCACCGCGCCCCGTTCCAGCGCCGGGCGCACCACCTCGGCGAGCAGCTGCGCCTCCCGCGCCGCGTTGAGGAGCAGCTCCGACTCCGGCGTGAGCGCGGCGCCGCCGCCGTCCCGCGTGAGCGCGCGGATCCGCCGCGCCAGCTCGCTGGGCAGCTCGCCCCCCGCCCGCGCGTGCACCACCTCCAGGCCGTTCTCCCGCAGCCGCTGCGCGAGGCGGTTCGAGAGCGTGGTCTTCCCGCTGCCGTCGATTCCCTCGAAGTCGATGAACATGGACCGCCTCACTCCCCCGGCCGCAGCCGCAGGAACGCCCACGCCAGCTTGGAGAAATCCGGCGCGAGGTGGGGCGCGAGCGCCTCTTCGATCCACCGCGGCGGCGAGCCGAGATGCTTGCACTCCACCACCACCGGCGCGTCGGGCGCGGGCTCCACCGCGGGAAGCTCCCCGGCGGCGAGGCGTTCGAGCCAGTCCGGCGCCACCGCTGCCGCGCCCAGCGCCCGGTCGATGGTGAAGCGGAAGGTTCCCGCCGCATCGCGGTAGATCCGCCGCTCGTAGCGCACCGTGCAGACCGGCAGCGGCGCCTGGACGAGCCTGCCGATCCCCACCAGCCGCGCCCGCGGATCGGCGCCGGCGATCACCGCGGGCAGCGCCGCCGGCGCGATCGGCACGCGGGTCTTGAGCGCCTGACCGCGCCGGTGGTGCTTCCGCTCGAGGAAGAGCGGATCGCCGGGAACGCCGTAGGAACGGATCCGGATCCGCGAGCGGGCGCCGCTGCCCTGCACCAGCCGTCTGCACAGGGGCGTGCCGGGCCCGTCGAGGTAGATGGTGGTGATCCACCGCACCGGCTCGTTGACGCAGCCGGGCGCTCCCGCCAGCCGCGTCTCGAGCGCCGCCGCCTCGAGCCGATCGAGGAGATGCTTGCTCTCGTAGCGCCGCAGCGCCAGCGGATCGACCTGCAGCCTCACAGTTGTACCCCCACCTGCAGCGCGACCTCGGTCGCCTCCCGCCCGTCGTCGCGATCCGGCGCGCGCCTCGCGCCGATCCGCGCAACGAAGCGATCGTCCAGTCCCATGCCGAGCGCGGCGGCGAAGGCGGCGGGGCGCCCCTCGATCCGATCGGTGCCGGCCGCCGGCTCGATCCAGAGCTCGTCGTCGAGGGCCATCCGCCGCGACAGGAGGAAGGCGCTTCCGCGCACGAGGACCCTGCGGCCGATGTGGCTCGCCTCCTGCCACTCCGCCAGCGCCACGAAACCCCAGGCGGCGAGGCGTGCATCGAAGCCGATGGCGTTGCCGTCGCCGCCGTCGAAGAGCGCCCGCCGCCCCAGGCTGGTGCCGAGCTCCAGGAAGGAGACGGGCGCCGCGGTGAGCCGGAGGATCCCCGTTTCCTGGGGCGCTTCCGCGCCCACGCCGGTCCCCTGGAAGAGACCGGCGCGCAGCTCGAAGAAGGCGAGGTCCCAGCGCACCGCGGCGCCGAGATCCCTGCCGCCGAAGCCGAGCTCCTCCGCCGCCTTCGCGATCTCCGGCCGCTCCGGCAGCGGGAGATCCCACGAGGATTCGAGGCGGAAGAGGCCGAAGGGTTCCTTGAAGCGGCCCACGCGGAAGCGGAGCGGCTGCGCGGCGCGCAGCTCGATCCAGGCGTCGTTGAGCACCGACGACTCGGCGAGGTCCGCCTCCACCTCCACCCGGTAGATCCGCTCGCGGAGCGCGACGCCGAGGCGCGCCTGCTGCACGCCGTAGCGGCGCGCCCACGCCTCCCGCTCGTCGGCGCCGATGCCGAGGAGGAGGCGCGCCCTGGGCTCGAGCTTCTCGAGGAGCGAGGCCGGCTGCGCGGGCGCGCCGGGTTTCGGCTCCGCGGGCGCTTCTTCCTGCGCGGCCGCGGCGCCCCGCTGCGGGGAATCGTCCGCCGCCGCTTCGCTCGCTGCCGCCGGCGACGCTCCTGCCAGAAGCAGGAACCATCCCAGGTTCGCGAGCGCCGCCCACCGCATGCCTTCCCCCCGGGCGGCACCGCCGCCCACCACAGGATGGGAGCAAGCACCGGGCCACGGAGGAGAGGGCCGGTGACGCGGCCCATCGCCTGCGCTCGCTGGTGCGGATCGGCACACGGGGGAAGGGAATTTCCGCGGATGGGTAGACGCGGCACGGCGACGAAAAGGCCGGCGCCCCGTGGAGGACGCCGGCTTCTCGTTCGCGCAGGTGCGTTGGCCGGATCAGCGGATCGTCCAACGCCCCGCCGCGTCCCGTTCGTAGACCTGCCCCGGCAGCAGCCCGCCGACGTAGAGGAGATCGCGCAGGCTCTGGGCGTCGGTGCTCGCCCACAGCGCCAGCTCGCCCAGCGGATCGAGGCGCAGCCCGAGCAGCGCGAGGTTCACCTCCATCGTCTCGCCCGGCGGGAGCATCCGCGCCGGCACGTTGGCCACCAGCGGCCGCTTGCGCAGGTTGGTGGAGAGGACCGCGGTGCCCGTCCACACCGGCGCGTCGCCCAGGTTGCCGAGCACCACCGTGCCCGACGCGGGATCCACCCGCACGAGGAGGAGGTCCCTGGGCAGCGCGCGCCGCAGCGCGATCTGCTCCCGCAGGAAGGGGATCCGGTTGGTCACGTACGTCCCCAGGTAGCGCTTCGCGTCGAGGAAGTGGGGCATGGAGATCTTGGGATCGCCGGGCATGTACGGGAGGATCAGCGCGTGGTTCGCCTCGATCCACGCGGTGATCGCCTGCTCGGTGAAGAGCTGATCCAGCGCCTGCTCCAGCCGGGCGAACAGCCGCGCCCGCAGCTCGGGGTGGAAGACGATCCGGTTGTTGAGGTTGCTCGAGAGCGGGTGCCACTTGTGGCTCCGATCGTCGTCGAGGCGCCAGAGGTACTTCTCCTCGCTCCACCGATCGAACGCCGTGTAGACCAGGGGCGGGCGCTCGAATTCGGGCGTGCCGCCCACCTTGCTGCCGGGCTGCCACTTGGTGGAGGAGTTGTTGAGATCCCAGGGCACATAGAGCGCGCGGCCGAGGAAGTTGTCGAGGAGGAGGTAGCTGCGCGAATCCTCCACCACGTCGTTGGAGATCAGCGCGTCCACCACCATGGTGCGCAGGTAGAGCTCCAGCTCGAGTCGCTCCTCGAGCACCTCGACCAGCTCCGATTCCGGCGCCGCGTTGACCGCGCAGAGGAAGGCGTCGAGCCTGCCGTTGACCTGCAGCTCGTTGGTCTTCTTCTCCATCTCCTGCTGGAACTCTTCCCGCCACAGCTTCATCTCGCAGTCCTTGCGGCCGCAGCGGTAGATGTCGGGATCCTTGTCGGGGAACTCGTGGTTGCGGACGAAGTCCTTGTCCACGCGCTCCAGATCGAGGTGGACGCCGAGGTATTGGCCGTTGACGGTGAGCCGCACGTACTTCGCCCGCGGCGCCGGGACGTGCATGGCGGCGAGAAGATCGTAGCCGAGCTTCTCCACCATCATCGTGTGGTCCTTCCACTCGGACAGCAGATTGAGCTTGCGGCGGCCGTCGAAGCGCGTCCCCTCCGGGAACTCGATCCGCCAGCTCTTCTTCGGCCAGGCGCGGGAGCTGTTGCCGCGGAAGCGGACCAGCACCTCGCGGCTCTCGCCCCGGGCGATGAAGGTGGCGGGGCGCATCTCGTCGCTGCGCGGATGGTCGTACATGTCGGCGAGGTCCAGCGGATCCATCCGCAGCTCGTACGACTCCACCTCCGTCTGGATCGGCGGCAGGCGGAAGGGCGCCTCGGGATCGGCGAGGAGCGTGCCGTTCGGCGGGCGGCGCGCGGGGCCGCCCGGCTCGCAGCCGAGGGGATCGGCGCCGATCGGAATCAGGGCGCCGCCGGTGCCTCCGGTTCCGCCCGTGCCTCCGGTTCCGCCCGTTCCGCCGGTTCCTCCCGTGCCTCCCGTGCCGCCGGTTCCGCCGCTTCCGCCCGAGCCACCGGTGCCGCCCGAACCGCCGCTGCCGCCCGCGCCGCCGGGCCCCGGTTCGAGGCCCCCGCCCGATCCGCCCGGTTCGCCGATCGCGCCGTTCGGTTCGCGATCGACTGCGACGAACTCCGTGCAGCCCCACGCAAGGAGGAGCACGCCGCTTGCTGCGATCCGTCGCCAGCCCATCTCCCCCACCTCCCCCGTGCAACATGGGAGCAGGCGCCGGAGCGAACGAGTCCCCGGGCCGTGCGCTCCCGGGCGCGGCACCAGCGAGGGCGTATTCCGCGGGAATGCGGAAACCGCCTGCGGCGGGAGCCGGTCCGTTGCTGCCGCCGCCCCTTCCCGCCAGCTTGGGAGAGCGCGCCGCTCGTGGCGGCGAACGCATGAAAGGGGGCACCGCGATGGTCCTGCGCGCGTTCCTCGGGGCGATCCTGCTGGCCGCGCTCTCCGCCTGCGGGAGCGTGGTGGTACCCCCGGGCCAGGGCCCCGCCGGCGGTGCCGACGCGGGAGCGGGCGGGCAGGGGCCCTCCCTGGACGACGCCCCCGCCGAGGTGCGGCGCGGCGCCGAGCTCTTCGCCGCCCATTGCCAGGCCTGCCATGGCCCGAGCGCTGCGGGTGGCGCCGCCTACGCGGGCTCGCTCCAGGGGCGCAGCGGCATCGTCGGCCAGGTGCGCAGCGGTGGCGGCGGCATGCCCGCCTTCTCCGCCGCGCAGATCGACGAGGCGGGCGTGGCGGCGATCGAGGCGTGGCTCGCCTGGCTCGCCGCGCCCGGGAACGGCGACGGGGCCGGCCTGGGCGGCGACGTCCCTCCCTTCGTCCGCCACTGCGCCGGCTGCCACGGCGCCACCGGCGAGGGGAGCGCCCTCGCGCCGCAGATCCGCTCCCCCCACGGCGGCTACGCCACCTGGATCGTCCGCAACGGGCGGCGGAGCGCGAGCAGCCTCGGCTACCCGCAGGACATGCCCGCCTTCGGCGGCGAGCTCCTCCCCGGCGCGGAGCTCGAGGAGATCCTCACCTTCCTCCACGAGCAGCCGATGCCCGGCGACGGCGCGAGGCTCTACGCGCGCTTCTGCGGCAACTGCCACGGGCCCGACGGGCGCGGCGGCGTGGTGGGCGAGTCGGCGCGGGACGAGGCGGACGACCGCGACGACTTCCACGAGGTGATCCGTGAGGGGAAGGGCGGAAACGCCTACGGGGCGCGGCGGGACTTCATGCCCGCGCGCCTCCCCACCGAGCTGCGCGAAGGGGAGATCGAGAAGATCCGCGCCTTCCTCCGCGGCGGCCGCGTCCGCGACGACGATGACGACGACGACGCTGCGATCGCGTGCTCGGCCGCGGGGAGCGGTGGCGGAGCGGCATCCCTGGCGCTCGCGCTCGCCGCGCTGCTGCTGCGCGCCGGCGCGGTCCGGGCGAGACGGCCGAGCGGACACCGCTCCTCCGCCGCCGTGCAGGCGAGCGTGGAAAAAAGAAAACGCCGGCCCGGGAAACCGGACCGGCGCTTCAGCTGGTTGCGGGGACAGGATTTGAACCTGTGACCTTCGGGTTATGAGCCCGACGAGCTACCTGGCTGCTCCACCCCGCGACAACGTCGCTGCGAACGAGCGGCTTTCTCTCAAATCCCCCCTCGGTCGTCAACGACTTTCTCCGGGAAATCGTTCCTGCCCCAGCTCCGAGCGGGCGCGGGGCCGTGGACCACCAGCGAGAGGGCGGCGGGGACCACGTGGAAGGCGAGCGCCGCGGCCCGCAGCGGCTCGCCGTCGCAGGTGACGGTCACCTCCTCGTCCGCCTCGAAGGCGAAGTGGGGGCCGCGCATCCGCACCAGCCCGGGGTGCTCCGCGCCGACGCGCAGCGCGCGGAGGGCGCCGAGGAGCGAAGCGGGGGGCAGCGCGGGGAGGATCACCAGGTCGAGCTGCCCGTCGTCCACCAGCGCCTCGGGGGCGACCCGGCTGCCGCCTCCCACCGTCTGCCCGTTGGCCACGGCGAAGAAGAGGAGCGGCCCCTCGAAGCGCCCCACCTCCCCCTCGATTCGGGCCTCGAAGCCGCGCAGGCTCCCCAGCTTCGCCAGGCCGGTGGCCACGTAGGCGAGGGGGCCCAGCGCCGCCTTGCGCTCCGGGGAGATGCTCTCCGAGATCTCCGCCGCCACGCCCCCCGACGCGGCGTTGACGAAGGGCACGTCGCCCGCGAAGCCCACGTCGAGCGGCGCCACCTCTCCCGCCAGGGAGAGGCGCACCGCCTCCGCGGCGGAGGCGCCCGCGCCCACCGCCGCGGCGAAGTCGTTGGCGGTGCCGGCGGGCACCACCACCAGCGGCGTGGAGGCGCCCGCGTCGAGGAGCCCCGCCGCCACCTCGGAGATCGTCCCATCGCCGCCGCAGGCGGCGACGCGATCGAAGCCCGCCGCCTCCCGCGCCGCGATCCGCCGCGCCTCGCCGCGCTCGGTGGTCTGCCGCACCTCGACCCGGTGGCCCGCCTCGCGCAGCTCCGCCGCCGCGGCGAGGACCCGCTCCGTCGACGCACCGCCGCCCGCCGCCGGGTTGACCAGCAGGAGCAGGCTCGCTGGCCTGGTGCTCATCCGCCGTGCTGCTCGTGGTGGTGTTTCCGCCACCAGAGCAGATCCTCCAGCTCGGTGTCGCTCGTGCCGGGCTCCGCCGCGTGGGCGACCTCCTCGAGCAGCCCGCGCTCCCTGGCGTCGTCGAGGAGCGGGCCGTCGATCTCCTGCCCGCGCGCGTAGATCACCGCCCCCTCCTGGCTGCGCACGTCCCGCTCCAGCCTGCGCCCGAGCAGGGTGCGGGCGAGCAGCGCTTCCTCGGCGCGGCTCAGCATTCGATGGAGGAGCGACTCGGGCATGGCGCCCCAAAGATGCGGTCTGCGGCGCTGCCGTGCACGCGGCGCCGGCCGAGCGCGGCCGAAACGTACGCCGCCACCGAATCGAACCGGCCGAGCCCCTGCCCGGCAGGACCCGCGTGCTAACCTTTTTCCTTGGCTGACTGGGAGTCCAACCGCCCGGGATGCAAGCCCCGGGCACCAGCGCAGGAGCCTGGCCGCGCATGCGGAAGAACTTCGTTCTCGACACCAACGTCCTGCTTCACGATCCCCGCGCCATCTTCGGCTTTTCCGACAACGACGTCGTCATCCCCATCTACTGCATCGAGGAGATCGACAACTTCAAGCGCGACCTCTCGGAGCTGGGGCGGAACGCCCGGCAGGTGGCGCGCTATCTCGACCAGTTCCGTGCGGTGGGCAACCTGGGCGAGGGGGTGGACATCGGCGGCGGCTCCACCCTGCGCGTCCTCTTCGCCACCCGCTCGATCCCCGGCGAGCTCTCCGACGCCGCCCTGATGGACAACAAGATCATGGCGGTGGCGCTCGAGCTGCGGGAGCGCGAGAAGGACCGCGCCACCGTCTTCGTCACCAAGGACGCCAACCTGCGCATCCGCGCCGACGCCCTCGGGCTGGTGGCGGAGGACTACGACGCGGAGCGGGTGGGGCTCGACGAGGTCTACTCGGGCAAGAGCATCGCCGACGTGCCGGGCAACGTGGTCGACACCTTCTACGCCACCGGCGAGGCGGTGGTGCCCGCGCTCGACCTGGACGACAGGCCGCGCCCGCCCAACGAGTTCCTCCTCCTCCGCGACGAGAGCAATCCCGCCCACACCGCGGTGGCGAAGTGGTCGGCGGAGAAGCGGCGGGCGGTGCCCCTCATCCGCCTTCCCAAGGAGGGGATCTGGGGGATCCGTCCCCGCAACAAGGAGCAGGCCTTCGCCCTCGATCTCCTCCTCAACGACGAGGTGAAGCTGGTCACCCTGGTGGGCAAGGCGGGCACCGGCAAGACGCTCCTCGCCATCGCCGCGGGGCTCACCAAGACGATGGAGGAGGGGGTCTACCACCGGCTGCTGGTGAGCCGGCCGGTCTTTCCCCTCGGCCGCGACATCGGCTACCTGCCGGGCACGGTGGAGGAGAAGCTCAACCCCTGGATGCAGCCGATCTTCGACAACGTCGAGTTCCTCATGAACCTGAGCCGCGCCGACAAGAAGGCGGGGCGCGGCTACCACGAGCTGCTCGATCTCGGGATCCTGGCGATCGAGCCGCTCACCTACATCCGCGGCCGCTCGATCCCCAACCAGTACATCATCGTCGACGAGGCGCAGAACCTCACGCCGCACGAGGTGAAGACGATCATCACCCGCGCCGGCGACGGCACGAAGATCATCCTCACCGGCGATCCGTACCAGATTGACAATCCCTACGTGGACTCCACCAACAACGGACTGATCCACGTGGTCAATCGGTTCAAGATGGAAAAGGTCGCCGGGCACGTCACCCTGACCAAGGGCGAGCGCAGCCAGCTTGCGGAACTGGCGGCCAATCTGCTGTAAGACGCGCCCGCCCCCGGACCCTGCCACGAGGAGGAGAAGAGATGAAGCAGATTCCCGAGAACGCGCCCCTCCTCAAGTACCCGTGCTTCTACACGTTCAAGGCGATCGGCAGGGCGGGGGGCGACTCCGAGTTCGCGAGCCACGTGCGCGGCCTCGTCTCCTCGGTCCTCGGCTACGTCTCGCCCGACTCGTGCAGCGTGCGGGAGAGCGGCAAGGGCAACTACCACAGCGTCAGCGTGCTGGTGCACCTGCAGAGCGAGGAGCAGCGCCGGGCCGTCTACGAGTCCTTCTGGAAGGACGAGCGGATCGTCTTCTACCTCTGACGCGCGGACGGCAGACGCGCGAACGCCCGGTGCCCCCGCGGGGGACCGGGCGTTTTCGCGTGCGCCGCAGGGGCGTCAGTTGAGCGCGTTGAAGTCGACCAGCTCGATCTGCCGCGGCGCCAGGCCGAAGCGGATCTCGTCGCGGTAGCCCTCCGCGTCGCCGCCCACCTGCAGCGGGAGCTTGTCGTCGGCGCGGACGATCACGTCCTCCACGAGGAAGTCGGAGACGTCGGGGTGGCGCAGCCGGCCCTTCCAGATCGACTCGAGGTGCGCCAGCGCGGTGAGCGGCTTGAGGTTGCTCACCCGGAGCTGCATCTTCCCGGGCATCGTGCCGGCGAAGGGGAACATCTTCAGGCCGAAGCCGTAGAAGGGGACGGTGCTGCCGGCGCACATGCTCGCCGGGCCGCGGAAGAGCACCTCGCCCGGCGCGAACTCCCGCACCGGCTTGCCGTCGGGCCCGAGGAGGACCGCCTGCCCGCGGCCGTTGATCACCTCGATCTCCGGCACCTTCCGGTTGCGGAGGTAGTGGGGCAGGGTGCGGGTCGCCACCGCGAGAGCGTAGCCGGAGACGCCGGTCCCCAGCTTCTTGAGCTTGCCCTGGCCGAGCCGCTTCTTGATCGCCACGTAGTCGTTGAGGATCGCTGCGTCGAGGCCGATGCCGGCGAAGGGGGTGAGCCGGCCCTCGGTGGTGATCAGGTCGATCCGGCGCACGCTCGGGACCTCGCCCGCCCGGGCGCGGAGCACGTCGTCGAGGATCCCCTCGCCGGCGGTGGCGCCCACCATCCCCGCCAGCGCGTTGCCGGTGCCCAGCTTGAGCACGCCGAAGCGGGGGAGCTGCTGGGCCGCCTGCTCCCGGACCGCGTCGAGGATTTCGGTGACGAACGAGACGAAGGTGCCGTCGCCGCCGCCGGTGAAGACGGTGCGGTAGCGCCGGTCGATCACCGCGCGGGCGATGTTCCGGGCGTCGCTCACGGTGCGCGAGAGGAAGAGGTCGTCCTCGGGAACCACGTGGCGGAGGGCGTTGTGGACGCGCCGCGAGACGTGCTTCGCGTTGGCGTTGAGGAGGACGGCGACCTTGCTCTCGGCTGCAGCGGTGAGGTTCATCGAGAGTCGCTCCGGTGGGCGTGAGCCAGACGGGGTGGGAAGCGTATGCCGCACCGCGGCATCCCTTCGGCCTGCGGCGACACCCGGGTGCAGCGCGCATGCCATCTTTCTGTCGACCGCCGGGCGGAAGGTGAAATTTCCAACCATTCCGCGGCCCTCCCCCCATACGGGGAGGTTGACGCCTCCCATGCAGCGCCGCGCCGTTGGGTAGACCCGGTGGCAGTGGTGCGTAACGCATTACGCACCCGCGACACCGGCGCCCCGATCTCCGCGCCCTCCATCCGGCAAAGATGGGGCTCGGTGGCGGAAAACGACGAGATTCCAGCAACTTGGGCGCCGTCGGTCTGGCCTCCCTCCCCTCGGCGGGGCGGGAGGCCGCCAGGATGTGCCGCGGGCGGGCGGCCATGCGCACGTTCCCCCCGCCATGCGCCTCCGGCTCGCCCCGATCCTCGCGCTCCTCGCCGCCTGCGCGACCACGCCCCTCGCCCCCGAGCTGGCCCCCACCGGCCCGGTGGTCAAGGAGCTGGAGGTGATCGGCAACGAGGAGGTCTCGGACGCGCTCATCCGCCGGGCGATCGCCACCCGGGAGACGACCCGCTTCCTCTTCTTCGGCAGCGTCCACCGCCTCGACCCCGGCGCGGTGGCCCAGGACCTCCGCCGGATCCGCGACCTGTACGAGGAGCAGGGGTTCTACGCCGCCCGCGCCGAGGTGCAGGTGGAGGAGCTGCGCCCCGACGAGGTGGCGGTGATCTTCCGGGTGGACGAGGGGCCGCCCACCATCGTCCGCTCCTTCCTCGTGGAGGGGATCGACGGCCTCTCGCCCAGGCAGAAGGCGGAGATCCTCGCCGATCCCCCCTTCGTCACCGGCGAGCGCTTCGTGGAGCGGCCGTGGGTCGAGTGGAAGGAGGCGGTGCTCCGCCGCCTGCGGGAGCATGGCTTCGCCGACGCCACCGTGGAGGCGCGGGTGGAGGTGGCGCCAGCGGAGGGGAACGCCGACCTGATCCTCGTCGTCGATCCCGGCGCGCCCCACCAGTTCGGCGAGGTGCGGGTGGTGGGCAACCTCCTCGTGCCGAAACGGAAGATCGGCGAGGCGGCGGGCGTGGTGCTGCAGCCGGGGATGCGCTACTCGCCGCGCCTCCTCGAGGAGGCGCAGGCGGAGGTCTTCGCCCTCGGCGCCTTCTCGGTGGTGACGGTCACCGATCTTCAGCGCACCCGCGACGGAGCGGCGCCGGAGGAGCCGGTGGTCCCGGTGGTGATCGCCGTCAACGAGGCGGATTTCCTCCGCCTCCGCCTCGGCGCCGGCGTGGGGATCGACCAGAGCTACTACCAGGCGCGCGTCCTCGGCGAGGTGACCCACCTCAACCTCTTCGGCGGCCTGCAGGAGCTGCGCTGGAGCAACCAGCTCGCCTGGCGCTTCATCAACCCGGGCGCCGACCTGGTGGGCAGGTCGGGCCTGGCGGGCAACTCCGCCGTCACCTTCGTCGAGCCCGACTTCTTCTCGCCGCGCATCGATCTCAGCGCCCGGGTGGAGTACGAGCGCGAGCTCCGCCCCGCCTACTCGGCGCAGTCGATCTCCGGGCGCCTCGGCACGCCGATCCGCTTCCGCCGGTGGCTCTACTTCACGCCGAGCTACAACATCACCCGCTTCTTCGACGTGGAGGTCTTCGACGAGGACCAGCTCGAACCGGTGGCGCCCGGCGTGCAGCCGTCGCTGGTGGGCGACTGCCCGAAGGGCTGCCTCCTCTCCTGGCTGGAGCAGCAGCTCGTCGCCGATCGCCGCGACCAGCCCCTCGAGCCCCACCGCGGCTGGTACGCCGCCTTCAACGTGCAGGAGGGCGGGCTGGGCGGCGACTTCGCCTGGCTCCGCTTCCTGCCCGAGCTGCGCGGCTTCCTGCCCCTGGGCGAGAGCCTCGTCCTCGCCGGCAGGCTCGAGCTCGGCTACCTCCTCCCGCTGACCCGCTGCGACGAGGCGCAGGCGCAGGATCCCTACCTCGACGCGGTGGGCTGCTCGCCCATCGTCGTCCGCTTCTTCGGCGGTGGCGCCGACGGCTTCCGCGGCCTCGGCGCCGATCGCCTCTCCCCCCTGCGCGTGATCGATCCGGGCGGCGACAGGCGCTACCTGCCGCTGGGCGGCAACGCCAGCCTCCTCGCCACCGCGGAGCTGCGCTGGTACTTCGCCGAGAGCTGGGCGAGCGCCTTCTTCCTCGACGTGGGCAACGTGGCGGAGGACCCCGCCACCACGTTCGATCCCGCCGACGCCCAGTACGCCCTCGGCACGGGCATCCGCTACCGCACGCCGATCGGCCCGGTCCGCCTCGACCTCGGCTACCGCTTCCTCCGCGAGCCGATCGTCCCGGTGGACGGCGGGCCCTCGCCCGATCAGAGCAGCTGGGACTACTTCGCCCTCTTCCTCTCCATCGGGGAGGCGTTCTGATGGCGCGCTCCCCGTCGCGGCGGATCGCCTCCGTCCTCCTCTTCCTGCTCGCGGCGCTGGCGCTGCTCCTCTTCGATGCGTGGGCCTTCCTCCGCTCGTCGTGGGGCGCGCGGATCCTCGCCTCCCAGGTGGAGGGGCGGATCTCCGACGCGATCGACGGCACCATCCGCATCGGCAGGCTCGGGACCTTCGGCGCGGTGGGCTTCCGCCTGGAGCACGTGATCGTCCTCGATCCCCTCGACGAGCCGACCATCGCGGTGGAGGACCTGCGGGTGCAGCTCGACCCCTGGCGCCTCCTCGCCGGCGAGCTCAACGCGGACATCCGCATCCGTGGCGGGCGCGTGGCGATCGTGGAGATCGAGCGGCTCGACGACGTCAACATCGGCCTCGCCTTCCAGCCGGAGGAGCCACAGCCCGAGGGGCCGAAGGAGCGGCGCGTCGGACCGCCGCCGCCGCTCCCGCCCGATCCGCCCGTCCCGATCGTGCTGCGATCGCTGCGGATCGACGACACCGCCTTCCTCCTCGCGGAGCGCCACGGCGCGCCGCCGCAGGTGCTGGTGCGGGACATCACCATCCGCGCCGACGGCCACTGGAACGATCGCCGCGCGGTCACCGACCTGGTCCTCGCCGCGCGCACCCTCGCGCCGGTGGCGGCACCGCTGGCGGTGGAGGTGCGCGCCGCCTTCGCGGAGAGCTGGCTCGACGCGCTGGGGGTGGAGGTGGCGCTGGGCGAGACGCGCGTCTCCGCGCGCGGCCGCGGCGAGATGCGCGCCCTCGAAGGGCGGGTGCTCCTCGACGGCACCGTTGGCGCGCGGCAGGCCCAGGCGCTGGGGATCCCGTTGGCGCGCGACGTCGACTTCGACGCGGACGTGTGGCTGGGGCGGTCGCGATCGAGCGTCGGCCTGCGCGCCTCCACGGAGCCGGGCGGTGTCCTCGCGGTGGACGGCTGGTACCTGCCCGGGCGCGGGTCCTTCTTCGCCCAGCTCGTCCTCGCCTCCCTCGATCCGTCGGCGTGGCTGCTGGACGGTCCCGCGGGGCGGATGAGCGGCAGCGCCCGCGCGGTGGGGACGCTGCTGCCCGCGCCGCGCTTCGACGTCGGCCTCCACCTGCAGCGGGGGGAGCTCCTCGGCGAGGCGGTCGGCCCGGTGGCCATCGCCGGCACCCTCGAGGGCGACGCGCTCCGGCTCGATCCCTCGACCCTCGAGCTCCCCGGCGTCGCCCTGCGCCTGCAGGGGCGCGCCGCGCCCGACGCCCTCGCCATCGACGGCGCCCTCGACGCGCGCGACCTCGCCGCCGCCGCGCGCTTCGCCGCGAGGCTCCTCCACCGGGCGCCGCTCCCCGTCGCCGGCAGGGGGCGGGCCGACTTCCGCCTCCGCGGCACGGTGGATCGGCCGCGCCTCGCCACCTCGGTCGACGTCCCGCGCTTCACGTGGGGCGGCGTCACCGCCCGCGGCATCGACCTCGAGGGGAGCTTCCGCCTCGGCCCCGACGATCTCCCCGCGGGCAGGCTGCAGGGCACGGTCGCGCGGCTGCAGACCGCGCGCTCCGAGGCGCGCGCCATCTCCATCGACGCCTCCCGGGACGCCTACGGCGCCTTCTCCCTCGACGCGGCGGCGAGCACCCGCACCCCCGCGCAGCGGCGCGCCGCGCGGATCCGCCTCGGCGCCGGCGGGGAGATCGGCCCGGACCGCGCGCGCATCGAGCGCTTCCGCCTCGACTTCCCGCAAGGCTCGCTGGTGAGCGAGGGGAGCTCCACCCTCGACTTCGGCGCGGGCGACTTCCACGTGGAGGGGCTGGTGCTCCGCCAGCGGGGCGGCGGCAGCCTCCACGCCAGCGGCGGGTTGGAGGGGCAGCGCCTCGCCGCCTCGGTGCAGGGGCGCGGCCTCCTGCTCGAGCGCCTGCCCCAATCGCTCCTCCCCGCGGATCTCTCCGGCAGGCTCTCCATCGACGCGGAGGTGGGCGGCACGCTGCGTGCGCCGGAGGGGCGGGTCCACTTCCAGCTCGATCGGGCGGCGGTGGATCGGCTCCGGGACCTGGCGGCGAAGGGCGACGTCCACCTGGGCGGCGGCAGGATCGACGCCGACGTGGAGGCAGCGCTCGGCGGCGTGGGGCTGGTGGTGGGCAGCTACGCCGGCCCCCTCGACGTGATGGGGGCGGCGCCCGGCGCGCCCGTCGACCTCGATCTGGCGGTGGGGCCGATCGATCTCGCCGGCCTCGGCCGCGCCCTCGGCGCCCAGCTCCCCGAGGCGCGCCTCCTCGGTCGGATCAGCGGCGGCGGCGCGATCGGCGCCCCCGACCTGGAGCTGCAGTGGCTGGTGAGCGACTTCCGCATCCCCGAGGCGCCGGAGCTTCCGCTCCTCGCCTCCCGGGGGCGCGGCAGCCTCCACGGCGGGATGGCGAAGGTGGAGATGGAGGCCTTCGCCGCGGACACGAGGATCCTCGAGATCGAGGCGTACGCTCCCCTCGACCTGCGGCGCTTCCGCCGCGATCCGGGGGCGGCGGTGGATCGGATGCTCCGCTCCTCCCGCTCCCGGGCGGTGGGGATGATCCGCGGCCTCGATCTCGAGGTGATCGGCGCGCTCCTCGACGAGCCGCGCCTCGCCGGCGCGATCGTCGCGGCGTTCGACGTGCAGGGGCCGATCGTCGATCCCCGCGGCACCTTCCGCCTCGAGGCCCGCGGCGGACCGGTGGGGCCGATCCGCCGCCTCGACCTCGTCACCCTGGTGGAGCTCCTCCCCGACCGCAGCCGCCTCGTCGCGGGGATCGAGGTGGACGAGCAGCCGCCCGCGGAGATCCGCGCGCTGGTGCAGGCGCCGCCCCGCGCCTTCATCGACGGCACCGCGCCCCCCTCCACGCCGGCGGAGCTCTTCATCGACGTGCCGGGGATCGAGCTGGGGCGGCTCGGCGGCCTCGCCTCCCGGCCGCAGATCCGGGCGCTGGTCACCGGCGCCGCGGGCGAGAGCCCGCTCCTCTCCGGGACCCTCGCCGCCCGGGGCGCCTTCCGCGGCACCCTCGCCGATCTCCCCGGCGAGCTGCGCATCGTCGCGGAGGACCTCTCGGTCCGCGGCGTTCCCCTCGGCGGCGCCGAGCTGCTGGTGGAGCAGGGGGCGTCGGTCTCCGCCTGGCTCGCGGCGATCGATCCCCGGGCGGGCACGCTCTCCGTGCGGGCGTCGCTCGACGGCGCCGTCTCGCCCCTCGGCCTCGCCCGCAGGGGCGAGGCGCTCTTCCGCGCCATGCGCGCCCGCGTGGAGGCGCAGGGGAGCGGCCTCGACCTCGCGCCGCTCGCCCTCGTCTCGAGCATCAACCGCGCCTTCGGCAGGGCCGACCTCGAGGCGCGGGCGGAGGGGCCGCTCTTCGCCCTGGAGCCGGTGGGGCGGCTGCAGGTGCGCGACGGCGCGATCGAGCTGGTGGGCGGGCCGCGCTACCAGGAGATCGCGGTGGACGCGGAGATGTCCGGCGAGCGGCTGGTAACCGCCCGCCTCGAGGCGCGCGCGCCGGGGCGCGGCAGGCTCGCCGCCGCCGGCAGGCTGCAGCGCACCGCGGGCCCCAATCCCTTCCGCTTCGAGGTGGAGGCGGACGAGTTCCCCATCGGCGGTCCCGGCGGCGTCTCCGCCCGGGTGAGCGGCGAGGGGCTCCTCGAGGGCACCGCCGACCTCGACGCGGGCGTGCGAGGATCGCTGCAGGTCCCGCAGGCGCGGATCCGCCTCCCGCGCACGCCGCCCCGCGGCCTCCAGTCGGTCTCCCGCATCGACGACGTGGTGATCGTCACCGGCCCCGAGGCCTACCTGCGCGCGCGGCGCACCGCCCGGGCGGAGGCGGAGCGCGCGCTCCCCCTCGAGCTGCGCATCGACGCGCCCCGGCGGATCTTCGTCTCCGGCGAGGACGTGGAGGCGGAGCTGGGGGCGGAGCTGCGGGTCTGGCGTCCCCCCAGCGGCGAGCTCCTCGCCGCGGGGACCGTGCGCGCGATCCGGGGCCGCGCGCGGGTCCTCGGCCGCTCCTTCGAGCTGGAGAACGCCACCGCGCTCTGGGGGGGCGGCCCGCTCGCCAACCCCAGCCTCTCCCTCACCGCCCGCTACGGCGCCGCCGACGTCACCGCCTGGGTGGACGTCACCGGAACCGCGGAGCGGCCGGAGATCTCCCTCCGCTCCGATCCGCCCCTCCCCGAGTCCCAGATCGCCCTGCTCATCGCCTCGGGGCGCACCGACGTGGCGACGGGCCGGATCACCGATCAGACCGCGGCGGCGGAGGTGAGCGCCCAGGGCGCCGCCGTCTCCGTCGCCGGCTCCTTCGCGGCGCAGCAGCTCCGCCAGGCGATCGGCCCGCGCCTGCCCCTCGACGTCCTCACCCTGGAGACGGCGGGGGAGGGGACGCGCATCGAGGCGGGCACCTACGTGAGCGAGCGGCTCTACCTCGGCTACCTGCGCAACTTCCTGCCGGACCAGGACGAGAACGCCAACGAGGTGCGGGCGGAGTACGAGCTCTCCCGCACCCTCTCCCTCGAGACCCGCTTCGGCGATCGCGGCGCCGCGGGCGTCGATCTCGTCTGGGAGAAGCGGATCGCCACCCCCGCCCAGCAGCGCGCCCGCCGGGCGGCGCGCGAGGCGGCGGCCGGGGAGCGGGAGGTGGAGCCGGGCGCGGATCGGCCGGCGGCCTTCGAGCCGGAGGGGGAGCGGTGAAGCCCCCTACCAGCTGCGAGCTGGTCGTCTTCGTCGGCCTGCAGGGCGCCGGCAAGAGCACCTTCTACCGGACCCGCTTCGCCGCGACCCACGTCCACGTGAGCAAGGACCTGCTCCGCAACGCCCGCAACAAGGAGCGCCGGCAGCGCGAGCTGATCGCCGCGGCGCTCGCCGAGGGGCTGCCGGTGGTGGTGGACAACACCAACCCCGCGCCGGAGGTGCGCGCGCCCCTCGTCGCGATCGGCAGGGCGGCGGGCGTGCGCGTCGCCGCCGTCTTCTTCGACGCGCCGCTCCGGCTCTGCCTCGCCCGCAACGCCGCCCGCGAGGGGCGGGCGCGGGTGCCCGACGTGGCGATCCACGCCACGCGCAAGCGCCTCGTTCCGCCCACCCCGGCGGAGGGCTTCGACGAGGTGCTCGTGGTCCATGTGGATCCCGCGCACGGCACGGAGATCGAGCGCCTCGGGATGTGATAGGGAAGGCCGCGCTCGCAGCCCGAGCAGCCGCGGCGGTCGCCGCGGAGGAGCCTCTTCCGGTGCCCAAGCCGATCCGCCTGCTCGTCCTCTCCCGCTCGTCCGCGATCTACTCCACCCGCCGGCTCATCGAGGCGGCGCGGGCGCGGGGCATGCGCGTGCGCGTGCTCAACCCGGTGGAGTGCGAGATGCACCTGGACGGCAAGACCTCGCACCTCTACCACCGCCGCAAGCCGATCGCCCGCGCCGACGTGGTCATCCCCCGCATCGCGCCCTCGATCGCCAACTACGGCCTCGCGGTGGTGAACCAGTTCGCCCTCGCCGGCGCGGCGCTCCTCAACGACGCGGAGGCGATCGCCCGCAGCCGCAACAAGATGCGCTCGCTCCAGCTCCTCTCCAGCCACGGCGTCGACATCCCGGCCACGGTGATGGCCCGCGACGCGCGCAGCCTCAAGGAGCTGGTGCCGCTGGTGGGCGGCGTGCCGGTGCTGATCAAGCTGCTCCAGGGTGGCGAGCGGCAGGGGGTGATGGTCTGCGAGACGATGCCCTCGCTCGAGGCGGCGCTCGAGGCGATCCTCGGGCTGGGCGAGAACCTGCTGATCCAGCAGTACGTCCGCGGCACCCGCGGCAAGGACATCCGCGCCCTGGTGGTGGGCGGCCGCGTGGTCTGCGCGGTGCGCCGCACGCCGCGGGCGGGCAGGCTCTCCCGCACCCTCGGGCGCGGCGCCCGCTTCGAGCCGGTGGCGCTCGACCCCGCCTTCGAGCGCACCGCGCGGCGCGCCGCGGAGCTGGTCGGCCTCGAGGTGGCGGCGATCGACATGCTCGACGACCGTGGCAAGCCGCGGGTCTTCGAGGTCAACTCTTCGCCGGGACTCGGCGCGCTGGAGGAGGCGACCGGGATGGATCTCGCCGGCGCCATCGTCGAGCACGCGGCGGTGCTCGCGGAGCGCAACCGCTCACGTGCGCGGGCGTAGGTGGATCCTGCCGTCCTCGCCGAGGCGCATCCGCGCCCCCGCCGCGGCGCTGATCCGCGCCAGCGTGTCGAAGAGCCACAGGCGATCCGCCGGCGTGGCGTAGCGGGGGCGGAGCTGGCGGATCTGCATCGGCGTTGCCCGCAGCTCCACCAGCGTCCCGTCCGCGGGATCGACCAGCGCCAGGTAGAGCAGCGTCAGATCGCCGCGGTACCGCTCGTAGCCCGAGATCCCCTCGTAGTCGTTGAGGAAGTCGCCGCAGCCGTAGAGGACCAGCTTGCCGCGGTGGAGCCCGACGGGGCGCGGGTGGTGCGAGGAGTGGCCATGGACCAGATCGGCTCCCGCCTCGATCAGCGCGTGGGCGAGGCGGACCTGCTCCTCGGGCACCGTCCAGCCCCAGTTGCTCCCCATGTGGACGGAGGCGATCACCAGGTCGCCGGGGCGCTTCACCCGCTCGATCCGCGCGGCGAGCGCCCGCGCCCCCGCCTCGGAGGCGAGGTACGCCACCCCCGGCCGATCGGCGCGCGCCGCCCACGCGGCGGGAACGCCGCTCGACGGGCTCCCCAGCGCAAAGACGTGGATCGCGCCGCGCGGCAGCTCGATCCGCGCCGGCGCGAGAGCCTCCTCGCGATCCGCCCCCGCGCCCGCGGTGCCCACGCCCAGGGCACGGAGGGTGCGCAGCGTCTCCTCGAGTCCCGCGTAGCCGAAGTCGAGGACGTGGTTGTTGGCGAGGGCGCAGACGTCGATCCGCGCCGCGGTGAGGAGCCCCGCGTTGGCGGGGTGCATCCGGTAGTGGATCTCCTTGCCCGGCCAGAAGTCGTCCGAGGTGGTGACCGAGGTCTCGAGGTTGATGATCCGCGCGTGGGGCGCCGCCTCCTCCAGCTCGGCGAGGGCGTCGCCCCAGATCCCGTCGAGCGGGACCGGGCGCGCGATGGGGCCGCTGCGCTGCTCCGCCAGCTCCACGTAGTCCCGTGCGTCGCGGATCCACGCCTCGCGCAGCGCCGGATCGCCCGGGTGCGGCAGCACCTGGTCGACGCCGCGGCCGGTCATCACGTCGCCGCAGAGCGCGATGGCGATCGGGTCCATCCCCGATCCGTGCGCACGGGGGCCGCCGCGGGGAAGATCCCGGTCGCCTCCGCGGCCGCCAGGGACTACAAGGAGCGCCAAGGAAGGCCCGCACGCAGCGGGCAGGGAAACGCCATGCGACGCACCCTCACCGCACTGAGCTTCGCCGCCTCCCTCCTTTTCGCCTGCAGGGGCGAGGCGGAGGCGCCCACCGATCCGAAGGCGCTCT
>Ga0180215_1000541_pt1 | contig 47455 bp, 38 predicted proteins | sample eDN3rd37CBELigBY_FD_128871 | JGI IMG/M metagenome (GOLD analysis project Ga0180215, IMG submission 128871) | Enriched backyard soil microbial communities from Emeryville, California, USA - eDNA 3rd pass 37_C BE-Lig BY (version 2) (version 2) | ecosystem: Environmental > Terrestrial > Soil >... | reverse complement strand
GCGCCAGCCGCCGGCATCCAGCACCTCGATCTTCGTGCTGCCGGCCTTGGCGGTGCTGGAAAGCTTGGTCCAGGTATGCTCGCGGTCGCCGTGCAGCTCCAGCTTGCCGCCCATGACCAGGATGCCCCGGTCCCCCATGGTATTGATGTCTTCATCGGGAACGTTGTCGGTCAGGGTGATCGTGGCATTGTGCTTGTAAGGCTTGCCCTCGCTGCCGATCCGCAGCTCGCCGCGCCGCAGGTAGATCCACTCGGTCTCCAGGGCGAGATCGCGATCGTCGGCAAAGCTGAGCTTGCCGTCGATGGTCACACTGCGCAAGGCCGGCGGGACGACGTCGAGCACGACATCCATGTCCCGCCCGATCACCACCGCATCGCCCTTGCCCGGCACCTTCCCGTCAGGCCAGGCCGCCGGATCGGACCATACCAGCCGCCTCATCGCCACAGGAGACGTATCCACGCCCCCATCCGCTGGGTCGTGGGCATGGCCGTCCTGGGCATAAGCCCCGGGCCCCGCCCCCAGTGACAGCGGAAGAACCAGCGAAAGCATAAACAGGCGAGATGGCAGGCGCATGACGTGGGTCCCCTCAACCAGGACTGAAAGCCCCGTTTTTTTTTGTTTGGACACAGACTGCAACGGACAAACCCATTTGCCAAGTCGCTATAAGAGACAGGGCGGGCGTAGTCGTCGCTGTAACAGCGACTCCCGAAGGCGGCTTTACGCCCGGCTCAATCGAGCCCGGCCAGCCATTCGGCCATGACCGCCTGCCCGGCGGCGAGGGAGGGCGGGCCGAACGCGGCGTGGTCCGCGCGCAGCCGCTCTGCCGTGGTGCCCACGGCGGCGACATCGTGAGGCCAGGCGTCCACCCAGGTGTCGAACCGTTCGTCCCGGCCCATTTCGGCGTGGAATTGCAGCGCCAGCACGTTGGCGCCCCGGCGAAAGCCCTGGTTTTCGTACAGCTCGCTCGATGCGAGCCATTCGGTGCCCTCGGGCCGCTCGAACGTGTCGCCGTGCCAATGCAGCACCGGCCGGTCCTCCAAGTGCCGCAACAGGGGATGGCGAATGGTCAGCGTGGAATAGCCGACTTCCTTTCGCGGCCCGCCATAGACTCGCGCGCCAAGCGCCGCGGCGATCATCTGCGCGCCCAGGCAGACGCCCAGCGTCGGCCGGTCCCGCTCCAGCCGCCCGGCCAGCCGGTGTAACAGGCTGGCGATCCACGGATGGCGATCCTGCTCGTACACGCTCATCGGCCCGCCCATCAGGATCAGCAGGTCGGGCTCGGCAAAGTCCAGCGTGGCGAAGCCGGGATCGGCCACGTCCACTCGGTCTATCCGATAGCCGGCGGCTTCCACCGGCTCGCGATAGCCGGCGATGCCTTCGACCGGGACATGGCGGACGATCAATGCGCGCTTCATCTGGCGCCGGCTTGTCGGGCCGATCGCGCCGCGAGGCAAGCCAGCCTCTCTTGCCGTGGGTAAAGGCCGGTTTGCTTTTGCCGGCGGAACGTTCATCTTCAGGCTATGCAAGACACCCGTATCGAAACCGACACCATGGGCGAGATCGCCGTGCCTGCCGATCGCCTGTGGGGCGCGCAGACCCAGCGATCGCTGGAGAACTTCCGCATCGGTGGAGAACGGATGCCGCCCGGCGTCATTCGCGCCCTGGCGATCGTCAAGCGCGCGGCGGCCAGGGTCAACGCCAGCCTGGGCCTGCTGGAGCCGCGCGTGGCCGAAGCGATCGCGAAGGCGGCGGACGAGGTGATCGAAGGCCGGCTCGACGGCGAATTCCCGCTCGTCGTGTGGCAGACCGGATCGGGCACCCAGAGCAACATGAACATGAACGAAGTGCTCGCCAACCGGGCCAACCAGATGCTCGGCGGCGATCTCGGGGCTAAGGCGCCGGTCCACCCCAACGATCACGTCAACAAGGGCCAGTCATCCAACGACACGATCCCCACGGCGATCCATATCGGCGCCGCGCTGGCGATTTCCGGCGATCTGCTGCCGGCCTTGCGCCGCATGGCCGGGGGCCTCGAAGCCAAGGCCCAGGCGTGGTCCGGCATCGTCAAGATCGGGCGCACGCATACCCAGGATGCCACGCCGCTGACGCTCGGCCAGGAGTTTTCCGGCTATGCCCGCCAGATCCGCGCCGGGATCGAGCGGATCGAGCTGGCGCTGCCTGGCCTGCACGAGCTGGCGCAGGGCGGCACGGCCGTGGGCACCGGGCTCAATGCGCCCAGCGGTTTTGCCGAGGCGATCGCGGCGGAGATCGCCGCCGTAACCGGCGCGCCCTTCGTCACCGCTCCCAACAAGTTCGAAGCGCTGGGCTCGCAGGATGCGCTGGTCTTCGCCCACGGCGCGCTCAACACGCTGGCGGCGGGCCTGTTCAAGATCGCCAATGACATCCGCTTCCTCGGCTCCGGCCCTCGCGCTGGGCTGGGGGAGCTGGCGCTGCCAGAGAACGAGCCGGGCTCTTCCATCATGCCGGGCAAGGTCAACCCCACCCAGTGCGAGGCGATGACCCAGGTCTGCGCCCAGGTGTTCGGCAACCACGCCACGATTACTTTCGCCGGCAGCCAGGGCCATTTCGAACTCAACGTCTATCGCCCGGTGGTGGCCTATAACATGTTGCAGTCGATCAGGCTTCTGGCCGACGCCTGCGACAGCTTCACGGCGAACCTGCTGGCGGGGCTCGAGCCCCGGCTCGACAATATCGCACGCGGCGTCGAACAATCGCTGATGCTGGTCACCGCGCTGGCCCCGGCGATCGGTTATGACAACGCCGCCGCGATCGCCAAGGATGCGCACAAGCGTGGCACGACCTTGCGCGAAGCCGCCATTTCCAGCGGGCATGTGAGTGCAGAGGATTACGATCGGCTGGTGCGGCCGGAGGATATGCTGGGCCCGGCCTGATTCCCCACCGACGGGGCGGCTGGCGACAAGGGAGGGGTAGATGAGGCGCAGGCATCTGGCGCTGACGGGGTTCTCGATCGCGCTCTGGTTCGGCGGCATCGGTTCGGCGCTTGCCGCGCAGGAGGAGCCGGCGCCGATCCAGGCCGCGCAAAGCCGCGGAACCGCCGACGAACGGGCGGCCTCGATGGTCACGCTGATGACGCTGGACGAGAAGCTCACGCTGCTCGAAGGCTATTTCGGCACCGATTTTCCGGCCGCGCGCTTCGAAGCCCCGGCCGAGGCGCGGTATGGCTCGGCCGGCTATGTCCCCGGTATCCCGCGCCTGGGCATCCCGCCCCAGTGGCAGGCCGATGCCGGGATCGGCGTCGCCACCCAGGGCGGCGCGGCGGAGAAGCGCGCCCGCACGGCGCTCCCATCGGGCCTGGCCACCGCCGCCACATGGGACCCGGCGCTGGCGCGGGCCGCCGGTGCCATGATCGGCGCCGAAGCGCGCGCCGATGGTTTCAACGTCATGCTCGGCGGCAGCGTCAACCTGATGCGGGAGCCGCGCAATGGCCGGAACTTCGAATACGCAGGCGAAGACCCGCTGCTGGCGGGCACCATGGTCGGCGCTCAGATCGCCGGGGTGCAATCGAACCGGATCATCTCCACCGTCAAGCATTTCGCGGTCAACGACCAGGAAACCAACCGCAACGACGGCAACGCGGTTGTCGAGGAAGGCGCGCTGAGGATGAGCGACCTGCTCGCCTTCCAACTTGCCATCGAGCGGGGCGAGCCGGGGGCGGTCATGTGCTCCTACAACCGCGTGGGCGGCACTCATGCCTGCGAGAACCCGTTCCTGCTGACCGAGGTGCTGCGCGAACACTGGCACTTTCCCGGCTACGTGCTGTCGGACTGGGGCGGGGTCCACTCCACGGCGGCTTCCGCCAATGCCGGGCTGGATCAGGAATCGGGCTATGGCCTGCAACGCGACGGCTGGTTCGCGGCGGACAAGCTGCGCGCCGCGCTGGCCGCCGGCGAGATCAGCGAAGAGCGCATAGACCTGATGGCCGCGCGCATCCTGCGCTCTATGTTCGTGCACGGGCTGATCGACGATCCTGTTAGCGAAGGCCAGCCGATCGACTTCCCCGCGCACCGCGCGGTCAGCCGGCAGGCCGCCGAGGCGGGCATCGTCCTGCTCAAGAACGAGCGCGGCCTGCTGCCCCTGGCCGCCAGTGCCAGCCGGATCGCGGTGATCGGCGGCCATGCCGACAAGGGCGTGCTGTCCGGCGGCGGATCGAGCCAGGTCTATCCCGAAGGCACCAATGCCGTGCCGGGTATCGAGCCGACGAGCTGGCCGGGCCCGGTGGTCTATTACCCGTCCTCGCCGCTGGCCGCGCTGGAGGCGCTGCTGCCCAATGCGCAGTTCCAGTTCGTGGATGGGGCGGATCACGAAGCGGCGGTGCGCGCCGCGGCCTGGGCGGACGTGTCCATCGTGTTCGCCACCCAATGGGCCAGCGAAAGCATCGACGTGTCGCTGACCCTGCCCGATGCGCAGAACGAACTGATCGAATCCGTCGCGCTAGCCAATCGCCGGACCGTGGTGGTGCTGGAAACCGGCGGCCCGGTGCTGATGCCCTGGGCGGACCATGTGCCGGCCATCCTCGAGGCCTGGTATCCCGGCAGTGCCGGCGGAGAGGCGATCGCCAATGTGCTGACCGGCAAGGTCAATCCTTCCGGCCATCTGCCGGCGACTTTCCCCCGCAGCCTGGACCAGCTCCCCTATCCGGGCGAGCCGCGCAAGGGCGATCTGGTTTACGATGAAGGCGCGGCGGTCGGCTACAAGTGGTTCGATCTCAAGGGGCACGAACCGCAGTTCCCGTTCGGGCACGGCCTGTCCTATACCACCTTCGCGCTGGGGCACCTTGCCGTCACGCCCGAAGGGGATGGACTGGCGGCGATGCTCGAAGTGACCAACACCGGCGACCGCGCGGGGGCGGACGTGGTGCAGATCTACGTTTCAGGCAAAGGCTGGGACGCGCCGCGCCGGCTGGCCGGCTTCGCCAAGGTCGAATTGCAGCCCGGCGAGCGCAAGCGCGTCACGGTCCATGTCGATCCCCGGCTGCTGGCAACCTGGCGGGCCAACCGCCCGGGCTGGACGCTGCCCTCGGGCGTTTACGAGGTGAGCGTGGGCCACAGCTCGCGCGATCTGGCGGAAACGGTGTCGATCGAGCTGCCCGGCGCGTTCCTGCCGCCCGATTGGCGGCCGAAACGCTGACCGCCGGTTTCGGTCCGGCAAAAAAGAGGCCGCCGGGTTCTGCCCGGCGGCCTCTTCGTTTTGGGGTGTTCGGCCCCTCAGGCGTAGGAGACCGAAAGCCTGGTCGCCGACCGGCGGCGCATCGTCGCGCCCACGGCGCCGAAGCCGAGGATCATCATCAGCCAGGTCGCCGGCTCGGGAACGGCGGAGTCCACCGTCACGCCGCTGAGGCGGAAGCTGTCCTTGGTGAAGGAGTTGGCGGCGAAGAAGAACTGGGTGCCGGTGAAGCTGCCGTTGAAGGCTCCGCCCACAACCGTCAGCGCATCCAGCGTCTCACCCTCGTTGAGCGGGCTGCCCCACTCGAAGCTGACGCTGTCGCTCGGGCCGAAGTTGCCGAACAGCGCCTGGGTCAGCGTGACTTCCTGATCGAAGCTGAGAAGAAGGCCTTCGCCCAGCGACAGCAGACCGTTGTCGTTGATCTCGCCGCTGTTGTTCCCGCGGACACCCAGGCCGGCGGAATTATGGGTCACGTCCGCCTGATTGGCGAAGCTCACCTGGTTGAGAATGGACGAAAGGCCGGTGTAGGCACGAGCCGTCACCGTCACACCGCCCACCGTAAGCGAATAGATGTCGGGGTTCGGGGTGGTTTGCATCCCACCGGCGTTGGCACCGAAATCGAACACGGTAGCCGCGCTGGCCGGAGCCGACATCGCCAAAGCGGCCGCTGCGACGGCGCCCGCCGCGAATACACTCTTCATCTTCATGAAACCCCCTTTGGTTTGACGTTAACTCTTTTGCCGACCGCATGGGGCCAGCACGGACGGCAATCGCGCCCGTTCATCGTCGATCACGCCACAGGCGACTCCGTCGCAGGCATGGGATTAACGTTTACCATGATGTTCAAGCCTTTGAAATGAAAAGGCGCCGATTTCGTCCCATCTGTATCGAACCGATACAGTGCACAGATCGCCGGGAACGAACGGTCCGGCGGGAAAGGCAGGCCGGCCTGCCGTCAGAAATCCGGCAGGTCCTGCGCCGCGAAGCCCCAGCCGGCCAGGCCCTTGCCGTCCGCGCGGCTGAGCAGGCGCTTCGCGTCGGAGATCGAAAATGGATGGGCATTCTCGAAATCGTCCAGTTCGCCCCAGGCGATCGGCACGGCGACCGGCGCGCCTGGGCGGGATCGTGCCGCATAGGGCAGGATCGCGGTGCTGCCGCGCTGGTTGCGCAAGTAATCGATGAAGATGCGCCCCGTGCGCTTGGCCTTGCTCATGTTCGCGGTGAAGCGTTCCGGTTCGGCCAGGCTCAGCGCTTCGGCGAAGCGCTTGGAAAAGTCCTTGTGCGCATCCCATGAATGGCCGGGCGTAAGGGGGACGACGACATGCACCCCCTTTCCGCCCGAAAGCATCGCGAAGCTGGCCAGGCCGATATCGGCCAGGGCGCGCCGCAGGTCCTTCGCGGCTTTCTTCACCGCCGCGAAATCCAGCCCCAGATCGGGATCGAGATCGAAGACCATGCGATCGGGCGCTTCGACGTCGGCCACGCGGCTGCCCCAGCCGTGGATTTCGATCGTCCCCATCTGCACCAGCGCCAGGATGCCGGCCGCATCTTCGACATAGAGGTAATCCTCCGCCTGGCCGTCCTTCTCGACGATCGGCACGTGGTGGACGTGGGGGCCGAAGGTGCCGCTGTCATGCTTCTGGAAGAAGCATTTCTTGGCCCGGCCTTGCGGGCAGCGCACCAGGGTGAGCGGGCGGTTGGCCGTCCACGGCAGCATGGCCGGCGCGATGGCCGCGTAGTAATCGGCAAGCTGCCCTTTGGTCTGCCCGCTTTCGGGAAAGATCACCCGGTCGCGATTGGAAATCGCCACCGTGTCGTCCGCGCCGTTTTCCGGCGTTTCGCTGGCCCGTTCCGGCATGATCTCCTCCGCCTTCTTGTCGCCCCGCAGGCCCAGGAAGCTGCCGTGGCGCACGTTGCCTTCCGCGGTGAACTGGCTGAACGCGATCTCCGCCACCAGTTCCGGCTTGAGCCAGGTCACGCCCCGGCTTTCCACGCGGCCCACTTCGGCCGGCGCCGTCTTGCGTTCCAGGCGGGCAAACCGGGCCGCCAGATCGGCCAGCGCATCCTGATCGAACCCGGTGCCGACATTGCCTTTGTAGACCAGATGCCCGCCTTCGTTCTGCGCCAGCAGGATGGAGGAGAAAGGCCGGCCTTTCGCGCTCGATTTCTTCCACCCGATGATGACGAATTCCTGCCGCAAGGTGCATTTCACCTTGACCCAGTTCTTCGTGCGCGCGGACACATAACGGGCGTCGATCCGTTTCGAGATGATGCCTTCCTGCCCCGCGCGGCACATCGCGTTGTACAGCTTTTCGCCCGCGCCGATCACATGGTCGGCCACGTGGATCGGCGGCTTCGCCTCGGCCAGCAGCGCTTCCAGCCGCTCCTTGCGCTCGATGTTGGAAAGGCCGGCAAGATCCTCTCCGTTGAGTTCCAGCAGATCGAAGGCATGGAATGACAGCTTGTCGCCTTCGGCCTGCGCGCCATGCCCGCGCTTCAGCACCGCCTGGAGGCTGGAGAAATCCGGATTGCCCTGCCGGTCATAGGCGACGATCTCGCCGTCGATCAGGCAGGGCGGCAGGTCCAGCGCCTTGAGGCTTTCCACCAGCGGCGTGAACTTGTCCGTCCAGTCGAGCCCGGTGCGGGTATGGACGATCACCTTGTCGCCCGCGCAGGCGATCAGCGCGCGATAGCCGTCGAACTTGATCTCGTGCATCCAGCCGTTGCCGGCCGGCACGGAATCCACCAGCGTGGCCAGCTGGGGAGGGCGGAACTTCGGCAGGGCGCCGCTGCCCTTGCGCGCTTTCGCGGGCGGCTTCGTCGCAGACGTCTTTTTCGCCGGCGCCCTTTCCCCAGATGCCTTCTCGGGGGTCATCTTCGCCACGGCCCGGTTGCGCCTGGCGGCCTTGGCCATGACTTTGCCGAACGTCTCGCCCCGCGCGCCCTCCAGCGAATATTCGCCTTTCTTGTCCGCCGCGATCTCGGCCATGGAGCGGCCGGTCAGCACGCTGGTCAGGCAATGCTCCACCAGCGGATCGCCTTCCTGGGCATAGGCATCGTCCAGCTTGCGCAGCAGCCAGTTCTCGCGCTTCTCGCCGGGCCGCCCCTTCAGCCGGATCAGCAGCCATTCGCCCTTCATCCGCTCGCCATGCAGCGTGAAGTGGAGGTGGCCCTTGTCGATGTCCTTCCAGCTTTTGCCGGGCACCGGCTCCCACGTGCCGCGATCCCACAGCATCACCGTGCCGCCGCCGTATTCGCCTTTCGGGATCGTCCCTTCGAACTCGGCATAGGCCAGCGGGTGATCCTCGGTGCGCACGGCCAGCCGCTTGATGTCCGGATCGGGCGAAGGGCCTTTAGTCACCGCCCAGGATTTCAGCACGCCGTCCGCCTCCAGCCGGAAATCCCAATGCAGCCGGGTCGCTTCGTGCTTCTGCACGATGAAGCGGTTGCCGCCCTCGCTGCTGGCCCGTTTGCCGGCAGGTTCGGCTGTCTTCCCGAAATCCCGCTTGCGATTGTATTCGGCGAGCGAGGCCTTGCTCATCGCGTATAATCCTCATCCGGCAGGTGTGGCCGCTCCGGTTCCATGCCTCAGGCGCGCTTCCTTGATCGGGCCGGGGCAGCCTTCTTGGCGGGCGCCTTGCGTTTGGCGGGTGCCTTCGCGCCGCCCTTGCCCTCAGTGCCGACGGATTTCTTCAGCGCTGCCATCAGGTCGATCACATTGCCACCGCGCGCAGGCTCCGGCTCCTCCACGTCCTCCAGGATCTTCTTGCCCTTGGCCTTCTGCTTCTTCTCGATCAGCGCCTTCAGCGCATCGGCATAGCGATCGTGGAACTCGCCCGCGTCAAACGGGGCGCTGCGCTGCTCGATCAGCGTGCTGGCGAGATCGAGCAGCTCCTTCGCCGGCTTGGTGTCGGCAATGCCCTTGAAATAGCTCTGCGCCTTCTGGACTTCGTCCTCATAGCGCAGCGTTTCCAGCACGATGCCCTTGCCGCAGGGCTTCAGCGAAACCAGCGTCTCGCGCCCGCGCACCGAAATCTGCCCGATGCCCACCTTCTTGGCCTTCCGCAGCGCCTCGCGCAGCACGATGAAGGCTTCTTCCGCCAGATCGTCGGCCGGGACCACGAAATAGGGCTTCTGGAAATAGAACACGTCGATTTCCCCGGCATCGACGAACTGCACCAGATCCAGCGTCTTGCGGCTTTCCACTTTGGCCGCCTCGATCTCGTCCTCTTCCAGCAACACGTAATTGCCCTTGGACACTTCATAGCCCCGGACGATCTCGTCGCGGTCCACCGGCCCGATGCCCTGGACCACTTTCTCATAATTGATCGGCTTGCCGGAAGGCTCGTGGATCTGGCGAAAACTGATCGCCGCCCCGCTCCGGGTCGCGGAATAGACTTCCACCGGTATCGACACGAGCGCGAGGCGAAGCTGCCCCTGCCAATAAGCACGTGCGGCCATTTTGCGTATGACTCCCTGCTAGCGGGGAGTCAGCGCGCGAGGGGGCGGGGGGTTCCGGAGGGATCGTGTCGCGAAGACTAGCTCGGGTACCTCGCCGATTTACATCGTCCGCCGCAACCGCACCAGCACCTCATCCAACGCCTGCAAGAACCGCGACCGATCGGCCTTGGCGAACGGCTTCGGTCCGCCCATCAGCCCGTCCGCTCCGGCGCGCAGGTCGGCCATGATCGCCCGGGTGGCGATCGCGCCGCCGATCGAGGCGGGGGTGAACGGCTTGCCGGTGGGGGCCAGCACGGTCGCGCCGGCTTTCAGGCAGCGGTCGGCGAGGAGGATGTCGCCGGTCACCACCACGGTCCGCTCGCCCTGCGCTTGTCGAAGCATGGCCTGCTCGGCGATCCAGTCGTCGGCGGCGTCGAAGCTGTCGGAAACGATCACGCGCTCGACCAGTGCGCTCACCGGCACGCGGAACGGGGCGTTGCTGACCACGCTGACCGGCACCTTGTGCCGCTCGGCCACGCGGTAGATCTCTTCCTTCACCGGGCAGGCGTCGGCGTCGACGAGGATGCGCAATTTGCTCACCGGCGCGGTGTTAGAGGGCGGCGAGCCATTTTCCTACATGGCGGTTTTCTGGTTCAGGCCGGCGATGGCTTCCGCACGATCCAGAGGCAACCCCTTCGCCGCGCCGCTGCTTCCCGCCGGGCGGCGGAGCGGCGCCGTGAAAGCGGCCACTGACGCCGCGCAAGGCGACACTTTCGCGCGCAAGGTGACGGTTTGGTGGCGCAAGGTGACGGTTTCATGCCCCAAAGTGACGGTTTCGGGCGTTTTGAGCCAGGACAGTGTCACAGGTGTCAACACCCCCCTCCGCCGGATCGGTGGGCGTCAAACCCAGGGCGGCCGGCGGCCTGCCAGCCCGGCACCATGGCCCGATTAGGCAAATCGCTCAGGGTGGGGTATATAGCTCTGGCTGACGTCGAATTTTGCGACGGACTTCGCTGCCGGCTCGGGCCGATCCGATCCTGGCGACGACTTCCTTTCGATTGACGACCTGACGCACGACGCCCGCAGGCATTCTCGCCCCGGGCAACACGTTCTCGAAAGGAACATCCCATGCCGATCGGCACAGTAAAATTCTTCAATACCGACAAGGGTTATGGCTTCATCGCCCCGGAAGACGGCGGCGCGGACAGCTTCGTCCACATCTCCGCCGTGCAGGCCGCGGGCATGCAGACGCTGAACAAGGATCAGCGCGTGTCCTACGAAGTGGAACGCGGCCGTAACGGCAAGGAATCGGCGGTCAACCTCGCCCAGGCCTGACATCCCGTTTCCGGGCGCGCCGCGAAGGCGCGCCCGGCTTTCCGCCCAGCCAAGGAGACCGCCGCATGAGCCAGACGTTCGAATTCTATGATGAGCGCGCCCGGGCCGCCGAGACGGAAGCCGAGCGGGCGGTGCTCGACAACGTGCGCGAGCGCGAGCTGCGGTCCGCCAAGGCATGGCGCGAGATGGCCGACCGCCAGCTGCTGATCGATGCGGAGCGCGTGAAGGCGGAAGAAATCCGGGCCGCCCGCCGCGCGGCGGAGCTGGAAGCCGCCGAAGCCGCGCGCATGGTGGAGCCGGCCGAGCACTGATTCGCTAGTGCCTGATGCCTGATGGCGGCGGGGTCTATGCCTCCAGCCGCGCCTCCAGCGTGATCTCGCAGTTCAGCAGCTTGGAGATAGGGCAGCCGGCCTTGGCTTCCCCGGCCAGCCGCTCGAACTCTTCCGCGGTGATTCCCGCCACACGGCCCGTCAGCGTCAGCGCCGATTTCGTCACGGTGAAGCCGCCGTCGCTCGGTTCCAGCGTCACCTTGCATTGGGTGTCCAGCGTGCCGTCGGTATGACCGGCTTTGGCCAGCGCGAAGCTGGTCGCCATCGTGAAGCACGCCGCGTGGGCGCCGGCGATCATCTCTTCGGGATTGGTGCCGGGCTGGCCTTCGAAGCGCGTGCCGAAGCCATAGGGCGCATCGAGCGCGCCGGAAGCGAAGGAAACGTGGCCCTTCCCTTCCTTGCCCAGCCCTTCATAGCGTGCATTGGCGGTATTCACGGTCATCGCTCGGCTCCTTCAGAGAGAACAGGATCGGTTCGGCGCCGGGGCGCCCATCCGCTCAACGCGCCGCGACAGCCTTCAGCACCCGCTCCGCCCATTCGGGGCGGCAGATCAGCAGATCGGGCAGCCAGGTATCGGCATTGTTGTAAGACAGCGCGCTGCCGTCGATGCGCGAGCAATGCAGGCCATGGGCGCGGGCAACGGCGACCGGGGCGCAATTGTCCCATTCGTGCTGCCCGCCTGAATGGAGATAGATCTCCGCCTGGCCCAGCACCACGGCCATGGCCTTGGCCCCGGCGGAGCCCATCGGCACAAGCTCGCAACGGAGCGCTTCGGCCACCGCCAGCGCCTCGGGCGCCGGCCGCGTGCGGCTGACGACGATCCGGGGCGCGCCCGCGTGCGGGTGGGCCGGGACGGGGCGATCGGACCGCAGCACCAGGCCGCCATCCAGGCCGGGCAGCGCCACCGCGCCCACTTCGGCCACGCCATCGATCGCCAGCCCCACATGCACCGCCCAATCGGGCCGCCCTTCGCCATATTCGCGCGTGCCGTCCACCGGATCGACGATCCAGACGCGCGACTTGGTCAGGCGCGCGGGCGTGTCCTTGCTTTCTTCCGACAGCAGGCCGTCATCCGGCCGTTGCGCGCGCAAGGCATCGACCAGCAGCCGGTTGGCCCGCCGGTCTCCTTCCTGCCCCAGCGCCTTGCCTTCGAACGTGCCGCTGGCCCGCAGGGCCACCAGCAGCTGGCCGGCCTGCTGCGCCAGGTCCGCCGCCAGCGCCGCGTCGGCCTGGGGCGTCACAGGTCCGGCGTCCACTGTCCCAGCAGCCGCTCGGCGATCAGTTCGGCCGCGTCCTCCGCGCTCGTCCGCGTGGTGTCGATGCGGATGTCCGGGCTCTCGGGCCGTTCATAGGGGCTGTCGATGCCGGTGAAGTTCTTGAGCTGGCCTTCGCGCGCCTTGCGATAGAGCCCCTTCACGTCGCGGCTTTCGGCGACGTCCAGCGGGGTATCGACGAACACTTCCAGGAATTCGCCTTCGGGCAGCATGGCCCGCACCATCTCGCGCTCGGCCCGGAACGGGCTGATGAAGGCGGTGAGCACGATGAGGCCGGCGTCGGTCATCAGCTTGGCCACTTCGCCCACGCGCCGGATGTTCTCGATCCGGTCGGCCTCGGTGAAGCCCAGGTCCTTGTTGAGCCCGTGCCGCACGTTGTCGCCATCGAGCAGGAAGGTGTGGCGCCCTGCGGCGTGGAGCTTCTTCTCCACCAGGTTGGCGATGGTGGACTTGCCCGATCCGGACAGGCCGGTGAACCACAGCAGCGCCGGCGCCTGCCCCTTGAGCGCGGCATGGGCCTCGCGGCTCACTTCCAGCGCCTGCCAGTGGACGTTCTGCGCCCGCCGCAGGCTGAAATGGATCGTGCCCGCCGCCACGGTGGCATTGGTCAACTTGTCGATCAGGATGAACCCGCCCAGCGTGCGGCTGTCGGCATAAGGTTCGAACACGATGGGGCGGTCGGTGGTCACCTCGCACACGCCGATGGCGTTCAGTTCCAGCGTCTTGGCCGCCAGATGCTCCAGCGAATTGACGTCGATCTCGTATTTCGGCTGGGCCACGGTGGCGCTGACGGTCTGCGTCGCCAGTTTCAGCCAGTAACCGCGGCCCGGCAGTAGCGCCTCGTCGTTCATCCACACCAGCGTCGCTTCGAACTGGTCGGCGCTCTGCGGGGCATCGTCGGCGGCGGCGATCACGTCGCCCCGGCTGCAATCGATCTCGTCCGTCAGGGTGAGGGTCACGGACTGGCCGGCCCCGGCCTCGTCCAGATTGCCGGTGTCGCCACCCGGCATGACGACGATGGACTTGACCGTGCTGGTCTTGCCCGAGGGTATCACGCGCACGGCATCGCCCGGCTTCACGGTGCCTTCGGCGATCAGCCCGGCGAAGCCGCGGAAGTCCAGGTTGGGGCGGTTGACCCATTGCACCGGCATGCGGAACGGCCTGGCCCGCGCGGCCGCGTCTTCGATCTCCACCGTTTCCAGATGGTCGATCAGGCTGCGGCCGTCATACCACGGGGTATTGGCGGAAGGGGCGGCGGTGATGTTGTCGCCCTTGAAGCCGCTGATCGGGATCGCGGTGAAGGCCTCGATGCCGATCTCGTGCGCGAAGGCCCGGTAATCGGCCACGATGCGATCGAAGGTTTCCCGCGAGTAATCGACCAGGTCCATCTTGTTCACCGCCAGCACCACGTGGCGGATGCCGATCAGGTGAGCCAGGAATGAATGGCGCCGCGTCTGCACCAGCACGCCCTTGCGCGCATCGACCAGGATCACCGCCAGATCGGCCGTGCTGGCGCCGGTGACCATGTTGCGCGTGTACTGTTCGTGCCCCGGCGTATCGGCGACGATGAACTTGCGTTTCTCGGTGGCGAAGAAGCGATAGGCGACGTCGATCGTGATGCCCTGCTCGCGCTCTGCGGCCAGGCCATCGACCAGCAGCGCGAAGTCGATCGCCTGCCCCTGCGTGCCCACGCGCTTGCTGTCCGCCTCCAGCGCGGCGAGCTGGTCCTCGAAGATCATCTTCGAATCGTAGAGCAGCCGGCCGATCAGCGTGGACTTGCCGTCATCCACGCTGCCGCAGGTGATGAACCGCAGCAGGTCCTTGTTCTGGTGCAATTCGAGGTAAGCCTCGATGTCCTCGGCGATGAGGGCGTCGGGCCGGAAAGCTTCGGTCATGTCGCGCTGTTCCACTTGGCGCTCGCGGAGGCGCGGAGGGGCGGAGAAATTACGTCTCCGGATTTCGTCATTCCCGCGAAAGCGGGAACCCAGCCAGCCGGAAAGATCGCGAAGCGGCCACTGGGTCCCCGCGTTCGGGGGGATGACGAAGGGAGGGGGTATACCTCTCCGCGCTTCCGCGCCTCTGCGTTTCCCGGGGTCATCAGAAATACCCCTCCTGCTTCTTCTTCTCCATGCCCGCGCCGCCGGCGTCCTTGTCGATCGCGCGGCCCTGACGTTCGCTGGTGGTGGTGAGCAGCATTTCCTGCACCACTTCGGGCAGCGTGGCCGCCGTGCTTTCGATGGCCCCGGTCAGCGGATAGCAGCCCAGCGTGCGGAAGCGGATCGAGCGCATGACGGGTTCCTCGCCCGGCTCCAGCGGGAAGCGTTCGTCATCGACCATCAGCAGCAGCCCGTCACGTTCCACCGTAGGGCGCGGCGCGGAGAGATAGAGGGGGACGATCTCGATCCCTTCCTTCATGATGTATTGCCAGATGTCGAGTTCGGTCCAGTTGGAGATCGGGAAGACGCGGATGCTCTCCCCCTTGTTCTTCCGCGCGTTGTAGAGGTTCCACAGCTCCGGCCGCTGGTTCTTCGGATCCCAGGTGTGGCTGGCCGTGCGGAACGAGAAGATGCGTTCTTTCGCGCGGCTCTTCTCCTCGTCGCGCCGGGCGCCGCCGAAGGCCGCATCGAACTTCCACTTGTCGAGCGCCTGCTTGAGCCCTTCTGTCTTCCACATGTCGGTATGGAGCGGCCCGTGGTCGAACGGGTTGATGCCGCGTTCCAGCGCTTCGGGGTTTTGATAGACCAGCAGGTCCATCCCGGCCTGCTTCGCCGCCTTGTCACGCAGCGCGTACATGTCGCGGAACTTCCACGTCGTATCGACATGGAGCAGCGGGAAGGGCGGCGGCGCGGGATAGAAGGCCTTGCGGGCCAGGTGCAGCATCACCGCGCTGTCCTTGCCCACCGAATAGAGCATGACGGGGTTGGCGGCCTCGGCCACCACCTCGCGCATGATATGGATACTCTCCGCCTCCAGACGGTCGAGGTGCGTCAGCCGTTGCATGGCGCGGAAGTGCCGATTGCCGGCCATAACTGCAAGCCGCGCGGCGGGCAGAAATTCTTTGCGGGTGCTAAGTTGGCGGTGCGGCTGCTTTGCGGCGTTCCCCACTGCCATTCCCTTGTCGTCATTCCCGCGAAAGCGGGAACCCAGTCGGCTCTTGCGTTCAATCGCCCTGGGTCCCCGCTTTCGCGGGGATGACGAAAGGGGTGCTTATGGGTTCGCCTCCGGAAGAGGCGTCCATTCCTCCTGCTCCGGCAGCGGGGCGAAGATCGCGTCGAGCATGTCCTGCGTCACATCCTGTGCCGTCGCCGGCTGCCAGCGCGGGGCATTGTCCTTGTCCACCAGGACCGCGCGCACGCCTTCGGCGAAATCGGGGCGCGCGATCATGCGCGCGGCCAGGCGATATTCGAGCGCCATCTCGTCTGCGAAATCGCTCGCGTCCTGGGCGAATTGCCGCAGGGCGACCTTGGTGCTCGTCGGGCATTTGCCCATGACCGCTTTGAGTTCCTTGGCCGCCCAGGTGGACGGATCGCCTTCCAGCGCGGTTAGGATGTCTTCGAGGCTGTCTGACGCGAACAGGCGGGCGATGCGTTCGGCATTGCCGGCCAAGCGAGCAGGAGGGGGCGCGGCGGAGAGTTCCGCCAGCACGGCGTCGGCCGCCGCCGGCTGCGCCGCGATACGGGCCTTGGCTTCCGCCACGCGATCGCTCGGGAGATAATGCGTGGCGAGCCCGGTCCAGAGGCATTCCGCCCCATCGAGCCGCGCGCCGGTGAGGGCGAGGAAGGGGCCGATGCGCCCCGGCAGGCGTGGCAGGAACCAGCCCGCGCCGACATCAGGGAACAGGCCGATCGCCCCTTCCGGCATGGCGAACAGCGTGTTCTCGGTCGCGATGCGATAGCGCGCGGGGAGGGCCAGCCCCACGCCGCCGCCCATCGTCACCCCGTCCATGAAGGCGATCACCGGCTTGGGAAAGGTGAACAGCCAATGGTTCATCCGGTATTCGGCCAGGAAGAACGCCCGGCCTTCGCTGCCGCCGTCCTCCAGCACGGAGCGCCGCACTTGCGCCACGTCGCCACCCGCGCAGAAGCCGCGCCCCCCGGCATGGTCGAGGATCACCGCGGCGATCCCCGGGTCCCCCCGCCATTCGCGCAGCGCGGCGCAGATCGCCTCGCACATCGCCCGCGTCAGGGCATGGAGCGCTTTCGGGCGATTGAGGGAGAGATGGCCGATGGCGCCCTGGCGGCGGACGATCACCTCTTCGCCCGGCGGCGGTTCTTGCATCATGCGTCAGTTCACCTGCGTTACCGTCAGGCTGCCGGCGGGCAGCGGTTGCAATATCTCACGCTCGGGCGCGGCGGGGTCCAGCCAGCGGGCGCACAGGGCAGGCGGGAGCACGACGATCGAGCGATTGTGATAAGGCGCGATGTCCGGCGAAGGCTCGCCCGTGAGCATGGTGAAGGCCTCACCTACCTCGGGATCGTCGCGCCACAGGCCGGCGATGCCGAACCACGGCTGACCCGCGAGCGTGAACAGCCACTTGTGCTTGCGCCGGGACTTGGGATCGGTGTGCGGCGTGAATTCATAGAACCCGTCAGCCAGGATTACGCAGCGCCCCCGGCCGAACACACGCCCTTCGGAGCGGAAGTTGTAGACCGGCTTGCCGCCCGGGCCGGGCCACGACCAGCGCCGCTGCACAAGCTCCGGCGCGCCGGACTGCCCCAGGCGGACGATCGGCGCGCGGTCGGTTATGCGGATGTCGATGCGCGGCTCGAAATTGGGCCAGCCTTCGGGCGCCCCAAGGCCATCGAACAGTTCCTCGGCTGGCACGCGTTCGATCAGGCGGTAGTTATTGCACATGCTGGCGGACTGTCACCTTTGGCGTCACGGACAAGGGCATAGGAGGAATCGGAGTAGTCTCTGTTTTTAAAGCATAATAGGCAAATCCATGTCATCTTCGAATGAGCGGCTTTTGGGTCGTGTATCACGCGCCGCAGCCTGCGCCATGGGGCAGAGCATAATCCATCCTCTGTAGGAAAGGCGAAGCCGGATTCGACTCCCGCATGTCAAGAACATAAAAGGAACATGGAATCGGGAGTCCTCGATGCGAGCGGCGCAATTCTATCGCTATTTCCTGGGAGTCCGCCCGCATCCGCGCCTCTATCCGGCGTTTCGGGACCTTGCGGAGGGCGCGGGCCAATCGGTCGGCCTCGACAGACTGCATCTCACGCTCTGCGTCATCGGCGAATGTGCCGAGCGTGACGCGTTCATGGCGCGGCGAGTGGAAAGGGCGCTGGAGGGGCAGGCCCTGCATGCCTTTCCGGTCAATCTCAGCCGCCTGGTGGCCGGCGCGCAGGGGGCCGTGGCGCGGACATCGTGCCGGCAGGACGACATCCAGGATTTCTACCGGCGGATCGTGCGCCTGCTGGCGCCCTGCGGGATCGAGCCGCTCTATCGCAAGTCCGGCCTGCACCCGCATATGACCTTGGGATACGCCCCGTGCCGGCCGGCGCTTCGGGGCATTTCGCTGGCGTGGTATCCCGACGAATTGCTGCTGATCGAAAGCGAATACGGGCTGACGCGGCATAACGTGCTGGGGCGCTGGGCTCTGCTGCCGCCGCGCCAGCCGCTTCTGCCGTTCGGCCAGCCTATTGCCGCAGCAAGTCCCGCCCGACGATCAGCCGCATGATCTGGTTGGTGCCTTCCAGGATCGAATGGACCCTGAGATCGCGCCAGAATCGCTCCACCGGATAATCCATCAGGTAGCCGTAGCCGCCGTGCAGTTGCAGCGCGCGGTCGGCCACGGCGATGCCGGTGTCGCTGGCGAGGCGCTTGGCCATGGCGGCGAAGCGGGTCTTGTCCGGCGCATCGGCGGTGAGCTTGGCGGCGGCCAGATAGAGCAGGGCGCGGGCGGCTTCGAGCTCCGTCGCCATGTCGGCCAGGGTGAATTGCGTGTTCTGGAAGTCTGCCACGGCCTTGCCGAACTGGTGCCGCTCCTTGGTGTATTTCAGCGCCTCGTCGAGGCATCTCTGCGCTCCGCCGAGCGAGCAGGCGCCGATGTTGATCCGCCCGCCGTCGAGCCCCGCCATGGCGATGCGGAAGCCTTCGCCTTCGCCGCCGATCATGTTTTCCGCCGGCACCCGCACATTGTCGAGGATCAGCGCGGCCGTGGGCTGAGAATGCCAGCCCAGCTTGCGTTCCGGCGCGCCGAACGACACGCCCGGCATGCCTTTCTCGATGGCGAGGCAGGAGATGCCATTCGGCCCCTCGCCGTCGGTGCGGACCATGGTGAGGTAGAGATCGTTCTCGCCCGCGCCGCTGATGAACTGCTTGGTGCCGCTGACTCGCCAATGATCGCCGTCCCGCGCCGCCGTGGTCTTGAGGGCGGCGGCGTCGGAGCCCGAGCCCGGCTCCGTCAGGCAATAGCTCGCCATCCATTCCATGCCGACGAGTCGGGGCAGGTATTTCGCCTTGACCGCCGGCGAGCCGAACCGATCGAGCATCCAGCCGGCCATGTTGTGGATCGAGAGGAAGGCGCTAGTCGAAGGGCAACCGTAAGCCAGCGCCTCCATCACCAGCGCCGCCTCCAGCCGCCCCAGTGCGCTGCCGCCGCCTTCCTCCGAAACATAGATCGCGGCGAAGCCCAGTTCGGCCGCGGCCCTGATCGTCTCCTTGGGGAAGACGTGCTTCTCATCCCATTCCGCGGCGAAAGGCGTGATCCTGTCAGCCGTGAAGCGCCGCGCCATCTCCTGGATGGCGAGCTGGTCTTCCGTCAGCTCGAACTGCCCCGTCATGCCCTTCTCCGTAGTGGCGCGATGGGATCGGGCGGCTCCAACGGCGGCTATTGCCCGCTGCCGACGATCGCCTCGGCCTCGATCTCCACCTTGAAGGCGGGGCCGGCGAGGGCGGCGACGGCGACCAGCGTGCCCGTGGGCCGGGCATGGCCGACGGCCTTGGTGAAAGCCGCCGTGACCGCCTCTGCATCCTTGATGTCGGTCACGAACATGCGCACGCGCACCACGTCGCCCGAATGGCCGCCCAGTTGGCCGATGTAATCGAGGATCTGTTCGAAGCAGCGTTCCGCCTGGCGGCCGGCATCGGGGGAAAAGCTGCCGTCCGCCTCCGCGCCGACGTTACCGGATACGATGATCCGGTCGCCCACGCGGATGGCGCGGGTGAATTTGGCCTGTTCCTCGAAGGGCGAAAGAGGCGGAATGCGCTGCCGGCCGTCCGCCGGATCAGCCACAGGTCACCCGATCGATCATCATGGCATCGTCATAGAAAACATTCAGCCGGTCGACGCGGTAATCCATCGTCATCGGGGTCCGTGGCGGGCCCCAGCGAAGCTGCCGGGCGCCGGTCAGGCGCAGCAGCCGCTCACCCAGTTCCGCCGTGACGCGCTGCCCCACGAAGGCCTGCCCCGGCTCCGCCTTGCAAGACCCTGCGCCGCCCGCGATGTCGCCGGTGGTCGCGCAGCCGGCCAGCGCGACGGCGGGGGCGGCGAGCGCCACCGACACTACCCTGATCATGATCGTCTCCCCTTTATCCGCACTTGCTATAGCGCAATGGACCGGGCGCCGCATCCTCTCCGTATTCGCGGCGGATCAGCGTCTGGCCATTGTCCTGCACGTCCAGCGTTTCGTCGCGCTGCCACTCCATGCCTTCGCCGGTGAAGGCGAAGGACGCGCGGATGCGACTGGCGCTGGCTTCCGCGATAGAGGTCAGGGTGCCGACCGATTCATAGAATTCGAGCTTGGTGGGGCCGATCGTCAGCAGGCCCTTGGCATCGTCGCGCGCCGGGTCGCAATCGGCCGGAACCATGCCCCAGCGGCCCTGGATGGCAGCGGGGATCGTGCTGGGAACGGGCGTGGGGGATGGCGTGGCGATGCCGGCCGATGGCGATTCCACGGCCGCTTCACTGGCGGCGGGCGTTTGGGTTTCGTCCGGCGCGCCGCGATCGCAGGCGGCCAGCGCGGCAAGGGCGAGAAGGGGGAAGGCCAGGCGTTTCATGCGGTCTCCATCATCATGTCCGTGCCGCCTATAACGCCCGGGCGGCACTTCCTTTCCTGTCGCCGGCCGGGCCGACGTGTTACCTACCCCTCGTCAGCGTGGGGAGACGGAGAAGATGGCCGGATTGTGGTTCGAGGAGTTCGCGGTGGGGCAGGTTTTCGACCATGCGCTGCGCCGCACGGTGACCGAGACCGACAATCTGCTGATCAGCGCGCTGACGCACAATCCCGCGCCGCTGCATCTCGATGCCGAATACATGAAAGGCACCGAATATGGCCGGATCCTGGTGAATTCGTGCTTCACGCTGGGGCTCATGGTGGGGATTTCGGTGAACGACACCACGCAAGGGACCGCCGTCGCCAACCTCGGCTGGGACGAGGTGCGGTTTCCGGCGCCGATCTTCGTCGGCGATACGCTGAGGATCGAAACCGAAGTGCTGGACTTGCGCGAGAGCCGGTCGCGCCCCGACCAGGGCATCGTCACGTTCGCGCACCGGGCCTATAATCAGCGGGGCGAACTGGTGGCGCATTGCAAGCGTGCCTCCTTGCAGCGCAAGCGCCCGGGTGATAAAGCTTAGCAAGCTAATAAGTCGGGAGTGGCCGATGCCGTTGAAAGTCGAACCTATCCTGCCGCGTTTCGGCGCCGAATGCTCGGGCCTGGACCTGACGAAGCCGCTCAGCGCCGAAGAGGTCAGGCAGGTGACCGATGCGATGGATACCTGGGGCGTCACCGTGTGGCGCGACACGGGCATGAACGACGATCAGCACGTCGCCTTCAGCCGCAATTTCGGCTATCTCGAACGCGTGCCCCGGCGCGACGGCGTGAGGATGCGCTTGCCTTATCGCGAGCTGTTCGATGCCTCCAACCTCAACGTCGATGGCGAGATCACACAGGACGTGGCGGCGATCCAATACCGCAAGGGCGACCGGCTGTGGCACACCGACAGCGCCTTCATGGAGAAGCGCACAAGCTATTCCCTGCTGCTGGCGCATCAGGTGCCGCCCGAAGGCGGCGAGACCTGGTTCGCCGATACCCGCAGCGCTTACGAGGACTTGCCACAGGCCACGAAGGATTTCCTGGAAGGCAAGATCGGCATCAATTCCCTGTGGTGGAGCCGCAAGAAGGCCGGCGCCGAGATCTCTGACGAGGAGATCGAGGAGCGGCCCCGGGCGCGGCATCCGCTGGTGCATGTCCACAAGGGGTCCGGCCGCAAGTCACTGTTCATCGCCGCGCATACGATGGACGTGGAAGGGATGCCCAAGGAAGAAGGGCGCCAGCTGATCCAGGACCTGATCGCGCACTGCACGCAGCCGCAATACGTGTTCTCGATGAAATGGCACCCGGGCGACATGGTCATCTGGGACAACCTGTGCTCGATGCACCGGGGCGGCGAGTTCGACTATTCCAAGTACAAGCGCGACATGCGCCGCACGACCGTGCGCGAGGGGACGGAGCCGCACACCATGGAAGCAGGCGACGATCCCTTCAGCGAGCTGTTCGCCCGCACGCCGAAGATCGTCGATATCCAGGGCGCGCGCTACGCGGGGCGCTAGGCCGGGGTTCCGGCGCCGGAAGACGCCCCGTTACCCAACGACAAACGCCCGGTTCCTTGCGGAACCGGGCGTCGATTTGTTCAGGCTTGGAAGCGAGGCTTCAGATCAGCACGGCGCTGAACAGCACGGTGCTGATGGAAGCCGCGAAAGCTACTGAAATCAAACGGTTGGTGATGAAGGTCATGATCGTTCCCCTGTAATGTCGCCGCGAGGCGTCGTCCGTTGAGGGGGCATATGGTGCGGCGCACAATCGTTCGCAAGTGCGAAATATGACACTACCGTTGCAAGTTTTGCAACTCTACTAAACGGTGTGTTTCCGGGGAATGAAGTGCAGCACGGCCACGATCAGGCCGCCTACGATCAGGCCGAGAATCGCGGAACCCAGCGCGTGAACCACCCATTCGGCGATCCCGCCCGCCCAGGCAAGCGCTTCTCCCGCCTGGCGGGAAGCGGCGTCGACCCATTCGGGGAACGGCGTGAAATGATAGCCGTGCAAGGCGTGCAGGATAATGCCGCCGCCGACCCACAGCATGGCCGCCACGCCGATCCGCGACAGCGCGCTCAGCAGCATGGGCATCAGCCGCACCAAGCCATGGCCCACTGCCTGCACCAGCCGGGCGGGGCGTGTGCTGAGATGCAGCCCGATATCATCCATCTTCACGATCAATCCGACCGCGCCATAGACGCCCAGCGTGATGATCACCGCCACGGCCGCCAGCACCGCCGCCTGCATCGGCAATGATAGCGGGGGCAGGGCGCTCAGCGCGATCGCCATGATCTCGGCCGAGAGGATGAAGTCGGTCCGGATCGCGCCGCCGACCTGGCGTTCCTCCAGCTCCTGCGGATCGGCGGCTTCGATCGTCTGCTCCTCATGGCCGGAATGGGCCAGGGCTTCCCAGATCTTCTCGGTCGCCTCGAAACTGAGATAGGCGCCGCCGACCATCAGCAGCGGCGTGATCGCCCACGGCGCCAGGGCGCTGAGCAAAAGCGCGGCGGGCAGGAGGAACAGCAGCTTGTTGCGCAGCGAGCCCTTGGTGATCTTCCAGATGATCGGCAGCTCCCGCGCGGGGGACAGGCCGACGACGTAGTTGGGCGTCACGGCCGTATCGTCGATCACCACGCCGGCGGCCTTGCCGCTGGCCTTTCCGGCCGCCCCGGCCACATCGTCGATCGAAGCCGCCGCCAGCTTCGCCAGCGTGGCGACATCGTCCAGCAAGGCTACCAGGCCACCGGGCATGAACTCTCCGAATTGGGATTAGGCAAGTATATGAGCGGGATGGAGCACGAAACAGGCCGGATGTCAGCTTAATTGCTCGATCAGCCGGGCCATTCCGTTGATGTAAGTCCTCAGCGCCTCCCGGCCCTTCGCCGTAAGCCGCACCGTTGTCCGCGTCCGCTTGCCCACGATCGCGCGTTCCAGCGCAACATATCCGGCCGCCTCCAGCTTGCCCAGGTGAACCGAAAGGTTGCCGTTGGTGGTCCTCAGATGATGGCTCAGCGAGACGAAATCGGCATCCCCGGCCCCTGCGAGATAGGCCATGATCCCAAGCCGCACACGCCCGTGCACCAGCTCGTTGAGTTCGGTTGCAGCGAATGCGTCCGGCCTGTCAGGCTTCATGGGTTCGCTGCGCCTCGCGTAACAGCCAAAGGCCTGGGACGACGGCCAGAACCGCGAAGCCGATGATCGACGTGGCGTAGAAATCGAAGCTCGCGGCGGCATACACGGCCAGCGCCCACGATCCCGCCGCGACGATCCGCATCCAGCGGCTATTCGTCGTTGTGGCACTAACCCACCAACCCGCGCCCCACAGAACCCAGAAGAAGCTGGGCACGAAATTAAGGCCGAACCAGTTGCCGGTCCTGATGCCGGCGGCGACGCAGAGGGCGATCGCCACGGTCATGGCCCCTGCAACCCCCGTCCATATGCCGATCAGCGTTCGATTGGCGGGGGAAGCGGACAGAGCATTGCGGCTCAATCGCCACAGACCCACGAGTGTGCCGGCGATGACCAGAAGAAGGGATATAGCAAGCAAGGTCGCGCCCACGCGCATCCCGTGCGCCATCTCGCTCGACTGAAAAAGCATCATAGTGCCGCGCCATGCCGCCTCCCCGGCAAGTGCCGCCATTAGGGCGACGAGCACCGTCTTTGGCATCCGGTCCCTGGTTCCGGTGAAAACCACCGCAACCGACAGGAATGCCGCGCTCGCGGCGAGCGGAGATGGAATCCACGTCAACGGCAGGTAACCGAACGCGCAAGCAGCCGCCGCGCTACAGAACACGCTGAAGATCGCCCCGAACGCGAGCAGGAGATCGCCTCCGACCGTTGCCCCTCGGTTGCCGGCGTCCAGCAATCGGCCCATGCGGCCGACCTCTTCCTTCAATTCCTCTAGCTGATCCATAGCGAACCTCACATCGACAATCGGTTTGTAATGCAAACTTATTGCTCGTGCAAGGTCAATCAGGTTTGCCAAAGAAAACGCCCGGCTCCTTGCGGAACCGGGCGCTTCGTTTTTTAACTGGTGACCGGGCGGATCAGAAGATGCGCGCGGCGGTTTCGGCCGGGGCGTCGAGCAGGGCTTCCAGCTCGGCGTCCAGGCGCAGGATGGTCAGCGAGGCGCCGGCCATTTCCAGGCTGGTGCAGTATTCGCCGACATAGTTGCGCACAACCTTGAAGCCGGCCTTTTCGGCCAGTTCGTGCGCCTTGGCGTAGATCACGTAGAGTTCGGTGATCGGCGTGCCGCCGAGGCCGTTGACCATGATCGCCACGCGGTCGCCCGAATTGAACGGGATGTCCTTGGACACCGCTTCGAACAGTTCTTCGGTGATCTGGTCGGCCGGGTGGATCTTCTCGCGGCGGCGGCCCGGTTCGCCGTGGATGCCCACGCCGACTTCCATCTCGTCATCGCCGATCTCGAAGATCGGCGTGCCCTTGGCCGGCGGGATGCAGCTGGTCAGCGCCACGCCCATGGTGCGGACGTTGTCGTTGACCTTCTTGGCGATGGCTTCGACTTCGTCGAGGCTCTTGCCCTGCTCGGCGGCGGCGCCGCAGGCCTTGATGACGAAGAAGTTGCCGGCCACGCCGCGACGGCCGACGGTGTAGAGGCTGTCTTCCACCGCGACGTCGTCATTGATCCAGAACTGGCGGGCATTGATACCTTCGGCGGTGGCCATTTCGGTGGCCATGTCCCAGGCCATGCGATCGCCCTGGTAGTTGTTGACCAGCACCAGCACGCCGGCGTCCGACGCGCACTTCTTGATCGTCTCGTAGCAGGCATCGACCGGCGGGGCGGCGAAGACCGCACCCTGGCAGGCGCCGGTGAGCATGCCCGGGCCGACCGCCATGACGTGCGCCGGCTCGTGGCCCGAGCCGGAGCCCTGCACGATCGACACCTTGGCATTGTCCACGCCGCTCTTGCGGACGATCATCTGGAATTCGGGCGTGTAGTCCAGCAGGTCCGGGTTGGCGAGGGCGATGCCCTTCATGAACTCCGGTACGAACTGCGCGGGATCATTGACAAACTTCTTCATAAGGTCGGTCCTCTCCGTCGAACGTTAAATCAAGCGGTTGCCTTGGCGACTTCGGCGGCATTGGGCGTGCGCGCGATGCCGCGATCCTTGCACCAGTCCTGCAGGATCGTGGCGATGGCGACGATGCCCGGATCCGGCGTGCCGGAGCTGCGTTCCCCCACCTGGCTGGCGCGGCCGCGATGGGCGACCAGCGAACGAGTCTCGTCGATCGCCTTGTCGGCGGCGTCGGCCGCGTCGCGCAGCGTCGCGCCCAGATCCTGGTCGCCGGCGGCGTGGGCCTTGAGCACCTCATGCACCGGGATCAGCGCATCGAGCAGGGTCTTGTCGCCCAGCTTGGCGCCGCCGCGGGCCTGGATGCCTTCGATGGCCGAGCCGAGCATGTCGGCCAGGTCCTGAAGGCTGATCGCCGTCTTGCCACGGGTGAGCATGGCGCCCTTCATGAAGCCGGTGCCCCAGATCGGGCCGGAGCTGCCGCCCACGTGCTTGCTGACCAGCATCGAGATCTTCAGCAGCATGGCGCCGATGTCGGTCTTGTCGATCTGGTCCCACTCTTTGTCGATCACGCGGAAGCCCGTCGCCAGCGAGGTGCCGAAATCGCCATCGCCGGCCAGGCCGTCGAGATCCGAGAAGTAATGTTCGTTCCTGAGCACCGTGGCGCAAGTCGTCTTGATCGCGCGCTCGACCTGCTCCTGTGAAATTTCCGCCATCTTCATTCCTCCCTCAGGCCGCACTGGCAGCGGCCAGCTCGCCCAGATCGGCGAGCCTGACATTGACATTCGGTTCGTCGCCCAGCTCCGGAACGACCTTGACGGCGCCGGTGAAATCCTCGTCGACCGTATAAGTGCTGGTGGTGATCAGCGTCGGCAGCCCGGCGCCGAGCGCGGCCAGCAGGCCGTTGCGGCTGTCCTCGACCACCATGCATTCATGGGTCGGCAGGCCGAGCGATTGCTTGGCCAGCTCGTAGATCTCCGGGTCCGGCTTCTTCTTCGAAACCACGTCCCCGGCATGGACGAAGGCGAACTTCGCCTTCCGTTCCGGACCGAACAGGTCGAGCACGGCGTCGATGAACTTGGGGTTCGACGTGGTGCACACGCCCAACGTCACGCCGGCGGCGATCGCCTCGTCCACGATGCGGCTGATGCCGGGGCGTAGCGGCAGGCCGCCTTCGGTGACCAGGCCGGCGGTGATCTGCGTCTTGAGCTTGTGCAGCTTGACGATCAGCTCATCCCTGGCCTCGGCCGTCTCCGCGCCTTCCGGCCAGCCGTATTCATCGAAATAGGCGCGCATCCGCTCCTTGCCGCCGGCGACCAGCAGCAGCTTGCCGTACAGCGCCACGTCCCAATGGGCATCAATGCCCATCTGTTCGAACGCGCGATTGAAACCCACCCTGTGCCCGTCACGCTCGGTATCCACGAGCACGCCGTCGCAATCGAAAATCAGTGCCTTGATCATTCCTCCCGATTCCCCTCACGCCGCCTTGGCGAGATAGGCCGGGGCGCGGCCCTTGCCGCCGAACTTCTCGATGAAGCCGGCGAACATGGCCTTGGAGGCCTGGTACTGCGCATCGATCAGGCGCAGCGGCTCGTAATCCTTCGGGTTTTCTTCGTGGTACTTGACGAAGCTTTCGACGAACACGTGCTTGAGATTGGTGGAGATGTTCACCTTGGCCGCGCCGCGCGCGATCGCCTTGGCGAACGTCTCGTCGCTGAGGCCGGTGCCGCCGTGCAGCGCCATCGGCGTCCTAGTCAGAGCGTTGATCCGCTGGATGCGGTCGAAATCGACCTTCGGCTCGCCTTTGTAATAGCCGTGGGCGGTGCCCACCGCGCAGGCGAAGGCGGACAGGTCCAGCGCATCGCAGAACCTCTTCGCGTCATCCGGATCGGTCAGCACCGAATCCTCTTCCGCCACGTGCATGTCGTCCTCGACACCCATGATCTGGCCCAGTTCGGCTTCCATACCGACGCCGTACTTCTCGGCGATCTCGCGCACGCGCTTGGAGATTTCGAGGTTTTCCTCGAACGGCAGCGCCGAAGCGTCGATCATGATCGAGGTCCACCCGCTCTGCGCGCACTTCTCGATCATCGCCAGATCCTTGCAGTGATCGAGGTGCAGCACCACCGGCACCGGCGAATCCTCGGCCACGGTGCGGACCCAGGACACGATCTCGCGATGGCTCCAGTACTGGATCGTCTTGGCGCTGGTCTGGCAGATGACCGGGGCGTTCAACTCCTCGGCCGCGGCGACCATGGCCTTGGTCGTCCCGTAATCGACCAGGTTGAAGGCGGCGACGGCATAGCCGTTATCCATCGCATCGCGCAGCAACGGTTTCATATTTACCAGCGGCATGTAGGACTCCCTTGAAATTCCGAAAGGCGCAAAGCGCCCGTGAACAGGCGCATAGAGCGACCTTCGGGAGAGTCCAATACCCGTCGGCACCTCGGGCGGCCACAGATATCGTCAATTCGCCAAACGTCCCGATCTCGCACGCCGCCAAAGCGCCGCGCAAGCGGGTGATTCCGATGGAGAGGGGCAGAAGAGCTTGATAGCTGGGCAGCTAAGCGGTTGATTTTCCAGTCAAATCATCGACTTAGAGAATCGCCGTAGACATTTATAGCATGCCTTGAATCGGTGGAAAAGGCTGGACGAATTTGGACACTGCGCGCTCGAGCGATAGAAAAGTCTTTTATAAATCAAATTTCGGCATATTTTGATCGATAGAAAGGCGGCTTATCGATCATGCGTTGGAACTGGCAACAGCCCGATTGGCCCGACTTCACCTATGATGCGCAGCTTTTGCGGGGTCGCGAAGATCAGTTTCTGAAGGGCGCGGGAGTCTTGGTGGGCGTCCTATCGCATCTCGATGCAGGCGATCGCCAGGATCTTTCCATCGAGCTCCTGGCTCAGGAAGCTGTCGATAGCTCAGCCATCGAAGGCGAAATTCTCGACCGGGCGAGTGTGCAATCATCGGTTGCGAAGCATCTCGGGATCAAGACGGACCATCGTCGCGCCAATGCCGCCGAGGCGGGAGCGGCCGAGCTCATGGCGAACCTGTTTCGCAGCTATCGCGACCCGCTGAGCGACGACATGCTGTTCCATTGGCATGCCCTGCTGATGAACGGCAGGCGGGATATTGCCGACGTTGGCCGGTATCGAAGTCATGCCGATCCGATGCAGATCGTATCAGGCGCCCTGCACGCCCCCAAAGTGCATTTTGAAGCCCCGGCATCGGACGTCGTGCCGGCCGAAATGAAGGCGTTCATCGCCTGGTTCAATGACAGTCGGCCGGACGGTCCGTCACCCACAGGCGCACTCGCGCGGGCCGGCGTCGCGCATCTTTGGTTCGAATCCATCCATCCGTTCGAGGACGGTAATGGACGCCTGGGTCGTGCGATCGCCGAAAAAGTTCTCGCGCAGGGGCTCGATGCGCCGGCAATTACCGCGCTTGCAGAAACCATCCAACGTCACCGCAAGGACTATTACGCGCAACTGCAGCGCGCGAGCCTCTCCAATCACATCGACGAGTGGATGGACTGGTTCTCGAACATCGCGCTCGAAGCCCAGCAGCGCACGCAGGATCGCGTCAACTTCCTACTTTCCAAGGCAAAGCTGCTCGACCGCCTCAAGGGCAAGATCAACGCTCGGCAAGAGAAGGCCCTTATCCGCATGTTCATGGAGGGGCCGGACGGGTTCAAGGGTGGCCTGAGCGCGGCGAACTACCGCACGATCACCGACGCGGCGCCGGCGACGGCCACGCGTGACCTCGCGGAACTGGTCGAACTGGACGCTCTCTACAGGCACGGAGAATTGAAGCACACCCGCTACTATCTCAACATCGATCGATAACGCGCGGAGGCTGAGCTTCTTCAACCTGTTTGGACTGATCCCCAATCCAGCCCGAACCGCGCAAGATATTTGCGTAGCCGATCTGCATCGTTTGCACTCGTGCGCCGAGCGCGCGATGCGCCAAACAAGGTGCGCCCCGCCTCCGACAACGAGCGGCTGTTACGGCAGACGCGAAGCGCTTCCGCCAGCTGTACGCGATCGAAAAGGTCCATCTCGCCGATCGCCTGCTCGTCCAGCACTTCTGTGAGGATACCAGAGCCCTTGTCTGATTGTCCCGACCACAATCGACGCAGGCGCTCGATCTCTGCGTTGACACAATCGAGATCGATGCGGCCTTTCGGGCTGAGCGTCGCCATGCGCGTGATGCTGGCGGCCAGATCGCGAAAATTGCCGGGCCATGTCGCTTCCGGCCCATTCGCGAATGCGAGGTAGCGCTGTCGGGCCTCCTTGTTGAAACTGGCCCGATCCCCTTCGCGCTCGGCAAACCGGTCGAGTTCATAGTCGAGATTGGGTTCAATATCCTCGCGTCGATCCGCCAGGCCTGGCAAGCGGAACGTCCAAAGATTGAGACGCGCATAAAGGTCGTCGCGAAACGCACCCGCTGCCACGGCCTCGCCCAGATCGGTGTTAGTGCCCGCGATCAGCTGGAAGTCACTCGACACTTCCTTGTCGGCGCCGACCGGCAGGAAGCGCTTGTCCTCGATCGCCCGCAGGATCATCGCCTGCTCGTCGAGTCCGAGTTCACCGATCTCGTCCAGGAACAACATACCCTTGTCGGCTGCGCGCAGCAGGCCCGGGCGATCGGCGACTGCGCCGGTGAAGGCGCCCTTGCGATGCCCGAACAGCGCCGACATCGCACTGTCGCCCTTCAGCGTAGCGCAGTTCACCTCGACGAACGGTCCTGCAATCTGGTGCTTGAGCTTCTTCAGCTCGAAGATGCGCCGCGCGAGCAGGCTCTTGCCGGCACCGGTTGGCCCCATCAGCAGGATCGGAGCTTTTGAGCGCAAGGCCACCTGTTCGATCTCGTCGATCATGCGGTTGAAGGCAGCGTTGCGCGTATCGATGCCGGATTTCAGGAACGACGTGCTTTCCGCGCTGGCGACGGCGAAGCGGGTTGCGATGCTGTCGTAGCGCGAGAGATCGAGGTCGATGGTGTTCCAGACGCCCGCTGGGTTTAGCGTGCCGCGCTCGGGCTGCGTCTGCAGCAATCTCCCGGGCAGGTAGCGTGCCTCGGTCAACAGGAAGAGGCAGATCTGCGCTACGTGCGTGCCGGTCGTGATGTGGACGAGGTAATCTTCCGCATCGGGATCGAGCGGTTCCGCGCGGGCGAAGTCCAGTAGTTTCCCATAGACCTCCTCGAAATCCCAAGGGTCGCGAAAGTCGAGCAGGCGCATCTCGACGCGCGTCTCTGGCGAAACCGAGGCGATGTCCTCGGCCACATATTCCGCGAGACGCCGGTGCGCCGTGCCGTGAAGCAACAGCAGGCGATCGACCCGCAGGTCCTGATGCATGGTCAATCCGACCGTCGGACGCCACTTGTTCCAGCGCGAGGGGCCAAACTTGCTCGCGTCGAGCGTCGATCCCAAAAATCCAATGACCGTTAGCGGCTTCATTCCTATCCTATAGGATAAGTTCGTATATCCTGCGATCGAAAAGTTGAAGGCATTTGACAATTCGTCGATCTGTGCGTCCGATTTTATCTTATTGTAAATCAGATACTTATAAGATTTTTTGTTGCTGCTCGCCGCAGTTGGCACGCGTCCTGCTGTATGATCGGCGTCGGTCGAGGCGGATTACTCAGCCGGCGCAGCGGAAACAGGGGCGGCTGGAATGGGCCAGCCGCCCCAAGGAATTCACAGGGTGTAGCTCAGCCCGCGCAGAGCGCTCGCCTTGGGAGCGAGAGGCCGCAGGTTCAAATCCTGCCGCCCTGACCAGTTGGAGGAGTTGGACGATGGCCAACAAGGGACTTTTTGCAAGCGCCGTGGCGAAGCTTTTGCCGCGCGCCGACACCGTGAACCGCGAGGGCGCGCCTGCCTATGCCTATGGGCCGGAGGCGAAGCTCGCGCAGTTGGCGGCGACGGGCACGCTGGCGGACAATTTCTACGGCGTCGCGGAAACGCAGCTTGCCGATGTGCTGGAGGCCGCCAAGGCAGTCGATCCGTATTTCGTGGCGCAGGCTGCGGTCTATGCCCGCAAGTCGGGGACGATGAAGGACATGCCGGCATTGCTGGCCGCGTTCCTCACGGTCGCCGATCCTGATCTGGCGATCCCGGTTTTCAGCCGCGTGATCGACAACGGCCGCATGTTGCGCACCTTCGTGCAGATCATGCGTTCTGGTCAGGTCGGGCGGACGTCGCTCGGCTCGCGGCCGAAGCGGCTGGTCCAGCAGTGGCTGGAGCAGGCGTCGATGCCGCAGTTGATGGCGGCCGCGACCGGCAAGGATCCGTCGCTGGCCGACATCGTCAAGATGGTTCACCCGCGTCCGTCGGATGCCACGCGCAAGGCTTTCTATGGCTGGTTGATCGGACGTCCGTACGACGTTGCCGCGCTGCCTGCCGAGATCGCTGCGTTCGAGGCATGGAAGCAGGATAGCTCGCTGCCGTTGCCATCGGTGCCGTTCGAATGGCTCACCGCTTTTCCGCTCACCGCGGAGAATTGGGCGGAGCTTGCGACGCGGATCGGGTGGCAGGCGTTGCGGATGAACCTCAACACGTTGGCGCGCAACGGCGCGTTCGATGTGGCGGGGGTTACCGACGCGGTAGCTGCGCGCTTGGTCGATCGCGATGCGCTGCGTGCTGTCCGGCCGATGCCGTACCAGTTGATGGTGGCATTGGGTCAGGTCGGTGCCGGCGTGCCGCTCAAGGTCCAGGCGGCGCTTGAGGAGGCCCTGGAGCTGTCGCTCCGTGGCGTGCCGAAAGTGCCGGGCAAGATCGTCGTCTGCCCCGACGTGTCGGGATCGATGTCCTCGCCGGCGACGGGTTACCGCAAGGGTGCTTCGTCGAAGGTCCGGTGCATCGACCTCGCGGCGCTGGTCGCGGCGGCCATGCTGCGGAGCAATCGCGACGCGCGCGTGCTGCCGTTCGAGCAGGAGGTCATAGACCTCAAGCTCGAGGCCTATGCTCGGCTCGCCGTGAATGCGGCGAAGCTGGCGGCGATCGGTGGCGGTGGGACCAACGTCTCGGCGCCGCTCGCACGGCTCAACGCGGAAGGGGCGACGGTCGATCTGGTCGTCATCGTTTCCGACAACGAGTCCTGGGTCGATGCCAGCCGGCATGGGTCTACGGCGACGATGGCGGAGTGGAACAAGCTGAAGCGCCGGAACCCGGACGCCAAGCTCGTCTGCATCGACATCCAGCCATACGGCTCCACGCAGGCGGCTAGCCGCGCGGACATTCTCAATGTCGGAGGTTTCTCCGACGCCGTGTTCGACACGATTGCGCGCTTCGTCGCTGGCGAAACGCGGGATTGGGTCGAGCTGATCAAGCAAGTGGAGGTTTAAGATAAGGGCCGTGGCGAATGCCGGCGGGATTACATTGCTCCAAGGGGAAACCCGAAAGTCCAGAGTAGAGCGCCCGGGAAGCAGCAATGCCGAACGGGAGATGGGGTTCGAGTCCCCCGGTTGCAGCCGTAGCTCAAGGACGTTCTCGTCACTCTTGTCGCCACGGCCCATTCAACATCACGGCGAATGCCGGGAAGGACTACACTACGACTGCGGGTGTCGCGGGTTCGAATCCCGCCCGCTCGAAAGAGCGGTAGCTCAGTCTGGATAGAGCACCGGCCCCCTCGGGGGCGGTCTTTCCCACTCCTCGTCGCCGTGACGAGATCAACATGGCGAATGCCTGACGGACTACATCGACTTCTAATCGCCGGGTCGCGGGTTCGAGTCCCGCCGGGTCTTCGATGGACCCGTAGCTCAGTTGGTAGAGCAGGAATGTCCGTCAAACACCTGGTCGCCGTGGACCGGATTTATGCTGGCGAATGCCGGTGGGACTACATCGGTGGAGGCCGAAAGGCCGAGCGGTTCGAATCCGCCCCGAAAGCGATTTCGGGATGTCCCGCCAAATCTCGTCGCCAGTACCAAGGAACAACGTCGGCGAATGCCGGCGGGACTACAGGTCAGAGCGCCTGCCGCAAGGCAGGAGGTCGGCGGTCCGACTCCGCCTCCGGGAAACCGGATAGCTCAGGGAAATGTCTCGCCACGCCTCGTCGCCGGCACCATGATTGTCAGAAGGAGGTCGCGATGACCGAAGCAATGTTCGACTACCAGCATGTCGAGGGCGGCGTGCCGATCAAGATGTGGACCCGCGGCGTGTCGGTCGAGGATGGCGCGCGCGCGCAGCTCATGCGGGCGGCGCAGATGCCTTTCGTGTTCAAGCACGTGGCTGCGATGCCCGACGTCCATGTCGGCATCGGCGCGACCGTGGGTTCGGTGATCCCGACCAAGGGCGCGGTGATTCCGGCAGCGGTGGGTGTCGACATCGGCTGCGGCATGATGGCGGCGCGCACCTCGCTCGTCGCGAGCGATCTTCCGGACAATCTGGAAGCCATTCGCTCGGCGATCGAACAGGCTGTACCGCACGGCCGCTCGGTCGGCCGCGGCCAGCGTGATCACGGTTCGTGGGGCAGCCCGCCGCCGACGATCGTCGAGGCCTGGGCGACGCTCGCGCAGCGCTTTGATCGGCTGACCGACAAGCATCCGCGGCTCAAGAACACGAATAACCTCGTGCACCTGGGTACGCTCGGCACCGGCAACCACTTCATCGAGCTGTGCCTCGATGAAGAGCAGCGGGTGTGGGTGATGCTGCACTCGGGTTCGCGCGGCGTGGGCAATGCGATCGGCACGTTCTTCATCGAACTGGCCAAGCAGGACATGCGCAAGTGGCATATCAATCTGCCCGACGAGGATCTCGCGTACTTCCCGGAAGGGACCGACCATTTCGACGACTATGTCGAAGCGGTTGGCTGGGCGCAGGACTTCGCCGCACTCAACCGGCGCATGATGATGACCAACGTCATCGCCGCGCTCCGGGGGCAGATCGCGAAGCCGTTCGACGCGGAAATGGAGGCGGTGAACTGCCACCATAACTACGTCCAGCGCGAGAACCATTTCGGCCAGAATATCCTGGTCACCCGCAAGGGCGCCGTGCGCGCTGCCAAGGGTGTGATGGGCATCATCCCGGGTTCGATGGGCGCCAAGTCGTTCATCGTGCGCGGGCTGGGCAACCCGGAATCGTTCGACAGCTGCTCGCATGGCGCCGGTCGGGTGATGAGCCGGACTGCCGCCAAGAAGCTGGTGACGCTCGATGAGCACATCGCCGACACGGCGGGTGTCGAGTGCCGCAAGGACGAAGGTGTCATCGATGAGACGCCTAAGGCCTACAAGCCGATCGAGGCCGTGATGGCCGCGCAGTCGGACCTGGTCGAGATCGTCCACACGTTGAAGCAGGTGGTGTGCGTCAAGGGCTAGCGCTCGTGGCGCGCACCGCCACCCAAAAGAGAAATGTCATGATCGAAATCGATGGTTCGGAAGGTGAAGGTGGAGGACAGGTCGTGCGCAATGCGTGCGCACTGTCGCTCGTCACCGGCCAGCCGTTCCGCATCACCAATGTGCGCGGCAAGCGTTCGAAGCCGGGGTTGATGCGCCAGCATGTGACCGCGATCGAAGCCGCGTGCCGGCTTGGCGGGGCGCACTGCGAGGGCCTGACGGTCGGGTCGTCCGAGATTACCTTCGAGCCAGGCCGTGTGCAGCCCGGCGAATATCATTTCGCCGTCGGCACCGCAGGCAGCACCGGGCTTGTGTTTCAGACCGTGCTGATGCCGCTGGTGCTGGCGGATGCGCCGTCGCGCCTCGTGCTCGAGGGCGGCACGCATAACATGCTCGCGCCGCCGTTCGACTTCATTGCGAAGAGCTTCGTGCCGATCATCGAACGGATGGGACCGCGCGTCTCCGTGCGTCTGGTTCGCCACGGCTTCTACCCGCGCGGCGGGGGCCGGATCGAGGTGGATATCACGCCGGCGCCGCTCAAGAGGATCGATTGCGTCGAGCGCGGTGCATTGCTCTCGCGCACTGCTACCGCCGTGTTTGCGGGGTTGCCGTTCGACATCGCCGATCGCGAGATCAAAACCGCGCGGAAATTCCTGACCGATTGGCCGGAGGAGGCGTTCGCCGTCCGCGAGCTGCCGGCCGAGCAAGGTCCGGGTACGATCCTCCTGCTGGAAGCCGCGTTCGAACACGTCACCGAAGTGGTCAGCGGCTTCGGCAAGCTCGGCGTCTCGGCGGAATCGCTCGCCAAGACGTCTGCACACCGGATGGCGGGCTATCTCGCGAGCGATGCGTTTGCCGGGCCATATCTGGCCGACCAGCTGTTGCTGCCTTTCGCCCTCGCCGGCGGCGGTAGCTTCACGACGGTCAAGCCGAGCCAGCATTCGTTGACCGCACGGGATGTGATCGAGCGTTTTACCGGCCAGCGCTGGGTATTTGAGCAGCAGCCGAACAGCTGTCATCTCGTTCGCAAGGCAGGCGAGCAATAGTCGGCTTCGCGCGCGCGCCGGGAGTGCCGCTTCAGTGTTTGAAGCAGTGCTCCCGGTGCCATCTGACAAACTGCTGGTGCGGGCGATCAGCTTCGCGGGGCGGCACCAACAGGCGCCCGCTTTTGTTGATCACGCCGCGGATGCTGTCCTGATCGTTTGCCTGTCGCGACACCATGATCTGGAGGTCGTCGTCGAGTCCGATGAGGCCGCGATCGAACATCCAATGAGCCGTTCCAGAGAGCGCGAGACCGTTGCTGACGATGTCGGGGCCGTTTGCCTCAACAGGGCGTATATGTGCGGCCTCGACCTCAGCCCTCCCGCCGCCGTTGATGAGCTTCAGTCCCGTGATGGCGCAGCGTTCGTCGTAGGCCCGCAGGACGATCCTTCGGAAAACGCGGTCACGCACGACGCGTGATACGAGTGTTGCAACACGTTCTCGCGCCTCGCCGAAAACAAATGGTGTGCGCTCTTCGCGCAGCGAGTGATCGACTGTCACGACGCCGGTTCGCGGCAGCAGCGGGCTTTCGTCGGCCAGACCCGCCTCGACGATCCGGTTAAAATCTCTTGGCGACAGTCCTCGAACGGCGGCCTGTGCACGTCCCGATATGCGACCCTCGTCATTGAGGACCCCGCGTTCGATTGGACCGCTCTCATCGGCGAATGGCACGGGCGTAGCGAAGTCGAGATAACTGCCAGGTTCGATCAGCGCGAGATACATCCCCGGCGTCGACGGATCAGGAATGACTCGTTCGACCTTGGCAACGGCGTAATAGCCCTTGGTGCCGATCACCTTGCGGGGCTCGTAGTAGACTATCCAGTCACCGACGCAGGCTCTTGCCCGTTCCAGATATTGCCTGGGGAATTGGTATCGCTCGGCTGGCGTATCGTCGTAGATCGAATCCGACCGGTGAATGAAGACGCCAAAAGCCATGCGGATTGATAGCGACCCAGCACCTACGACGAAATGGGTCTCGCCAGTTCCCCGAACCGATTAGTCTAGGTTGCCCCACAATCGGTTATTGAAGCGCTCCCACCGATCGTCTGAAAGCGGACGTTGAATGAATTTCTTCGAATTTCGAAATGTTGGACGATCCGGAACCGCTCCTTTCACGAGCGCAGATTGGGACAGCAGACGTTCCAGCCGGCGAGTCGGTGTGTCAGCTTCGCGCCTCATTCGAGCCGTACAAGCGTGATTAAGCTATTCCTGAAAGCATAGTAGTTTCGGAGATTTAGTCGGAGACCTGACCAAACTCATAATATGCAGCATTTCTTGAACTTCTTCCCACTGCCGCAAGTGCATGGATCGTTACGGCCAATCTTCGAACCATCCGGCGCCCTGCCGCTAGGCTTTGGTTGAGAGATATTGCGGTTGCCGTTGAGCACCATCCCCTGCGTCAGATTATCCATGCGGGCATCGCGCTTCCACGGGAAACGCACCGCGAGGCTGGCCTTGGGTAATCCGTCGGTCTCACGCACGAGAAGTCCGAACCAACTGTCGGCGCGATGAACATATTTGCGGCGTCGGCAATGACTGGCAAGCGCCTCGAGCGCATCACGCGGTAAGGCCCGACTACAATGGATTGTGAGCCCGGCATCACCTGTATCGAACCCTAACGTGAAGTCGTGGGGTCGTCCGTCAAGACGGGTACGCCGAGCGACATCCTTCATCCCTTGGTCGAGTTGTTTGACGGTATCGCCGTTGATGTTGAGCAGGAGGAAGCCGAGATCGATCAGGTCAGGATTGGCCTCGTGTTCGATCTTCTCAATGACCCGGGCTACATGGGTACCCGTGTATTTGGTTAAGATGCCTTTTGGCGTCGCTGTACCTGGAATGCCCTCCCGGCGGACCGTCATCGCGGTGTCGAGGTCGAGCGAAAAATCATCCGCCACCATCGCGACGCTATTCTCGTCGTCGAACCAGAGGTTCTGACTCAAATGGTAACCCAGAATGGCGAGTTCGTTCGTCCCTTGTATGCGTTCGGCATAGCCAACCCGCCGGTCGATATAGCTGAGAAACCGCAAAGGGCTGGCGAGCATCTCAGCAAGCACGTCGATTAGAAAGACGTCGGCGACCAAGGGGGCGTGGATAAACGCATCAACCTCATATTTGAGGAAATGCCGCGCTTGGACCGTTAACACCGGATAGTGATCAGAGACCGCGCAAAGGATGTAGACATTTCTCAGTTCGGGAATTTCGAGCTTGGCTCCATCCTCCTTCATGAAGTTCAGTTCTGGCCGGCTGAGCGAACGAGCGCAGAGCAAGCCTTGATCATAGGCGTCTTGGACGGCCTTCTGGAAATCGTCGCGCAGCGTCTGGTCGTTTCCCTTACGCGACTCCAGCGTCATCTTCTTCGACTTGCACTGGACGATCAGGGCTCGGTCGCCAAACAGGACCAGCACGTCCATCTCGGAAACCCGGCCAATAGCGGCTTCGATGTTGACGTTGGTATGAACATTCTGCTCGCCGAACACTGACCGCAACCGCTTCGCTACGAACTGCTCAGTGAAAGCACCTCGGTGCGCGGAGGCTTTGGGGCGATAGGATTTGTCGCCAACCATCCAATAAAAGGGCGAGTCATAAAGGGACTCAACGATCCCATATGTCTGAAGCGAGAGGTAGCCCCCATCCGGGAGCGCCACGACCGGGCACGCGTTGGCCACGTTGAATGCGCCGAGCGACGTGAAATCCTGATTAGCGGGTGCCGCGACACTAATGGCCGCCAGCGCGGCTTGTACTGTCTCTATCGACAGACCGCAATGCACTGCGATCTCATCGGTTGTAGTTGTGAAGGCTGGTAGCAAGGACGGGAAAGAAGGCGATTTGGCCTTGAGGCGAGATAACACGCTGACGATTTTTCTGGTCTGAATCTCCGAGATTGCTTCGGCAACTGCCTGCGCGTCCGCGATGCAGAAACCCTTGTTCGCGGTCAGCCATCCTTCGTCTGCGGCGTACCGTTCGAGCGCCATATCTCGATACTGGAAGCTATAGGCGGATTCGCCGCCGTAGAAGATGGGTTCCCGTAGCACATCGGCGCGAGTGAATGGGGAAGGAGGACGTTCCGCTCCTTCCTCCTGCATTGCCTTCGCCGTCTCGATGATTGAATCCAACATCGGTCGGCCCAGCCGTTCATGCAGCTCATTCAGCAACGTACCGGTTCGATCGAACAATACCTGGATTTCTGCCGGCGTCGGTTCACTCAGATCAATGGGCTGGCGGATCAGCAGGCCGAGTAAGGTCGAGAATTCGGTCCGAACCGTTCGACCAGGCGCATAAGAAGCAGCCAGCGCCTCACTGTCCATGGCGCCATCGAAAGTCACATAATTGTCCCGCAGCGACATCCAGGCAAGCGCGTGCGCAAAGCCGGGTGAGGCGCATAGCTCCGCGAGATCGTCGAAGATGTCCTGCTCGGCGCGGGGCTCTGTCGAGTCCATGATACTGGGAGTTAGCCCGCGACAACGCCGTATTCGAGAAGGTTCGGCACTCGCTCCTCAACGACAAGCGCGACATAGTCCGCCATGTCGCGGGGGTTGAAAACGCGTCCTACCACGTCCCAAACTCTACGGTTCTTTGGGTCGTGTCGATTGAGCCCCTGAAGCACGCCTGGGTCTACGATCATATCACCGATCGCCGGAATAACTCCGGCGAAGCTTTCTATGCCGAATTCCTGTTGGCTATCCTCCAGCGTGCCGTCTGGCTCTCGAAAATAGATACGAATGTGAACATCAACCATGTAATGTTTCCTCATCTGATCATTCCGAATGGGCTAGTCGTGCTACTGGACATTTTCAATGATCTTGTTTTGTTCCCCGCGGAAAGCTATCTGGCTGATGATTCTGAGAATGGCTTTGCGTCCGGATATTCGCTCGTCAGCCCCCAGTCTCTATGGCATCCGGTCGTCGGACGACGTTTACCTTCATCCGTTCAACGGCGAACATAACAATGGCACTTACATCTGGAGCCGGCGAACGGGCAGCAAGGCTAGGGCTTAGATATCAAGACCGCGCCTCCGCCCACCTTGCCTATCAGGCAATATTGGACGGTACGCTGACGTTTGTGGCGTTGGCAGATGATCATGCCGGGATGTTTGACGATCTCGTCATTGGCATCGCCGGCAAGGTCATCGGGCACCAATATAAATCATCGGGCAAGCCCAAGCCGGTGGGCGTCACGGGCTTGTTGCTCGGCAAGGACAATGTCATCGCGGACTGCGCTGCGTCCTTCATGATGCTCGAACGCGAATTTCCAGATCGTTTCGTTCAGCTCCGTTACGTATCGTCGCACTATCCGACGACATCGGATCGCGGCAAATTCGACGTACCCGAGCGGGATTCAGCGGACTTCTTCCGCGACAAGGCGCGCCATCCGGACCGGTCATTGGCCGATTGGCGAGCAAGTGAGTGGAAGCCGGTTATCGAAGCATTGCTGCAGGCATCTAGGCTCACCGAGCCGGATTTCGAGCGCTTCTTTTGTCGTCTCGAGTTCTCGCTTGGGGCATCGGCCAACACGGAATCTCTCCTTACCCAGGACGTCGCCGCTCGGGCGCAGATCGACGATCTGGCACATACATTGGGCGATCTTGTCGGCCGCAATGATGGCAGGACGCGATGGACTCGCCGCGAGTTGCTCGACGCGCTCGGTTGGGCCGACCGGTTTCAACTCCGCTTCGAGCACCGGTTTCCCCTTGGCGCACATGTCCAGAGCAATGAGAAGAGTGAGGCGGAGTTGGAGGCGGCGCTGGGCGCGCATGCCTCGGGCTATCTCTGTCTCCTCGGTCCCCCGGGAGCTGGCAAATCGACCCTGCTCGAGCGCTTCGTGCAGCCAAGTCCCGAACGCAATGTTGCGCGCTATCTTGCGTTCATACCTGGCGAGGCACAGGGGCAGGGGCGCGGTGTCGATGCCAATTTTCTTGATGACCTGAACAGTCAGCTCATTGGCTTCGGATATCAGTCACAGCGCGCCAAGGACGACACGCTCGAACAGAAACGCGAGACGTTCGAGAAACTGCTTGAGCAGGCAGGCAAACGGCATGCGGTCGATGGGCAAATGACGGTCGTCGTGGTCGATGGCCTGGACCATGTTCCACGCGAGGAACGGCCTGATGCGAGCTTCCTACGCGCGCTCCCTCTTCCGCAGAGCGTCCCCAAGGGCGTCCTTTTCTTGCTGGGTAGCCAGCGGATCGATATTGCCGATATCCCGCCTGAGGTACGGGATCAGGCATCGCAGGATGGCCGGCGGATCGAGATCGCGCCGCTCAGTGAGAGTGCTGTGGCGGACATGGTCGCCTCGGTGGGGCTGGATCGTGAGCAGGTTGACCCCGAACAGGTCTTCACCGTGAGCCTCGGCCATCCGTTGGTGACGCGCTACTTGCTCGGTAAGCTCCTGACCGCCGGGCCCGAAGAACGCGAGGCCCTGCTGGCCGGCGGGTTCGAATATGACGGCGACCTTGAGAAAGTTTATCGCCAGGCTTGGCGCGAGGCACAAAATGCCGGCGCAGATGTCTCGAAGACACTCTTCACGCTAAGCTTCGCTGAGGGCCGGATCGAGCCAGAGCTACTGGCCCAATGGCTGTCTAGCAGCGCGGTGGACAAGGCGTTCACGCTCGCCCATCATCTGATCGACCATCTCGGTGGGGCCTGGCGGATCTTTCACAACAGTTTTCGTCTTTTCCTGCGTCAGCAAAGTATCGCGCTCTATGGCAGGCCAGACCCAGCTTTCAGCGACCCGGTGATCTATCGGGGGCTAGCCGAACTAGCCGGATCCGCACCGCAGATAAGCGCCCAGCGCTTCCTTGAGTTTCGGTACCGCTTTCTCGCCGGCGATTTCGATAAGGCTGCGACCTTGGCTAACCGCCGATACTTTGTTGATCAATTTGTCGACGGGCGCCGCAGCTATGAAGTGAGCAACGATATCGGGGATGCCGTGGCCTGTCTCGGCGCCGATCCCGATCCCGCTACCTTGTTCGACCTTATGCTTGCCCGTGACGAGATCTGGCGACGCCAGGACGCACTGACTATGGCCGAGCGTATCGTCACGGCCGAGATCGCAGCTGGCGACCTCGACATGGCGGTTGCTCAGCTCGATTCTAATCATGTGGCCGGCGATGAATGGCTTGTTATCGATGCCCTGCTCGACGACGGCCAAGTGGATAGGGCACGTCTACTGTTCGACAGTGAGAATCCATGGAAATGGTTCGACGAAAGCCATGGCCAAGGCACTAGAGAAGCTATGGAGGCCTGGGCAGACCTCGCAGTCGTGCTTCTTGACGACGAACAGATAGAACGGCGTATCCGCCTTCCGATTGGCAAACAGGGCAGTGACAAGGATTCCTTCTCCGGCAAGACGCGAGACGATTACCTCCGTGAGTTGCGCTACCTGCTTGCGCGCGCGATCGTGCGCCACGATCCCGATAGGACAGTCGCCGAGATTGCGACTCAGCATCGAGTAGACCGAGGCGCCTACCTTGCGATCCTTCATCTAGAGAGCGCAGAAGCTAAGATGGCAGCCTCGCGTACCGAGGAGGCGCTTCAATGCGTGGCTGCGTATGCGACCATGTCCGAAGAGCAGAATCTGCACGACAGCTGGCATCTGCATTCGGCACGCATCGCGATTGCTGGCAAGGATCACGAACTTGCGCGACGGTTATTCGCAAGGGCCACCGTCCCAGACATGACCGGTCTCGAGCACAAATCGGACGAGGTCGAGAATGCAGTCGACGCCATCCTCGGCTATACGGCAATCGCAGCCCAGCTTGGCGAGGCGCCGGCCCAACCTGCGCTCCCCAAAGAATTTCTGTTCCGCGGGGTACAAGCTCAGGCAGTGCGGCTTGGCACGCTGATCGGCGAGATCAAGGCGGAGCATCCGGTTGCGTCTTCACAAGTCGTAGCGCAGATCAAGGCGTCACTGACATTCCTGGCAGGCGCAGTCGCTAACCGACAAGATGACGTGCTGCTCGGCTATCGCATCCGGCACGCCGACAAGCCATTATTTGACGCCATCTGCAAGCTGGTCCGACTGGTGCCTGATGCCGCAGCCGGATTTGCGGTCGAGTTTGATGCATGTTTGCAATTGCCTGTTTGCAGCTTCCGCGAAACCGCAAAAATCCATCGACGCTTCGCCGAAACCATGTTTGCATTCGATGGCGATGCCGCGGCGGCGGTCACACGTCTGGAAAGACCGCATGCCGGGCTTGACCATGCCCGTTCCCCGCACGAGGCTATCGACCTACTTTCCGAGCTGGCAATTGCCTTCGGCAATATCGGTTTGCACGAGCGCGCGCGCGAACTGCTACTCATGATGCGGCAAAAATCGCTGGGCTGCTACCTGGCGGCGAAGAAGGATGGGCTCTATCAGCTATGGGAAGGCGTGCTTACCACAGCCGATCGCGCGGATCCTGCCGGTTCGGCCGATCGTGCATTCCGTATGCTGCGGCTTACAGCCGGCATCGACGATAGCGATGCGCATGATCAGGCTTGGCGCATGGCAAAATCGGTACTTGTCGATGCGATCGCAAGTGGCACGGCCCCCGCTTGGGATGCCTATAGTTGGGCGAAAGATGCGGGTGTTTGGCATTGGGACGCGCTAGTCGACGCGGTTGCCAGGGGGCTTCTTCGACGGCGCCCGGATCTCGCGCTCCCGCTGGCCATCACTTGGTCGGCACTTGCACTTCCCTATTATGATGAAGTCTATAATAGCCTGACCCGTACCGGTCAGTTCCTGCGCGATCTAGCCGCCGCAGCGTCTTTAGAAACGCTGCCCGCTATCGAGCGGATCATCGTGGCCAGCCTAGAACGCGATGCCAAGCCATCGCAGAGAGCAAAGCTCCTCCGGGTTTTCCGGGACAGTCTGGCCGATCGCTATTATAGTTCACCAACGGTGGACTTGGCAGTCGACCGTTGGAATGCTGAGCCTGTCTCCGACAAGGATACATTTCCCGACTATTTCCAGCTCAAGTCCTTTGAGGATGTCGAGTGTGCGGTTGCTGTGGAGCGCGCCCGGCGCGAAGCGCAGACCAGCACCCATTATGGCGATTTCGTTAACTACAAACTCGGCAAGCGGATAGGGAGGATCATCGCGGATAAGGCTTGGGAGGAAGTGGAGGCTTTCGCCACGCGCAATCCCGAACTCGTTCGCGACCGACCGGTGAAGAACGCCCTTGCCAGTGCCGCGCTCGCAGCCGGCAGGCGTGACTATGCTGAAGCGCTGTTCTCAGGCGACACGGAAGCCCGCCAAGGCTGGGGCGGTTGGGCGGACAGCAACCTGCTAAACCATCATCGGGCTCGGCACCTTCTCGGCGATCCCGACGCGCACAACCGCGCTCGAGAAGATTTCCTGCGCGACCTTGCTGCTGGCGGCCATGGCACTAGTTCGGCCCTTTGGAGTGTCGACGACATATTCCCGCTGCTGTTCGAGCAGATTGACTGGCCGGCGTTATGGGCACGGCTCGACGAACAAATTCCGGAATACCGGGACTATCAAAAGGCCACGGAGATTCCCCGGGGCGATGGCGAACAGCGGGACGATCTCGACCTGATCGTCCGCATGTTCCTCGATGCGGCCAAGTTCGGGGTTTCCGATCCACAGGAGCAAGCGGGTGCCGGTTTGCTGGAACTCGCTCACTCACAATCGCGCGAGGCCACTGCCCTTTTCTCCCGGACATGCGAAAAGCTGATCGAAGGAGACGGGCAGATCGCACTGTTTGGTCTGCGCCTCTTGTTCGAGGCGCGAAGCTGCGATGGCGTGATTCAGTCATTCAATGACAAGCTGGATAGGCTGGCCGAGCATGAGGACGGGTGTGTCGCGGTGCTGGCGGAGATATTGAGCGGTATCTGGGGTGGTGCCGCGCAGGTGCCAGAATCCGAGCTGCCGCCGATTTATGCGCTGCAATTGCCGCCGCTCGACACCGCTACGGGCCGAAGCCTACGCGATGCGACATCGCTGGGGCCGGTCATCGACGATGCCGCCGCTTGGACCGAAGGGTTTGAGAGCTGGATCGAGTTGCTGGTGCGCTATTCGGGCGTACCTGTCGCGAACGTTAGGCACCGCGCTGCTCAGCTGATAACCGCATGGGGCGGTGCCGGCATCTATGGTGCCAAAGCCACCAAGGAGCTTGAAATCCGACTCACTGGGCTCGGCCTGCGGCTTCCATTCGTGCGTCCCCATATTGGTGCCTGCATCCGTGCGCTGCGCGTTATTGTCGGCGAGCATTGGCGCGCAGGGACTCTTTCCCAAGTCGAATTCGACCTGTTGCTCCATCGGCTCGATGGCGGTCCTCTCCAGCCGCCCCGCACAGGCCTTTCGGCAAGGCCTGCGGATCAAGACTGGCCGACATTGCCCGAGGAGCGCTGGAGCGCTCGCGCAAAAGACTGGCTGCAGGCGGAAGATATCCAACGTCAAGCTGTTTCCGAACGGGTGGTAGGCGAATGGGCACGCTTCGCGGTGCTGGAATCGCACTCGCTCTTCAGCGAGGATATGCTCGTCGCCCGCGGCTTGAAGATCGGTCCCGCTGATGATTTAGATGGAGCGATCAGCCAGCTTCCCAAGGCTTTCTGGGCTTGTGGTGGAATAGTTGACACCAATGCTAACGCCCCTCCGACGATGGTAAGAAATCTTCGGGTATCGCTCGTCGGCGAGCGGTCCGAGATCCTAATGTTCGATCCGGTTTTCGCCAACAACATGGGCTGGCGCTGCTCGAACGACGATCCCTTTTCCTTTCTAGACAAGTATGGTCACGTCATGGCGACGACGCGCTTCTGGCGGGACGGGTGGCAACAAGAAATGGCGCACAACGATGCGCGTTGGGCGGAGGGGCAACGGGTCGAGCTAAGTGAGGCAGGCCTTGCCCAATTGCGAACCCATGGCGACCTCCCCGAGTTGCAGATTTTCCGATGGCGCGACTTGAGAGCTCACCACACCAAGGAACAGGGCAGTTCCAGCTGGAGAAGCGGAGCACCACCGGCTAGCACCTGAATGTATGGCAGTTTTCAACGAGCTAGTCCGAAGCTGAGACCGGACAGTCAGGAAGCGGCCGCCGGTTACCAGAGCCGGGTCGTAGCCCGCGCGCCCGATGTGTATCATTTTGATGTATCAGATGTCAGCGAGGCGCGATCGCCCATCAAATCTGTGACTGCCACGATTTTACATTGGTCCAATCGATGTCAAAATCGACCTTTCCGATCTGGTTACCCAGAACTTCGCGGTCGCCATAGTCTTCGTTCGCTGTTCCGCGGGCTGGGCCGTGCCCTTGGATGTACTCACGTGCATCGCGGGAAACGCCGCATCGTCTCGCTGCGGTTGTCCAGGTATGACGAAATTCTCGAGAAGGCTGCCGCCCCCGACCGGCCTTTACCAGTATTTTCTCCGCGTAAAGCATCTGCCCCCACCACTCTGTCCATCCAGTGGCGAGTAGCTTGCGAGCGCCCTTGGTACGCAAATCGGGAAACAGCGCGTCTTCATTCCGGCGCCGTAACCAATCGACATAGCGTAGCAGCCCTAGGTCTAGCAGCATGCGCGGGATCGGTATCGTCCGTCGCCCGGAATGCACTCTTGTCGTCTTGAGGCCCCGTTGTCCTTTGTGTGGATGGATGCCCACGTCAGTAAACGTGATGTGCCAGCGGCCTTTGTCATCCTGACCGAAGTCTTCCAGCATGAGTTGCGCAACCTCTTCTGGTCGCGCACCTGTCCAAAGCATGAGCAATGGCATCCAATAACTTGCCTCACCCTTTCCACCTGCAGGGCGATCGCCCTTACGAAAAATTCGCAACCCGAGGATCGCCTGAAGCTCCTCCCTCGAAAATCCTTTGGGTTCGGCGGGATCTGGAATCGCTGACGAAACTCGATGGCCCGCGAACGGATTCGCCAAGTCGCCGCGGATCCGTCCAGTTTTCACCGCCTTACGCCACAACGTGGCGAGCGAACTGACATGCCCATTGTATGTTTTTGGTGCCAGCCGTGGTTCGGCGCGATTCTCATAGAGCGCCACGATACGTCGGAGGGGGACGGCCCATTGGCCCTTCGGCAGTCGAGACGGCCGCTGTGCGAGTAGGTCGACCCATTCACTCACCATCGCCCGCGTGATCTTCCCCGGCATCGGTGTGCCATAGACCTCCCGGAAAAACCGGAGTGCAGTCGAGGCACTCTCCTTGGTCGACTCGCCTATTTGCTGCCTGTCATTTTCGAGGATGGCCGTCGCGATACTCTCGAAGGTTCCGCTGCTTGGGGCCTCGGAATTCAACGTGGCGGACTTGCGTAAAGCAGAAAGCGAGTAGCTCGCGTCGGGATTTACGGCGGCATTGACGTGACCCCCTGATTTTCCTCCAAGCTTGATTAGAGTCCGGCCCATTGGAAGGACGGACAGATGAAGCGAACGAGGTTCACGGAAGAGCAAATCATTGGTGTGCTGAAGGAAGCGGAGGC